>WBZQ01000688.1_pt1 | contig 25566 bp, 28 predicted proteins | sample 5204251 | NCBI WGS metagenome assembly WBZQ01 (sample SAMN12412402, study PRJNA552823) | activated sludge metagenome | isolation source: activated sludge from nitrification reactor of wastewater treatment plant... | place: USA: Virginia | collected 2017-09
AACGGTGGCGACACCCGGTTCAACGTCGGGCTGTTCCGCGGCCTGGCCGGCGTCGGGTACACCTGCCTTCGGGGGATAGATCCCACCTTGCCGAATGTCCTGCTCTGGGAGTAAGTCAGGCCCGTTCGTAGCGCCGGGCGAAGTCGATTCCGGTGACCGGCCAGCATTCACCGCCGGGGTTGCGCACCAACCAGTCTCCGGGGTGTCCGGTGGCGGTGCCTTCCAGCGTCTGCACCAACACCGGCTCCGACAACTGCACGGCGTGCACCCGGGCGGTCTTGAGGTACCGGTCGTCGTTGAGATGCTCGTAGGTCTGGGTGAACACGTCAGCCGCGACCGACCAGCCCGACTCCCCGTCGCTGACCCACCAGTCGCCACTGTTGGCATGCAGCGAATCCGCGCGTGCGGTAACCCAATTCGCCTCTGCCGTAATGGGTTCCGCCCGAACGACGATCCTCGAACGGTAGCTCGGCGCCCCCGCCAGCATGTCATTGATCTCGTCGGCACCGAGAGTTCTGGGTCCGCGACCCGGTCGTTTGCCACAGGGGCACAGCGGCCGATCACAGGGTTGGCGGCCGGTGACCGGAGCCGTGCCGGAGGATTCCCCGGCCTCGACGATCGCGTAGCCGAAGGACGCGGCGATCGCGGGATAGGTTTCGGTGGCGATGCGCCGGTTGTACCGGGCTGCCTTACGCAGGTTCGGGTGCAGCGTCCGGGCCATCCGCTCGGCGGACCGCTGCGCGGCGTTCCAGCCGCCGTCGTTCTCCAGCGCCACCAGACCTGCGTAGCAGAACTCGTTGGCGGCCACACCGCTGAAGCCGGCGAGCCGAATCTCCTCGGGTGCACGCCAAGGTGGCCTCTGGGGCCAGGGATAGCGGCTGCTGTCGGTCCAGCTGCGATTGAGCCAGTCCTGGTGTTCCTCGGCGGCAATGTATTTCTGGCATTCAGTGGTCATCGCCGGTGCTGGTGGCGGATCGGCGCCGTCATGGCGGTGCAGTTCGAAGCCGCACTCGGTCAGCAGGGTGAGCATGTGGTCGACGGCCAGCTTGCTGGAGTAGCGGTCGCCGATCTTCTTCTTCGCCTCGCGGAGAAGGCCGTTGCGCCAGGTGTTTTCGTCCCACGGACGACCTTGACTTGCCGCCTTTGCCTTCGCTGCCGCGATCCGGCCGGGGGCCAACGATGCCCGGCGGACCTGCTCGAGCACCTGCCGCGTCGAGTCGCCCATCGGGGCACCGGGCTGCCAGCCGACCACCGACCAGGTCCCGTCGGAGAACATCAGGGTGTGGGTCAGGCTGAAGGTCCTGGCCCACTGGGTGCCGGTGTCGTCGGTCACCAGGGCGGCGTCCAGGCCGGTTTCGGCCGGATCCACCACCAACAGCAGATCTTTGAGCGTGGCGTCCGGGTGTTCACCGAGACCCCGGCCGTCTGTCAGCCACTCGTGGCCGGTGGTGACGGTCTGCGGCTCATCGGCGTAACGCAGTTTTGCCGCACCGGCGATCAGCTGCCGGTTGGCGACCGCGATCCGCAGGGCGTGGCGCCGGGGGAGGGCGGCGGCCGCGACCGCCGTCGACGACGGACCGGTGAAGATCTGAATCGTCAAACCGGTGGGTTCTTGCGGCTCATCGTCGTCGGACGGTTCGCGCAGCACGATCTGGGGCACCGGATTCTCATCGTCGTCGCAGACGAAGGCCAGCGACCAGCTCAGCCGTCGTACCCAGATGCGAATGGTCTCGGCGAGTCCGGGCCGATCCTGATCGGTGGTTGTCGACGCGGGCAGCTCCACGACGTCGACGACCGCGCGCTGGATACGCGGACTGCCGGTGATCGCGGCGACGATCAGGTGGCAGATGTGCTCGGCGATGTTCTCCGCCGGGCAGGTGACCTCATTGCCGGGCAGCGTGGTGGTGATGGTGTCCGGGCGCACCAACTCGGCGTAGGCGGGGTCGTGGATGATGACCAGATCGGTGCGCCCGCGGTACTTCTCGGACTGGCCGGCCCGGATCTCCTGGATCTCGTCGTGCAGTTGCATGTTGACGCCGTCGGAATCGGTGGCGATGACCACCCGCTTGGCGTGGCTGATCACCCGCCGGGCGGTGGGGGTGGTCAGCACGGCCTGGAGCTCGCCGGCGGCGATGATCGGGATGGCCGGGGTGGTGGCCATCGCCGCCACCGAATCGCGGCTCTCGGTGATCAGGATGGCGGGGATCTTGTTGACGATGGCGGATTTGATCAGGGCCGCCGCGGTGTGACCGTCGCCGATCACCCCCAGGTGTGCCTTGGGTCGGACCAGGTGCATGAAATCCCGGACCCGGCGGGACAACAGCACCAGGGAACCGGCGGCGAACAGGGTCAGCAGCAGCGCCAGGATCCCGACGATGCTCAGATCGGTCGGCGGCTGGGGATCGTAGTCCGGGGTCAGGGACAGATAGCCGCCGGTGAACAGCGACAGCGTCGCCCACAGCCGCTGCGGGAACGACGACGAGACCTGGGTGGCGTGCTCGGCGTGGGTACTGTCGACGGCATAGCGGCCGGTGAGCACGAAGCCCCACACGAAGACGACGACGAACGCCGACACGAGAAGCGCGGGCAGGATGATCCGCCCGCGCAACCATCCATCGGCGCGCAACTGGCGCATTCGCCTCGGAGTCGACCGGTCTCGCACGGATCTGAATCTATCGGGTGTCACTCGACCGGCGGCGGATTCTGCCGCAACCATGCTCGAACGGCCAGCCGGACATCCGGCGCGGTGAAGAACTCCTCGCATTCGTTGTTGTGCCCGAGGAAATCAGTGAACGGGTTGAAGTTCTGCCAGGCGCGCAGGGCCTTCTGTTCCTCGTCGAACACCGGCCACAGCTGCTCGCGGCGGTTCACCCGGAACGGCCGGTAGATGTCGTCCAGGCTCCACTGCCACCAGGTCATGTTCCGGGCGAAGGTCTGGGTGTAGAACTTCACCTCCCGGACGTCGCGGCCGGAGATCCGGGCCACATCTTCGGTGTAGGCGCGTTCGAACCCCCGGCTGGTGATCGGCCATTTCGGCATGGTCACCAGGGCACTGATCCAGTCGAACGAGTCAATGTCGTTGTAGGAGCGGCTCAACAGCATTCGCAGGCTCTCGGACGCCTCCTCCACCTTCGCCCAGTGCGGGTTGAGCTCGGCGTAGCGGTGGGGTTCGGCCAACTCGGCGAGCAGTTGCTCGGCCAGCGGTCCGCGCTGGGTGAACCGCCCCAGGCTCAGCGGATTGGCGCCCAGCAGCAGATGCCCGGCCCCCATGAACAGCGGAGCGTGCGCGGCCTTGACGTCGGTGAGCGTCCACAGCGGGACGTCGGGTTCGTGCCGGTGCACCCAGTCCAGCACGCCGAGGCCGGTCCAGATCTCGTATCCCGCACCGCTTTCCGCCGGCACCTGTGCCCGGAAGTTCGCCTGGTCGTCGCGGAAGCAGCCGAGACTGCAGTCGGCGATCACCCCCGCCAGACCCGGCGGGCGGCGTTCGTCGGTCAACAGCCGGTAGGCGTCCAGCGGGGTGTAGGCGATCAGGAACCGGAATGCGAAACCGGGCCGCTGCGCCTGGTAGTGACGTTCGAACTCGCGGTAGTTCATCGCCTTGCGGTGATTGTCCTCGACGATCAGAAACCAGGCGGTCACTGTTGCTCCCACTTGAACAGCTCCAGGGGCGCCGGCAGCGCCCGGTCCGACCAGGTCGCCACGATGCGCTTCGAGCCGTCGTCGAGTGTCTCCTGCACCAGGTCACCGTGGTGTTCTGTGCGCAGCAGCTCGCGCAACTCGGTGAGCGACTTGCGCGGCGGGCACCAGTTCTCGATCGGCGGCAGGTGATCACGAACCGCCAGGTGGTACCGCAGTTCCAGACCGGAACCGCTGCTGTAGCCCTCCAGCACGATGTCGCGGCGGTGGCCGGCGAACTCGGGTTTGCTCAGTGCTTGACCGACGTTGTTCAGCAGCGCGGTCGCCATGGTGATCGCGGTCTGGTGATCACCCAGACTCAGCTCGCCCCAGGACACGTCGTAACTGACGAACTCCCACAGCCCGTACGGCTCCAGGATCTCCTCGGCGAGGTAGTCCAGGGACATCTGCCGCGAATCGCGGATGCCGGTGCGGGTGTGGAAGTAGGTCAGCATGGCCGGCAGCGCGGCCAACTGCGTCGCCCACTGCCGCGGCACCTCCTTGATCTGGGCGGTGCCCTCCGCGGCGGCCTTGATCGGTCCGAACTCGTCGTGCAGCACCCGGCCCAGATCCTCCCGGCCGTCCTCGATGGCGTCCCGGGCCGGAACGACCGCGGCGGACACCATCCGGTCGTGGTTGCGCACCGTGGCGCCCAGCGCGAGGGCGAGCACGGCGGCAAGGTAGGCGACCGGCACCATGGCCGGTTCCCACCGGCCCAGCTCCACCCCGACGGTGACAATCGCGACCACCGAGGCCCACGACAGCAGCGGCACCCAGGGCCGCACGGTGTGGAAGATCATCGGCATCGCGCTGGCCTCGGTGTAGTTCGCGACGTCGAGCAGTAGTCCGGCCAGGCTGGAATTGAGATAGCCGATCGCCGCGGCCAGCGCCGCGATCTTCACCCAGCCGACGTCACCCCCGGACGGTGCCAGGTTCACCGCGATCAGGTTGAGCGGATCGGCCAGCAGGCCGATCAGTGCGGGGATGTTCAGATTGCCCTGCAGGCGTTCGTATCTGGTGGGCAGGACCCGGCTGCTACGGCGACGCTCCGGGCCCCGGGACGGGTACGGGTAGGTCAGGAGCTCCAGTGCCACCTGTATCACCGCGGGAACCAGCAGCACCCAGATCCACCACGGTGCAGCGACGGCCGCCAGCGCCGCGGCGATCACCGCCAGGTAGCCGGTGCGGGTGACCGGGCCGCGCAGGCCGTCGTAGTGGGTGATGCGCGCGGCGGCGACCTTGGTGTGCCACTGGCTGAACGTCGGCGGCTGAACCAGGTCGACGACGAGCTGTTTCCACGGCGAGGCGACCCGGTGGCTGTCGTCGGGGAGCTGCCACCACAGCGCGACGTCCTCACCGCGCAGGGACTGGGTCCGGAACTGGGCGCGCAGCCGGTCCAGCAGGCCTGTTGTCATGCCACCCCCTGGTTCTACCGGCCTCCGGGCAAACTAACACGCCGTCGTTTCCCGGTCCGTCGGTCATTCGGCGGGTTCTGCGGGGCCCCCACCTGCGGATTGCCGCGAGGCAATCCCCCGATCGGCCGATCGCAGACGATTTCTGCCATGACCATGCCTCAGCACTTCGGAATCCTCCGCCCCCGCCCGGCCATCGCGCCGGCTCGCCCGCGGATCGCCCCCGCCGTACCCACCAGTGCCACCGCCCAGCCCGCCCGACCGGCCGCCCCGGTCACCCCGGGAGCCTGCACCACGCCGCTGCGCGTGGTCGGCGGCTCCGCCTCGGGACCCGTTGGCGCGGTCGGCGAAGTGCGCCGGCCCGACCTGACCGAACGGGAAGTCGAGGTGCTGCTGACCTGGCTGCGCACCGACAGCAAGGCCGAAGCCGGCCGGATGCTCTACGTCGCCGGCACCACGGTGCACACCCACCTGGAGCGGATCCGGGCCAAGTACGACGCCGTCGGCCGACCGGCCCGCACCAAGGCCGCGCTGGCGGCCCGGGCCATCCAGGACGGTTACGTCGCGCTGTGGGACCTCTGATCAGGTGGATAACCGATACCGGCGGTACATCGTGTAGAAAATGACGATGTCCGAAAACGGAATCGTCATTGCCGGTGGAGGGTTGGCTGCGACCCGGGTCGCCGAGCAGCTGCGACGCGCCGAGTACACCGGCCCGATCACCATCGTCAGCGACGAACTGCACCTGCCCTACGACCGCCCGCCGCTGTCCAAGGAAGTGCTGCGCAACCCCGAGGTCGACACCACGCTGAAGCCGCAGGAGTTCTACGACGAGAACAACATCACCCTGCGGTTGGGCTCGGCAGCCCTGGGCTTCGACGCCGAGGCGCAGACCCTGGCGCTGGCCGACGGGACCGCGCTCGGCTACGACGAGCTGGTGATCGCCACCGGGCTGGTACCCAAGCGCATCCCGTCGTTCCCCGACCTGGCCGGCATCCACGTGCTGCGCAATCTCGACGAGTCCGCCGCGCTGCGGGACCAAGCCGGCTCGGCGCGGCGCGCGGTGATCGTCGGCGCCGGGTTCATCGGCTGCGAGGTCGCCGCCAGCCTGCGCGCCCTGGGCGTCGAGGTGGTGCTCGTCGAGCCGCAGCCGCAACCGCTGGCATCGGTGTTGGGGGAGCGGATCGGCGCCCTGGTCACCCGGTTGCACCGCGGTGAGGGCGTCGACGTGCGCACCGGCACCGGGGTGAGCGAGGTGCTCGGCGACGACGGCAAGGTCACCGCCGTGATGCTCGGTGACGGCACCCGGGTGGACGCGGACCTGGTGGTCGTCGGTATCGGCAGCCGGCCGGGCACGGACTGGCTCGCGGACTCGGCGATCGAGGTCGACAACGGCGTGGTGTGTGACGCGGTCGGGCGGACCAGCGCTCCGCATGTCTGGGCGCTCGGTGACGTCGCCTCCTGGCAGGACGGCTCCGGGCACCAGGTGCGCGTCGAGCACTGGAGCAACGTCGCCGAGCAGGCGCGGGTGCTGGTGCCGGCGATGCTCGGCCAGGAGGTACCGGAAGCGGTTGTGGTGCCCTACTTCTGGAGCGACCAGTACGACGTGAAGATCCAGTGCCTGGGCGAACCCGAGGCCAACGACACCGTGCACATCGTCGAGGACGACGGCCGCAAGTTCCTGGCCTTCTACGAGCGTGACGGCGGGGTTGTCGGCGTGGTCGGCGGTGGCATGCCCGGCAAGGTGATGAAGGCCCGCACCAAGATCGCCTCCGGGGCCCCCATCGCCGAGGTCCTCCCCGGCTGACGCCCCGCCAACCTCCCGCGAGCGTGCGTGTCCCCGACCCGACACGCCGTCGGTACCCCCGCGAGCGTGCGTGTCCCCGGCCCGACACGCCGCGTGCCGGGTGATCAGGCGGCCTCGGCGGCCAGCTTCATCCGGATGGTGTGGACCATCTCGAAGGGGCGCTGCCGAACGTCGTCGGCGTTGATCGAGATCACGGTGTAGCCGAGATCTTCCAGGGCGGCCCGCTTGATCCGGTCGTGTTCCAGCGCTGCCGGATCGCTGTGCCATTGGAGGCTGTCGTATTCGACGATGACCCAGCGATCGGGCCAGGCGAAGTCAACGCGCCAGAGCCGGCCATAACGGTCGACGATCTCGTACTGGAGGACCGGTGCGGGCAGCCCACCGTCATGCATGCGTAGCCGCGACTCGCTTTCCATCGGCGACTCGGCCAGTGGGCTCGCCAGGGGGATGAGGTCGCGGACGGTGACGATGCCGCGCCGCCCCTTCTGCGCCCGTGCCGCGCGACTGAGTCTGGCTGAATCGCAGGTCCCGGTGCGCAAGGCCGCATCCAGGGTGGCGAGGGCGCGCGGCCGACGGAGTGAACGGGCAACTTCGATGGCGGTCCAGGAGGCTTCGGTGATGGGCCGGCCGTCCAGGACGGTAAGCGGAGCGCCTTCTCTGCGGTGAATGACAAGCCCGTCGCCCCTGCGCAGCTGGTGACCATCGGGTGTCAGAACGTGCAGATCTCCGGTTGCTTCGGTGTCGAATCCGTAGGCGGCCGCGGCGGTTCCGAGGCAAATCGGCACCGCGGTGCCCGCTCGGAGATCGAGGCCGCGCAACCTGATCTCGGCGTCGGGCTCGGTCAGGCTGTAGATCCCGGTCCAGACCGGCCCCAAGGACCCCCGGGCGACCGCCGTGTCGAAGGCGGCTCGTCCGATGAGCGAAATGAGTTGCCCGGCGGATGCCACCCCGCCCTGCACGGCGAAAAGTTCCGGTAGCTGCGAGGACATATCGGGATGATCAGAGAGGAGTTGGCACCGCGCTATTCACCTCGGTGTATTCCTGTGGATAACTCCGGCGTGTCGGACCGGGGACACGCACGCTCGCCGGAATGGGGGACGGCGTGTCGACCGGGGACACGCACGCTCGCCGAAAGTGGGGGCCCGACGAAATGGGAATCAGGCCAGGCCGGCGGTGACGGTGTCGAAGGACTCGCCGAGGGCTTGGCGCAGGCTCATGGACTCGTCGGACAGCCAATGCTCATAGGCCGCCAGCGCGACCCCGAGCATGGTCCAGGCGATGGTCTGCGGGACCAGATCTTCGGGTGACTGGCCGCGGCGGTGCGCGACGAACTCGGCGATCACCGCGCGCCAGCCGGCGTACATCGTCATCGAGTAGGCCTGCAGCTCCGCGGTCTGCAGGATCACCCGCATCCGCCGGCGGTGACCGGCGTCCTCCGCGTCGCCGAAGTCGTTGAACGCCAACAACGCCGAGCGCAGCGCGGCCGGCAGCTCCACGCCGGGATCGGTGGCGTCGAGCAGGTCGCGCAGGTCCTGCAGGTGGGCGTCGAAATCCCCCCAGGGGATCGCATTCTTCGACGAGTAGTACCGGAACAGCGTGCGCCGGGCGATGCCGGCCGCGGCGGCGACGTCGTCGACGCTGACGGCATCGAACCCGTGCTCGCTGAACAGCTCGATGGCCACGTCCGCGATGTCGTCGTGGGTGGTCGACGGGCGGCGGCCCAACCGGGGACTCGACTCCACTCGGATCCCCCTTCCATTTCTGCACTCGATGCCATATTCTGGCCCAACCCGGCCGATGTGTCGAGGACCACATCACGAAAGGTGCAGTACATGGACCAGAATCAGCAGGTCGAGACCGAACTGGTCAGCGAGGCCCTCGTCGAGGAGGTTTCCATCGACGGTATGTGCGGGGTCTACTGACCGTGGTCGAGGCGCCCGCCGCGTCGCCGGTGCAGCGGCACGTGCCGTTCGACCCGGAACGCGGCTGGCGCCTGCACCCGCAGGTTGCCGTACGGCCGGAGCCCTTCGGCGCGCTGCTGTACCACTTCGGTACCCGCAAACTGTCGTTCCTGAAAAGCCGCGCCATTCTGGAGCTGGTGCAGGCGCTCGGTGATTGCGAGGACGCGAACGCCGCGTTCGCCGCCGTCGGTATCGACGCCGACGCCCGCGCTCCCTACCTGAGCGCCTTGCGCGTCCTGGTCGAATCCAAAATGCTTGTTCCGAAGGAGAATTCGTGACCGCAGTGGCACCGGTTCCCCGGCTCGTCGACCAATTCGAACGCGGCCTCGACGCGCCCATCTGCCTGACCTGGGAACTCACCTACGCGTGCAACCTGTCGTGTGTGCACTGCCTGTCCAGCTCCGGCAAGCGCGACCCCCGCGAGCTGAGCACCCAGGACTGCAAGGCCATCATCGACGAACTGCAGCGTATGCAGGTGTTCTACGTCAACATCGGCGGCGGTGAACCCACCGTGCGATCGGACTTCTGGGAGCTCGTCGACTACGCCACCGAGCACCAGGTCGGCGTCAAGTTCTCCACCAACGGAGTCCGCATCACCCCTGAGGTGGCCGCCAAGCTGGCTGCCAGTGACTATGTGGACGTTCAGATTTCGCTGGACGGCGCCACCGCGGAGGTCAACGACGCAGTGCGCGGTCCGGGTTCGTTCGCGATGGCGATCCGTGCGCTGGAGAACCTCGCCGAGGCGGGTTTCGCCGACGCCAAGATCTCCGTCGTCGTCACCCGCGAGAACGTCGACCAACTCGACGATTTCAAGGCCCTGGCCGACCGGTACGGAGCTACCTTGCGGATCACCCGGTTGCGTCCGTCCGGCCGTGGCGCCGACGTGTGGGATGAGATGCATCCCACCGCCGCCCAGCAGGTGCAACTCTACGATTGGCTGGTCGCCCACGGCGAGGGCGTCCTCACCGGGGATTCGTTCTTCCACCTGTCGGGATTGGGCGCGCCGGGAGCGCTCGCCGGGCTGAACCTGTGCGGAGCCGGCCGGGTGGTCTGCCTGATCGACCCCGTCGGTGATGTCTACGCCTGCCCGTTCGCCATCCACGAGCGCTTCCTCGCCGGGAACATACTGACCGACAACGGTTTTGCCAACGTTTGGCAGAATGCGCCGCTGTTCCGCGAACTCCGCGAACCGCAGTCGGCCGGTGCGTGCGGCAGCTGCGGACACTACGACGCCTGCCGGGGCGGCTGCATGGCGGCCAAGTTCTTCACCGGCCTGCCGATGGACGGCCCAGACCCCGAATGCGTGCAGGGCTACGGCGAGCCGGCGCTGGCCGCCGAGCGTGACAAGCCCAAGTCGCACATCGACCACTCCCGCAGCGGCGGCCGAAAGGGCCCGATTCCGTTGAAGCTGTTGACCATGCCGTCCAAGGCGCCCCAGAAGTTCTGCAACGAAAGTCCGGTCTAGCAACATGGCTCGTGATACCTGGTTCGAAACCGTCGCCATCGCCCAGCAGCGTGCCAAGAAGCGGCTGCCGAAGTCGGTGTACTCCTCGCTGATCTCGGCCAGCGAGAAGGGCCTCACCGTCTCCGACAACGTGGAGAGCTTCGGCGAACTCGGCTTCGCCCCGCACGTGGTCGGTGCGCCGGAGAAGCGCGAGATGGCCACGACCGTTATGGGCCAGGATATTTCGATGCCGGTCATCATCTCGCCGACCGGTGTCCAGGCCGTCGACCCCGACGGGGAGGTCGCCGTAGCGCGAGCGGCCGCGGCGCGGGGCACGGCCATGGGACTGTCGTCGTTCGCATCCAAGCCGATCGAGGACGTCGTCGCCGTCAACGACAAGATCTTCTTCCAGATCTACTGGCTGGGCGGTCGCGAGGCCATCGCCGAGCGGGTGCAGCGGGCCAAGGACGCCGGCGCGGTCGGCATGATCGCCACCACCGACTGGAGCTTCTCGCACGGCCGGGACTGGGGCAGCCCGACGATCCCGGAGAAGATGGACCTGGCCACCATCGTCAAGATGATGCCCGAGGGCCTGGCGCGGCCCCGCTGGTTCCTGCAGTGGGCCAAGACCCTGCACCCGCCGAACCTGCGGGTGCCCAACCAGGGGCGTCGCGGTGAAGCCGGACCGCCGTTCTTCCAGGCCTACGGGGAGTGGATGGGTACCCCGCCGCCCACCTGGGAGGACATCGCCTGGCTGCGCGAGGAGTGGGGCGGCCCCTTCATGCTCAAGGGCATCGTTCGCGTCGATGATGCCAAACGTGCTGTGGACGCCGGAGTTTCGGCGATCTCGGTATCCAACCACGGTGGCAATAACCTGGACGGGACCCCGGCCTCGATCCGCTGCCTGCCCGCGGTCGCCGAGGCCGTCGGCGACCAGATCGAGGTGCTTCTGGACGGTGGCATCCGCCGGGGCAGCGACGTCGTCAAGGCGGTTGCGCTCGGTGCCCGGGCGGTGATGATCGGCAGGGCCTACCTGTGGGGGCTGGCCGCCAACGGGCAGGCCGGCGTGGAGAACGTGTTTGATCTGTTGCGCGGTGGCATCGACTCGGCACTGATGGGCCTCGGCCGAGATTCCATTCACGACCTCAGCCCGGCGGACATTCTCATTCCCGAAGGGTTCACCCGGACCCTCGGGGCGTAGCCGGACCGCGGTCCATTTGCTCCGGTCGGCTGGTGCGGACGGGACTCACGTGGCGGGGGTGAAGCATGCGGCCCGTCGTTGCCGGATTTTGGAAACTCAGCGGCAACAACCGGTGCGCAACCGATGGAATCGGCCTAACATCTGCTGGTGCCTTTCTCCGCCGAGCTGGGAGACTCGACGTCGAGTGATTTGGATGGACTGCAGCCGGTGTTGATCGTTCCGGTCGGTTCCGTTGAGCAACACGGGCCGCATCTACCGCTCGATACCGACACCCGCATTGCCGCCGCCGTGACCGGCGCGGTCACCGACCGCTTGGCCGGCGCGTCCCGGGACGTCCTGGCCGCCCCGGCCATCGCCTACGGCGCCAGTGGCGAGCACGAGGGCTTCCCCGGGACCGTGTCGATCGGCACCGCCGCGCTGTCCGGGCTGCTCGTCGAATACGGCCGTTCGGCCTGCCGATGGGCCGGGCGGCTGGTGTTCGTCAACGGTCACGGCGGCAACGCCGCAGCCCTGGCCGATGCGGTGGCCCGGTTGCGTTTCGAGGGTCGCGACGCCGCTTGGTGCGCGCCGAGTGTCGTCGGCGCCGATGCGCACGCGGGGCACACCGAAACGTCGGTACTGCTGCATCTTTCGCCGGAGGTCGTTCGTTTCGACCGCGCGGTGCCGGGAAACCGGGCGGAATTGCGTGAACTGCTGCCGAGGATGCGGGCCGGGGGGCTCGTGGCCGTGAGCAAGGAGGGGATTTTGGGGGACCCGACAACGGCGAGTGCTGCGGCGGGGGCGCAGATCTTCGCCGAGATGGTCGACGGATGTGCGCGCCGGATCGAGGACTGGTGCCCCGACGACCGCGGGCTGCTGATATGACGGGTCAGCGACTGCCCGACGGCTTCGCCGTCCAGGTGGATCGCCGGGTGCGGGTGCTCGGCTCCGGCTCGGTGCTTCTCGGCGGATCCCCGATGCGCATGCTGCGGCTTGCACCCGCGGCCCAGAGCATGATCGGCAACGGGCGCCTCGAGGTCCGCGATGCGCAGAGCGCACAGCTGGCCCGCACCCTGCTGGATGCCACCGTGGCGCACCCGCGTCCGCCGTGCAGCCCGTCCTACCGGGACGTCACCGTGGTTATTCCGGTGCGCGACAACCTGACCGGTGTGCAACGGCTGGTGCATTCGCTGCGTGGGCTGGCCGTGGTGGTTGTCGACGACGGGTCCGCGCGGCCGGTGCAGGTCGAGGACTTCGCCGGCGCCAACTGCGCGGTGCGGGTGATCCGGCGGGCGGAGTCCGGCGGGCCCGCGGCCGCCCGCAACGCCGGAATGGCCCTGTGCGAGACCGAATTCCTCGTCTTTCTGGATTCCGACGTGGTCCCGCGCCGCGGCTGGCTGGAAGCGCTGCTCGGGCACTTCTGCGATCCAGCGGTAGCGCTGGTGGCACCCCGCATCGTCGGCATGCCCGACGCGGACAATCTGCTCGCCCGATACGAGGCGGTGCGCTCCTCCCTGGACCTGGGCCAGCGGGAAGCCCCGGTGATGCCCCATGGCTCGGTGTCCTACGTGCCGAGCGCGGCGATGGTCGGCCGCACCGAGGCGCTACGCGCCATCGGCGGTTTCGACGAGGCCATGACCTGCGGGGAAGACGTCGACCTGTGCTGGCGGCTGGTCGAGGCCGGTGCCCGGCTCCGCTACGAGCCCATTGCCCTGGTGTCACACGATCACCGCAGCGACCCGGGACAGTGGCTGCGGCGTAAAGCGTTCTACGGCAGCTCGGCCGGTCCGCTGGCGCAGCGACATCCGGGAAAGGTGGCGCCGCTGGTGATATCCGGCTGGGCGCTGCTGAGCTGGCTGCTGCTGGCCATCGGTGGCCGGCTGGGCGTGCTGGGCTCGCTGCTGTGCGCGGCGGTGGCCGGCGGCAAGGTCAGTCGGGCGCTGGGGTCGCCGGAGACCGGAGCCCGCGAAGTCGCCCTGCTCACCACCCGCAGTCTGGGCTCGGCGGCACTGCAGCTGTGCGCGGCCATCTGCCGGCACTACTGGCCGCTGGCGCTGCTCGGTGCGCTGCTGTCGCCCCGGATGCGTCGGGCGGTGCTGATCGCCGCGGTGATCGACGGCGTCGCGGACTGGCTGGCGCACCGCAGCGCCGGTGAGGACGCCGACGAGGTCCGGCCGGTCGGAATCATCGCCTACCTGATGATCAAACGGCTCGACGACCTGGCCTACGGTGCCGGGCTCTGGGAATCGGTGGTGCGCGGCCGGACCGTCGCGCCGCTGCAGCCGCAGATCCGATTCTGATCGCGACGGTGCACAGCGATGTCCTGATCGTCGGTGCCGGCAGCGCCGGTTCCGTCCTGGCCGAACGTCTTTCGCGCGATTCGCAGCGCCGCGTCACCGTGTTGGAGACCGGCCCGGACACCGGCGACGCAACCATCGCCGGTCTGATCGGCGACGGCCTGCGGCTCCCGCTCGGGCCGGACAGCCCGGTCGTCACCCGCTACCCGACGCTGCTGACCGACGAACCGGAACGCCGCGCCGACCTGGTCCGAGGTGCGGTGACGGGCGGCTCCGGTGCGGTCAACGGTGGCTACTTCTGCCGCCCGCCGGCTGGCGATTTCACCGACTGGGCGTTGCCGGGATGGACCTGGCCCGAGGTACTGCCGCACTTCCGGGCGATCGAAACCGACCTGGATTTCACCGGTCCGCTGCACGGGGACGACGGGCCGATCCGGGTCCGCAGGGCCGCCGACCCCGGGGGTATCAGCGCCCGTTTCGCCGAGGCGGCGACACGCGCCGGCATCAGCTGGCTCGACGACCTCAACGGAGATCACCCCCGGTTGCCCGACGGGATCGGCGCGGTCCCGTCGAACACCATCGACGGACACCGCCTGGGGCCCGGAAACGCCTTCCTCGCGCGGGCAGTGGGACGTCCTAACCTGTTGGTGTACAACAGAATACAGGTGACCGGAATCGAGTTCACCGGATCTCGGGCCACCGGAGTCGTCGGACGCGGCCCCGACGGACCGGTGCGGTTCGGCGCCGACGCGGTGGTGCTGTGCGCGGGAGCGATCGGCACCGCGAAATTGCTGATGCTCTCTGGAATCGGTGATCCGGCACAGCTGGCCGCCCTGGGCGTCGAGACCAGAGTGGCCGCGCCTGTCGGATCGGCGTGCAGCGACCACCCGGAATGGGTACTGCCGACCGACTGGGCGCCGGCCACTCGCCGGCCGGTGCTCGAAGTGGTCCTCAGCCTGGCCGACGGTTTGGAAATCCGGCCCTACACAAAGGGGTTCGGCGCGATGACCGGCACCCCCGGAAGCGACGACCCGGTGTGCATCGCCGTGGCTCTGATGACCCCGGCCGCCCGCGGAACGGTCCGGCTGCGCAGTGCCGACCCGGCTGCTGCCCCGGATATCCGCCAGCACTACGACACCCGACCGGGCGACACGCGCAAGCTCTCGCACGGAGTCGCCGCGGTACGCGAGATCCTCAGCGGCACAGTTACAATCGGCGATCCGTCCTGGTCCACCTCGCAACACCTGTGTGGCACCGCACCGATGGGCGTCGAGGGGGACGCGCGAGCGGTCCTGGACCCGCAGTGCCGGGTCCGGGGCATCGACGGGCTGTGGGTGATCGACGGATCGGCGCTGCCGGCGGCCCCCGGCCGCGGCCCGCACGCGGTCACGGTGATGCTCGCCCACCGGGCGGCGGAATTCGTGCGCTAGCCCGCTCGCCGGCGGTATCGCCTTGCCGGGTCTTGCAGTTCGCTGTGCAAGCGCTGGGCGGTGGCGAAGAATGGGTGCGTCCCGGTGTTGTGGCGTGGGGCCCCGTGCCGTACCTTCGGCTGATTAGCTGCCCTATTGAAGAAAGGGGCATCGGTGTGGCGGGATACCTTTGCACGCCGGATGGCGCGGCGCTGGACTCTGCTGCTGGCGGTCGCGGTGATCGCGGTGGCAGGGTTCACGGTGTACCGGCTGCACGGACTCTTCGCCACCCACGACGTGACGGCCACGCCGGACGATTCGTCCAACGATGTTGTCCCCTTCAACCCGAAGCGCGTCGTCGTGGAGGTGTTCGGCGCTCCGGGATCGGTGGCCACCATCACCTTCGCCGACGTCAACGCCCAGCCGCAGCGTCGCGACGCCGTCACCCTGCCCTGGGCCTACGACACGACGACCACCCAGCCGGCGGTGTTCGTCAAGGTCGCAGGCGGGCAACCGCGACTTCAACCGCGCCACCCGGCGTAGCTGCGCAGTCATGTTGAGCGAGGCCAACATCGGCAGCACTCCGATGAAGGTCCGGAACGACGGATGCCCGCCGTGCACACTCAGCTCGTACATGCAGCCGACGATGTAGAACGACCCCATGGTGAACAGCGCGCCGGGCATCGCGCAGGCCATCGGTGACCGGGCGTCGGTGACCAGTTCGGTGGCGTACTCCGCCTCCTCGGGCGACAGTGGTTCGCGTTTGCGCATTTTGGCCAGCACGGCCTTGTGCGCGCCGACCTGTTCGCCCATGGGTGCGGGCGCCCGCTTGTCCAGCCGGGAGAAGTACCGGAAGGCGACGGCGCCGAGGACGACGGCCAGCACGGCGGCCAGCACCGTCATGGTCAGCGCGAAGTGGGTGGCGTCGGTGAACGCCTGCATCGCGGCGTCGACGAGACCCTGGCCGGCCGGGCCGAGGTGACTGGAGACCCCGATGGCCTCGCCGAGGGAGCGGGTGGCGGCCTCGCGGACCGGTTGCGGGAAGCCGTCCAGCGACGGCGCGAGCACCCGGGTGTACTGGGTGGCCAGCATCGAGCCCGCCAGCGCGATACCCAGGGCGGCACCGACCTCGCGGGTGGTGTCGTTGACCGCTGACCCGACGCCCTGCTTGTCGTCGGGGATCGAGGACATGATGGCCGTGGTGGTCGGGGCGATGGTCAGCCCGAGACCGGTGGTCAGGATCAGGATGGGCCAGGCCAGCTCCCAGTAGTCGGAATCCAGTGTCAGGTAGCGCATACAGATGAACCCGGCACCGGTGATCGTCAGGCCGAGGAAGACGACCAACCGCAGTCCCATCCGCGGCAGGTACCAGAACGAGGTCGCGGCCAGGAACAGCAACGGCGGTGCGAGCGGGGTCAGTGCCACCGCGGTGCCCAATGCGCTGTAGCCCAGGGCGATCTGGATGAACTGCATGTAGATGAAGAAGAAGCCGTAGAGGGCGAAGAACACCATGGTGATGGCCGCGGCGCCGGTGGCGAACGTGGTGTTGGAGAACCGTCGCACGTCGAGCAGCGGGTAACGCTGACGCAGTTCCACCGCGGCGAATCCGATCGCCAGGGCCACGCCGGCGCCCAGGCAGCCGTAGACCACCGGGTCGCCGAATCCCGGCTCGGGATCTCCAGGATGCCGAACACGAAGATCGCCACCGCGGCCCCGATCAGCACCGCGCCCACCGTGTCGAGCGGATGGCGCTCGGACTCCTTGGACGGCCGGGCCAGCAGCGTCAGCGGAATCAGCGCGACCGAGGATATGGTGAAAGCCCAGAAGATCGATGGCCAGGACCAGAAGTTCAGCAGGACACCGGATCCCAGCATGCCGGCGCCGGCCAGACCGCGCGAGATGATCAGCATCGCCGGGTTCGGGGCGAGGATCGGCGCGGCCGAGGCGATGGCGAACACCACCAGCCCGAACAGCAGCGCGCCGCGGCGTCCGAACCGGTCGCCGAGCGCACCCGCCGGCAGCAACAGGCAGGCCATCACGAGTGTGTAGGCGTCGACGATCCAGGTCAGTTGCGTCTGGGTGGCCGAGGTCTCGATGGCCAGATCGCCGAGCGCGGTGTTCAGCGCAACCATCGAGGACAGCACCAGCAGCAGGCCGAAGCAGGCCGCGACCAGCGTCCACACCCGGCGGTGCATCGGTGGTTCGGCCGGGCTCTCGGTTTCGGCGACCTGCGTCGCGGAGGCTGTCATCGTGGCGCGGGCCCCCCCTCGGCGACTGCCTGTTATAAGACTGGGCGTCTCGGAAGGTCCGAGACTGACAGTCTTGTAGGGTTGATCGCGTGGTTTTGCTGCACGGACCGCACCGCCGCTGCAGCATGGAGACAGGGAGGTGGCGTTGAGCGGCAACCGGACGGACCCACGGCCGGCGCGTTCCCGGGCCCGGCTGCTGGAGGCCGCCACCACCCTGCTGCGCGCCGGTGGTCCCAGCGCGGTGACCGTGGATGCTGTGCTGCGCGGCGCCAACGTTGCCCGCGCCACCTTGTACCGGCATTTCCCCAGCGGCAACGACTTGCTGGCCGCCGCATTCCAGAGCCTCATCCCGCCCGCCCCGATGCCTCCGGAGGAGGGCTCGCTGCACGACCGGCTGACGGCGCTGCTGCTGGCCTGGGCCGAGCACATCGCCGAGGCGCCCGCTCTGCTCACCGCGATGAACTGGCTGGCGCTGGGCCGCGACTTGGACGCGCTGCCCGACGCCGGGGAGGCTACCGACAGCGACGAGGTGCGCACCCTGCGTGAGCGGATCGCCCACCAGTACGCCGCGCCGTTCGACGCCATCTTCGACAGCCCGCAGGCCACGGCGGAACTCGTCGACTTCGACCGGGCAACGGCGATGACGCTGCTGCTGGGCCCGCTGGTGACGGCCCGCCTGTCCACCCTGCCCGACATCGACTATCGCGAAACCGTGCGCGCCGTCGTGGAAGGGTTCCTGCACGTTTACGGCAGGCACTGACCGGGGAGCTCCCGTAGGCTCGGCAGTCGTGTCGAGTATCGCCGCCCGCCCGTCGCGCACGGCGGTCCTGGGGGCGGTCCTGGCGCTGCTGCTCGGACTGTGGTTGGCCGGCTGCGCCACCGAGGAGGTCGAGCCGGCAACCCCGGCCCCGCCCGCGCCCGACCCCGGGCTGGACAGCGGGCTGGTGCACACCGGCGGCGGTGCGGTACGCGGCGTCGTCGCCGACGGCTACCGGCTGTTCTACGGCATCCCGTACGCGGCGCCTCCGGTCGGGGCGCTGCGCTGGCAGGCGCCGCAGCCGGCAGCCGGCTGGCCCGGTGAGCGGGACGCCACCCGGCCCGGGCCGCGCTGCATCCAGGACACCCGCCGCGATCCCGGCTCCGGCCACGGCGACTCCGAGGACTGCCTGAACCTCAATGTGTGGAGCCCGGCGGGTGCCAGTGGACTGCCCGTCCTGGTGTGGATCCACGGCGGCGGTTTCGCCAGCGGCGACGGCGCGATGTACAACGCGGCCCGGCTGGCCACCGGCGGCAACATCGTCGTCGTCACCGTCAACTACCGGCTCGGCGCGCTGGGATTCCTGGCCCACTCGGCGCTCGGCGAGGGCAACTACGGGCTGGCCGACCAGCAGGCGGCGCTGCGCTGGGTGGCCGACAACATCGGCGGCTTCGGCGGCGACCCGGCCAAGGTCACCATCGCGGGGGAGTCCGCCGGGGCGATGTCGGTCTGCGACCACCTGGTCGCACCGGGGTCCACCGGCCTGTTCCGCGCGGCCATCATCGCCAGCGGCCCGTGCCAGAAGCAGACCGACCTGAGGGCCGCCCGCATCGTCAGCGCCGCCTACGCCCGCGACCGCGGCTGCCCCGACGACAAGACCGCCGCGGCCTGCCTGCGCGCACTGCCGGCCACGGCGCTGACGAGTCCACCCTGGTACATCCACATGGGCGACAACTGGCTGACCGGTCCGGCGACCGGCACCTCACTGCTGCCGGTCAACCCGGTCGACCGGCTGGGGACGGAGAACGCGGCTAGGGTGCCGATGCTCATCGGCACCACCGCCGACGAGTTCACCCTGTTCCCGGCCATGCAGTACCTGAGAACGCGCACGTTGCCGACCGCGGCGGACTACTCCCGGCTGATCACCTCGACGTTCGGGTCGCACGCCGCGGTGGTGCTCGCCGAATACCCGGTGGCGCCCGGTGCCACCGATGCGCAGGTGGTCCTGCAGTACGCGCGGACGGTCACCGACGGAGTGTTCGCCTGCCCGGCCGCGCGGATGGCCGGCGCGCAGTCCGCCGTCGCCCCGGTGTACGCCTACCAGTTCGACGACCCCGACGCCGTCGCGCCCGAATCGATGCGCCACCTGCCGTTTCCGATCGGCGCCGGGCACGCCCTGGACCTGCGCTACCTGTTCGACATCGCCGGCGGCTCGGCCCCCGATGTGGCCCAGCGGGCTCTGTCGGCCCAGATGATCCGGTACTGGGGCGCATTCGTCACCAACGCCACCCCGAACGCCGAGGGAGCCCCCGACCCGGACTGGCCCCAGCTCGCCGACGCCGCCGGTGCGGGCCCGGTGATGTCACTGCAGCCCGACGGTTCCCGGCCGATCTCCACCTTCACCGGCGATCACCGCTGCGCCTTCTGGGCGGGGCTGGCGTCCTGATCAGGCCGGGGTCACCCAGGTGGTGATCTGCGCGCGGACCACCTCGGTGCCCGCCTTGTCGGTGATGGTGACCGGAACGACGACGTCGGTGCCCTCGGTGATCGCGGCGAAATCGGGGATGTCCAGCTCGGCGACCGCACGCAGCCCCGTCGTCGCCTTCCCGAGGTATTCCACCGTCATCGCCTTGGGGATCCACCGGTGCGACGACGGCACCGTCGCCTCCATCAGCATGCCCATCGACACCTCGGCCAGATTGCAGGCCGCGATGGCGTGGAAGGTGCCGATGTGGTTGTAGACGCCGTACCACTTCGGGGCGGTCACCTCGCAGTAGCCCGGCTCCATCCGGTGCACGTGCGGCATCACCGAGGTGAAGTAGGGGACCCGGGCCATCATCCCCGCGGAGAACAGCGCCGAGCCGCCGGGCTTGCCGGACAGCTTCTGCCAGGCCTTATAGGTGGGGGATGAGCTCATACCCGGACCTTACTTCAAAGTAAGTTCAGCGGTCGCCGCCCACCCCGAAGACGGGTGACCTGCGATTTGGCGCGCACGCCGATCTGGGGCATACTGGTCGGGTTGCCTTGAGCCGGGTTCGCGCCCGGCCGGGCATACGACCGGCGTCCGCATGGGCGCTTCCGGTCCCAACTTCGAGCGCCACGATTCGTCGGGCGGTCGAGGCGCGCGAGGGCGACACACCCGACCGCGGGGGTCGGTGTACTTCAGACAGGTAAACAGCGGCGGCATTCCAGCGCGGTTTCGCGCCGGGAGCACTCCAATGTTGTCGGGCCTTCGGGCCCGTATTAATTGAGTGAGGTAGGAGAAGCGTGGCGGGACAGAAGATCCGCATCAGGCTCAAGGCCTACGACCACGAGGCGATTGACGCCTCGGCGCGCAAGATCGTCGAGACGGTCACCCGTACGGGCGCGTCCGTGGTCGGCCCGGTGCCGCTGCCGACCGAGAAGAACGTGTACTGCGTCATCCGGTCTCCGCACAAGTACAAGGATTCGCGGGAGCACTTCGAGATGCGCACGCACAAGCGCCTCATCGACATCCTCGATCCGACGCCGAAGACGGTCGACGCCTTGATGCGCATCGACCTGCCGGCCAGCGTCGACGTGAACATCCAGTAGGAGACCAGAAGAAATGGCACGTAAAGGCATTCTGGGCACCAAGCTGGGCATGACCCAGGTGTTCGACGAGAACAACCGGGTGGTCCCGGTGACCGTCGTCAAGGCCGGCCCCAATGTGGTGACCCGCATCCGCACCACCGAGCGCGACGGCTACAGCGCCGTGCAGCTCGCCTACGGCGAGATCAGCCCGCGCAAGGTCAACAAGCCGGTCACCGGCCAGTACACCGCCGCCGGGGTCAACCCCCGCCGCCACCTCGCCGAGCTGCGGCTCGACGACGAGGCCGCGACCGCCGACTACGAAATCGGCCAGGAACTGACCGCCGAGATCTTCGCCGACGGCAGCTACGTCGACGTCACCGGCACCTCCAAGGGCAAGGGCTTCGCCGGCACCATGAAGCGGCACGGCTTCGCCGGTCAGGGCGCCAGCCACGGCGCGCAGGCCGTGCACCGCCGGCCCGGCTCGATCGGTGGCTGCGCCACCCCCGGCCGTGTCTTCAAGGGCACCCGGATGTCCGGCCGGATGGGCAGCGAGAAGGTCACCACGCAGAACCTGAAGGTGCACAAGGTCGACGCCGAGAACGGCGTGCTGCTGATCAAGGGCGCCATCCCCGGCCGCAACGGCGGACTCGTCATGGTTCGCACCGCGATCAAAAAGGGTGAGAAGTAATGACCAAGAAAATTGACGTTCTTGCCCCCGGTGGCAAGAAGGACGGCAGCGTCGAGCTGCCGGCGGAGTTGTTCGACGTCGAGCCCAACATCGCGCTGATGCACCAGGTGGTCGTCGCGCAGCTGGCCGCCGCACGTCAGGGCACGCACTCCACCAAGACCCGCGGTGAGGTCTCCGGCGGCGGCCGTAAGCCGTACCGGCAGAAGGGCACCGGCCGGGCGCGGCAGGGCTCGACCCGCGCCCCGCAGTACACCGGCGGTGGCACCGTGCACGGCCCGAAGCCGCGCGACTACAGCCAGCGGACCCCGAAGAAGATGATCGCCGCCGCACTGCGCGGTGCTCTGAGCGACCGGGCCCGCAATGACCGCATCCACGCGATCACCGAGCTGGTGTCGGGTCAGACCCCGTCGACCAAGAGCGCCAAGGAATTCCTCGGCCAGCTGAGCACCAACCGCAAGCTGCTCTTGGTCATCGGCCGCACCGACGAGGTCGGCGCCAAGAGCGTCCGCAACCTGCCGGGCGTGCACGTCGTCGCACCGGATCAGCTGAACACCTACGACGTGCTCAACGCCGACGACGTGGTGTTCTCGGTGGAGGCACTCAACGCCTACATCTCGGCCCACGCGAAAGAAGGAGTGTCGGCCTGATGGCAACCGTGACCGCACCCCACGACATCATTCTGGCCCCGGTCATCTCGGAGAAGGCCTACGGCCTGATCGAGGGCAACGTCTACACGTTCCTGGTCCACCCGGACTCGAACAAGACGCAGATCAAGATCGCCGTCGAGAAGATCTACAAAGTCAAGGTCGACTCGGTGAACACCGCCAACCGGCAGGGCAAGCGCAAGCGCACCCGGGCCGGCTACGGACAGCGCAAGAGCACCAAGCGCGCGATCGTGACCCTGGCCGCCGGCGAGAAGCCGATCGACGTGTTCGGAGCGCCGGCCTGAGGCCGGCCCGAAAGAACTAGAGAGACCTACTGATGGGAATTCGCAAGTACAAGCCGACGACCCCCGGTCGTCGCGGTTCCAGCGTCTCCGACTTCGCCGAGATCACCCGTTCGACGCCGGAGAAGTCGCTGATCCGTCCGCTGCACAGCACCGGTGGCCGTAACGCACACGGCCGCATCACCACCCGGCACAAGGGCGGCGGCCACAAGCGCGCCTACCGCCTCATCGACTTCCGTCGCAACGACAAGGACGGTGTCAACGCCAAGGTCGCGCACATCGAGTACGACCCGAACCGCACCGCGAACATCGCGCTGCTGCATTTCCTGGACGGCGACAAGCGCTACATCATCGCCCCCAAGGACCTCAAGCAGGGCGACGTGATCGAGTCCGGGCCGAACGCCGACATCAAGCCGGGCAACAACCTGCCGTTGCGCAACATCCCGGCCGGTACCGTCATCCACGCCGTGGAGATGCGGCCCGGCGGCGGGGCCAAGCTGGCCCGCAGCGCCGGCGTCAGCATCCAGCTGCTCGGTAAGGAAGGCGCCTACGCCACGCTGCGTATGCCCTCGGGCGAGATCCGCCGCGTCGACGTGCGCTGCCGCGCCACCGTCGGCGAGGTCGGCAACGCCGAGCAGGCCAACATCAACTGGGGCAAGGCCGGCCGTATGCGGTGGAAGGGCAAGCGCCCGACCGTCCGCGGTGTCGTGATGAACCCGGTCGACCACCCGCATGGTGGTGGTGAAGGCAAGACCTCCGGTGGCCGCCATCCGGTCAGCCCGTGGGGCAAGCCGGAAGGCCGCACCCGCAAGCCCAACAAGCCGAGCGACAAGCTCATCGTCCGCCGCCGGCGCACCGGCAAGAAGCGCTAGGCCGGAAAGGAATAGACGATGCCTCGTAGCCTCAAAAAGGGTCCGTTCGTCGACGACCATCTGCTCAAGAAGGTCGACGTGCAGAACGAGAAGAACACCAAGCAGGTCATCAAGACTTGGTCCCGTCGGTCGACCATCATCCCCGACTTCATCGGTCACACCTTCGCCGTCCACGACGGCCGCAAGCACGTGCCGGTGTTCGTCACCGAGGCGATGGTCGGGCACAAGCTCGGCGAGTTCGCCCCGACGCGGACCTTCAAGGGTCACATCAAGGACGACCGGAAGAGCAAGCGCCGCTAATGACTACCGTTACTGAATACCCGTCCGCCACGGCGAAGGCCCGCTTCGTCCGGGTGTCGGCCAGCAAGGCCCGCCGGGTCATCGATCTGGTGCGCGGCAAGTCCGTCGAGGAGGCTCTCGACATCCTGCGCTGGGCGCCCCAGTCTGCCAGCGAGCCGGTCGCCAAGGTGATCGCCTCCGCCGCGGCCAACGCCCAGAACAACGAAGGCCTGGACCCGTCCACCCTGGTGGTGGCGACCGTCTACGCCGACGAGGGCCCCACCGCCAAGCGCATCCGTCCGCGCGCCCAGGGGCGTGCCTACCGGATCCGCAAGCGCACCAGCCACATCACGGTGATCGTGGAAAGCCGTCCGGCCAAGGAGAATCGCGGCCGCAAGGCCACCTCGGCCTCCGGTGCCCGCGCGGCTCGCGCCCAGGGCTCCAAGGCCGCCGCGGCGAAGAAGGCAACTGCAACCGAGGCTTCCAGCGAAGCGAAGGGAGGCTCGAACTAGTGGGCCAGAAGATCAACCCCCACGGCTTCCGCCTCGGCATCACCACCGACTGGAAGTCCCGGTGGTATGCCGACAAGCAGTACGCCGACTACGTCAAGGAAGACGTCGCGATCCGCAAGCTGCTGGCCACCGGCCTGGAGCGCGCCGGCATCGCCGACGTCGAGATTGAGCGGACCCGGGACCGGGTGCGCGTCGACATCCACACCGCCCGCCCGGGCATCGTCATCGGCCGCCGCGGCGCCGAGGCCGACCGGATCCGCACCGACCTGGAGAAGCTGACCCGCAAGCAGGTTCAGCTGAACATCCTCGAGGTGAAGAACCCGGAGAGCCAGGCCCAGCTGGTCGCCCAGGGTGTCGCCGAGCAGTTGAGCAACCGCGTGGCGTTCCGCCGGGCGATGCGCAAGGCCATCCAGTCGGCCATGCGTCAGCCCAACGTCAAGGGCATCCGCGTGCAGTGCTCGGGCCGCCTCGGCGGTGCGGAGATGAGCCGCTCGGAGTTCTACCGCGAAGGCCGGGTGCCGCTGCACACGCTGCGCGCCGACATCGACTACGGCCTGTACGAGGCCAAGACCACCTTCGGTCGCATCGGTGTGAAGGTCTGGATCTACAAGGGCGACATCGTCGGCGGCAAGCGCGAAGTCAGCGCCGCGGCGCCCGCCGACCGTCCGCGCCGGGACCGCCCGTCGGGCACCCGTCCGCGTCGCAGCGGGGCCTCGGGCACCACTGCAACCAGCACCGACGCCGGCCGTGCGGCCAGCGACGACGCCGCCGAGACCGCCGAGTCGGCGACCCCGGTCACCGCCGAGGCGCCGGCCGTTGAGAGTACGGAGAGCTAGTCATGTTGATTCCCCGTAAGGTCAAGCACCGCAAGCAGCACCACCCCAAGCAGCGGGGTATCGCCAGCGGCGGGACCTCGGTCACCTTTGGTGACTACGGCATCCAGGCACTGGAGCACGCCTACATCACCAACCGGCAGATCGAGTCCGCTCGTATCGCCATCAACCGGCACATCAAGCGTGGCGGCAAGGTGTGGATCAACATCTTCCCGGACCGCCCGCTGACCAAGAAGCCGGCCGAAACCCGCATGGGTTCCGGTAAGGGTTCGCCGGAGTGGTGGGTGGCCAACGTCAAGCCCGGACGCGTGCTGTTCGAGCTGAGCTATCCCAGTGAAGAGGTGGCGCGTGCGGCCCTGACCCGCGCGATCCACAAGCTGCCGATCAAGGCACGCATCGTTACCCGAGAGGAGCAGTTCTGATGGCAGTGGGCGTTTCCGCCGGCGAACTGCGCGAGCTCACCGACGAAG
>WBZQ01000691.1_pt1 | contig 25456 bp, 21 predicted proteins | sample 5204251 | NCBI WGS metagenome assembly WBZQ01 (sample SAMN12412402, study PRJNA552823) | activated sludge metagenome | isolation source: activated sludge from nitrification reactor of wastewater treatment plant... | place: USA: Virginia | collected 2017-09
CCGCTTGGTTGCGGGCTCTGACTGACCTGCGTTTGGCGATCGGAGTTCGCCTCGAGGTCGAAGAGGACGACGAAGAGTTCTGGGAGGCATTAGAGGACGACGATCCTCGTGGACCCATGCACGAGATTTACCTGTGGCTTGGATGGGTGCAAGAGACGCTCATCAGCGCCGTCATGAAGTGAGACCGGGAAGTCCACACCCCGGCAGCGCCGTACCCTAGTGACGTGCTCACCTTGCCTGCCGAGATCCGCGACGCCATCGTGGCCCACGCCAAGCGCGATCACCCCGACGAAGCCTGCGGAGTCGTCGCAGGACCCGAAGGCAGTGACACCCCCACCCGGCACATCGAAATGATCAATGCGGCTGGCAGCCCAACGTTTTATGAGTTCGACTCCGGTGAACTGCTCGACCTCTACAAACAGATGTGGGACAACGACGAAGAGCCGATCGTGATCTACCACTCCCACACCGCCACTGAGGCATATCCCAGTCGCACCGACATCGGCCTAGCCAATGAGCCAGGCGCTCACTATGTGTTGGTCAGCACACGCGAAGTCGGGAATAGCCCAGGTCCCGTTGAGCTTCGGTCCTACAGAATTCTCGACGGTGAAGTCACCGAAGAGCCCATCACCATCAGCTAAGCCCCAAGGAGAACCATGTCCGTCGAGGTCAAGATCCCAACCATCTTGCGCACCTACACCGGTGGCGAGAAAGCCGTTGGCGCCGAAGGTGCCACGCTCAGTGCCGTCATCGACAACCTTGAAGCCAACCACCCCGGCATCAAAGAGCGCCTCATCGACGGTGGCGAACTGCGCCGCTTCGTCAACGTCTACGTCAACGACGAAGACGTGCGCTTCTTGGGTTCACTAGAAACCACCGTTGCCGACGGCGACCAGATCGTCATCTTGCCAGCGGTCGCAGGCGGCTAAGTTTCACGTGCGGTTCGACAATCTCCTCGCCAGCGTCGGCGGGACCCCACTGGTGGGTCTCCCGACGCTGTCGCCATCCCCACAAGTGCGCGTGTGGGCCAAACTCGAAGACCGCAACCCCACCGGATCCATCAAAGACCGCGCCGCACTCAGCATGCTCAACGCGGCCGAAGCCGCCGGCGAATTGCGACCCGGCTGCACCATCCTCGAACCAACCTCAGGCAACACCGGCATCTCACTAGCCATGGCTGCCAAGCTGCGCGGCTACCGCCTCGTGTGCGTCATGCCCGAAAACACCTCCGAAGAACGCCGCCAAATTCTGCGCATGTGGGGCGCCGAAATCGTCTCCTCACCCGCAGCCGGAGGATCCAACGAAGCCGTGCGCGTCGCGAAACGCATGGCGGCCGAACACCCCGACTGGGTGATGATGTATCAGTACGGCAACCAAGCCAACGCCGATGCGCACTACAACTCCACCGGCCCCGAACTCCTCGCCGACCTGCCCACCATCACCCACTTCGTTGCGGGTCTCGGCACCACCGGCACCCTCATGGGCGTCTCCAAATACTTCCGCGAACACAAGCCCGACGTCACCGTCGTCGCCGCCGAGCCGCGGTACGGCGAACTCGTCTACGGCCTACGCAACCTCGACGAAGGCTTCGTCCCCGAGCTCTACGACCCCAGCCTCATCGACTCACGCTTCTCAGTCGGCCCCCGCGACGCCGTACGCCGAGTGCGCGAACTCCTCGAAAACGAAGGCATCTTCGCAGGCATCTCCACCGGGGCCATCCTCCACGCCGCACTCGGACAAGCAGCCAAATGCCACAAAGCTGGCCTCGAAGCCGACATCGCGTTTGTGGTCGCTGACGGAGGGTGGAAGTACCTGTCGACCGGTGCCTACGAAGGCACCCTTGATGATGCCGAGTCCTCTCTCTCCACCCAACTCTGGGCTTAGTCTGTGCCCGCGTGAAATCACGCGACTGGCTGCGTTATCGCTCGGTCGCGGTACCAGTAGTACCGCTTCCCTCCCTCTGCCTTGCCATTCACGCGATTTGACGCGGGCTTTTGGGCTTTTTCTGTCGCTTCGGGTTTTTGTTTCTTTGGGTTCTCACGCGGCTTCCTGTCCGCGTGGGGCTTCTTGCTTTGCTGCTTTCTTGTTCGCGTTGGGCTTCTTGCGCTGGGGTTGCTTTGCGGGTTCCTTCTTGCGCTGGGTTTCTTGCACTGCGGTTGCCTTGTGGGTTCCTTCTTGCGTTGGGTCTCTTCCACTGCGGTTGCTTTGCGACTTCCTGTCGGCGTTTGGGATCTCGTTGGGGGAGTTAGCGAGCGCCCTCAGCTCGCCTTGGGCTGGAGCTGTTGGGGGTCGGGCCGCTTTTCCCTTCACCGCCCTCGAGCGCTGCGCTCACGAGGAATCCGCATAGGTCACGACATGCAAGAGGGGCTCAAGGCGCGAACACCCTGAGCCCCTCTTTGCTACTTAGCTAGGCAGTGGCGCCTTAGGAGCCACCTGCTTGGAGAACGCCGTTGACCACGAGGCGGTAGTCGGCGTACTTCGTGCGGGTTTCGGTCGGGTCGTTTTGCATGACCAGAACCGCAACCACGGTTGCGCGACGACCAAACGCCTTGCGCAGTGCCCGACCAGTCAACTTGCCGCTGAAGTTGCGCAGCGTCAGTTGCTTGATGTGGGCACGCCCGTAACGGTTGTAACCGATCAGCTGCACGGTGTAGCCAAGCACCTTGATGGGCGAGATCTGCGTGGCCGACTTCCAGTCTGCGATGTTGTTAGACAGATCGGATCCAGCAACGTTGACGTTCTTGACCCAGAAGCCACCCTCATCCACTCCACCGTCGGTGATGTATCGGAAGGACAGCAGCACGGTCTTGCCGGCGTAGGCCGCCAAGTCCGCGTGCTGGGTGCTCCAGCCGCCGCTGTCACCGGTCAGACCGGGCAGGTTGTCGACCGAGAGCGCCTGAGCGTCAGGGTCGTGGCTGGTCGTGGTGTCTTCGGTTGCCAACGAGGTCCAGGTGGCGCCGTTGTCAGTGGAGACCTGAACGACTCCGTAGTCCCAACCTTCCTCGGTGTCATAGAGCGTGTCGAAGGCCAGTTGACCACCCGCCGCGGGCACAGTGACCTGTTGAACGATCGACCGGTCGAGGTTGGCGCCGCAACCGCTGTAAAGCGCGCTGACAGTGCCGGTCTCGACGGCGCCGCAGCTGGTGTCACCAGTGGTTGCGTCGGGAGCGTCAGTGACAGAAGTCCACTCGACCTCGTCAGGAGCCAAGGTCTTGGCACCTGCGAAGCGCAGACTGCGCAGTTTGCGAGCGCTGAGGAACTTGCCGCTGCCTGAACGCAACCGCACGTAGTCAGAGCCGTTCGGCGGTGCGCCCGGTGAACTGTAGGACTGCGGGTTGCTCCACTTGATCCGGCCGTTCAGCGAGTCGGCGCTGTAACGAGCCGCACTGCCACCCTTGAGGCCACGATGCCTATCCATCACTGCGTCGAGAGCCATCATGGCTGACCAGTTCTTGATGACGCTCATGGCAGTGCGCGTCGATCCGATGTCCTTGAGGACCTTGTTGTAGCCCTCCATGCCATTGAGGTCCTCGTTGTGCAACTTGGACATGAAGTCGGCGCCGAACTGGTCGAAGCTGTATTGCATGAAGGTGTAGGCCGCGCCGTAGTCACACAGCACCTCAGGACCACCTTGGTCTTCCCACAAAGTCAGTGAGTTTTCGGCACCGCCGAAGCTCTCTGGCAAGAAACCCTCAAAGCAGCCGATGTGGCTGTCGAAGTTGGGGTCCGATGGCGGCAGCGAGGTGTCGACGTAGCCGACCAGAGTCTGGGCGTAGTCAGAAAGGCCTTCGTTCACCCATGATGCCTCGCCTGGTGAGGCGTAGGACTCCAGAAGGTGCTGGTATTCGTGGGCGAAAGTGCCTTCGTAGTCGCGTGGCCTCGGAGCGCCCAAACCGCGGGTTGAACCAATTTGGGCTGCGCAGGCGATGTAGTCCGGGTTAGCGGTGTCATCGGGTGCAGTTGCTCCGGTGCGGTGCAGCCAGTCGTAAGCATCAATGGTCATGATGTTTCGGTTGGCGTAGTAGTTGAACGTGCTGTAGAAGAAGCCCGCGATAAAGGTCTGACCGTCAGGTGAAGTCGGGTCGTAGTAGTTCGCGTCACGCACGTTGTCGACTAGCACGACGGTGTCGTCGGCCTGGGCGGCGGTCACCTTGTACATGTCTGGGTCGTCGAAGATCGCACCCAAGGGCGAGTCCGTGCCGTCCAAGGCAGGTGGTGATGAGAACGCGGCTGATTCTTTGGGGTAGATGTTGCGGTCGAACTCGGAGATGAAGCCGTTGACCTGGTCATCGGTGATCTCGGTCAAGCCCAGGGTGGTGCGGCAGTCTCCGGCGGGGAAGGCAGTGTTGTTGGCCACCCACACCTCGATGTTGTCGCCGATGCCACGCAACGTGTACAGCTTGGGGTAGATCGCTCCCGTGTAGTCGTTGAGTGATAGCCATGCCTGCTGATCGCCCACCTCGTAGTCGCCAGCCGCGGTGCGAGCGTTTGCAGAGGCCTTGAGCTGACGCTTGACCGAGGAAACGCCTGCTTTGTTGAGCGGCAGTTTCTTGCCGTTGTTGAAGTCCCCGCCAACAGAGGCGTGGTCACCTTGTGCACCAGCCAATGGTCGTGGAGTGTTGGGGCGAGCGGTGGCTGCTCCGGGGGCCAACATGGTGGCCACCAAGGCGGTCGTGGCGATAAGCCCGATCGAGCCGAGCCGTCGTTGTCGACGCATCTGTTCTCCTTTGTGAGGACGCGAGCGCACGGCGATTGCTGGTACGTCGCGTAGTACCGGGACATCGAAACAAATCCCAGGCAGTTTTCACAAGATAAAACGAGGAATATCGGCAATCTTTGCTCTCAATTTGGCAACGGACGCAAAGGTTTGCGGCTGGTGTGGCGATGGGCCTCTAGTTGGGTGGCGAAGCATCGCAGTGAGAACAATCTGCAGCCAGATTGGCTCGTGTTCTGCCGGGTTGGCGCCGTGACATGTCACTAAAGAGCCTGGAGTCACCTTTGCATGACGAATTGGCTCAGGTGCGAAGCTCCAGCTCGTTCGGCACCACCATGTGCGCACACGAGGTCTGGCGCATAGGTGTCGGTGCAATTACCCGGTAGGAAACATTCGATCAGTCCACTTCGAACACGTGTCATCGGCGGGCATCTTGTGCGGACAAATGACGAGCCGGCTGGGCAAGAACTGAATGTAGTTGGACCCTCGCTCGGAGTATTCGATCCTAATGCCACTCCTCGCGGAGATGGTCTGCACACTCTTAAATTCATATTGAAGAACCAACTCGAAATCCTGACGTTCTTTGCGCGAATCATCAGCGTCAATTCGAACGGGCAGTTGAATGTGTTCATCGGCGGTGCCTGGTTCAACTATTTGCTGCAGCTTGATCTCGCGATCCGGTCCAAGCAGGTAGGCGCCCCCGAAAGTGAGTGCTTCGCCACCGCCGACCGGTTCGACTCCCGTCAGTACAACCGAGCGCCCCGTACGTAAGACAATTGTTTGAAAGCCGTCATCAAATGACGCACCTTTCCCGCGATCGTCCAAAACGTAGCCATGGGGGTCATTCAGACGGAACGCATTTCCAATTGTTGGGCGCGAGACGTCCGGTGTGCATCCTGAGATCGCCGCACCGGGCATCAGAACCACGAGCGTCCAAAGGAGGATCTTTCCGATCATGAGCCCTCTGTAACTATGTGCGAATCGCCGATACTGGCCGTGTAAAGGGACTGCAATCAAACTGCTGACCAGCCTAGCTCACAAGGCCTACGTGAGCGGGTGAGTGAACCGCGGCGGGCACTCAACTACGTCAGCCGCGTCACAATCAACCCACGATGGACGGTCGCGGCTTTAGCATCGGGGGCGTGGCGGACTCTCCCATTGGGATCTTCGATTCAGGCTTCGGTGGGCTCACCGTTGCCAGAGCAGTCATTGACCAACTTCCGCACGAAGCCGTGCTCTATCTCGGCGACACCGCACGCCAGCCCTATGGCCCCAAACCGCTGGGTGAAGTGCGCGAATATGCCCTGGAGTGTTTGGACCACCTTGTCGCCGAGGGCGTGAAGATGTTGGTGATCGCCTGCAACTCTGCGAGCGCCGCTGTATTGCGTGATGCCCGCGAGAGATATGACGTGCCAGTCATCGAGGTGATCTTGCCTGCGACGAGGCGAGCAGTCAGTGCCACGCGCAACGGGCACATCGGGGTGATCTGCACCCGGGCCACCGCCGATTCGATGGCGTACGACGACGCGTTCGCGGCTGCCCCCCACCTCGACCTCACCACCAAGGCATGCCCGAGGTTCGTGGAGTTTGTGGAAAACGGGGTCACTGGTGGCGAAGAGCTGATCGCCGTCGCACATGAATACCTTGACCCATTAGTCGATCAAGGCATCGACACCTTGATCTTGGGCTGCACGCACTACCCCTTGCTTACCGGCGTTATCTCCTACGTCATGGGTGATGGGGTGACCTTGGTTTCCTCAGCGGAGGAAACAGCGAAAGACGTCTATCGCACCTTGGTGCAACACGACCTGCTGCGTCCCGCTGATGCGCCGGCACCGCGCCATCACTTCTTGACCACGGGTCAGCCTGGTGAGTTCGCGGCCCTTGGCCGCAGGTTCTTAGGGCCGGAGCTACAAAGTGTGGATCAATTCAGTTGGGTGGTGGCTCCGTGAAGTTGACGATCGTTGGCTGTTCGGGTTCGTATCCAGGACCGGACTCATCGGCTAGTTGCTATCTGGTGGAGGCTCACGATGGTGAGCGGCCGTGGCGCATCTTGCTCGACTTGGGCAACGGATCACTGGGGTCGCTACAACGCCATCTAGACCCACTTGATGTTGATGCGGTGTTCCTGAGTCATCTGCACCCAGATCACTGCATGGATCTGTGTGGGTTCTACGTGCTGCGCAAATACCACCCTCGCGGCGTCGGACCCTGCATCCCGGTCTTCGGTCCAGCGGGTGCGGCTGACCGACTCGCGCGAGGTTATGACTTGCCGATCACGCCTGGGATGACCAAGGAATTCTGCTTTACCGACTTTGGGCCCGAGCCCATCCAGATTGGTCCGTTTGAGGTGCGCGCCACGCGGGTCGCCCACCCGGTGCCCGCCTTCGCGTTGACCGTCAGCGCCATGGGGAAGACGTTGACCTATTCAGGCGACACTGCCGCATGCGATGCCTTGATCGAGGCCGCGGCTGAGGCCGACTTGTTCTTGTGTGAGGCCTCGTTCCTTGACGGTCAGGCCAACCCACCAGGTATCCATTTGACCGGGAGCGAAGCCGGTGAAGCAGCAACACGGGCTGGAGCCAAGCGATTGCTGATCACGCACGTGCCGCCCTGGCACGACCGCGAGGAAGTCCTGGCTCAAGCGCGCACGACGTACGCCGGGGCTGAACTTGCCGATCCAGGTGCGACCTATTCGCTCTGATCGCCTAACCTCCATGGGGTGACTTCTAGAAGCGACGGCCGTGCCGATGACCAACTGCGACCAATCACCTTCACCCGGGGCTGGCAAGACCACCCTGCTGGCTCTGTACTAGTGGAGTTCGGCAAGACCAAGGTGTTGTGTGCGGCCTCGGCGACCGAAGGCGTTCCGCGCTGGCGCAAGGGTTCGGGTCTGGGCTGGGTGACCGCTGAATACGCGATGTTGCCCTCAGCGACCAACACTCGCAGCGACCGCGAATCAGTCAAGGGTCGTATCGGTGGACGCACGCACGAGATCTCGCGGCTGATCGGACGATCGCTGCGCGCGATCATCGACTACAAGGCGCTGGGCGAAAACACCATCGTCATCGACTGCGACGTACTGCAAGCCGACGGCGGCACCCGGACCGCCGCGATCACTGGTGCGTACGTCGCGCTGGCTGATGCGGTCGACCACTTGCGCAAGCAAGGTGCGCTGGCGGGCGAACCGCTCATGGGTTCGGTGGCGGCGATCAGTGTCGGCATCATCGACGGGGTGCCTCGGTTGGACCTGCCCTACGAAGAAGACGTGCGTGCTGAGACCGACATGAATGTCGTGATGACCGGCGACGGGCGGTTTGTTGAAGTGCAAGGCACCGCTGAAGGCGCGCCCTTCGACAAGGCCGAACTCGATGCTCTGCTGGCGTTGGCTGCCAAGGGGTGTGCCGATCTCACTGTTCTTCAGCGTGAGGCGCGCGCGTGAACCAGCGAATCTTCTTGGCCTCTCGCAACGCCAAGAAACTCGCCGAGATGGACCGCATCGTGCGCGAGCACGTGCCGGGGGTTGCCGTCGTCGGACTCGATGACGTGCCGGCCTACGAAGAGCCAGTTGAGGACGCTCCAGACTTTGTCGGCAATGCCTTGTTGAAGGCCCGCGCCGGGCTCGCGGCAACCGGGCTGCCCACAGTCGCCGATGACTCTGGCCTGTGCGTTGATGCGTTGAACGGAATGCCCGGAGTCCTGAGCGCGCGTTGGTCGGGCCAACCGAAATCTGATGCGCGCAACAACGAACTCTTGCTCGATCAACTCGCTGATGTGCCTGAGGAGCGTCGTTCGGCGTACTTCACCTGTGCGGTTGCCTTCGTCACTCCCGAGGTGGAGATCGTGGTGAGCGGTCGCATGGACGGTCGGGTCATTCGTGAGCTTCGCGGAGACAACGGCTTTGGGTACGACGTGTTGTTCGTGCCTGATGACCAGCCAGGGTCACTCACCTCGGCCCAGATGGACTCGGCAACCAAGGATCTGATTTCGCACCGTGGTCGGGCCATGCGTGAGTTGGCCCCGCAACTGGCTGCGGCCCTAGCGAAGTAGGACGCTCATGGACGTATTGGCCAGCGACATCTTCACCAGCGAACTTGCACACGCACCCTTGCCGCCAGCTGAGGTCGTGGCGGGTGACCCCTCGACAGGCACACAGGCCTGGGGCGAACTCGGTGATCTAGAAGTGGGCATCTGGGAGATGACTGCAGGTGTGGCCAGCGACGTGGAAGTCGATGAGATGTTCATCGTTCTCTCGGGTGCGGGAGTCGTGGAATGCGGCACCCAATCGATCGAACTGCGACCCGGCACGGTCGTGCGATTGCACGCAGGAGAGCACACGATCTGGACCATCACCGAGCGGCTTCGCAAAATATACGTCGCGTAGCGTCGGCGAACCTGCGACCATCCGCAGGTGCTGATCGAATGGGTGGCCCCCGCAAGGCTGGGTAAGCCATTTCGTCGCCTGGTCATGTCGACGTGGCTGACCAACTTCGGTGATGGCATGGCCGTTGCTGCCGGGCCGCTCCTGGTGGCCTCACAAACCAGTGACCCACTGCTAGTCGCGGCCGCAGGTTTCATGCGAGTGCTGCCCATGCTGCTTTTCGGCTTGATCGCTGGTGCGGTAGCCGACCGAGTCAACCGAAAGGTCTTGCTGATCGGGTGCGACCTGTCGCGGGTCGGGTTCTTGGCGTTGCTGGTCGGGTTCGTTGCCACCGGCACGGTGAACATCTGGCTGGTGCTGGTGGTGCTCTTTGTGATGGGCACGTTCGAAGCCTTCGCAGACACCGCTGGGCCAGCACTGCTGCCCATGCTGATCGACAAAGAAGATCTGGGCTTGGCCAACTCAAAGCTCTTGGTTGGCTATGTCACGTTCAACGAACTTATCGGCCCGCCGATTGGCGCGTTTCTCTTTGCGGCTGGGATGGTCTGGCCCTTTGTGGGTCAGTTGATCTTGTTGGTCTGCGGTGCGAGTGTCTTGGCCCGCATCGCGCTGCCAGCGAGCCCAACTCGCACTCACATCGGTCACGACATCGTTGAAGGGGCTCGTTGGCTGATCGCTCATCCGGCCATGCGAACCCTGGCCTTGACCGTGGTCACCATCAACGTCGCATTCGGGGCAGCGTGGTCGGTGCTGGTGCTCTATTCGCGTGATCAACTCGGGCTTGGTCCCGTGGGTTTTGGCCTGCTCACCACGATGTCAGGCATCGGCGGCATCATCGGCACGACGGCTTATCCGTGGCTGGAGAAACGGGTGAGCTTGGGCACGATCATGCGAGTTGGGCTGCTCTGGGAGACCGCCTCGCACCTCATCTTGGCCCGCACGAACTCACCGGCTGTCGCGATGGGGGTGATGTTTCTCTTTGGTGTCCATGCGTTCATCTGGGCCACCACGTCGACCTCGGTGCGCCAGCGCTCAGTGCCGCTGGAACTTCAAGGGCGAGTGGGTGCGACGTACCTGATTGGGGTGTTCGGCGGGTTGTTAGTGGGCCAAGTTATTGGCGGCGTCATCGCGCGTCACTGGGGAGTGACCGCGCCGTTGTACTTCGGATTCGTTGCTTCCGCGCTGATCTTGGCACTCATCTGGCGACAACTGCCGCGCATCGCTCACGACCCGCACTAAGGTTGCCCATCAGGGCCTAACCGATTTGCCCTTAAAAGTGCGTCGTGAAGGAGTCGGAGCTTTGTATCTGAAGAGCCTGACAATGAAGGGCTTTAAGTCCTTCGCTTCCTCAACGACCCTGCAATTCGAGACCGGAATTACCTGCATCGTTGGGCCTAACGGATCAGGCAAGTCCAACGTTGTCGATGCACTGGCCTGGGTGATGGGCGAGCAAGGCGCCAAGAGCCTGCGCGGCGGCAAGATGGAAGACGTCATCTTCGCTGGCACCGCCGGGCGCCCGCCGCTGGGTCGCGCCGAGGTGCAGTTGACCATCGACAACTCCGATGGCGCGCTGCCCATTGAGTACGCCGAAGTCACCATCAGCCGCACCATGTTTCGCAACGGCGGGTCTGAGTACGCCATCAACGGCCAACATTGCCGGCTCCTCGACGTGCAAGAACTCCTCAGTGACTCCGGCATCGGCCGTGAGATGCACGTCATCGTGGGGCAAGGCCAACTCGACACGATTTTGCATGCGACCCCTGAAGATCGCCGTGGGTTCATCGAGGAAGCTGCCGGGGTGCTCAAGCACCGCAAACGCAAAGAAAAAGCGCTGCGCAAACTCGATGCAACCGATGGCAACCTGACCCGCCTTGGTGACTTGATCAACGAAATCCGTCGCCAACTCAAACCGCTTGGCCGCCAAGCCGAGGTCGCTCGGCGTGCCGCGATCGTGCAGGCCGACGTACGTGATGCCAAGGCGCGGTTGATGGCCGATGACTTGGTGCAGGCTCAATCGGCTTTGGCCCAAGAGATCGCTGATGAGTCGATCTTGTTGGAGCGCCGCACCGAGGTAGAGGCACAGATTGCAACGGCACGCACCGAGGAAGCCGGCTTAGAGGCTGCCCTGCGCGAAGACCTGCCTGCGTTGGCGAAGGCCCAAGAGACGTGGTTTGCGCTGTCTGGATTGCGTGAACGCATTCGCAGCACACAAAGCCTGGCGCATGAGCGGGTGCGCAACGCGGCCAGCTCTGCTGCACCGACCTTCTCCGATCGCGATCCCGATGAACTCGAGGCGCGAGCCGACGATGCTGCTGCTCAAGAGACCGCCTTGGCGGGTGAAGCCGAAGGGTTCCGCACTGCGTTGAGTGCCGCTGTGCAGGCCCGCTCGGAGGCCGAGGCAGCCTTTGCTGAAGAAGAGCGCCGCGTCAGTGGTCTGCAGCGAGCGGCCGCCGACCGCCGTGAAGGTATGGCCCGACTGCACGGACAAGTGAACGGCTTGAAGTCGCGCGCTCTCGCAGCTGAAGCCGAGGTTGGTCGCCTGGTTGCGGCTCGCCAAGCTGCCACCGATCGTGGCGCCCAGGCGCAGCACGACTACACCACCCTGGAATCCCGGATCGCTGGCCTCGATGCCGGTGAAGAGGGCCTCGATGCCGAACACGAGAGCGCTGCTGAGGAACTCGACGCGATCGATACCCAGTTGCGTGACTTGCGCGAACACCTGACTAAGGCTGAGCGTGATCGCGCCTCTCTCCAGGCGCGCAAAGAGGCCCTCGAACTCGGGTTGAATCGCAAAGATGGCGCGGGCGCCTTGTTGGCCGCCGCTGGGTCACTCAAGGGCGTGCTGGGCTCAGTTGCCGCAATGCTCAGCGTGAGGCCTGGCTATGAGACTGCCATCGCCTTGGCCTTAGGAGCAGCGGCCGATGCCGTCGTGGCCGCCGATGCTGACGCCGCAGTGGCAGCCATGGGTCACCTCAAAGGCGACGACTTGGGCCGGGCCGGCCTTGTCATCGGTGGTGGACCAGTTGATGACTCCAGCTGGCCCGGACTTCCCTCACATGCGGCCTACGCAGTCGACGTGGTCGAGGCGCCTAAGCACCTCAAGGGTGCCCTGAGCAGGCTGCTCTTCAAGGTGGCTGTCGTTGAAGATTTAGCGGCGGCGAAGTCGTTGGTCACAGACCTTCCTGACGTGGTGGCAGTGACCCGTGAGGGTGACCTGCTGGGCACACACTTTGCTGCCGGTGGCTCCTCACATGCGCCGAGCCTGATCGAAGTGCAAGCCGCCGTCGACGAGGCCAGCGATGCCTTGGCCAAAGCCCAACATGACGTCGAACGATTGACCTTCGAGGTCCAGGCCGCCCAACAAAGCCGAGTTACCGCCGCTGAGCGGGTCGAGGCTGCCATGGCGCGCCTGCACGAGTCTGATGCGACGTTGGCAGCGGTGGCCGAGGAACTCGCCCAGTACGGCGCGACCGCGCGGGCCGCCAAAGCCGAACTCGATCGGCTTGCCGCCCAAATCGAGGCCGCAGAAGCAGCGCAGGCCCAATCAGTGCAGGGCTTAGCCGACCTCGAAGAACGGCTCGCCTCCGCTCAGGATGCCCCCGACGAAGAGCCCGACGTCTCCGAACGCGAACGCCTAGCCGAAGCCGCCCGCCAGCAGCGTCAAGCCGAAATGGATGCCCGACTTCACTTGCGCACTGCCGAAGAACGGGCTCGGGCTTTGCAGGGTCGCGCCGACCAGTTGCGCCGCGCCGCGAAGGCCGAGCGCGAGGCGAGGGCCGCTGCTGTGGCCCATCGCGATCGGCTCATCCGTGAAGGACGTGCCGGCGAGCAGGTCGCTCATGCTGCCAGCTTGGTGTTGGTCAAACTCGAAGACTCGATCACTGCTGCGACGGTGCAACGCACCCGCATCGAGGATGGTCGGTCAACACGAGAGAGCCAGTTGCGCGCCGTACGTGAAGATTTGCGGACGCTAGGCAAAGAACTCGATGAGTTGGTCAACTCGGTTCACCGCGACGAGATGGCCCGCACTCAGCAGCGCATGCGCATTGAGTCGTTGGGGGAGCGAGCCCTCGAGGAACTCGGTCTCGACGTGGATGACCTGGTCGCTGAATATGGCCCCACTCAGATGGTGCCGACACTGATGCTGGCTGAAGATGGCGGAGAGCCGACCTACGGCGAGCCTGTGGCATACGACCGCGAGGCTCAAGTCAAACGTCTCCGTGCTGCCGAGCGAGGCTTGGCGATGCTGGGTCGGGTGAACCCGTTGGCGCTGGAGGAGTTCAGTGCCATGGAAGAGCGGCATAAGTACCTCACCGAGCAACTCGAAGACCTCAAGAAGACTCGTCGCGACCTGCTCGACATCATTCATGAAGTCGATGCCCGAGTGGAGCAGGTGTTCACCGAGGCCTACCGCGACGTGGAAGTGGCCTTCGAGCAGACGTTCAGCCGCCTGTTCCCAGGTGGCGAGGGCCGACTGATCCTCACCGATGAGACCAACATGCTCACCACGGGAGTCGAAGTCGAGGCCCGGCCCCCTGGCAAGAAGGTGAAGCGCCTGTCGCTGCTTTCTGGTGGCGAGCGGTCACTGGTGGCGGTGGCGTTCTTGGTGGCGTTGTTTAAGGCGCGACCCTCACCCTTCTACATCCTCGATGAGGTTGAGGCCGCTCTAGATGACACCAACCTGGGACGCTTGCTGGAGATCTATGAGGAGTTGCGCGAAAACTCCCAGCTTCTGGTCATCACCCACCAAAAACGCACCATGGAAGTCGGTGACGCGTTGTACGGCGTGACGATGCGCGGCGATGGTGTCTCCACAGTCATTAGCCAACGATTGCGAGAGCAGGAGTCGGCATGAGCCGGCCTCCAGCGCCCACCCGCGCTGACTTCGGCTGGTGGGACTCCATCAACACTCGGTGGAACGACAACGACATCTTTGGGCACATGAACAATGCGGTCTATTTCGAACTCATGGACACCGCCGTCAACAATCAACTCGTCGAAGCTTGTGGCCGACCGGTTGAGGAGATGCCTGCGATCGGTGTCGTCGCGGAGGTGTCATGCCGATACCTGCGCGAGATGAGATACCCCGGCACCATCGAAATCGGCATCGCAGTCACCAAGGTCGGCAACGCCTCGATCCACTACAAAGTGGGGTTGTTTCAAGGCCCCGGTGATGAGGCGGCCGCCGAAGGACGCTTCGTGCATGTGTACGTCGACTCGCTCACCCGTGAGGTCACCCGCATCCCCGAGGTGATCCGGGATTCGGCTGCCGACCTGTTGCGCTAGAGCCGCTCGGTGTGAGTCTGTTGCAAAAGTAAACCTATGACCGTTTCGTTGGGGTTTTCTGCTTGGGTTACCGGCTAGGCTTCAGGGGTCCCCAACAATCCCTGGAGCAACACTCATGCTGTGGTCGGTTCTGACCTTTTCTCTCATCACTTTGCTGGTCTTGGCACTGGCCAGCGCCGTCGCGATTTATGTGGCATTCCCACGTCGAGGCGCTGATCTGCCGGTGGTGCCATCGGTGGGCAACCTCCTGGGGCGCCTTGTGCACCGCCTGCCGGTGCTCACCGAGGCCGAAGGCCGGGCACTAAGCGACGTTGTTGACGCCAAGATTGGCCGCTAGCAGGTCCTCGCACCACTCCACCTGATTGGATATCGGCCATGCCAGTTGAGTTTTACTACCTGATCATCGGCCTTGCTGTTGCTGGCCTGGGCGGATTGGTTGCCTTCATCGGCACGCGTGGCCGCACCAAGGCGCCGCGTCGACCCCATGGGCCGGTCATCACCCCGACCCCCGATCAGGTTGACACTCCAGCATCAACCGACGAGTCGGCCGGTGTGCAGACCACGACTCTGGAGCGCCCCGAGGCGGCCGCGTCTCGATTGGTGCGCCTGCGGGCTCGCCTGGCCCGATCCCAATCGGGGCTAGGCAAGGGGTTGCTGGCAGTCCTTTCACGCGATCACACCAGCGCAGACGTCTGGGAAGACATCGAAGACACGCTGATCACCGCCGATGTCGGCGTTAATTCCGCGACCGAACTTGTGGGTCGGCTCAAGACCCGTCTGCGAGTCGAGGGCGGTGACAACGCCAAAGAGGTGCTGCGCGAGGAACTCGTGCGACTCGTCGACAACGACGCTGACCGCACCCTCAATATCGAGGGTGCCGATGGCCAGCCTGCGATCGTCTTGGTCGTGGGAGTCAATGGCACGGGCAAGACCACGACCGTCGGCAAATTGGCCCGACTGCTGGTGGCCGAAGACAACACCGTGGTCTTGGGCGCTGCCGACACCTTCCGGGCCGCTGCCGCAGAGCAACTTGGCACTTGGGGTGAGCGGGTCGGAGTCAAGGTCGTGCGTGGCCCTGAAGGCTCTGATCCGGCCAGTGTGGCCTTCGATTCGGTGCACGAGGGCATCAGCGAAGGCGTTGACGTGGTCATCGTTGACACAGCCGGTCGACTGCAAAACAAGGCCGGCTTGATGGATGAGCTGGGCAAGATCAAGCGGGTGATCGAAAAGCAGGCGCCCGTGACCGAGGTGTTGTTGGTGCTCGATGCGACCACCGGTCAGAACGGTTTGATGCAGGCCCGGGTCTTCGCTGAGGTCGTCAATGTGACCGGCATCGTGTTGACCAAGCTCGACGGCTCGGCCAAGGGCGGCATCGTCGTCGCCGTACAACGTGAGTTGGGGGTGCCGGTGAAGCTGGTCGGCCTCGGTGAAGGCCCCGATGACCTAGCCCCGTTTGACCCCGCGACCTTCGTTGATGCCTTGCTCGAGGGCTGAGCCCCAAGATTTAACGTGAGCTGACCTCGCGACACATCGTCGAAACGTTGCCGCGCCGCTAGTCGAAACAATCGCCAACCAGGCTGACCACCAACGTCGCGGGCAACGGACAACGTCGTCACTTAGCCGCCCGCGCACCCCGTGTGGGAGGTGACATGGACGGCTATTACAGCTGGATGCTGATCTCGGCGTCACTGGTCTTGATGATGACGACGCCGGCACTGGCTTTGTTTTACGGCGGCATGAGCCGCACCAAATCTGTGCTCAACATGATGATGATGTCCTTTAGTGCCACGGGCATTGTCGGGCTCACCTACGTCTTGTGGGGCTGGTCGATGTCTTTCAGCTCATTGGGTTGGGCTGCTGCAGATTCACAACACCCGGGCTGGGACTTCGCGACACTGTTCGCAAACCCATTCGACCAATTCGGTCTGCAGGGCACGCAACCTGCGAACTACGTCTTCGTGGCGTTCCAGTTGACGTTCGCGGTGATCACTGCGGCGCTCATCAGCGGCGCGATCGCGGATCGGGTGAAGTTCTCAGCCTGGATTGTGTTCGTGCCGATCTGGATCACCGCGTCCTACTTCCCCATGGCTCACATGGTGTGGGGCGGCGGGTTCCTGTCAAACGCGGCTGGTGGGCTCGCCGATGTGATCTTCAGTGGCGATGGGGCTGCAGCCGTGGCTCCCATCGATTACGCCGGCGGCACTGTCGTCCACATCAACGCAGGAGTCGCCGGGTTAGTGCTGGCGCTGATCATCGGGGTGCGGCGGGGGTTCGGCAAGGAGCCGATGAAACCGCACAACCTGACCCTGACCATGATCGGCGCTGGGTTGTTGTGGTTTGGCTGGTTTGGCTTCAACGCGGGTTCGATCGTCTTCACCTCGACCAAAGAGTCAGAAATGATCACGCAGTTCACCACCGAAACGGGCCTGGTGTGGATCAACACCACCACGGCCACCTGCGCTGCCATGATCGGCTGGCTTGTGGTGGAGAGAGTGCGTGATGGCAAGGCCACCTCGCTGGGTGCCGCATCCGGTGTCGTTGCTGGCCTCGTCGCGATCACTCCCGCGTGTGGTGCGGTGAGCCCTCTGGGCGCCATCGGTTTGGGGCTGATCGCTGGGGCACTGTGCGCGTTGGCTGTTGGGCTGAAGTTCCGCTTCGGCTTCGACGACTCACTCGATGTTGTGGGCGTCCACCTCGTCGGCGGACTGGTGGGCACCATCGGCGTGGGCTTGTTCTCCACCAGCACGGGGTTGTTGTACGGCGCCGGCGTACGTCAACTCATCGTGCAGGTAGCAGTCGCGCTGTTTGCCGTGGCGTGGTCGGCTGCGGCAACCCTCATCGTGGGGCTCGGGATCAAATACAGCATGGGGTGGCGCATCAGTGATGAAGCTGAACTCGACGGCATCGACTTCGCCGAACACGGTGAGAGCGCCTATGAATTTGGCTCACGAAGCGGCGCCATGGTGCACGGACCAGTGGCATTGAGCAGGCAATCGGCGCTCCAAGAGCAGGGTTCGGCATGAGCCTGCGCGGCACGCTGAGCTATTTACACGACCGTAACAAGGCTGGCCTCAGTGTGTTACCTCAGTCGTGAAGAGTCTGGGCTTATGACACCCCTCGCTGTCCCGACGAACGCTGGCGACACGGCCTGGCTGCTCATCTCGGCCGCGCTTGTGTTGCTGATGGCACCAGGCCTGGCGCTGTTCTATGGCGGGCTGGTGCGCTCCAAGAGCGTGCTGAACATGATGATGATGACCTTTGGGGCGACCGCTGCGGTTCTCGTTGTGTGGGTGCTTGGTGGCTATTCCATTGCCTTTGGAGATGACGTCGCAGGCGGGCTGATTGGCAACCCCATGCAGCACTTTGGCTTAAGCGATTTGGTCTCGGGCACAGCAGATTCGTGGCTCTCAGTGCCGGTGATCTTGTTTGCACTGTTCCAAGGGCTCTTCGCTGTCATCACCGGGGCCTTGATCTCAGGGGCCATTGCGGACCGGGCTCGCTTCGGGGCCTGGATGGTGTTCGTGAGCGTGTGGACCTTGGTGGTCTATGCCCCCGTTGCACATTGGGTCTTTGACTTCTCTCGCGAGGGGCACACCGGGGGATGGCTCGCCAACTCGGTGGGTCTGATCGACTTCGCCGGCGGCACTGCGGTTGAAGTGTGTTCGGGAGCCTCCGCACTCGCCCTGGCGCTCGTGGTTGGCAGGCGAGTCGGGTTTGGTCGCGACCCGATGCGACCGCACAACCTGACCCTGGTGATGTTGGGGGCTGGCCTGTTGTGGTTTGGCTGGTTCGGGTTCAACGCAGGCTCGGCGCTAGCTGCCAACCACGCTGCCGGATTGATCTTCGCCACGACGCTCTGCGCCGGCGCTGCCGGAGTGCTGGGCTGGCTGGCCGTCGAGCGGGTGCGTGATGGTCACGCGACCTCACTTGGTGCTGCCTCGGGCATGGTGGCCGGGTTGGTAGCCATCACCCCTAGCTGTGCCTCGGTGACCCCGATTGGTTCGCTCATCATGGGTGCCTCAGCCGGGGCGATCTGTGCCTGGGCAATCGGCTTGAAATACCGCCTGGGCGTCGATGACTCCCTCGATGTTGTCGGCGTGCACATGGTGGGCGGCATCGTCGGCACCTTGGGGGTGGGGCTTCTTGGCTCACCGTTGGCCCCCACCGCCGTCGCCGGCTTGTTGTACGGCGGCGCCCCAACCCAACTAGGCCGCCAAGCCATCGGGGTCGTAGCGGTGCTGGCCTATGCCTTTGTGATGACGTTCATCGTGGGCAAGGTGATCGACAAAACCATGGGCTTCCGTATCGATCCCGAACATGAAGTGAGCGGCATCGACCTCGTCGTACACGCTGAAACTGCTTATGACCTGCATGCCACCGCCGGTGCCCGCAGCGGCCCGTTCGGACACTAAATCGCACACAAAGGAGCACAGCTTTGAAACTCATCACCGCAGTTATCAAGCCGCACAAGTGGGAAGACGTCCGCGCCGCCCTCGAAACCGTTGGCGTGACGGGCATGACCGTGAGTGAGGTCTCGGGCTATGGCCGACAGAAGGGCCACACCGAGGTTTATCGCGGCGCGGAATACGACATCGCTTTGGTGCCCAAGATCCGCATCGAGATCGTGGTCGACAGCGACGACGTCGAGGTGATCTCGGCGGCCATCGTGCAAGCTGCCTCAACTGGTCGCATTGGCGACGGCAAAGTCTGGGTGACCCCGGTTGAGAGCGTGGTTCGCGTGCGCACCGGCGAGCGCGACGAGGGCGCGATCTAACACGTGAGTGCTGCTGAACGCGCAGAGCGCACGGTGGCAGCCGACGCGCTGTGTGTGCAGGCCTTCGAGTCCGTCAGCGCCCCCACAGTGGGGGTCGCGTTGGTTGCCGTGGGGGGCTTTGGTCGCCGTGAGTTGGCCCCCTTCTCCGACCTCGACGTCATCTTGGTGATCGATGACGACGTTGAGGTAGGGGATTGGGCGGGGGCATTGTGGTACCCGCTGTGGGACTCGGGGACCAAACTCGACCACTCCGTGCGCTCGTTTGCAGATGTGGTTGAGACCGCGACAGCCGACCTGCGGGTGATGTTGGGGCTGCTCGATGCCCGCCACTTGGCTGGCGATCCCAACCTGACATTGCGACTGCGCACCACCATCTTGACCCAGTGGCGCCGAGACGCCCGGTCGCGACTGCTCGAACTCAAAACCTTGGGGGAGGGCCGCGCTTCGCTGCTGGGCGAACTCGCGCATTCGTCGGTGCCTGACCTCAAGGAATCTGTGGGTGGTCTGCGTGATGCCACCGTGCTCAACGCGCTGGTGGCTAGCTGGCTAGTCGATGTGCCGCACGTGGAGGTGGAGCGCTCTCGCACGGCCCTGCTCGACGTACGTGATGCGCTGCATGATGTCGCTGGTCGTGGCACCGACCGAGTGGCCCCGGAGTTTTGGCCAGAGATTGCTGCGCGGTTGGGGTTTGCCGATGGCACTGACGCGCAGCGTCGTACTCGGGCGCACGCGCGCCGCCTGCGCCATCTCTCGCGCCTGACCTGGAGTCGGGCCGAGGCCACTGTGCGCAAGCCCAGCCTCAATCGCCGACCCCAGTTGGAGACGATCGCCCCGGGCATCGCGCTCTCCCATGGTGAAGTCGTGCTCGACAAGGCCACTCGACCCACGAACGATGGCTTGCTCTTGCTCAGTGCTGCCGCTCATGCAGCCGAGCGCGGGCTGACGCTCTCACCGGCCACCGCGGCCCGCCTCGTGCGCGAGTGCCCGCCGTTGCCCACCCCATGGCCGCGAGCTGCCCGGGAGTTGGTGGTGCGACTGCTGGCCGCGGGGCGTGGGCTCGAAGCAGTCTGGGAGACCCTCGATGAGACGGGCGCTGTGGCTTCGATCTTGCCCGAGTGGGAACAGATCAGACTGCTGCCCCACGCCTCAGTCGTCCACCGATTCACGGTTGACCGGCACGTCATTGAGACCTGCATCGAGGCTTCGGGGTTGATTAGACGGGTCGCGCGCCCCGACTTGTTGATGATGGCCGCGCTCCTGCACGACATCGGCAAGGGCGGCACGGTGCCGCACTCGGTCGCCGGGGCGCCGCTGGCTCACACGGTGGCCCTGCGGATGGGATTTTCTAATCCGGATGCCCAGACCATCAGCACCTTGGTGCGCTGGCACTTACTGCTGCCAGAGACGGCCACGACACGCGATCCTGATGACCCAGCCACAGCCACACATGTCACGACGCGCATCGGCGATCTAGCCACTCTCGACCTGTTGATGGCCCTGACCGAGGCCGATGCCCGCGCCACCTCTGACACGGCATGGTCGACCTGGCGGGCGGGCCTGATCAGGTCCCTGTTCCGTCGCTGCTCTTCCTTATTGGATGCCAAGGTTGCGCCAGAGACGGGCGCTCATCAGGCGGTGGCCCTTCCCAATGGAGCACTGCTTAATGGAGTACTGCCTGATGGAGTACTGCGCACCGGCTCGCCCGAGGTCATCGTGGAACCCCTCGCTGATGGCGCCCGGGTCAGTGTGATCGCCCCCGACCGGATTGGCCTGTTGGCGGATGCTGCGGCGATGTTGGCCGTCCAGCGAGCCTCGGTGCGGGCCGCGCGCGTGTGGACCGAAGGGGGCTACGCGTTCTCGCAGTGGGAGGTGGCTGACTCCCACCTCGACCCCGCACTCCTTAAGCAACGTCTTGAGGCGATCGTGGCCGGTCGGCTCGATGCACCCACGCGGCTCACGCCTTCAACAGCGCCGAAGCTTGAGCCAAGCGTTGAGGTGCAACTGGGCGCCTCTAAGCAAGCGACCGTCGTGGAGATCCGTGCAGAAGATCGACCTGGGCTGATCTATGCCGTGTGCAGAGCAGTGGCGACCTTTGGGCTCTCGATTCGTTCGGCCCACGTCACCACCATTGGTCCGCAAGCCGTCGATGTCTTCTACGTACAAGACACCCAGGGCCAGGCGCTCAACGGCCCGCAAACCCAGGCGATGCTTGAGGCGATTCGCGAGGGCTTGCGGGCCACAGTGAGCGCTTAGGCGTCCTTGGCTTGTGCGGCCAGGAACCGCACCACTTCTGAGCGTCCTTCGATCACGTAACGCTGGGTGCCAGGGCTTGCAGTGGTGGTGCTCAACCAGGCATCGACCGCGTCAAGCAACTCCGCAGAGGCCAACGGCTTGGGGAAGAGGTACTCCAAGGCCACCGACGCCCGATGGGTGCCAATGGTGGCGAAGGCAGTTTCGGCTGCGACGAAGTACTTCTCCACGAACGGCTTGAGCAACTCTTCCTGGCCAGGCCGCATGAACGACAACGCAATCGAGCGGCCGACTTCGTTGCCCGTGGCTGGATCGAATACGGCGGCCCAGGCCGCTTCCTTTGCGGCGGCATCGGGCAAGGCGGCTCGAGCCGATGCTGCGTGCTCGATGCCCGAGACGGTGTTGTCGCGTTGAAGTTCGGCGGTGATCGCTTCCTCACCAATGCGACCAGACTGGGCGAGCCCAGTCAGAAGACCCCAACGCAGGTCCTGGTCGACGCTGAGTCCCTCAAGAGACACAGAGCCATCCAGAAGCCCGGAGAGGAAGTCACAGGCGAAATCGTTGTGGGCGACCCCAGCCAGTTGGCGCACGAAGGTCAACTGGTGGTCGCTGCCCGGTGCGGCCTGCTGGGCAAGATCGAACATGCCCTTCTCCCAGGTTGCGCGCACCTCGGCCCGGTGAGCAGGTGCGCACAAGTAGTTCACCGCAGCCGAGGCGCTCATCGGGATCCGGCTGACACCCCAAGCGTCGGTCTCAGCGCCAATGTTGGAGAGCACCAGTGCCACGAAGTCTGTGGCCGACATCTCCGCGTCGCGGGTCATGTCCCAGGTCGCCCCCCACACGAGCGCACGAGCCAAGGAGTCATCGAGGCGATCGAGCCCTGAAATCACCGTGGCCAGCGACCGCTCGTCGAGGCGGATCTTGGCGTACGCCAAGTCACCATCGTTGAGCAGCAAGAGGTCGGGCTGCTTTTCGCCCACGACATCGGCAACGGCAGTGGAAGAACCGGCGATGTCGGTTTCGATGTAGCGCCGGCGCACGAGACGACCGTTGACGTCGTCGTACAAGCCAATCCCGAGGCGGTGACGTCGCAAAGTGGGGTAATCGGGGTGCGCGGTTTGCTCAACAGTCAGCGATGAGTAGTTGCCAGCCTCATCGAGTTCAAACTTGGGCGTCAGCGTGTTGACGCCAGCAGTCTTGAGCCACTCATCGGCCCAATCTGACAATTCCCGACCCGACGCGGTCTCCAAGGCCTGCAGCAGGTCGGAGAACTCAGAGTTGGCGTAGGCGTGGTCCTTGAAGTACTGGCGAAGACCGACCATGAAGGGTTCCAACCCGACCCAGGCCACCAACTGCTTGAGCACCGAGGCGCCCTTGGCGTAGGTGATCATGTCGAAGTTGACCTCGACGGCGTGCAAGTCGTAGTTGTCAGCCGCGATGGGGTGAGTGGAGGGCATCTGGTCTTGGCGGTAGCCCGTTTGTTTGCGCGCGTTGGTGAAGCCAGTCCAGGCCTCGTCGAACTCCGTTGCCTCAACTGCGGCGTGGTAGCACGCCCACTCGGCAAACGACTCGTTAAGCCACAGGTCGTCCCACCACTTCATGGTCACCAAATCGCCGAACCACATGTGCGCCATCTCGTGCAAGATCACCGAGCAGCGGAAGTCATAGAACGAGCGCGGCTGGCGCGAGCGAGGCAGGTACTCATCACGCAGCGTGACGCAGCCGGCGTTTTCCATCGCCCCGGCGTTGTATTCGGGCACATAAAGCTGGTCGTACTTGCCGAAGGGGTAGGGGAAGTCGAATGCCTCTTCAAAGAAGGCGAAGCCTTCAGAGGTGATCTTCACCAGTTCATCGGTGTCGAGGTACGGCACCAGGGACTGGCGGCAGTAGTGGCCCAGCGGAATCTCGCCGTACTTGCCCTGATAGGTGTCGTGCACTGCGTGATATTCACCGGCCACCAAAGCAGTGATGTAGGTCGACATCGGCTTGGTGGGCTCGAACTCCCAGCGTGCCTTGCCCTCACCTAAAGATGTGGGTGCAGGAGTGGGGGAGTTGGACACGACCTGCCAGTGCTCAGGGGCAACCACGTGGAACGTGAACACCGACTTCAAGTCGGGCTGCTCAAACGTGGTGAACACCCGGCGTGCGTCGGGAACCTCAAATTGGCTGTAGAGGTAGACCCGGTCATCAACTGGGTCAACGAACCGGTGCAGACCCTCGCCGGTGTGGCTGTATTTGCACATGGCCTCAACCACTAGTTCGTTCTCGGCGGCCAGGTCACTCAGCGCGATGCGGCTATCGAGGTACGCCGTTGCCGGGTCGATGCTTTGGCCATTGAGGGTGATCGAGGAGATCGTGGCGTCAACCAGATCAGCGAAAGTCTGCGCACCTGGTTGGGTGCTGCGGAACTTCACCGTCGTGCGGGAGGCGAAGCTATCCTCACCGGTGGTGAGATCAAGTTCGATGAGGTAAGAGTCGACGGTCAAGTGGGCAGAGCGCGAGAGCGCCTCTTCCCGAGTCAGATTAGTTCCGGGCATAGCGTCATCATTGTCAGTGATGAGCGCATGCGCAAAGTTGGATAACAAACCGAGGAGTCAACGATGGGGACGACACAGCGAGCAGACTTTTGGTTCGACCCGGTGTGCCCGTGGGCCTGGATGTCTAGCCGATGGATGCTTGAGGTCGCCAAGGTGCGCGATGTCGAGGCGCACTTCCACGTGATGAGCCTCGCCGTGCTCAACGACGGACGTGACCTGCCAGCCGAATACCTTGACTTGATGAAGTTGGCGTGGGGCCCGGTGCGCGTGTGCATTGCGGCCGCTGCGGCTCATGGCGAGGAAGTGCTGTTGCCGCTCTACACAGCTATGGGCACCCGCATCCACCCGGGCGCACGCACCCCCGACCGCGCGCTCATCGAAGAGTCCCTCGCCGAGGTCGGGTTGCCGGTGTCGTTGGCCGACGCCATGACCTCAACTGAGTACGACGAAGAGTTGCGCCGCTCCCACCACGAAGGCATGGACAAAGTTGGCATGGATGTCGGCACCCCAGTGATCCACATCGGCGACGTCGCCTTCTTCGGCCCAGTGGTCACCCCCGCACCCAAGGGCGAAGCGGCCGGCCGGTTGTGGGATGGCTGCGTTCTAGTGGCCAGCACACCAGGCTTCTATGAACTCAAGCGCACCCGAGATGCAGGCCCGGTCTTCGACTGATGCTGCACCCCCAAGCGGCCAAGGTCATTGCGGCAACCGCTGATGACATCAGCGTTGCCGACGCTCGCTTCGACGTCGTTGCCGAGCGCGAACGCGTGCGCAAGGCCAACCTCAAGCAACCACGTGAAGACGTCGCCCGGGTCGAGGACCTCGATGCCCGTGGTGTGCGGGTGCGGCTCTACGCCGCCCCCGATGCCCACGGGGTCATCGTGCACGCCCACGGCGGCGGGTTCGTGCTCAACGACATCGACGTTCACGACCGCATTGCCCGCATGTTGGCCAACCGAAGCGGCGCCACTGTCATCAGCGTCGACTATCGCCGGCCCCCAGAGCATCCCTATCCAGCGGCCGTTGACGACATGGATGCCGTGGTCGCCTGGCTCGCGGAGACCGACGACCCAGATGTGAGTGGACCCATCGCGGTCCACGGTGACAGTGCCGGTGCGTGCTTGGCGCTCGTGGCCGCACTTCGGCACCGTGAGCGCTTCGCAGCCCAGGTGCTGATCTATCCGTTCATTGATGCAGCGAGGGATGCGACGTCGTACTGCGCCGACGGAGTCGGCTTTGAGCCGGATGAGGCGCGTTGGTACTGGTCGGCCTACGCAGGCGGAGACCAGCAGCGGCTGCACCTGCTCGCCGATCCGAACTTCTCGCCTGTCGACACCGACTATGCCGGGTTGCCTCCCACCTTGATCGCCACCGCTGAGCACGACATCTTGCGCACGGAGGGGGAGGCGTTGGCCGTGGCGATGGAGCAAGCCGGAGTGTCAGTGGTCGTCACTCGATATCTCGGCATGATCCACGGCTTTTGGCGGTTCGTCGACCAATTCGATGCCTCCGAG
>WBZQ01000462.1_pt1 | contig 25452 bp, 25 predicted proteins | sample 5204251 | NCBI WGS metagenome assembly WBZQ01 (sample SAMN12412402, study PRJNA552823) | activated sludge metagenome | isolation source: activated sludge from nitrification reactor of wastewater treatment plant... | place: USA: Virginia | collected 2017-09
CGGGGAGCGGCTCACGACGGACACGGGGACTGGCACACCGGCGTCCCGCTCCGGTAGCACCCACAACGGAATCGAGCGTACGAGCGTCCGGGCCACCGCCGGTCCCGGCCACGAAACCGGTACTGCCAAAACAGGTGACATCGGGACCAAAGACTCACCCCTGACCCACATTTCCGTAATCAATTCCACCACAGCAAATTTCGCGGATTGGCCGGATTGGGTACCTAGTACCCTTGCGCAAGCCCTGTCGCAGCACGGGATTTCGCGGCCGTGGACCCATCAGGAACGCGCCGCCTCACTCGCTCACACCGGCTCCCACGTCGTGGTGAGCACGCCGACGGCGTCGGGAAAGTCGTTGGCGTACCAGCTCCCGATCCTCACCGCACTGCTCACCGACCCCACCGCGACGGCGCTGTACCTCGCCCCGACGAAGGCCCTCGGCGCCGACCAGATCCGCGCCGTCGCCGAACTGACCTCGGCCAGTCCGGAATTCGGCCACCTACAGCCGTGCGCATATGACGGCGACACCGAGCCGGAGATACGGCAGTGGGCGCGCGCGCATTCCCGCTGGATTTTCACCAATCCCGATATGTTGCACGTCGGGATTCTGTCGGGGCATACCCGATGGCGGCACTTCTTCCGCAACCTGCGTTACGTGGTACTCGACGAATGTCACCATTATCGGGGGGTTTTCGGTTCACATACCGCGCTGGTTCTGCGCAGACTGCTCCGCGTCGCGCGGGCCGCCGGCGCCGCCCCGGTGGTCATCGCCTCCAGCGCCACGGTGGCCCGGCCCGCCCAGTCGCTGTCCCGGCTCATCGGCGAGCCCGCGGTCGCCGTCACCGACGACGGCTCCCCGCACGGCGAACGCACCGTCGCGCTCTGGCAACCCGGTTTCGTGCCCGCGGTCAGCGGCGAGAACGGCGCGCCGGTGCGACGCTCCGCCGGAGCCGAATCAGCCCGGCTGCTGGCCGATTTCGTGATCGAGGGGGCGCGGACGCTGTGCTTCACCCGCAGCCGGGTGGGTGCCGAACTCACCGCCCGGCAGGCCCGGCAGCTCCTCGCCGCAGCCGCACCCGATCTCGTCGGCAAGGTGGCCGCCTACCGGGCCGGGTATCTCGCCGACGACCGGCGCAGGCTCGAACGCGCCATCAACGACGCCGAGCTGACCGGGGTGGCCACCACCAACGCTCTCGAACTCGGCGTCGACATCAGCGGCCTCGACGCCGTCATCGTCGCCGGTTATCCGGGCAGCGTCGCCTCCTTCTGGCAGCAGGCGGGCCGGGCCGGGCGTCAGCACCACTCCGGTGATTCGCTGGTGGTGCTGGTGGCCCGCGACGATCCGCTCGACACCTACCTGGTGCACCATCCCGAGACGCTCCTCGACAAGCCCGTCGAGGCGGCGGTCACCGACCCGGGAAACCCGTACATCCTCGGTCCGCACCTGCTGTGCGCCGCCGCCGAACTGCCGCTCACCGAACGCGACGTCGACGACTGGGACGCCCGTACGGTCGTCGACGATCTCACCGCGCGGGGCGAGCTCAAACGGCGCAGGGCCGGCTGGTACGTCGGCGCGGGCATCGAGCCGCACGCGCAGATCAGCCTGCGCGGTGGCAGCGGCGACGAGGTGCTGATCGTCGACACCACCACTTCGCGCCTGCTCGGCACCGTCGACGCGGTGCGCGCGATGTCCACGGTGTACGCCGGGGCGGTGCACATCCACCAGAGCGAGACGTTCGTCGTCGATGAACTCGACCTCGACGACGGTCTGGCCCTGACGCACCCGGAGGAACCGGACTGGACGACATCGGCCCGCGAGAGGACCGGGATCACGCTGGGGCGGATCATCTCCGAGCGCAAGTACGGCCCGCTGACCGTCGCCTTCGCGGAGGTGGAGGTGACCCATCAGGTGATCGGGTACCTGCGCACCCTGCTCACGGGCGAGGTGCTCGACTCGGTGCCGCTGGACATGCCGGAGCAGACGCTGCCGACGCGGGCGGTGCTGTACACGCTCACCCCCGAGGCGCTGGCGGACGCGGGTATCGACCCGGCCCGGGTGCCGGGTGCGCTGCACGCCGCCGAGCACGCGGCGATCGGGCTGTTGCCGCTGGTGGCGACGTGCGACCGCGGCGACATCGGCGGCCTGTCCACCACCGCGCACCCCGGCACCGGGCTGCCGACGGTGTTCGTCTACGACGGTCATCTCGGCGGCGCGGGCTTCGCCGAACGCGGTCACGAGGCGTTCGCCACCTGGATCGATGCCACCCGCGAGGCCATCTCGTCGTGTGGCTGCGCCTCGGGCTGCCCGTCGTGTGTGCAGTCGCCCAAATGCGGCAACGGCAACGAACCCCTGGACAAGGCGGGGGCGATCGCCGTGCTCGGCCTGATCACCGACCAGCTGTCCGGCGCCTGACGTTCCGCGCACGGAACTGCGCTCACAGTGGGCGCCGTCACGACGGCTATACAGTAAGCTCTGCGTAAAGCTCTCCCGTGGGCACGCTTTCGCGGTCCGGTACGGGCGGTGCGGCTCCCGGTCACGCGGTGCCTCGCACGTCCACGAGAGCTCTCCACCATCCGCTGACGAGGACTGACCCATGTACGACGAATCCGAGGCGTCGCCGCCGGTCGATTCGGCGCGGCTGATCACCACCCGTCAGCAGGTGTTCTTCCTTCTCGCCCGGCCCACCACCAACACCGACACCCTGCCGTCGACTATCGGTGAGCTGGACGTTTTCGCCACCGAGGACGAGGCCCTCGACGCCCTCGACATCCACTACGCGTGGTGCGACGCCCGCCTCGACCGCACCGTCGTGTCCACCGCGCAGTGGTATCTGCAGAGCGCCATCGTGGGGCCGCGGCTCAGTCCGGCACTCGGCGATGTGTACCTCGCCGTCCACGACGCCGGCGAGCATCAGGCCGTGGCGGGTGGATTCCTCACCGAGGGCGAGCTCATCCACTGGTCCGCGTTCGTGCGGGCTGTCGAACCATTCATCCCCATCGCCACCGTCGGCCGCGAGTACAGCCTGGCCTACCGCGGCGACACCACCACCCGGTTCGGGCAGCTGTGGTTCACCCCGATGCAGTCGCGCCGGGTATATCCGCGGCGGATCGTCGTCGACGAGGACGCCGACCGCATCGGCTGAAGGCGGGGACGGCCGGCCGGTCACCGTCCTACCCTGGTGCGATGAATCTCGATGAATACCGTGCGTCCGATGCCACCGAGCTGGCAAGGCTCGTCGCCGAGAAACAGGTGACGGCGGTCGAGCTTCTGACACTCGCCCGACGCCGAGCGGCCGACGTCAATCCGGCCCTCAACGCGATCGTCGCCGCCATCGACGAGGCCGACGCCCAGGCCGCCGATCCGAGTTTGAGCGGCCCGTTCGCCGGAGTGCCCTTCCTGATCAAGGATCTCGCCCAGGACTACCAGGGGCATCCGACCTCGTGCGGTTCGCGCTCGTTGTCGAAACTTCCCGCCGCAGAACACGCGCACGTCACCCGGCGTTTCCTCGACGCCGGCCTGGTGATCTTCGGCAAGACCAACACCCCGGAGTTCGGGGCGAAGGGGATCACCGAGTCCACACTGTTCGGCCCCGCCCGCAATCCGTGGGATCCGGGCCACACGCCGGGAGGTTCGTCGGGCGGTTCGGGCGCGGCGGTGGCCGCCGGTGTCGTTCCCGCCGCGGGCGCCAACGACGGCGGTGGTTCGATCCGGATTCCCTCGGCGTGCAACGGCCTCGTCGGACTGAAACCGACCCGTGGGCTGTCCCCGTTCGGCCCGGCGGGAGGGGAGCAGATGTTCGGGATGGCCGTGCAGGGCGTCGTCTCCCGCACGGTGCGCGACGCGGCCGGACTGTACGACGCCATCGTCGGCCCCACCCCGTCGTCGGTGTATACCACCCCGACGCCCGACACCCCGTTCACGTCCCAGATCGCCACTCCCCCAGGCACACTCCGCATTGGATTCTCGGCGAAGTCCGCGCTGACACCCACCGTGCATCCGGAGGCACTGGCGGCGGTGGAGCACGCCGCCGGGATCCTCACCGACCTCGGGCACATCGTCGAAGAGATCGACCCGCCGTACGACGACGCCGCCTTGTCCCGGGACTTTCTCACCATCTGGTTCGCGTCTCTCGCCTCCCAGGTCGATGACGCGCGCCGCCGGACGGGCGCGGGCGACAAGGACTTCGAGGCGGATACCCTCGCCGCCGCCGAACTCGGCCGCAGCGCGGGCGTCGTCGCCGCGTTCTCCGCCTTCGAACGAGTCAATGATTACGTGAAGTCGCTGTCCGCCTTCCACGACACCTACGACTACTTCCTCACCCCGACCCTGGCCAAGCCCCCGCTGAGGATCGGCGAGATCTCCACACCACCACTGCTGCAATCGGTTTCGCGGATTATGGCGAAGGTTCACGGCGGCTCGATCGTCACCCGGACGGGCATGATCGACGACCTCGTCGAACAAAATCTCGGTTGGGTCCCATACACCCAGCTGGCCAACCTCACCGGCCGCCCCGCGATCAACGTACCCCTGTACTGGACCGAAGCGGGCAATTCCGGCGGCGGTCTGCCACTGGGCGTGCAGTTCGTCGGCGCGCTGGGTTCGGACGGCGGCCTCCTCACGCTGGCCGCGCAACTCGAACAGGCCGCGCCCTGGGCTCACCGGTACATCGACGTCGCCGTATGACCCACCGCCACCGGCGAGGTCACTAGGATCGCCGTGTGGAGCTTTACCTCGTTCGGTACTTCGTGACGATCGTCGACCACGGCACGGTCGCCAAGGCCGCGCAGGTCCTGTACGTGTCGCAGCCGTCGCTGAACCAGGCGGTGCACACGCTGGAGAACCGGCTGGGAACGGTCCTGTTCGACCGCGTCGGCGGGCGGTGCGAACTCACCGCGGCGGGCCGCCGGTTCGAGATCGCGGCGCGGCGCATCCTCGCCGACGTCGAGCAGGCCAAGTCGGCGGTGGCGCAGGTGCGGGAACTGCAGGCGGGTGGCGTGGATATCGCTGTCGCAGCCGATTTCCGGATCGATCCGCTGGTGCCGGTGGTCACGCGGTTCCGGGAGCGCTACCCGTCACTGTGGGTGCGGGTCGTCGACGTCGCCGCACCGGCCGGGGTAACCGCGGCGTTGCGGGCCGGCGAGGCGGAGATCGGGGTGGCCGAAATGTCCGACGAGCAGCAGAAGTTCACCGAAATACCGGTCGGCACACAGGAACTCGTCCTGGCGGCGGCTCCGGAACTGCTCGCCGGCCTCACCGGGCCGGTGCCGCGCGAGCGGGTCCGGTCACTGCCGCTGGTGATCGACCACGGCGACCGCACCACCAAGGCACTGCTCGCGGACATGATCGGCACCGACGCGAAGAACGTGGTCGTCGACTGCGCCCACCCGCCGGCGATCTGGGCCCTGGTCAACCGCGGCGTCGGGGCGACGGTGCTCCCGCGCGGGCTTGCCGCACAACAACTCCCGGGCGCCCGGGTCCTCACGCTGGATCCGCCGCTGCGCCGGCGGTGGGGGCTGGTGACCCGGCCGAGCGCGTTGTCGCCGGCGGCGGCGGCATTCGTCGCCGCAGCCGTCGACCGGCCCACCGCGACGATCTCGAAAACGGAAAGGTAAGCGGCGCATGGAGATCCGACAGACGGAATACTTCCTGGCCGTCGTCGACAATCAGGGGGTCAGCGGAGCCGCCACGGCACTGGGCATTTCCGAACCCACGGTGTCCCAGGCGCTGCGCACCCTGGAGCGTGAACTGGGCATCCCACTGTTCCATCGGGTCGGCCGCGGCATGGTGCCCACGGCGGCGGGCCGCAGACTGATCGGCCCGGCCCGTCAGCTGTTACGCGATGTCCGGATGGTGGGCCAGCTTCAGGGGTCGGGCGGTGGCCTCGCCGGGCGCCTGGACATCCTGGCGTTCCCTGCGACCGTCTCGGGGCAGCTCACCGACCTGCTGGCCGAGTTCTGCGTCGCGCATCCGAGCGTCCCGGTACGACTCGGCCTACTCGACGCCGAGAGCGAGGTCGACTCGATGATCGCCGAGGGACATTGCGAGTTCGTGGTGTGCACCCCCCGGACGGCCGGTGACCGGCTGACGCAGGTCGAGATCGGCGAGCAGGAGTATGTCGTCGTGTATCCGGCCGGCACGGATGTTCCGGCCGAACCGATTCCGCTGAGCGACCTGCCGCCGGTACCGATGACGCTGGCGTCGGCGCGCTACACGATCGCCAACGAGATCTCGACGGCCATGCCGCGCGGGTCGGGCGGGCCTCCGGTGGCGGCGATCACCGATCACCCCGAGACGCGCCTGGCGATGGTCCGGGCGGGCATGGGCGGCACCGTCATGGAACGCGCGGTGGCCGAGACCGCGGGCGACGCCGTCGACGTCTACACCGCCTCGCCCCGGTTCGCGTATCCGCTGGTGATCGCGTTCGACGAGGCCACACTGTCGCCGGCCGGGCAGGCCTTCGTGGCAATCATCCGCGGCGCGCTGTGACCGTCGGGATTGTGACTTATACCACTTCTTAGCACGTGTATCAATCCTTCTGTTCCCTATCGCTGCCATAGGTGACTGCCCTTCCGGTCAGGTTTCAAACCGCCCGCAAGTTGCGGGGTGGTCCACCATGCTGAACCGGCAACGGACACATACGCCCGTGGCTCGATGCGGTCCGGCCCCTGCGGACCGATGTCGGATACCCGCGATGAGGAGGCCGAATGGCACAGATCATTGCCGAACCCACCGGCCCGGCAGCGTCATCTGCCGGTAAAGGATTGGGCGGACTGTGGGACCGCCAACTCCCCCACTATCCACCGACGTCGGCACGCTATCGGTATCTCGCCCTGACGGTGCTGGCCACTATTGTCCTGTACTACGAGCTCTACATCCCGGGCGCGGTGGCGACGCACATCATCGCCGACTACGACATGGGCTTCACCATGTTCGTGACGGTCTCGATCATCGGTAACCTGCTCGGCGCGTTCGCGTCTCTGGTCGCGGGCCTGGCCGATCGCTGGGGCCGGGCGAATCTCGTCGTCGGCGGCCTGTTCATCACCGGCCTGCTGGTGCTCTTCGCTCTGCCGCACGCGCCCAACACCCTGACGTACACCATCGCCTTCGGAGCGCTCAGCATCGTCGAGGGCCTCATCCTGGTGGCCACGCCCGCCCTGGTCCGCGACTTCTCGCCGCAGGTCGGCCGCGCGTCGGCGATGGCGTTCTGGACGATGGGCCCGGTGCTGGGCAGCCTGGTGGTGACCCTGGTCTCCAGCAACACCCTTGACGCCCACCCGAACTGGCGGTTCCAGTTCTATGTGTGCGGCACTGTGGGTCTGATCGTGGCCGTGCTGGCGATGCTCGGGCTCAAGGAACTGTCGCCCAGTCTACGGGATCAGTTGATGGTGGACCTGGAAGATCAGGCGCTCATCGAGGCCAAGGCCCGCGGTATCGACACCGAGGCCGCCGCCCAGAATCACTGGAAGCAGATGGCCCACCTGAACATCATCGGCCCGGCCGTCGGTATCAGCCTGTTCCTGCTGTTCTACTACATCGCGGTCGGCTTCTTCGTGGTGTACTTCGCGACGAACTTCGGGTACACCGAGCAGCGCGGCAACTCCCTGGCGAACTGGTACTGGATCACCAACGCCCTCGCGTTGCTGATCGCCGGCATCTTCTCCGACAAGATCCGCGTGCGTAAGCCGCTGATGTTCCTGGGCACGGTCATCTCGATGGTCGGTGTCGCGATCTTCGCGACGCTCACGACCCAGCAGGACACCGGCTACTACACGCTGGCCTGGGTGCTGGTGCTGATCGCACTCGGCTCGGGCATGTCGTACTGCGCGTGGATGGCCGCCTTCACCGAGACCGTGGAAGAACGCAACCCTGCGGCCACCGCGACCGGCCTGGCCGTCTACGGCTACACCGTCCGCACCGTCGTGTGCCTGTCGCTGCTCGCGCTGGTGTTCGCGGTGCCCGCCACCTCGACACTCATCGACAAGGGCACCAAGGTCAGTGAGATCGCCGAGCAGTACCCGGACCAGATCAAGACCATCAGCGCGGTCGAACCGGCGACGCTGGCCGCGCTGACCAAGAACCCGACGGATGCCACCGCCGGTGCGGCGGCCGTGGGTCAGCTCATCAAGGCGGGCCTGGCCACCGATCCGGCGTCGGCGGCAGCCCGGTTGCAGCAGCTGTCCACCGAACCCGTGCCGGCCGAGGACCTGGCCTACCTGGGTGAGCACGCCGCCGACGTGCAGAAGGCCCAGAAGGACAGCCCGCACCAGTGGCAGCGGTGGTGGTGGATCTGCCTGATCGCCCAGATCCTGTTCATCCCCTTCATCTTCGTGATGACCGGCCGGTGGGACCCGCGCAAGGCCAAGGCCGACGCCGACGCACACGCGGCCGCCGTCGAACGCGAGCTGGCGGCACTGTCGGGACAGGAACCGCCCAAGTAGCCGCAGCACCGATCCGGTTCGGCGCCCGCACTTTCGACACGAAGGTGCGGGCGCCGTTCCGTTGTGTTCACCCCGTTCCGGCCGGTCCGGCGCGCGCCGTCGCCGACGCCGTGCGCAGTCCGACCGCACCCAGGTGGACCGGGACCTCGACGGTCACCGACACGTCGGGGTCGGTGATCCGGCAGTCGGCGACGGTGGCGGGCGGGTCCTGCCTTTCGGCGAGTGCCGTTGCCGCCGTGCAGCCGTCGCCGCCGGCGACATGCTCGGTTGCTGCCGCCAACGCGGCCAGGTCGGCGCTCGACTGGGCGCGGTGGCGGGCCACCGTCGCCGCGCCCAGATAGCAGACCCCGGCGGCGACGGCGACGATCGCGGCGATCACGAACGCGCCGAGCAGCGTCGCGAAACCGTCCTCGTCGGCTGCGAACCGGCCGGTCACCGGCCCACCCCGGGCGCGAACTGCACCTGCCCGAGTCCGTCGGGTTCGGGCACCGCCACGGCCCGGGCGGACACGCGCAGGCCGGGCAGCAGCCGGACGCCCATGCTCACGGTGGCCTCGATCAGGTCGGTGCCCTCCGAGACCTCCACCGACGCCGAACCGCCCGCGACCTGCTTGCCCACCGACACCGCCGACGTGTCACCGGAGGCGGTCAGCCGGGCGACCTCCCGCGCGGCGTCGGTGCAGCGGATCTGAGCGATCGTTGCGGTGACGGCGCCCACCGACACGATGAGTACGGTGACGATGGCGGCGATGACGAAAGCGCCTTCCACTGTGGCCATTCCGGACTCGTCGGTGACGAGATCGGTGCGCATCAGCCGACCGAGGTGCTCAGCGCTTTGCTGATGATGCCGCTGAGCGCGCTGGTGATCGAGTCCCCGGTCACCACCGTGTACAGCAGCGCCCCGAACGCGGCGGCGGCCACGGTGCCGATGGCGTACTCAGTAAGTCGTTATTCATGCCCATGTAGGATGATCCAACATGGGGAAATCGAGGCCGAGGGCGCTGATCGTCGTCCGACTGTCGCGGGTCACCGACGCGACCACATCGCCGGAGCGCCAGCTGGAGGCGTGCCGCAAACTGTGCGATGACCGCGGCTACGACGTGGTCGGCGTCGCCGACGATCTCGATGTAAGTGCCGGTGCCACAACACCTTTCACGCGCCCGAAGCTGGGTCCGTGGCTGGCCAACAGGCACAACGAGTTCGACGTGCTGGTGATGTACAGGATGGACCGCCTGGTTCGTCGGCTGCTCGACCTCGCCGACGTGATCCGTTGGGGACAGGAGCACGACGTCGCGATCGTGTCGGCCACCGAGGCGTTCCTGGACCTGACCGCGCCATTTGGCGACATCGTCGCGATGCTCGTGGCGAAGACAGCGGAAATGGAACTTGAGGCGATCTCGGCCCGCAACGCCTCGGCGTCGACGCACAACATCCGGTCGGGAAAATGGCGCGGCGGGGTGCCACCGTGGGGGTACGTGCCCGAGCGCGGCGACGACAAGGTCTGGCGCCTCGTTCAAGATCCGGTGCAGGTCGAGGTCATCCACGAGGTCGCCGAGCGCGTCCTGGCCGGCGAACGGCTGCGGCCGATCGCCGCCGACCTGACCAAGCGCGGCGTGCTGACGCCCAAAGACCGATTCGCCCAGGTCAAGGGACGGGAGGTCAAAGGGTATGCGTGGTCGAGTCAGCGAATGAAGGAGTCGCTGCTATCGAGAACCCTTCTGGGACAAGTAATTACGCGCGACCCCGTGCTCGACGCGAAGGGGGAGATCCAGCGTGACGCCAAGGGGCAGCGGATCTTGGGCCCCGAGTTCGTCGTCACCGACGAGACGGGGGCTCCGGTGGTGCGGGCCGAGCCGATCTTGACGAGGGCGGTGTTCGACCGGGTCGGCGCGGCGCTGCGGTCGCGCGAGGTCGATCGGACCGCGACGGTGCAGTCGGGCCTGCTCCTGCAGGTGCTGTTCTGCGGCGCGTGCGGGCGACCGGCGTATCGGCTCAAGGGCGGACCGGGCCGTAAGCCGCGGTACCGGTGCGCCTACGCCCAAGACCGTTCGGGTGCGGCCGGGGCGCTCGGTCCGTGCGACAACAGGAGCGTGCCGCTCGACTGGGCCGACCACGAGGTCGAGGCGCACGTCCTGGATCGGCTTGGCTCGATGGAGCGGATGGTGAGAACGTGGTTCAGCGGCAGCGATTCGCGCAGCGAGCTGGCTGAGGTCGACGAGCTGTTGGCGGATCTCACCGACCAACTCGGTACGGGGGCGTTCAGGCGCGGCACGCCGCAGCGTGAACGGCTGGACGCGCGCATCGCGGCGCTGACGGAGCGGCAGGAGGAGTTGCGCGCCCGGCCCGTCGAGGCTCCGTCGTGGCGGTACGAGGGCACCGGTGAGACCGTGCGGGCGTGGTGGGAAAGATCGGACTCGGCGACGCGGACGGCGTGGCTGCGAGAACACGAGATACGGGCGACGTGGTTGTCGAGCACCGAGGGCGGTCGGACGCGGATCGATTCGTTCGATATCAACATGGGGCAGCCGAATTTGGAGTCTGGGGCGCTGCCGGGGTGGGTGGCATCGGCCGCCGAGCTGAAGGCGCGGGGCGGCTGGGCATGGTCCGTCGATGATCCGGTTTTGAAGCGCGCGGAGGAGTCGTTGCCTGTGGTGCTAGCGCAGATCCATTGGACGCAGGGAGATCCTGACGAGGGCGATTCGGCGGTGTAGGACGACGGCGATCTCAACCGCCGCTCTCATCTCTTCCCATGTCGGCGATCTCAACCGCCGCTCTCATCTCTTCCCATGTCGGCGATCTCAACCGCCGCTCTCATCTCTTCCCATGTCGGCGATCTCGATGGCCGATGTAGCAGGTGTAGCAGTTCGGTCTGATTCTCCTGCTACAACGTTGTCGCAGCCCACGAGTCGGTTTTCTTTCTGATGTAGCAGGTGGCTGTTTCTACCTGCTACAACGTTTTCGCTGGTATAGCCATCTTTTTCTTTTTTTGTAGCAGGTAGCGTTGGTCGCGCATCGCGTTGGAGGGCCCTCGTTGCGCGTTTCCCATGCTCGTTTTCCCATATATGGGATCTGAGTTTTTTCTTCCTGCTACCTGCTACTTTTTTTCTTTTTTGCGGGCCGGTCTGGGAGAACGTTGTAGCAGGTGGGGTAGCGCGAACTGCTACATCGCCTCTTCGAATCGGACGTATCGGTGATCTCGTTGGGGATCGTTGCGGCCGGTGATCCGGTGGGCAACTGTGGGTGCGCACGCATCTCGCGGTGTCGTGATCGGGATCCGCTGGCCGCTACCTGAGAGTGTGACAGAGATCACATCCGCTTCTGGTCGGTTATTCGCGGGCCTTCGGATGCGTCTGTCAAGTAAAAAGTCCCATAGCGCGGCACCTGGCGAGATCGAAAACTCGCGGGTCGCCGTTTGTCTGCCGTCCGTGATTAGTTCAGCGGTTGGAATGGTTCCTGACCTGCATGGATTCCGAGTTGATGAGTGGTTTTGCGTGGGTTTCGTGGGTAGCGTCGATCGCATCGACCGAGGAGGTGAATTGGAATGACCGACAAGGCGGAATTTGAAAGCGTCGGTGCCTATGCGCGACGCATGGGTGTGAGCGCATGGACGGTACGGCAGTGGATCAAGAAGGGTCGCGTCCGGGCCGAGCAGCCGGCCGGCCGGAATGGCAGCTACCGCATCCCGGTCGAGCGACTCGCCGAGGCGGGCTGACCGCCTTCGGTCAGCCGATCAACTGAATACCTAACAAACAAAAGAACGCCGCCCCGGCCAGGGCGACGTTCTGAGAGCTCTTGTGTCTGTGCGGACGCGGGGCTCGTGGCGTGTCTGGAAGGAGACCACTGCCATGACGAAATCTATCACAGAGCCGGCAGCGGATGCAGAGGCCGGCGAGGACTGGACCGCTCGCCTCGCGGCGCGGAGGGAGCGCGAACTGTGGGGCGGCGGGGCGTGGGCCGAGCGCGTGGAGAAGTACCGCGAGGCGATCGGCGCCGGATTCAACGCCGCGCTGGATCTCGACGCGTCGGACTGTGAGTACGCGCGGCCGGTCGCGGAGTTGGCCGCGGAGGTGGCGCGGGAGTACTTGAGTGCGGACCGGTTGCCGACGCTGCGCAAGGTCGCCGAGCGCAACCCGGTGGTGGTCGCACGGGGTTTGTTCGGCCGGATCAACGACGCCATTGCGGCGCAGAACATGTTGATCAAAGACGAGGTGTTGGCCGGACACAAGCGCCAACCGTTGGCGGCCCTCGGTTTGCCCGAGGTCGCCGCGCTGGTGCTCGCACTGCACGACGTGGTCGTGCTGCGCGATCCCGACGGCACGAGTTCGTCCGAACTCCTGGCCTTCTACGATCCGGCGACCGGGCTGTACGACGTCGATGAGGAGCACCTTCGGCAGGTCGCGCGGGGGTATCGGGGAGACCTTTCGGATAAGGCATGGCCCGATGTGCGGGCGTGCCTGCGCGATTGGGCGCCGCGGCGCGACCGGGTGGCGCATCCGGACCTGATCGCGGTGGCCAACGGCATCCTCGATTACCGGACGGGCGAGCTGTCGCCGTTCAGCCCGGAGCACATCTTTACATCCAAGACGGCGACGCCGTTCAACCCCGACGCGCAGAACCCGGTCATCCACAACGACGACGACGGCACCGACTGGGACGTCGAGAGCTGGATGGAGTCGCTGTCCGACGACCCCGAGGTCGTCGACCTGCTGTGGAAGGCCATCGGTGCCGTGATCCGGCCGAACGTGGCGTGGGACAAATCGCTGTGGTTTTTTAGCGAGCGGGGCAACAACGGCAAGGGCACGCTGCTGAGCCTCATGCGCAATGTGCTCGGAGCCGGCAACTGGATCGATCTGCCGTTGGCGACGGCTGGTGAGCGTTTCGGCCTCTCCGAGCTGCTCAGTGCGGGTCTGCCGCAGGCGATCCTGACCGACGAGAACCCGGTGGGCAGTTTTGTCGACAACGCGGCCGGGATCAAGTCGATCATCACCGGCGACGCGGTCCGGGTCGAGCGGAAGAACCGGGACGGCGTGACGATCCGGTACCGCGGCGTGATGGTGCAATGCCTCAATGACAGTCCGCGAGTAAAGGACCGTTCGCCGAGCTTCCTGCGGCGCCTGTGCCTGGTGTCGTTCGAGAAGTGCTTCACCGGCGCCGAGCGCAAGTACATCAAGAACGACTACCTCCGCCGGCCCGAGGTGCTGGAGTACGTGCTCAAGCGGGTGCTGGACCACGCGTTGACCCCGGCACATTACGAGCTGCCCGAGCCCGACGCGGTCAAGTGCGCCCTGGCTGAGTTCCGCGAGTCCAACGATCCCGTGCTGGAGTGGTGGAACGACAACAAGCTGATCTTCCAGTGGGATCTGCTGCCATTCACCTTCCTGCACGAGTTCTACGTGGCATGGATGGGGCGTCGGTATGCCAACGGAAAACCGTTGGGGTACAAAGCCTTTTGCCGTGAACTGCGGCAACTGGTGGCCGCCGACCCCACCTCGCAGTGGTACTGCGACGACCACACCGCGCCGATCCGTCCGGCTCAGCGCATGGTCGACCCCGAGCCGCTGATCGTCGAGTACTCCCTGGTCAACTGGGGCGACACCTCGACCAAGCCCGGTGACAAGAACTACCGGACCCGCCGGGCCACCATTCCCGGCGACATGTTCAAGGCCAACTACCGCGGCCTGCTGCGCCGCGACGACCCCGACGCGGTCAGCACCGAGTTCACCGATCCGTTCGCCGACGCGGGCGACCGGTCCGGCACAGCAGAGGTCTCCTCCGCCGGTGCGTCCGACCCTGTCGACCCTCCGGTCGATCAGGCATCGATGGGTCCGGCCGTGGTCGGCGGCCTGGTGGCCACGGGAGAGCGGCCGACGCCCGCACCGGCGAAGTCGACACGCGTGCGGCGATCGAGTACGCGCTCGGCAATACCGAAGCTCGACCCCGACTTGTTCAAACCCGATTACCAGTTCATCAACAACCCGTACGCGCCGGACGCAGGAGACCCCGCATGAACACGATCATCGTTTACACCAAGCCGGCCTGCGGGCAGTGCATCGCGACCTACCGAGCCCTCGACAAGCATGGCCTCGCGTACGACGTCGTCGACATCAGCCAGGACCCCGAGGCCCGCGACTACGTGATGGCCCTCGGCTATCTGCAGGCACCGGTCGTAGTGGCCGGCGAGGAGCACTGGTCGGGCTTTCGGCCGGAGCGCATCAAGGATCTGAAGGGAGTGGCGGCATGAGTGGGTCGTCGTGGGCGCGGCGCCTTCTCGGCACCGCGGTGGATCTGTCCGAGGGCGAGAGCTGGGCGCAGGCGAAGAGCGAGTGGAGGGTGCTCTACGAGGACGACGCGGGGGGTCCGACCGAGACCTGCGTCTGCGGCCACGAGGGGCTGCGGTACCTGAACATGGTCGGCAACCGGATCACCGGGGCGCGGCTGTACCCGGTGGGCAGCTCGTGCGTCGAGCGCTTCGACGACGACCGGATCGCCGAGGAGCAGGCCGACGCGCGAGCGGTGCGGGTGCTGCGCCAGCACGCGGTGGCCGGCGACCTCGACCGGCCGCACTACTCGCGCCGGGCCATCGACGCGCTGCACCGCGAGCGGGTCATCGACGCCGCCGAGCACGCGCTCATGCGGCGGCTGTTCAACAAGGGCCCGAAGGCGCAGATCCCCGAGCACGACGCGGCGCTGCTGCGGGCGGTGGTCAGCCGCAGGGTGATGCCCTACCTGTGCGGTGCGGAGGCGCGGATCGCGGCCGAGCGGGCCGGGGAGAAGAGGGGTGCGGCATGAGAGCGGCGAAGCGGCCGGCTGGCCAGCCGGACACGTACCACAAGGGCCTGGCGTGGGCATTGGTCCTGACCTTCACGGTGGTGTCGGTGGTCTTGAACGGCCTGCACGCGGTGATGATGCAGTGGGACGGTCAGGAGGGCGGCTGGTTCGGCGCGGTCCTGCTGGCCGTCATGGCGCCGGTCTCGCTGCTGCTGGCGACGCACCTGCTGGTCGGCCTGATCCAGGACTGGACGCATCGGCGGCGGTGGCTGGTGCGGCTGCGCGGTGTGGTCGCAGGCGTGTTCGCGGTGATCGGCGCCATCGCGTTCGTGATGTCGTTCGCGGCGCTGAGGGACATGGCCGAGCGCTACGGCATGTCCGGAGGGCTGTCGTGGATGGCCCCGGTCATCATCGATTCGGTGATCCTCGCCGGAACGCTGGCCGTCGTGATCGCCGAGGCCGAGATGCGTCTCGATCGCGAAGAGGCCGACGCCGCCACGTTGTCCGAGCAGCGGTCGGTCGATCGGCCGGTCGCGCCGTACGAGCCGGTCGAGCAGCGACCGACCGCTCCGGTCGAGCATGCGGTCGAGGTGGTCGAGCGACCGGACGAGCGACCGGACGAGCAGGTGGACGAGCAGTGGTCGACCGATCGAGCGACCGCACCGTACGAGATGGACGACCGGTCGGTCGAGCAGGCGGTCGAGATCAGGTCGACCGGTCCTGACCAGGCCGGACGGGTGGACGAGCATCCGGTCGATCGGGCGGACGAGATTCTGTCCGACCTGCCTGTCCGATCGGACGAGCAGATGTCCGAGCAGTGGTCGACCGGAGCGGTCGACCGGCCGGACGAGCTGGATGACGTGGTGTCCGAGCAGCCTGTCGACCCGTGCGACCGAGCGGACGAGCGGGGCTCGACCGGGCAGGACGAGGACTCGGCCGAAGCGGTCGAGTGGCTGTCCGAGGCTGAGCGCGTCAGCGCGGCCACGGGGATCACCGCCGCGCTGGACGACCTGGCGACGGTGCTGCGGATGGACGAAGCGGGCGCCAGCAGGCGCGAAATCGCCGAGGCGGTCGGCCGGCCAAAGAGCACGGTCAGTGGGTGGATCGCCAAGGCGTCGAGCGTGGGCGCCGATCGGTCGGCGCTGACCGCGGTGCGGTAGGCCCCCGCGTTCACCAGGAAGACCCCGCCGGATCACCACGGCGGGGTCTTTTCGTTGTCGTGGCGCGGTTTTCGGTGACGATGAAGGCGAACGTAGCCAACAGTGCCGTCCCTCGATGGACGACAGTGGAGGCGAACATGGTCGATAGCGCTGCGTGAAGGCGTTGATGGCCGACAGTGCTGTCCAGCAAGGGCCACTACGAAAGGCCAACGTAGCCAACATCGTTGTGTGAAGGCGTTGATAGCCAACATAAGTGGCTATCAACAGCCGTTAGTGGAGGCCAACGTAGCCAACAGCGGCGTCCGGAATTACCCGTCAGAAAAGTTCGAGGCTCAATTCCGCCGTCTCGCAACGGCTCTCGAAGCCGCATCACGACACCCACTCCGATGCGCCGTCACGACCCCGGCTGGCCGGGTCGGCGCATCGGTGCCGGTGCTCATGTCGAGAGTCGGTGCGGGGGTGGCCAATCGGTCGCCGCTGGGTTCCGTCCCCTTCTCCCGGTGGCCCGCCGTGGGGTGCGAGCGAGCGAGCACCCGAGGCCGGCCACGGGCTGAGCATCCGATCCGAAGATCCCGCCGAATAGGCCGGGATCGAGGGGTCGGTGCGGTCCCTCCCAGGTGCGTTAGCACCTGGATTTCCCGGCCGCAGGCCGGGATCATGCCGCCGCGCGGAAACCGGGCGCAGCCCGCCGAGCGCAGCGAGGGTAGTTTTCGCTTTAAGGCGCTAAACTGAATTTGGTGGTAGCGTGGGCAGCACGAGGTCAGGGAGGGAGCGCAGCGACCGGACTGGCCGATGTGCAGGGCCCCGCGCTGGCACCGAATTCAGGTCCACCGGACGGTGGTGCGGGCAGGGTGAGCGCAGCGAGCCCAGGGCCCCGCGCCGACGGTAGGTGGACATACCCGACGAGCGCAGCGAGGAGGTGGCGACGGTGGCCGACGACGGTACGAGCCGGGCCGGATGGCACGCGCAGCATCTGCGCCACGGCGAGCCGGTGCCGGGGAAGCCGGCGTCGTCGAACACCCGCGGCGACAGGGCGCGATTGCTCAGGGAGGCGATGCGCGCACTCGACGAATCCGACGTCGCCAAGCAGGCGGCGAGGAATCACTCGATCGTCGCTGCGGATACTCGGCGAAATACTGCCTATGTCAACGACGGTGAGGGCGGGTTCCGCGAACTGACGAAGGCCGACGGGATCGAGCCCGTGCTGGAGTACGGCGATGCCCGGATCGACGCCGTCAAACGCAAGTGGAACCCGAAGACTTTTGAGACCACGACGATCGTGAGCTGGGTGCCGAAGAGTCTCCTGAAGGAGGTGCCGGACTTCTACCCGGTGACCAACGACGCCGGCGTCGAGGTGGGGCGGCGCAGCCGCTGGGTCATGCCCGACGACGAGGCGGGCAAGGCCGAGGTGCGGCGGTGGTTCGAGGAAACGCACAGGCACCTGACCACCGACGTGCTGCGCGGTGGCCACGACAGCATCCACGGCGTCGTCTGGAATTTTGATGAGTCACAAGTGCATGTGCACTTCATGGCGGACACGTTCGCCGAGGTGCACCGGGACATGGGCGTGGGCGCCGACGGCCAGATGCTCGACGCCGACGGCGAGCCGATCGTGCGGTACAAGAAGCCGCTGACCCTGGACAAGGTCGTCGCGGTGTCCGCCGACGGCACGTTGCGCGACGCCCCGCACATCAAGGCCACCGACATCGCTCGGCTGGACGAACGCGGCCGGCTGCGCAATGCCGACGACGAGCTGCTGCGCCACCCCGACGGCCGACCGGTGCGCGCGAACGCGGATCTCAAGGCCGAGGCCCAGCAGATGTGGGGGCAGTCGAGCGAGACGACGGTGACCCGCGAGGTCGACGGCGAACAGCGCGAGGTGGCGATCACCGGGCGCACGAAGATGAGCGCATACCAGGAGACCTACCGCCAGCACCTCATCGACGCCGGGTTCGCCGTCGAGCTGGAGGCCAACCCCGAGCGCACGAGCTTGAAAAAAGACGACTTTGCCGAGTTGGACGCGCAGCGTCGGGAAGCGGCGGCAGCCGCGGTGTCGCTTCAGCTGGAGGCCGAGGCGCTGGCCGCCGAACGGGCCGAGTTGGATGGGCGGGCCGCCGCGCTGGACCAGCGAGAGGCCGGCCTCGACGAGCGCGAGGGCAATATCGATACAGAGGTGGCTGCGAAGTACAAGGCGCATGTCGCCGAGCACGCGACGTGGTGGAAGTCGGATGGCGCGCCGAAATTCCGAGGCCAGATCGAGGGCAAGGTCCGCGGTGAGATGGCCGACCAGGTCCGAGGGGCCCAGGAGCAGGCGCGCGAGATCGTCGGCGGCGCTCAGGCGAAAGCCGAGGAGATCGCCAACGGTGCCGAGGCCGACGCCGCACGCATCAGGGCGGATGCTGACGCCGCGGTGCTCGATGCCGTGATCGCGGTGGAGGCCGTGCGCGATGACGTCCGGGGGCTCGACAGCGATCCGGCGAAGGCGCGCGCCCTGTACGAGAAATTTCCGCTGCGTGGTCGGGGGCCGGAAAAGATCCGGGACGCGGCGAAGATCATCAAGCGTCGGTTGGCGGACGAGCATGCCGCGTTGGATTCCTACGACCCGGCACGCGCTGATGCGGCCATGACCGCGGCCAAGCTCGACACGATGCGCGAACTCAAGGGACCCAAGCGCGCCGACGGCACCGCGCGCACGGTGGCGGAGTGGGTCGATGAGAAAACCGCCGAGCGATACGAACAGGCGCGCCGGCCGGTGCCGACCGAGACGCTGGGTGCGCGAGCAGCCAGTCTGGGCGCGGTCGTCGACGGCGCGGCTGACGACGTGGAACACAGTGCCGGTGCGGTCGCCGCACAAGAGTCGGCGGCCAAGAACGAGGGCTTCGGGGTGGGTGACTGATGGGTGACGTGACGAGCGCTGAGTTGTTCGCCGAGGCCGATGGTCTGATTCACCGGGCGCGGGTCCGCGAACAGATCGCGCAGGACCGCTACGACGCGGCCGCCCGCGAGCAGGGCTTCGGCACGCTGATGTTTTTCAAGTACATGGACCAGGTCGATGCCGACCGTAAGGAGGCGCGCCAATTGCGCGAGCTGGCGCGGAGGTACCGCGATACCGCGATCCGGGTGCGTGACGAGTTAGGGCGTTGATTGGGTATGCGCATAGACGCATAATCATGCAGTAGAATCGCATTGAGCCGATCACCGAGACCGGCACCGAGATCGGAGGAAGCGATGGCCACGGATGCGCAGCAGCGCCATGACGAGGTGGACGCCGAACGGGTAGCCCACATGCGGGACCTCCTCAGCCGCCCAGGAGGGGAAGCCGAGGTCGCTCGTCGTTACGGCTCGGAGGCCGAGCACAGCGACGAGTTCCGCGCAGCGAAGCGCCAGCAGAAGGCGTCCACTGACCGGGCGCGGGAAGCCCGTGCCGCTGCGGCCAAGGATGCCGCCGACAAGGCAGCTCAGGCGCGGCAGGCGGCAGCCAAACAGTCCCGATCCGGTGGCAACAACGAGGCGCAGTCGGCGCTGGATCAGGCGAACAAGGATCTCGACCGCAACCGCGAGGCGATCCGCTCCCAGGCTGAGAAGTCCAAGGGGCAGGTGCAGATGCAGTCGATGTAGAACTGAACTGAACTGCGTCCACGGACAAGAACAGACCCCGGTACCGATCGGTACCGGGGTCTGTTCTTGTCGGGCGTTCACATGCCCTTGAGGTCGCTCATATCGGGCACGCGCACCTTGACGCCGGGGGTGCCGGCGATGATGAGGCGGGCCTGGCCGCGCCGCTTGGGCACCAGCTCGGCCTCCTCGGCCGCCGCGGTCGTCTCGCGCGACTGGGATGCCCTGGCGGTGGAGTCCAGCGACGACGACCCCCGCTGCGTCTTGCCGGCCGACCAGGCCGCCCGCTCGATCAGCTCGGGTTCCGGGGCGCCGGGAAGCATGAGGATCGCTGGAAACGTGTCGCGCAAGATCCGCAGCCCCGCCGATCCCCAGCGGGGCTCGAACTGCGATGTCCCCTGCACCGCGACGCAGAGTCGGATGCCCAGGCCTCGGGCCTCGCCGACCCAGTTGGCGAGCCTGGGCAGGGGCGCGGTGTTGGGCAGTTCGTCGATCACCATGAGCAGCGACGGCAGTGCGCCGACCCGCTTGCGCCAGAAGTCGACCATCGACGTGATGGTGGCGGTGGCCGCTGGTGCCCCGGGGCCGCCCAGCGGCGCCACGATGTACAAGGTCGCCCCCGGGTGCTCGGCCAGCATCTCGGGTCGGAACGGCGGCACCTTCTTGGGGTCGTGATCGGAGATGGCCCGCTCGGCCCAGGAGCTCATGCCGTTGCGCATGTTGATGCCGATCGAATCCCTCTGCCGCGGATCGAGCCGCTGCGCGGACAGCAACGACTTTGCGTGCCAACTACCCTGGATCAGGTTGCGCTTGTAGGCGACGTCCCAGGAAGGGCTGTCGAGATCCTTGCGCTTGGCCTCGCGCTCGGCCTCGTCGGCAGGTTCGTCGGTGCTGGAGTTCTCGACGGCGTCCACTGCCCAGCGCGCACCACCGCCCCACGTCAGGCCCCGCTCCGGGTGCGTGTAGTAGCCGGACGCCTGGAGCAGCGCCGCGAAGGGCCTGCGCGCCAAGGTCTGCCATGTCGCGGAGTCGCCGCCGCTGCCGCTGCCGTTGCCGGCGCCCAGCTCGCCGACCTCCATGAGCAGAGCGGCCATCTGCAGCGCTGAATCGTCGTCGTGGACCAGGGCGCACGGATCGGCCTGCACGCGGGTCACCGGCACCCCCTGGAGCTCGCTGTCGCGGACCTCGCCGCCGGAAAGATCCATCAGGTAGACCGGACCGACCTTCGCGCGTTGGCGGATAGTAAGTTCGGCGAGGTCGCCTTTCGAGCTGACGCACACGACAGGCCTTGCGCCCCAACCGATTACGTTGACTCCGAGAACGGACCTCGACTTTCCCGCTCCCGTGACCGAGGTCACCAGAAGATGCGGTCCGGTTGCAGCGCGTTGGCCGGCGAGGCGGCCGGCATTGCGCTCGTCGACGGCATGGGGGTCGTTGGGCACGTCCTCGATGAGCAGTCCTGCATAGGGCTCGTCCGGCGGCGGGACCGGTCGCGGCGGCTGGGCGGGTGTCTGCTGCTTGCGTCCGAGGCGGCTCATTTCACACCCCACCGGGCGCGGGCGGCCGTGGTGGCGGCCTCGCTGGATCGGGTTGCGCGGCCACGCTTCTCGGCGTCGATGCGAGCGGCCAGCACCGGGTCGCCGAGCAGGCCCCGGGCGTGCATGAGCAGCGCGCGGGCGAAGATTCCGGGCGAAACGCCGTGCGCCGCAGCGAGTTCGCGCAGTTCAGCACGCTCCTGCGGGGTCACGGGCACCTGTTGGTGCGTTTCCAGTCGGGTCATCGTTCACTCCTTCTTGTCGTGGATCCATCTACAGCGTACTGTATAGCTATGCGCATAACCGCATAACCATGCGGCACGAACAGCGACGATTTCGGGACAGGAGTGCATAAATATGGGAAAGATCGGCTTCAAACTCGTCGGATACCTGGTGGTGGCGGCGATCCCGTTCGTCATCGGTTGGTCGATCGCGGGTCCGGTGGGAGTCCGCGAGGGGACGCAGACGCAGTACGAGCGCACGGTGGCGTGCCTGCCGGCCGCCGACCAGGCTGCACTGGACGGCTGCCTGAACGGTGGCCAGTGATGTGGACCGACGACCTGCGCGAGCGGGCGAGCGCTGTAGCCGACCGGCTGACGGTGCTGCCCGGCGCGCTCGAATACCGCTGGGAGCGCGAGCGCGCCGGTGAGCTGGCCAAGGGCGAGCGGCCCGCGAGCGCCCGCCGTCGTCGGTCGCAGGTACTGAGTCGGCGGGCCGATCGCCGGGCCCGCTCGGGCATTGGCATCGGTGCTAGTGCCGCCGGCGATGACATCGTGCCGCCGTGGTGGCGTCGGGCATTGTCCGAGCAGGACGCCGGCGAGGGCCTGGCGCGCCTGATCGCGATGGCGGTGCTCGGCGCCCTCGCCGCGGGGCTGGTCGGCGCGGGCGTCGCCGCCGGTCGCGGCATCTACTGGCTGATGGAGCGGTGCTCGCCGCGCATCGGGCGGCTGTGGTGGTGGCCGTGGGCGACCGCCGCGGTGGTCATCGGTGCGGTGCTGAAGTTCCTCGGGCCGCTGACCGGTCCCAGCCTCAAGCTGATCCCGCGCTTCCCGATGGTGTGGCCGGACTTGACCTTCGGCGAGTGGGTCGCGTCGTGGGCGGCGTGGCAGCTGGTGATCGCGCTGAGTGCAACGGCGTTTTTCATCCGCGCCTGGGGCTGGGCAGCGGTGCCGCGCAAGGCGGTCGAGTCCTCCAAGCAGAACGCAGACGGCACCTGGAGGGAGACCCCGGAGGCCGAGAAGATCGACATCGGCTACGACCCGTCGGCATTCCCGGTCTACGTGCCGCCGGAGCCGTTCGACGACGACGGCGTGGACGACGACGAGGACTTCGCCGGCGATGACGGTGCCCAGGCGGACGAGGTCGGGTTCGCACCCGACGGTGTGGAGAAACTCCGGTGAACGACAACGAGATCAACGAGGAGAACGTTATGAGCAAGGTGCAAGAGGCTGAACTGTGGGTGGCCGACCAGTACGCGGGTTTGACCGGCAAGCGTTCGAGCAACGCCCGTGCGCTGCTGTGGTGGTCGGTCGGCGCGTCGGTGGTGGCGGCCGCCGCGATCGCCGGGCTGGCGGTGAAGGGATGGCTGGACGACGCCGCTGGGATCGCCGTCGCGGCAGCGCTGGGCGTGCTGGTGCTCAGCGGCGTGGCCGATGCGCTGCGCACCCTGTGGCGGTGGCACCGGGGCGAGGGCGTGCGGGCCGGACTCGCCGCGCTGCCGGGACGCCTGCGGGCCTGGTCCGAGGGTCGGGACGAGGCCTTCCGCCGCTACGTGCAGGACTGGTCACGGCGCAATCCGCCAAAGAACGAGGAGATCCCCGATGACGATCGCTGAACTGCTCGGGGACACCGAACCGCTACCGACGACCACACCGATCGAGGACCGAGAGGACGACGGCATGGAACACCAAGCGCCGCACGGCCGCTGGATCACCGCACTGGTCCTACTCGCGGTCCTGGCCGGTCTCGCCGTCGTCGTGCTCGGCATCGCCTTGGGCGGACCGTGGCGGTGGGTCGCGGGCGCGGCGGTGGTGGCCGGCATCGCGGCGATCATCGTGCCGGGCGTTGTGGACGGCAAGGCGGCCGATGACAGTGAGGACCGGCGATGAGTCAGAAAGTGAGTAAAGAGGGCGGTGGCGATGTCATCGTCGAGTCCGGCGCGACGGAGTTGGTCAGGCTCGCCTTCACCATCGGCGTGGCGGCGTTCTTCTTCTTCCTCGCGATGGGCCTGGCCCAGGCCGGTTGGCTGGAGGAGGCCTCTGCGTTCGCGACGGTGTTCGCGGTGAAGCTCGTGACGTTCATGTACACCGCAGGGGTCTTCACCCGGAGCGCGGCCGCAGAGGCCGCGGTGAAGGCGGCGGCCGGCACCGAGACCAACATCGACAAGTTCAAGGAGTTCCTGCGTACCGGGCACGCGGCGTACGAGGAGTTCCTCGCTCGGTCGTCGATGATCCGGTGGGTGCTGATCGCTGCGGCATACGCAGTGGGGTTCATGATCCTGCGGTCGATCATGCTCGGAATCGTCACCGCTGTCGGCGGGAACCAGCCGTTGATGATCGCCGCCGCGGTTGGGCTGGCGACCGCGCTGGTGGGTCCCAAGTACCTGATGCAGTCACTTGACGCTCTAAAGCACAAGGACGCGTCCGCAGTCGCGCAGATTCCCCCGGCGCCGACCGCGACCGCTGCGCGGCCGGTCGCGGACGACGAGCCGATCGTCATGCGCAAGAAAAAGACTGAGGAGGCTTGAGATGGCGAAGTACGTGGATGAGAACGGTGAACCGATCGATCCGGAGGATCTTGACGGGTACGAGGCCGTGGATCTGGCTGCGTCGCAGGCGAAGCCGCCTTCGGACGAACGTGCGGTGGAGGAAGGGCCTGCTGCGCGCGAAGGGCGACCAGCAGCCGGCCGTCGCAGGTGGCCGGTGATCGCGGGCGCGGCGTTCGTCGTCGCGGTCACGGCCGGCGCGGTGGTCCTGACGCGGATGGAGCCCCCGACGCCCAAGCCGTCGATCTCTGAGCGGGTCGAGGCGAAGTCGAGCGAGGTGCGGCAGTCGGTCGCGCCGTCGAGTTCGACAGCCGCGTCAAGCAGTGCCCCCGAGCCCGTGGCGGGCGTCGGGTGCGGCGAGTCGGAGATCCTGGCCGCGGTGTGGAAGGACGGGGCGGCGGCGCCCGGCACGCAGCTGCGCGTGGTGGAGGCGATCGACATGCCCGTCGGTTTCGCGACCAGGGAGGACGAGGCCGGCCAGCGAGCGCAGCGGGTGATCCTGCAGCTCTCCGACGAGCGGCTGGGCGTCTACATCGCGTCGACCGAGAGCGCTCAGTCCAACGGTAAAGCCCTGTGGTGGAAGGTCCCGGTGGCGATCAGCGGAGGCTTCTCGGTGCTCGGTGAGGCTTACGGCGACGGCAATGACAAGGATGCGCTCCGGGCCTGCAAGACCATCGACGAGGGCGCCTACCGCGTGGTGGGCGAAGGCGGCAGCGACGACCATTCGACAGCGGTGTCGCTGATCAAGCCGATCCGGGCATTCGGCGGCGAGCTGACGTCATACGCGCTGATTGGCGACAAGCTCGCGAAGATCCAGATCGAGCGCACCCCCGCGGAGTCTTCCGGTGGCGATGACGAGACGGGAGAGGGGGGTAGTTCGAGCAGCGCAGTCCCGAGCAAGTAGTCCACAGTCCCTGGAAGGTCGAGCGGTCCGCAGCCCCGAAATCAGTTACCAGACAAGGAGTTACACCATGACGAACATCAAGACCGCCATCGCCGCCACCGCCCTGGCCGGTGCCGCCGCCGGAGCCGTGGCCCTGGGCACGGGCACCGCAGCCGCCGACACGGCCGGTGTGCACGACGGACACTACACCGCCTCGGTCGTGAACCCGGTCCTGCCGCTGGCCGCGCCCGTCGCCTCGGTGCCGGTCACCGTGCGCGACGGCGTGATC
>WBZQ01000329.1_pt1 | contig 25431 bp, 23 predicted proteins | sample 5204251 | NCBI WGS metagenome assembly WBZQ01 (sample SAMN12412402, study PRJNA552823) | activated sludge metagenome | isolation source: activated sludge from nitrification reactor of wastewater treatment plant... | place: USA: Virginia | collected 2017-09
GACGTGCGCGGTCCAGCGCTTGAAAGCGGTCTCCCCCTCTCGGGCCGTGCGAACCGCGTACACGACTTCCACGCCGGTTTCGGCCTTGGCCAGCATTTCGTGGAGGAGCTCGGGGGGATCCTGAAGATCCGCATCCATCACGGCCACAAACCGGCCCCGCGCGCCATCGATTCCGGCGGTCAATGCCATCTGGTGGCCAAAATTCCGGGACAGGCGAATGACCCGGATCCGGCCATCCGCGCGCGAAAAGCCGGCCATGGTCTCGAACGAGCGATCACGGCTCCCGTCGTCGACAAACACGATCTCCCAGGCGCGGCCCGTGGCTTCGAGGACCTCCGTGAGCCGGCGTTTCAGCTCCTCGAGGTTCTCCTCCTCGTTGAAGACCGGCAACACCACCGAGAGGTCGGGCGACATGTCAGGACGGATTCTGGCGCGTCCGCCGGAAGACCACGACCCGTTGCGCGCCGATTTCGGACCACGGCCTGCGGGTCACAAGGTACGTCAGGAGCTCTTTGGGCGTCGGGCGAAGGGGCTTCCACGAGGTCTCGGGAATCCACCACGACCGGAGCGGAATCTCTTGTCGGACGTATTGCGGCCCGAGGGCCTCGGCGACCTCATCCGCCCGGCTGTCGTCGACGACCAGGAGCGGTGGGGGAGGCACCTCCTTGGCAAAGCTCCAGGCGACGCGCTCGTGGCGGAGATACCAGCTCAGCGGCCAGGCGGCCTGACCGTCGACGACGGCCGTGAGCCCCTCTGTGCGGCGGGAATTCACCGCGCGAACGTCCGCCACGAACTTGAGAATCTCGGGAGAGGTTTGAACGTAGATCACCGACTCCGCTCGTTTTCGGTTCGGGGTGAGGTCCGGAAAAAGAAAGCACAACGAGACCGCGGTCGCGACCGACGCCCCGAGCACCGCGGTGCCAAGACCTCGAAACGCCAAGCCTCCGTTGAAGAGCCGCGCGAACGCAAGGCCCGCGAGCGGAAGGAAAGGCAGAATCTGGTGAACGATGAGCCACGGGGTCTTCTCGCCGAGGTACGCGTACATCGCGAGAGAGGCGACGCCCCATGCAAAGAGGAATCGCTCCGCGATCGGCACGGCGCTCACAAGATCCGCGAGGAACGCGATCGGTCTTCCCCAGCCGACGAAGGACTGGGCGCGGCGCGACCGCACGGTTCGCACACTCGCGAGAATCCAAAGGGCCGCGGGCAGGAGAATCGCGAACTCGTACTGCAAGAGCCGCGGCAGGTAATACGTCTTGGGACCTCCCACGCGTTCGACCTTGTGCTGATTCCACCAATACGAAATGGCGTCGAAGGCTGGGTTCCCCGAATCCGGGTGAACCAGAAACACCGTGTACAAGAGCTCGGACGAGAGGAAGAACACCAGCAACGCCCCGGCAATCGCCGCGGCGTTCTCCTCCAGAAAATCCACGAGTCTCCGGACCTTCGCCCAGAAGACGACCTCGCCCGGCTCGAAGAACACCACGCACAACGAGGGCACCAAGAGAGCGAGCAGCACGTAGAAGTTCTCTTTTGACGTGAACGCGACCGACGCGAAGAGGGCCGCCATCACGAGATCCGCGAGGCGCCTCTTGCGAAGCCATGCGTCTAGGCACAAGAAGGCGCCCGCGGTTCCGAGGAGGCTCCAGACGTCTTCGCGGCAGAACCGGGTGTAGTAAAGAAGGTTGGGCGAGGAGGCCACGAGGACCCCGGTCAGAAACGCCGCCAGCCTTCCGAAGCGCGGACGCAGGAGAAAGGCCATCGCCACGAGCCCCACGCCGCCGAGCGCCGCGGGCAACCGCGCCGTGAAGTCCGAATCGCCGAGCACGCGAAAGGCTCCCGCCACCATCGCGTACTGAAAAGGGCCGTGATAGACGGGGTCGTAGCGATACGTTCCAGACGTCGCGAGCTGGTAGGAAAACGACGCGTGGATGGATTCGTCGTGATGGAAGGGCCGAACGTCGAGCCCGTAGAGCCTCAGGACCGCCGCCACGAGCAGAAGAAATCCCCAGCCAAGAGCCTCAACCAAGGGAACGCCGGGAAGCGGCGGCGTAGTCCACGACTCAACGGCCGGGTCTCCCGGCGCGCGGCCGATGTTCCTTGGATCGCGAATGTTCTTTGAGGCGCTCATCGGGTGTTATCTCGCGAGGCCTTGTCCGGGGCGGACGTCGTAAAGCGACGTCCCGCCCTCGTCGACAACCGCGCGAAAGACGTGTCTCATCGGAAACGCCTCGACCCCATATTCCTTCTTCTCGAGCGGCCCCACGGCGACGTAGGCGACGCGGTAACGCGCAAGAAGGCTCCGGACCAAAGCGTCGTCGTTCGACATGAAGATCGTCCGCAGCGCCTCGCGCCGCGAGTCCACTTCTCCGCGCCCGGCCTCGCCGCGCCAGACATCCTGGTGGCCGGCCCACCCGAGCACCGTCGGCCTTCCGCTGTGCGTCCCGATCCGCCCGTGATCGCTGTAGGCCCCGCCCGGAGCCTCCGCGATGACCGCGCCGGGGGCCGCCCGTAGGCGCACCCACGCGATCGCCGCCCGATCGCCGGGGGCCTCGCGCGACATCCAGGCGAGGCCGTCGAGCGCGCGCTCCGAGGATCGGAGGTGGCCCCAGACCGCGCCGACGGGATGTCCAAGCGTTCCCACGAGGGACGTCGCCAGCAAGATGCGCAGCGGCCAACGCGCGCGTCGGGTCGCGAGAACCAGAGGCAGAAGGAGGGCCCCCGCGATCGGAAACAGGACACCGGCCCCTGAGTAGCACTTGAAGAGCGTGTTCATCCGGTGCATCTCTTCGCCGTAGGAGTCGACCACCGAAACGACCTCCGGAATCGCCACCAGCACGGTCGCGGCGGCGCCAAGGAGAAACCCGGCGCGCAGAGCCGACGGGCTGTGGACCCGCGGCGGCGCGTCAGGCGGCCGAGGGCCCATCGGCGGCACGAGATAAAGCACCGCGAGAACGAACCCGATCGCAAGGCCAAGGACCGGGCGACCCGTCAACACCGCCGCCACGATTCCAAGGGTGGGGAACACCGTCGCCCAGAGCAGCGCATCCCCGGGCCCACGCCGCGAGCGTACGAGGGCGACGCCGAGCGCCAGTGCCGGAATCACGACAAGACCGCCCAAATGAAGAAACGCTTCAAGGCTCGTGGTCTTGAAGGACACCAGCCGCAACCCCTGAAACGGCGGCCTCGGAGCCGAAAGAGACGGCCACGCGAAAAGAGCCGCGATGGGAAGGGTTCCCAAACATCTCAGGATGGCTGTTCCGTAGCCCCGATGCGCGAGGCTTCCGGCAGCCAGAACCAAAAGACCCGCGGGCAGATCCCAGGGGTTCGCCGAGACAAGAGCCGAAAGCAGCGCGGCATCCAAGACGATCCCCGGAAGGGAGGCCGCGCGGCCGGCGACGCCCGCGAGGGCGGCGAGAATCGGGATCGAAAGCGCGTGCGGGTGCAGATCGCCCAGCCGCAGCGTGAAGAACGGCCACTCCGTGATGGCCTTCGCGACGCGCCTCGAAGAGACCCAAACGTCGATGTCCCACGGATTGGTTCCGGCGAGGATCTGGCGAGCTCCGTCAAAGGTCCCGGCGAGAACCAGGAACAGCGCGCCAAAGAGCGCGACCAAACGGCCACCGCCGCGAAGCCGGATCGCTCCGAACGCGCAGGCCGCCGCGATCGCGGCCAGCTGCGCGACCAGGAGGTTGTAGCCAAACTCGGTGGGAGTGCCGGCCGCCCGGAATGGAAGGGACAGGAGGTAGGTTCCAAAGTGGTAGTACGTGAACCTCTCCCCCGCAAGCCATGGATCGGAGAGAGGGAGAGACAGGCTCGTGAGAACAGCGTTCAGGACGGCCGCGTCCATCGGCTTTTCCGTTTGCCTTATCTCTCCCGTGGACAGGCGCACCCAAACGAAGAAGCCAAAGACCGCGAGGGGCACCAGGAGGGGGAGCAGGCCCGTCGCGCGGGGGGCTCGTCCAAGCTCTCGAAGGTCCGAGCGGCAGAAAAAGAGCGCGAAGAGGAACGCCAAGCCGCCAAGCGGGAACACCACGGCCCTGAAGTCCACCCGCACAACCCCCGAGAGAAGCCACCCCGGCAATCCGAAGACCAGGACGCCAACCAGGTACGAGAGGCTCAGCGCGGCATCCTTGCGCGCTCCCGGGTCGCAGTCGCGGGCCTTCGCGAGCAGCTTGTGCGCCAACGCGGCGCCGACGAGCGACGTGCCCGCCACGGCAGCGGCCAGTATCCAGATCGACGCGGCGCTCACGGAGCCGCGAGACGGTAGCACGGGCACCCGGACGTAGACTCGGCCCGGGAGGCCTTGCAGATCGTGTCGGATTCAGCCCGGCGAATCGCCGTCATCGGGGGTGGGCTCGCGGGCCTCGTCGCCGCCGACCGGCTGCTCGCGGCCGGGCACCGCGTGGTGGTCTTCGAGAAGTACTTGGACGCCGGCGGGCTGGTCGGCAAGTTTCAGGTTGGAGGAACGGACCTCGAGCGCTTCTACCACCACCTCTTCACGAGCGATGTCGACTATGTGTCGTTCGCGGAGGAGTTCGGCCTCGCCGAAGACATCCTTTGGCTGAAATCGAAGATGGGCTTCTATTGCAACGAGCGCCTCTTCGACTTCGGAACCCCCGCCTCGCTTCTGAAGTTCTCTCCTTTGGGTCTACGCGGCCGCCTGGATTTCGCCCTCTCGACTCTCAAGCTGCGCGGCTGCCGCGATTGGCAGTCGCTGGAGGGCGAGACGGCGGCCGGTTGGCTTCGAAAGAACGGCTACGAGCGAGCGTACGAAACCGTGTGGGGGCCTCTTCTTTCGCAAAAATACGGGGCTCTCGCCGAGGAGATTGGGCTTGTTTGGCTTTGGGGAAAGATCGCTCTCAGGACCCGGTCGCGCGACAAGACCGGCTTGGGAGAGCGCCTGGGGTACCTCAAGGGATCCTTCGGACGCGCCATCGATGCGGTGGTCGAGCGGATCGGCAAACGGGGCGGCGAGATCCGGACCGCCAGACCGGTCAAGATCCTGAAGCGTGAACCCGGAAGCTTTCGGGTGGAGTTCGCCGGCGCCGCGGAGGACTTTGATCTCGTGGTTTCGACGGTCGCGATCCCGGAGCTCTTGCGAATCGCTAAGGACCTGCCCGAGGCGACGCGAAAGGTGTGGGGCCGCATCGGCTACTGCCACGCGCTTTGCCCGGTTCTGGAGCTTGCCGAGCCCCTGACGCCGTACTACTGGATCAACATCGGCGACATCTCGATGCCGTTCGGCGGCCTCATTGAGCACACCAACTTCCTTCCGGCCAAGGACTACGGCGGACGTCATGTCATCTACCTTTCGGACTACGTTCTGCCGGAAGATCCCAAATGGCGCATGAAGGACGCGGACCTTTGGACCCTCTACCTTCCCGCGGTTAAGAAGATCGCGCCCTCCTTCGACGAGTCGAAGGTCCTCGCGCGGCATCTCTTCAGGGCCGAATACGCTCAGCCGATCATCGGCGCCAACTATTCCCGGCTCCTCCCGCCGCTCAGGACCGGGGTCCCCGGACTGTATTCGGCCGCGATGGCCCAGACCTATCCGGAGGACCGGGGCCAGAACTACGCCGTGCGCCTCGCGCGCGAGGCCGCGGCGGCGGTCATCGAGGACCTCCGCTGAGCCTTCCCGCTTTCCCGCCTTGCTAAGATTTCGCGCCGATGAATGACAAGCGCGGCTGGGGCTCTACGGTCCTGGGCTGGTTCGTTGTGCGCGAAGAGAGCGAAGCCCTCGCGCCTTCGGACTTGACCCCTGGAACCTCCGCCACTCCGGCGGAGGAGCCCTCCGCTCCCACCGTGCAAGCCGTCAAAGAGCTGCCGTCTTCGCCTGGCGGTGTTGTCGACTTCGACAAGGTCTACGAGGCCTTCGGATCGGACGCGGAGGAGCGCGACCGCTTCGCCAAGGCCGCGGACCTCCTTCGAAACCTGCCGGCCGGCACTGATCCCGTCATCAAGAAACAGATTGTCGAAGCCTCGCTGCGGGCGTTCGGAATCCCGATCGACAAGATCATCGAGGCGGGCGTCGAGCAGATTCAGGCCTTGGACGCCTATCAAAAAAACGGCGCGGCGGACACCAAGAAGGTCTGCGAGGAGGCCGAGAAGCGCATTCTCGAGTTCGAGGAAGAGATTCGCCGGATCCGCCTCGTGATGGAGGAAAGGGTTCGGGAGCAGACCTCGGTGATCCAGGCCTGCAATGCCAAGAAGCTCGAAGTCCAAACCGTCCTGGAGTTCTTCGGGCAGGAGGCTGTCGCGCGCGTCGTCCGGGATTCCCCGAAGCTGATTGAGCCGGGCCCCGCCGCCGGCCAGAGCGGCGCGTGATCCGCCCCGAGACTTCCAGAAGGCATTTCCGTATCAGCCCGTCAGAAAGGTAGGAGCCATGTCGGATGTCGCGTTCTTTTCCCGCATCAAGAACCTGTTCAAGGGCTTTCTCTCGCTTTTCATCTCGGACATCGAAAAGGAGCACCCGGAGATCGCCTACGAAAACGCGATCAACGGGATGATCGAGAAGTACACCAAGCTCAAGAACGCGACCGCCGCGATCATCAGGAGGCGGGAGGACATTGCCGAGCGCCTGAAGCGGGCCTCCAAAGACCTCGCCCAAACGGAAGCGGAGCTGGGCGTTGCGGTGGAAACGGGCCAGGACGATCTTTCCCTGATCCTCATCCAGAAGAAGGATCAACTGACCGCCGAGGTCGCGGAGTTGAAGGGCGAGAACGAGGCGGCGCAAAAGGACGCGGACGCGGCCAAGAGCTCGCTTCTGTCCGTTCAAGCCGAGATCAAGAAGCTCAAGGCCGAGCGCGACGTGATGCTGGCCCGCATGCAGTCGGCGCAGGCGCGCCTCAAGATTCAAGAGCAGCTCGACGGCCTCTCGGTGGATGCCGAGGTCAAGGCCTTAGACAACGTTCGCGAGCACATCAAGAACACGGTCGCGGCCGCGAATCTCGGCAAGGAGCTCTCCGAGTCGTCCCTAGACGCCCGGCTCACGGCCCTCAAGAGCCAGACCGGCGACGTTCAGGCCCGGCAGCAGCTTGCCGAGCTCAAGGCTAAGAGGGCCCAGCAACAGCAGGCGCAGGCGGCTCAGAAATCGATGTGACCCGCGGACGCGGGCGCGCGCACTCCTTTGACAACGTGAAAGACCCTTCGATGACCGTGACCGCCGAGCCGCGTGCCCTTCCGGAGTGGGCCGCCGAGCTGAGGCGTCGCTATCTGCGCGGGGAGTCCTCGCTCTTCGTCCTCTATGGAAACGTGTTCGATGCGGTCGTCTCGCCTTCCGGGAGCCCAGCCCTCCGGCCCTTGACCGATTTCCTCTCGAACGTGCTGCTTCGCGAAAGCAAGGACACGATCGCGGTCTACAACCTCGCGACCGGGATCCGATTCGCGAAGAAATCGAAGTCGATCGCCGCGGAAGAGCTTCCGATCGCGGGGAGCCGGGAACGCAACCTGGCCTTCCTCGAACGGCTGCTCATCGCCGAGAAGAAGGTCGCGCTGGTGCTCGAATACGCCGAGACCCTCGCACCCGCCGGGGACCCTTCGTTCCACTCGGATCAGGATCGGGCCTCGATCGTCACGCTTCATCGCTGGTCCTTCCTGCCCCAGCTCGACAACGAGGACAACGTGGTCATCCTCGTGGCCGAGAACCTGTCGGAGCTCTCTCCAAAACTGATCTCGAATCCCAAGGTCTCGGTGGTCGAGGTCCCCATGCCCGACCGGGCGACGCGTCGCGCGGCGTCCCGGGTGGCCGACCCTTCGCTTTCCGAGGGGGACGCCGACCGCTATGCCGAGGTGACCGCGGGCCTCAAGGCAATTCAGATCACATCGATCCTCGCGCCTCCGCCTCCCGCCGAGGAGGCTCGCGCCGAGCGCGAGGCCTATATCGCCGGTTTGCTGGGCGGCGGTGCCGATGCCGTCGCACGGGCCCACAAGCTCGCGACCCTCACAGCAGGCATGAACCGCGACGAGGTCAAGAAGCTCATCGCGCCGAACGCCGCGGACCCGGCCGGCCCGGCCGAGACCCCGGCGGACCGGGCCCGCCGCGAGGCCGACCGGCTCATCGCGAGGAGAAAGCGCGACATCCTCGAAAGGGAGTGCTTCGGGCTCGTGGAGTTCATCAGCCCCGAGCACGGCTTCGACGTCGTCGGCGGCATGGACGAGGTCAAGAAGGACTTGGTCGTCTTAGCCGAGAACATCCGCGAGGGGCGGCGGAGCCGCGTGCCGATGGGCATCCTCTTCACCGGGCCGATGGGAACCGGCAAGACGTTCGTCGCCGAAGCCTTCGCGCGCGAGTGCGGCTTGACGACGATCAAGCTCAAGAACTTTCGTTCGAAGTGGGTGGGCGCGACCGAAGGCAACCTAGAGAAGATTCTGACCGTGATCAAGGCGATCGGACAGGTCGTCGTGATCATCGACGAAGGCGACCGGGCGTTCGGCAACACCGACGGTGAGGGGGACGGGGGAACCTCCTCGCGCGTCATCGCCCGCATCAAGGAGTTCATGTCGGACACGTCGAATCGCGGGCGGATCGTGTTCCTCGTGATGACGAACCGGCCGGACAAGCTGGACGTGGACTTGAAGCGAGCCGGCCGCCTGGACCGGAAGATCCCGTTCCTCTATTCGCAGACCGCCGAGGAAGTCGAGAACGTGGCGCGCGCCCTGGTCCGCAAGAACCGCATCAGAACAAGCGTCGACGTCGTCTCGATCCGCGAAGGCTTCTCCTCGCGGCTCATCGGCTACAGCAACGCGGATGTCGAGGCCGTCATCCTGCTCGCCAACGACGACGCGGCCCGCCGCGGAGCCGAGGATCCCTCGGTCACCGCGGAGGACTTCGTGCGCGCAGCCGCGGATTACTTTCCCAGCCGTGACGTCGAGCTCCTCGAGTACATGGAGCTCCTCGCGGTCTTCGAGACGTCGAGCCGAAGACTGCTCCCCGTCAAGTACATGGAGATGTCTCCGGAGGAGCTCGACGCCCGCCTCCGTCTCCTCAGGGCCAAGGTCGCGAACCGGCGCTGAGGGGCCTTCCCACCCGATTTGAAAGGCAAGTCATGAAGCTCACGCCGCTGGCCAAGCTCGTCCTCGTTCTCGCGATCGGCGCCACCGCCTTCTTCAGCATCAAGCGGTTCGCTCCGGAACTCCTCGAGAAGCTGATCCCCTCCGCCAAGGTCAAGCCCTCGAGCGTTCCCCCGAAGGCGGAGCTTCCGAACCTTCCGGCCGAGGCCGGAGCGGCTCCGGTCTCGGCCCCACTTCCGGGAACAAAGCCGGGCTGCACGGACAAGCCGGAGGTGCGCTTTCTCGTCTGGGCATGGAATGCGCAGATGGGCGGCATGTTCGCGAACGGCGGGCCTCAGTCGGCCGAAGGCAGCCTGATGTGCAAGTACGGCGTGAACCTGACCTTCACGCGCGAGGACGACACGAGCAAGATGCAGGAAGCCCTAGTCGCCTTCGCGACGGAGCTCTCCAAGGGGAATCCCCAGCCCAAGAGGGGCGCGCATTTCATCGCGGTCATGGGAGACGGGACCGCCGCCTACCTGAAGGGCATGAACGACGTGCTCTCCCGCTTGGGGCGTGGCTACACCGCGAAGGTCGTGGGCTCCATGGGCTACTCCCGCGGCGAGGACAAGTTCATGGGGCCGCCGGAGTGGAAGGCCGATCCCCAGGCGTCGCGGGGAGGCCTCGTCGCGGGGTTCCTTCGCGACGGCGACTGGAACATCGCTCAAAAATGGCTCGGAGACAACGACCTCTGCAACAACCCGGACGAGAAGACCTACGACCCCGGCTGCCTGAACTGGGTCGCCGCCTCGGACTACATCGACGCCGGTGAGAAGTACATCGCCGACTACTGCGAAGAACGTCCGGTCGTCAAGGGCGGAAAGCGGACCGGCGAGAAGAAGCGGGTTTGCGTCAACGGCGTGGTGACGTGGACGCCGGGCGACGTGAACGTCGCCACCAAACGCGGCGGCCTCGTGTCGATCGTCTCCACCAAGGAGTACTCCTCGCAGATGCCCAACGCGATCATCGGCATCGACAAATGGATGAACGCGAACCGCCCCACGGTCGAGGGCATGCTGGCCGCGATCTTCGAAGGCGGCGATCAGGTGCGCGCGAATCCCGAAGCGCTCCGTCGCGCCGCGGAGGTGAGTCAGGCCGTCTACAAGGAAGCGGGTGCCGACGCCTCCTATTGGGAGAGGTACTACAAAGGCGTCGTAGAGCGCGACAAACGCGGGCTGATGGTCGAGTTGGGGGGTTCTTCCGTCAGCAACCTGGCCGACAACCTGCTGCTCTTCGGCCTGACACCGGGCTCACAAAACCTCTATGCCGCGACCTACAAGGTCTTCGGCGACATTGTCGTCGCGCAATATCCGGAGCTCGTGCCGAGCTATTACCCCATTGAACAGGTGCTCGACACGTCCTACGTCGAGGCGATCACAAAGCGGGCGGCGCCGCGGACCGCCGCGGAGGCTCCCAAGTTCACGCCGGGCGATCGTGTCAAGACCGTCGTCAGCCGAAAGTCCTGGCAGATCAACTTCGACTCCGGCAAGGCGACCTTCACCCGCGCCGCCGAGGCGGATCTCGAGAGGCTCCTGCGCGACCTTCTCGTCGCCAGCGCGACCGCCGTCGAGATCCACGGCCATACCGACGCGGCCGGAAACCCAGACGCGAACATGCGCCTGTCCGAAGAACGGGCCTTCGCGGTCAAGCAGTGGCTTGAGAGAAAAGCATCGGTGAACTTCCCGGCCGGACGCATCCGCGTGTTCGCGCACGGCCAGCAGAACCCCATCGCTCCCAACTCCACGCCCGAGGGCCGCGCGCAGAATCGCCGCGTCGAGATCGTGATCGGAACGACCGCGGGTTAGCCCATGGAGTCCCGTTCCGCCGTTCGCGAGCTTCGCGAAGCATTCCTCCCAAACCGGGCGCTTTCGGGCGCCGCGGTGAAGGTCCTCATCGCGGTCGAGCTCGGCGTTGCGCTCCTTGTCTGGATCGGCTCGCCCTTCGCGGCTCTCCCTCAACCGGACGAGGTTCTGCGTGCGTTGTCTCGTCTTTGGCTGGACGAGGGCCTCGGACGGGAGGTCTTCACAAGCTTCGGACTCAACATCGAGGCGATGCTGCTGACCCTTCTGATCTCGCTCGGGCTCTCGTACCTCACGGTGCTCCCGGTCTTTCAACCGATCGCGCTCGGGGTCTCGAAGGGACGTTTCCTTGGGCTCATCGGGCTGACGTTTGTGTTCACGCTGATCGTCGGAGGAGGGCGACCGTTGAAGGTCTCGCTCCTTGTGTTCGGGACCACGGTCTTTTTCGTCACGTCCATGGCGTCCGAGATCGCCCAGATACCGAGGGAGCGGTTCGATCACGCCCGAACATTGCGAATGAGCGAGTGGCGGGTCGTCTGGGAGGTCGTGATCCTCGGAACCGCCGACCGTGCCGTTGAAGTCCTGCGGCAGAACGCCGCGATCGGCTGGATGATGCTGACCATGGTCGAGGGGATCTCGCGCTCGGAGGGCGGAGTGGGCGCGATGCTGCTCAACCAGAACAAGCACTTTCGCCTGCCCGAGGTCTTCGCGATCCAGCTTCTGATCCTGTTCTTGGGGCTGCTTCAGGACTACGCGATCGGCGCGGCGAAGCGGCTGTTTCTGCCGTGGGCCGAGCTCACGCTGGTGAAGCGCTGATGGACGAAAACGGCGCGACTGCGCTCCCAATGGTCGAGGCCTCGAAGCCCACGTACAGCTTCGGCGCGACCCTTGTCCGGGTCGCGGACGTCTCGCTCAGCCTCGGCGGAAACCCTGTCCTTCGCGATGTGAATCTCGAGATCCGCGATATTCGCCGCCCCGGTACCGTGGCCGGGCAGGTGGTTGGGCTCCTGGGGCCCTCGGGAATCGGGAAGACCCAGCTCTTCCGAATTCTCGCGGGCTTGACCTCACCCGATTCCGGCACGGTCGTGATCGGCGATCCGGGGGTTCCCGTCGAGCGCGGAATGGTCGGGGTCGTGGCCCAGAACTATCCCCTCTTCGCCCACCGGCGCGTGCTTTCGAACCTAACGGTCGCCGGCCGGCTCTCGGGGCTCTCTCACGCGGACGCCCGGGCAAAGGCTCTCGGCTTCCTCAAGCGTTTCAAGCTCGAGGACGCCGCCGGAAAGTACCCCGCGCAGCTTTCGGGAGGTCAGCGGCAACGGGTCGCGATTGCGCAGCAGTTCATGTGCAGCGAGCACTTCCTGCTCATGGACGAGCCGTTCTCCGGCCTCGACATGGTGCAGGTCGAGAATGTCGTCGATCTCATCGGAGAGGTCGCGGCGGCGGACGAGCTCAACACGATCGTGGTCGTGACTCACGACATCACCGCGGCGCTGGAGGTCGCCGACACAATTTGGCTTCTCGGCAGGGATCGCGACAGCCGGGGAGGCGTGATCCCGGGCGCTCGCGTGCAGGCCTCCTACAACTTGATGGAGCGCGGGCTCGCCTGGAGGAAGGGCATCTCCGCGACGCCCGAGTTCCTCGCCCTCCGGCAGGAGATTCGTCAGCGGTTTCCGACGTTGTAAGGTTGCGCGCTGTGGAGCGACCCGACCCCGGAACGCTTTGGAAAAAGACGGCTGCCCGCACGGCCGGCTCTTCGGGAAATGTCATCACGGGCGCGCTGTCCGTCGCCGCCTCGGCGGCCCTCTGGAATCCCCTCCCCTTGATTCTCTGGGGCCTCGGCGCGACTGCCTACGTGCTCTACACGACCACATCCGCCAAGCACTTGAACAAGACCCTCGATGCCGATCGCGTGGCCGCGGAGAGACGCGCGGAGGAGGAGCGCGAAGGGCTTTGCCGCGCCCTCGCTCTCGAGATGTCGGAACCGCCGTTCGACGGTTGGATCGCGAGCGGCCTCCTCCCGAACTACATCGCGCTCTATCGCAACCTGACCGCCGCCCGCCGCAAGATCCTCGGCCTGGCCCACGAACGCCAGGAGATCGAGCTCGTGACCGAGATGGGGATCGAGCGGCAGCTGAACTACATGCTTGGCGCGTACTTGCAGTTCGTGAAGGCGAGGGTGACCTACCTTCAGATTCTCGCGGCCGGGCGTCCCTCAAAACCGCCTGAACGGCTTCCACCCGTGATTCGTCAGCACGGGCGAGTTCCAAGGGCCTTTAAAGAGCAGGAGGCGGCTCCGGGCGCAGGCCTTCCCCGCCACGAGGATCTGCTCGAAGAGCTCGACCGAAAGATCGCCGGCCTAAGAGAACAGGCCGGCGCCGAACCGTCCACGGCTCAAGCGCGCCAATGGCACATCGACATCCTCCAGAAGCAACGTGATCTCGTGAAGGCGTGCGGCGAGCGGGACCAATCGGTCGCGGCCCAGCTCCTGGCGTTTCCGGACGCCTTCAGCGTGATCCTCGGACAGATCAGCGCCTCCCAAGTCGACGAGAGCGAGGTCTCGGAGACGATGGGGAACATCGTGGAGAAGGTCGAGCAGACCGAGCGCTTCGTTCGCGCGATGGGGCCTCAGATGGATCAGATGCTGAGCGGCCTCGCGGCCCCGGCCGGCGCGGGCTGAGGCGCCCCAGGCGCAGAAGAATGGCCGTCGTGTTCCGGCTCCCCGGCCTGTTACGGGCGTTGCGGCCCGGACAGTGGACAAAGAACCTGTTCGTGCTCGCCCCGCTCGTCTTCGGGAAGGCCCTCACCGACACGGGTTCCGTCAAGCGAACTCTCCTGGCGGCGATCGGCTTCTCCCTTGCGGCTTCGGCGCTCTACCTGTTGAACGACATCCTCGACCGCGAAGCGGATCGGCAACACCCGACGAAGCGCAACCGCCCGATCGCGTCCGGCGAGGTCTCGGCTCGATTCGCCTTGGTCCTGAGCGCGATTCTCCTCACCGCCTCGCTCGCGACGATCTGGTTCGTGGTCCCGCGCGCGGCGGTCGTCGTCATCGCGTACGCGCTCGTGACGGCCCTCTACTCGGCGGTTCTGAAGCGCGTGGCGCTTCTCGACGTGATGGTGATCGCCACCGGATTCGTGTTGCGCGTTTTGGCCGGTTCCTTCGCCGCCGATGTAAGGCCCTCTCACTGGCTTCTCCTGTGCACGTTCTTTCTCGCGCTCTTCCTTGCGCTTTCCAAGCGGCGGGGGGAGCTCGTATCGACCGGGACGACCGCCCGGCGCTCATTGCAATCTGTTCCTCTCTCGGTGTTGGAGTCCTTCGAGAACGTGGCCCTTGGCGTCACGATCGTCTGTTACGCGCTCTACACGGTCGCTCCGGAAACCACGCGCTGGATCGGCGACGACCGGCTCTTGGCAACGGTTCCAATCGTGGTCTTCGGGCTGTTTCGATGGCGCCTCCTGGAGACGCGGGGCGGTGGCGAGGACGCCACCACCGACCTCTTCACCGACCCGGGCCTCCTCGCGACCGTGCTCGTTTGGGCGGCGATCTGTATCGGCCTCGTCTACCGCTCAGGGGGCACATGAAGCGAACGCCTCTCCTCAAGCGCTCGCGCAGTCGCGATCGAGGCTGGGTCGCGCTCTCGCTGGGCATCGTGGCGGCGCTGTGCGGTGTAGTCGGGCTGCTTCAACTCGCCGAGTCGCACCGGGCGCCGCGTGAAGAGCGGCCAGCGTTGGCTCCGCGCACACTCCCGGTTCCCGACCCAGCCGTTCTGTTGGGTTCCAGCGCCTATGTGGACCGTGGCTGTGCGGCCTGCCACGAGGCCGCCCCGACCGATGCTGGTGAAACGAAGGTCTCGGTCGCGCTCCCCCTGGTCGGCCGGGCTTTCTCTTGGGAGTCCGATCGGCTCGCTCAACACCTGAGCCGGGAGTCGCGAAAGGACCGGCCAACGCCCGAGGACAAGCCCCCGGATTACGACCTTCCCGCCCTCGTCGAGTTCACCGAGGCCCTGCGCGATCGCCGCGCCGACTTCACCCTCACGCCGCCCGAAGTGCGGCGCGGGGGAGCGGTCATCGAGCGAGAGGATTGCCGCGACTGCCATCGGATTCTGGGTCGTGGAGGGCGTCGAGGGCCCGCGCTGGGCGGGCTCTCTGGAAAACGCGACCGGGCGTGGCTCGTAGAACACTTCCTGGATCCCAAGAAACACACGCCGGACTCGAAGATGCCCGCCTTTCGGGAGCTTCCCAAAGACGAGCTTTCGGCGATGTCGGCTTATCTGCTGGCGCTGCCCTAAGACCGCCGCAAGCAGTTTCTTAAGGCCTCGGAGGCAGCCTCAGCGTGCTCTCGGCCATCAGGATCCGGACCTCGCCGTTCACGGTCTCGACAGACAGCCGCTCGCGCCCGCCGTTGAAGGTCCCGCGGGCTTCCCGCGGTCCCCATTTGCCCTCGACGGTGAGGCCCGCGAAGTCGGACCGGATCCTGCCGTTGACGGTTTGCAGCTCGTATCGAATTGAGGAATCCCGGGAGCCGCTCACGGTCACGGAGCCGTTCACCGTTTCCAGGTTGGTGGGCCGGATTGGTCCGGCAAAGGCCACATCGACGGACCCGTTTACGGTGTTGACGCTTAGGGGGCCCTCATGCGCCTCGACTCGCACCGAGCCATTCACGGTGTTTAGGGACAGCGTTCCGGTGCGCTTCTCGGCGACGATGCGGCCATTTACGGTCTCGACCTCCATCGCGAGCTTCGGTGGAAGCAGGAGGTCGTAGCTCACCTCTGCGAACCGGTCCCCGCCAAACGAGAAGATCCCCAGGAAACGCCCTTGCTTGGGAACCACGGTCTCGATGTTGATCGTGGTGGCCTGCTTGAGCACGCGAATCTCGGTGTCTTTCAGGATCTGCGCGTCCCTTCGCCCCCGAGCCTTCTTAACGGCGCTGACCCTGAGGTAATCGCGGTCCCACGTGACGACGTGCACCGGCCCGTTGATGTTCTGTAGGCGCACTTTCTGGATCCCGCCAAGCTCGAATGCCTTCTCGAACTTCTCTTCCGACTCCCCCGCCTGCGCGGCCGGGACGCCCACGAGAAGCCCGCAGGCGACGAAGGCGGTCAGGATCCGGTATGGAAGGCTCTTACGGGGCGGCTGAGGCATGGGTCGCGGTCTCCCGCCGCTGGAAACGGAAAGCGACTGGAAAAGTTTTCAAAGGTCGGTCACTAGAGTACCGGCCAGGCGATCACCGGGCCTCGCCTGTCTCGGGAACCGCAGAACACGAAAGGCCTCGACGAGGTTCCACCCCGGTATCAAGAGCGGGAGGTTGCGGCGCAAGGATCGCCTGAAACCGGGCAACGCCCCGTCGCGAGCCACGACCCGAATGCCAAGGAGGCTCTTGCCCGGACTCGCGCCTGTGCGGTCGCGGGCGAGGAAACCCGCGACGAAGGCCGCCTGCGCGAGGCGAAAGACCCATGTGATGGACTCCGAAGGATCGCTGACCAAGAGGAGATATCCGAAGACGAGCGTCGCCGAGAGGAGCAGCGGGAAGCCAGCGTAGACGATCAGGTCGACCCCGAAGGCGGCCGACCGGATCCAGAGGGTCTCGTGCGTTCCCGTGGCCGTGGCCGGCTCCGCCAAGCCCCTCGGCCGATACGATGGGACACGGTGCCCGACCGCCATCGCGCGTTCTTCGGAGGTTTCCGGTCTCTCCGCAAGGCCGAGCTGCACATCCACCTGGAGGGTTCGATCTCCGCGTCGACCCTGGTCGGGATCTCCCGCCAGGGTTCCTCTCGCTTCGCCAACGTCGCCGCCGTTCGGGAAAGGCGCGAGCTTCTCCCCGGCCGCGGCGGCTTCCTGGATTTCTATCGCGATGTGTGTCGCGAGCTTCGGAACCCCCGCGACTACGCCCGGGTCGCGCGGGACGTCACCCGGCGCCTCCACCGGGAGGGCATCCTCCACGCCGAGGTCTACGTCTCTCCGGTTCTCGTCGAGCGCATTGGTCTCGAGTGGGGAGGTGTGCGGGACGCCGTCGAATCCGTCTTCGCGACTCACGAGCGCCTGGGGCGAGGGCGCATCGTCGTGCTTCTCGACACCGTGCGGCAGTGGGGACCCGACGCCGCTCACCGGGTTCTCGATCTTCTGGAGGCCCGTCCCTGGCCCCGTGCTCGCGGCTTCGGACTCGGCGGCGACGAACTGTCGGTTCCGCTTCGGGAGTTTCGAAGCGCGTTTCGGCGCGCCGGTCGGCTCGGTCTTTTTCCGCTTGTTCACGCGGGCGAGTGGGCCGGCGCGGACGCGGTCGCCGAGGCCGTCGACCTTCTCCGTCCGCATCGCATCGCCCACGGCGTCCGGGCCATCGACGAGGGTGCGGTGGTCCGCCTGCTGGCCCGCCGGGGCATCGCTCTCGACATCTGCCTGACCTCGAACGAGGCGACCGGGGCCGTCCCGCCGGGTGTCCCGCACCCGATTCGGAGGCTCCTCGCGGCCGGCATCCCCGTCACCCTCGGAACCGACGATCCCGGCCTCTTTGGGACCACGCTTCGGCGTGAGTACCAAAGGCTCGCCGGCCTCGGTGCCACGCTCGCCGAGCTCCGGGCCGTTCTCGGGAACGCTTGGCGGGCCTCGCTTCCGGCGCTTAGGAGGCGACGACCCGCTCATAGATCGAAAGATATTGCGCCACGACCGCGTCGGCATTGAATCGGGTTGTCGCGAGGGCTCGCGCGGCGGCGGCAACCGCGCGGTGCCTCTCGTCATCGCGCAGGAGTGCCAGCCCGTCGTCCGCAAGCTGATCGATCGCTCCGACCGGCCTGAGGAACCCCGTCACCCCGTGCTCCACGACTTCCGGGAGACCGCCCGCCATGTATCCAAGCACCGGAACCCCGCAGGCCTCCGCCTCAAGGGCCGAAAGCCCGAAGGATTCGGAATCGGACGGCAGCACGTAGAGATCCCCGATCGGCATGATGGCCTCGACGGCCGGCATGTTCCCAAGGAAATGCACGTCGTCGGAGACGCCCTTCTCGCGGCACAGCGCCTCGGTCGACGGCCTCTCGGGTCCATCCCCGATCATCAGGAGCTTCGCCGGGATCCGCTTGCGGATTCGGTCGTAGATCTCGACCACATCCTTGACCCTCTTCACTGGTCGGAAATTCGAGACGTGAATCAGGATCTTCTCGCCGGCCGGCGCGAAGCGTTCCGAGGCACGGCAGCCTGGCTGCGGACGCCAGATCTCCGGGTCGATGAAGTTGGGGACGACCTCGATCTCCTTGCGAGGCGCGAAGACATCGACCGTGACGCGCCGAAGATATTGCGAGACGGCCGTGACCGCGTCCGACTTCTCGATGCCGAATCGCGTGATCGGCAGGTACGAGCGATCCTGACCCACGATCGTGATATCGGTCCCGTGCAGGGTCGTCACGATTCGGAGCCTGAGCCGCTGCGGCTCCAGCATCTCCTTGGCGAGGTGCGCGGAGATCGCATGGGGGAGCGCGTAGTGAACGTGGATCAGGTCGAGGCCCTCATGCAGCGCCACATCGGTCATACGCGTCGCGAGAGCAAGGTCGTAGGGCGCGTACTGGAAGAGCGGATAGGACGGAACCGTGACCTCGTGGTACGCAACCCGGTCGGCGAAGACATTCAGCCTCGACGGCAGCGCGTAGCTGATGAAGTGAACGTCGTGACCTCGCCGGGCGAGCTCGTGTCCGAGCTCGGTCGCGACCACGCCCGACCCGCCGAAGGTCGGGTAACAGGTGATCCCGATCTTCAACGCGCCTCCCGAAAACCCGAGAATCCTGGCTCGAAGCCTTCGAACGCGGGAATCGGATCCGTGAGGAGAGGCGGCCTCGGCGAGAGGAACGCCTCGGCGTAAGGGACGTTGGCAAGCGCGCCGAAGGCCCGCGCCCGGGCGGCGATCCCCTCGAAGTACATGCGCGACGAGATCACGGTCTCGGGCTCATCCGAGGCCTTTTCCTCCGGCTCGTCGCCCTCGACATGAAACTGACTCCGATAGGCGCGAATCGCCTCGAGCTTGATCGCAAACCGCTCCGACACATCCACAAGAAACGCGGGGTTCGTGACAAAGGTCGACGGGTAGTACACGACCTGCTGCGGCCGGTGCGCGGCGTATCCGGTGGCCAGCGTCCGCAGCCCCGCGTAGAAGGCGGCCTCTGTCGCCAGACGGCTCGTTCTCACGTGATCCGGGTGACGGTCGGTTCCCCACGGCGCGAGGACCAGCCGCGGACGGTGCCTGCGGATCACGTCGATCACGAGGAGCTCGGCCTCGCGGTCCGTTCGCAGCGCGCCATCGCCGAGGTCGAGGGTCTCGCGGAAGCGAGCACCCAGGATCTGCGCGGCCCGGGCCGCCTCCTTGGCCCGCTTCTCGGGCGTCCCGCGGGTTCCCGCCTCGCCGCGCGTGAGATCGAGGATTCCAAACGAACGCCCACGCCCCGAAAGGGTCGCGAGGGTCGCCCCGCAACCCAGCTCCACGTCATCGGGATGGGCGCCCACCGCGAGAATGTCGATGACCTCGAGGCTGGTCACAGGTCGATCACCTGAATGCCCGGTCTGTCCCATTGAAGCTCCCTTTCCAGCGCCTCCACGAGGTCGTCTCGACCGTGCCAGAGAAGAAACGGAACCGGCGTGAAGGCGCGTTCCGCGAGCCGGCCCCCCGGCAGGAGGGACGCCTGAGCGCGAGCGAGCTGCTTTGCGAACGTCCCGTCCGCGCGGCCCGCCGCCGCGCTGACCTTCTCCGAGAGCTTCGCGAGCGCGAACGCGACGTTTTCCTTGGTGGTGTCGAGAGCCTTGGAGAGCGCGGGCTCGATCTCGTGAAGTCCGCTCCGGAGAGCCTCCAGCGTTTCGGCGCACCCGGATCGAAGCGTCTCGATGCGCGCCAGTGTTCCGGATTCTCGAGCCTCGCCGCGTGCCTTCAGGATCGGCTCGGCTCCCCGAAGGAGGTCGGAGAGCCCCAGCCGTAGCTTCTCCAACACGCGGCGCGTTGGCGCATCGACAAGCGCGACCATCGGGCGTGGAACCAGCACGGGTGGGACGATTCCGAAATGGGAGAAGAGCGGGTAGGACTGGGCCCAGTACGCGATCTCCGCGGGGCCGAGGATCGTCGCCGCGATCGGATACAGCACGGAAGCCGCCAGAGGCCTCGTGAGCGCGGAGAAGGACGGCAGCCACGCACCGCTCTCAAACCGCGAGACCACATCCGCCTCGGTCCACGTCCCCTGCTGCTGCGGGTAGCCCTTGAGCGAGAAGCCGGCCCCCTCGGCTCGTAGCAGGTAGCGACCCCCGTCGACGATTGCAAAGAGCGGCAGCGCCGCAGGCTCGGTCGTGACCTGCAGAGGGTGTCCCGCGGCGACCAGCGCGGACGCTCGAGCTTCGAGGATCCGCGAGACCTCCCGTCGCTCCCGAACCAACCGGACCGCGAGAGGGATGAGATCGGGCTTGTCCGCGGGGTTCCCGGCGTCGACGAAGAGGGGAGCGCGATCGCCGAGAAGCCAGGACAGCGTCTTCACGAAGCCCTCACGGAACGTGGCGCCGGAGCTGAACCGTACGAGCGTCTCGAGAACTTCCTGGTCAGCGGGCGCGCCCGACGCGCTCGCGACGAGCTCCACCGCTCTCTTCAGAACCGCGGAAACGTCCACCAAACCCTCGATCGGTAGCTCACCCACGGGGCGGCGATTGGCCGCGAGCAACGTGGCGTCGGGCCCGAGCTCGACAGGCCCCTCCGGGCCCGGCACCGAGAAGCGCGTGACCTCGACGAGGTCGTGATCCTCGGAGGCGCACCAGAATCCCGCCGTGGCGTCTAGCCCCGCCTCCGAGAGTGCCCCCGCCAGTTTCTTGGCAGCGAGCGCCTTCACGAGGGTCAGGAGCGGACCGGTGAAGACACCGACCTGCTGCCCCGTGAAAATGCCGACGCTCCGGCCGGTCGCGAGCGCTTCCAGCTCACCGCGACTTCCCGCGCCGCGCGCTCGAAAGGCGGATCTCACGGCGGCGGCACGGGCCACGATCGCCGCGAGCGACGGCCGATCGGGGAGCCAACCGGTGACGACCGGATCCCCCGTCGCCAAGCCTCTCGCGAGCGCCGGGAGGCCGGGGACGCTGGCCAGCTCGACGACGGTCATCAAACCGGTTCCGATTCCGCGTGCCCCGGGGCCTTCTCGGCCAGGAGGATCAGCCGCGGAGAGCGCTTCGCGTGGAAGGTGGATCCGTCGAAGTCGCCGAAGACGCGCCGGACCGCGAGTCCCGCGGCCTGGTGGAGTGCGCGGAGCTCGTTCTCGTCATAGACGCGAACCCTCTCTCGAAACACGCGCGCCGTGCGTCCCTTGCCCATCGTGATGGTCTTTTCGAGTCGCCTCGTCTTCTCGTCGAAGCGCCGCGCGATCGCGATTCGCTCCCCGGCGATCGTCTTTTCCTCCCGGGCGATCAGCGTCGCGAGCACTCGCTCGGCGTTGAAGAGGTCCGCCAGAAAGACGCCTCCCGGACCCAACACGCGAGCAACCTCGCTGAGCACGCGTTCGTCGTCTTTCACGTCGTCGAAGTACCCGAACGAGGTGAAAAAGTTGACGACCCCACCGAAGGATGAATCCGCGAACGGGAGCCGCCGCATGTCGGCGCGGAGATAGCCGGGATGCGGTCTCCTCCGCCTCTCTTTCGCAACGTGAAGAAGGCGCGCGGAGAGATCGAGCCCCACAACCCCGGTCGCCCCCTCGGCCAGCACGACCGCGTGGCGGCCCGTTCCGCACGCGAGATCGAGAATTCCGGCCCGACCGCGACCCGCGTAAGGAGACAGGACCTCCAACGCGAACCAGGCCTGCCGGGCAGCCTCCGCGTCATCCCGCTCCGGATAGCACGCCAGATACTCCTCGCCAAACCAACAGGCCCACCACGGATCCCGGTCTTCGGAGCTGCTCACATCCCGCATGATCCTCGAAGGCCGTGCTCCTCACAAGCAAGGGACTCGGGATTGGGGTCGGAGTGCCCGCCCCAGAAGCGTCAGCTGATCCGGGCGACTTCGATACGGGTCTCGGCGTAGGAGACGTCCTGGTTGACGGCCTCGAGCTGCTCCAGGCTCTCGACCTCGAGTCGCCGCCTTTCAGCCAGGTCTCTCTCCTTCGCCACGGCCGACGCGTCGATCGTCTCTCGCGTCGCCGCGCTATCCGCGAGGACACGGACAGCATCGCCCGCGATCTCCGCAAAGCCGTGCTTGACCGCGACCGAGGAGACCTTCTCGCCGGCGCGGAAAACGACGGAGCCGATTCCCAGGAGGGCGATGAGCGGCGTGTGTCCGGGGAGGATCCCGAGCTGGCCGTGCTCTCCGGGAAGCGTCACGGAGTCGCACGGGACGCGATCGACCAGCGATCGCTCCGGCGTGACCACCGTGAGCGTGAGAAGGCCGTCCGGGTCTCTCGCCATCGGTGCGCCCGCCTACTGCCCGGCCGCGAGACGCTCGGCCTTTTCCTGCGCCTCCTCGATCGTGCCGACGTTGAGAAAGGCCTGCTCGGGAAGCTCGTCGTGCTTGCCCTCGACGATCTCCCGGAAGGAGCGAATCGTGTCGGCGATCTTCACGAAACGGCCCTTCAGGCCCGTGAACTGTTCGGCGACGTGGAAGGGCTGCGAGAGGAACCGCTGGATCTTGCGAGCCCTGCGCACGACGATCTTGTCGTCTTCGGACAGCTCGTCCATCCCGAGAATCGCGATGATGTCCTGAAGGTCTTTGTACTTTTGGAGCACCTGCTGCACGGCGCGCGCGGTGGCGTAGTGCTCCTCGCCGACGGACATCGGCGAGAGGATTTTCGAGGTCGATGCGAGCGGATCCACCGCGGGGTAGATGCCCAACTCGGCGATCTGGCGTGAGAGAACCGTCGTCGCGTCGAGGTGCGCGAACGCCGTGGCGGGCGCGGGGTCCGTGAGGTCGTCGGCCGGGACGTAGATGGCCTGCACGGATGTGATCGAACCCTTCTTCGTCGAGGTGATCCGCTCTTGAAGCTCGCCCATTTCGGTCGCGAGGTTTGGCTGGTAGCCCACCGCGGAGGGCATGCGGCCGAGAAGCGCCGAGACCTCGGAGCCCGCCTGCGTAAATCGGAAGATGTTGTCAATGAAGAGCAGGACGTCCTTGCCTTCCCGGTCCCGGAAGTACTCCGCAACCGTGAGGCCGGTGAGGCCGACGCGGAGGCGCGCGCCCGGGGGCTCCGTCATCTGGCCGTAGATGAGCGCGGCCTTCGATTTCTTCCAGTCCTTGGGATCGATGATCTGAGACTCGATGAACTCCAGCCAGAGGTCGTTGCCCTCGCGGGTCCTTTCGCCCACGCCCGCGAAGACCGAGTAGCCGCCGGAGGCCTTCGCGACGTTGTTGATGAGCTCCATGATCAGAACGGTCTTCCCCACCCCGGCTCCGCCGAAGAGACCCGTCTTGCCGCCCTTGGTGTAAGGCTCCAGGAGGTCGATGACCTTAATGCCGGTCTCGAACATCTCGACCGAGGTCGACTGCTCCTCGTACGCGGGAGCGTGCCGGTGAATCGGCCAGCGCTCCGCGGTCGTGACGGGACCCATCTCGTCGACCGGCTCGCCGATCACGTTGAGAACCCGCCCCAGCGTTTCCGGGCCGACCGGAACCGAGATCGCCGCACCCTGATCGATGGCCTTCATGCCGCGTACAAGGCCGTCCGCGGGCTTCATCGAGATGCAGCGAACGCGGTTCTCGCCGATGTGCTGGGCGACCTCCGTCATGAGGTCGATCTTCACGGTCGAGAGCCCCTCGTCGTCGACGATCCGAACCGCGTTCAGGATCGTGGGGAGCTGTCCGCTCGGAAACTCGACGTCAACGACGGGGCCGATGACCTGAACGACTCTGCCTTCGAGGGCCATGTTTACCTCTTTGCGTCTCGCGTGGCGTAGGCAAGCGGGCGCCTCTTAGTCAAGCGCCGCGGCTCCCGAGACGATCTCGATGAGTTCCTTGGTGATGCGCGCCTGCCGGGCGCGGTTGTAGGTCAGGGTGAGGGAGTCGATCATCTCGCCCGCGTTCTTGGAGGCACCGTCCATGGCGGTCATGCGGGCGCCGTTTTCGGCGGCGTTCGATTCCAGGAGAATCCGGTAAAGCTGGAACTCGAGGTGCCGCGGAACGAGCCGATCCAGGATGGCTTCGGGTGCGGGTTCGTAGAGGTAATCCGCGCCTGAGGAGCCATGCCCCACAGCGGTCGGGAGCTCCAGCGGCAGGAGCCTCTTGGTTCTGACGACCTGCGCGATCACGCTCTTGAATTCGTTGTAGATCACGTAGACCGCGTCCACGTCGCCGCTCGTGAAACGAGCGGCGAGGCCGCGCGCGATCTCCGCAGCGGTGTCGTATCCAAACTTCGAGAAGAGCCCGGGGTAGCTCTCCACGATCTCGACCGGGCGCCTCTTCCAGAAATCGTGGCCCTTCTTTCCGATCGCGACCAGACGGATCCGGGCGTTCCCCTCCCGCGCCTTGGTCTCGGCAAGAAACGCCGTCGCGGCGCGGTTGACATTCGTGTTGAACCCGCCGCAAAGGCCCTTGTCGCCGGTCACCACGACGAGGAGAACGTCGCGTTCGGGCCGCGATTCCAGGAGCGGATGTACGGCCGAGCCGTCCTCCTTGGGCGGGACCCGCGACGCGACCGAGGCAAGCGTGGCCTCGAGGGTTGTCGCATAGGGCCGTGCCGCGACCACGCGGTCGTGGGACTTCCGCAGGCGCGCCGCGGCGATCATCTTCATCGCCCGCGTGATCTGCTGCGTGTTCTTGACGCTCTTGATTCGGCGTCGAATGTCGATCAGGCTAGCCATGGGTGTCGGCTTTGTCGCGTCCGTTCCCGGTCCCGCGCCTCAGGCCTTCGCTTCCGGTTTTTCGGCGAGGAAGATCTTCTTCCCTTCGCCGATCGCCTCCGAGAGCCTTGCCTCGAGCTCGGTCGTGAGCTTGCCGGCCGCGCGCACCTCGTCGAGGAGTGCGCTCTTCTCGGAGGAGAGGTAGTGGTGGACCGCGGTCTCAAACGGCAGCACCGCCTCGACCCTCAAGTCGTCGAGAAAGCCCTTCGTGCCGGCCCAGACCGAGGCGATCTGAAGGGCGATGTCCATCGGCACGAATTGCTTCTGCTTGAGGATCTCGACCAGTCGGCGCCCGCGATTGAGCTGCGCCTGCGTGGTCTTGTCGAGGTCTGACCCGAACTGCGCGAACGCGGCGAGCTCCCGGTACTGCGCCAGGTCGATGCGAAGCGTTCCGGCGATCGCACGCATGACGCGGATCTGCGCCGAGCCGCCCACGCGCGAAACCGAGATACCCACGTTCACCGCCGGTCTTTGCCCCGAGTAAAAGAGATCCGATTCCAGGAAGATCTGGCCGTCCGTGATCGAGATGACGTTCGTCGGGATGTACGCGGACACATCGCCCGCCTGGGTCTCGATGATCGGGAGCGCGGTCAGGGAACCGCCTCCCTTTTCCTTCGAGAGCTTCGCCGCGCGCTCCAAGAGCCGGCTATGCAGGTAGAAGACGTCGCCCGGATAGGCCTCGCGGCCGGGGGGGCGCCTTAGGAGGAGCGAGATCTCGCGGTACGACGCCGCCTGCTTGGAGAGGTCGTCGTACACGCACAGC
>WBZQ01000694.1_pt1 | contig 25426 bp, 32 predicted proteins | sample 5204251 | NCBI WGS metagenome assembly WBZQ01 (sample SAMN12412402, study PRJNA552823) | activated sludge metagenome | isolation source: activated sludge from nitrification reactor of wastewater treatment plant... | place: USA: Virginia | collected 2017-09
GGTCGCTTGTCTATCTCGATGTGTGGAGACGAGAAGTCACGTATCTGCAGGCGCCGGACCTCATCGAGCCGGCCGTCAACGTGGATACCACGACCAGGAATCAGACTGCCTGGCAGGTCAGGATTCTGAGCGGCATCCCGGCTGATGTGAACTGTGAGACTCCCTTGGAGGACATTCCCGGGTGGCCGGCGGGGAACCGTCTGTCTTCCGCGCGATTGACCACCACGACGGTTGCCATCCTCACGGAGCCGGATCCTTGCCTCGTGCCGCCGACCGGTGGCTATCGCGGGCTGGAAAATCATCTGTACCGGGTCGAAGTGCACAGCGCGACGAACACGACTGCCAAAGTGAAGTGGTCGCGCGAGAATGCGCATGTCTCGACAGCCATCGTAGAAATCCTGGCCGGGCGGACCACTGTGCGGGTAGAGAGTCTGGGCCGCGACAACGTGCTCCGCTTCAAGACTGGAGATTGGGTGGAATTCACGAGTGATACGCGCGAGTTCGCTGGTCTGCCCGGTGAGATGCGCAAGGTGACGGTGGATGACACCAACAAGACGTTGACGGTTTCCCCTGCCTTGCCCATCGCCGATTTTCCCCAGGGCATGGCCGACTCGACCAAACATCTGCGCATGATCCGGTGGGATCAAACCGGGATCGTCCGCAAGCCCGACGGCTTGCAACTCGTCAACCTGGACCTGACGACCGACGGATTGATCGAACTGTCTGCGGCAAATCCCAGCTTCGTGTTGGAGCATGGGGTGCAAGCCACCCTGACCGTTCAGGCGGGGGGAACGGCTCATAGCGGGGACCACTGGTGTTTTGCGGCCAGGACTGCGGATGGCGATTTTGAGCGGCTTAATTTGGCGTTGCCGTTCGGCATTAATCATCACTATGCGCATCTCGCGATCATCGAGGCCGATGGAGAAATTCATGATTGCCGGACGGTGTTCCCGCCGCTCACGGAGTTGATGCCAGGCTGTTGCACTGTGGTGGTGCGTCCCGGCGAGGATATTCAAGCCGCGATCGATTCCCTGCCAGAGGCGGGCGGGTGTGTGTGTTTGAAAGTCGGCGACCACGAAATCGACGCGCCAATCAGGATTGAACGCTCGAATGTATCTTTGCATGGGGAAACGTTGGGTGCACGCGTCGTATGTCAAAACGGACTTGAATGTCTACGCATGGCTCATCCGAATGGCTGGTTATTGGAGCACGTGAGGGTCAACGACGTTTTCTTCACTTCAAATTCGAAATTTGCTGACGAAAAACGTATGTCTTCGGCGATTGTGACTATACACGGATGTCGCGATGCGGTCCTCGATGGTTGTGTGCTACATCCAGAAGGCAGAAATCAAGCAACAGGCATCGTCATCAGCAGCAGTAGTGAGATGACTGTCAGAAACTGTATTGTTGAGAATGTGTGGCTTGGTGTGCTGGTACTGTCTCACACGACGACTCTCAGCATCATTGGTAACACCTTCAAGGCGGGAGGTAGCCAGAAGCGTGATGAGGGGTATATTGGACTGCTTCTTCAAAAAGTTCTGCATGCTGCGATAATCACTGGCAATCGCCTGGCCGGATTTATGGTTGGTGTGATGCTAAACGACAGTGAATTCACGGGCCCTCCCTTCTCAGGTGCAGCCGGTTCGACCATTAGGCAGAATTACATTCAACGGTTAGGTGCGCAAGTCGAGTCAGGCACCATCAAGGCATTTGGCATCGATTGCGCCGCCGATGGCTGTGTCATCAGCGACAATATCCTCCTCTACAATTCATCGGAGTACGGCGGCATCTCAGTCAGCGGCAGGGACGCGGTCGTCGAACGCAATCAACTCCGCTCCCTGTTGAAGGAGGCGGGCTCGGTTCGGCCGATTGCGCTGCTGTTGGCGAGGCTCGGCGCGAACGGCAGTCTCGGATCTGTTGGTGGGAGGCTTTCGGGAAACCTGGTGCTTGGTGTGCAGGAAGGAATTGTGGTGTTCGGCAATGAGGGAGCCGAGATACTCGATAATCGGGTGGAAAGTGATGCGCAGGAGGCGGGGTTCGGAATACTGTTGGTGGCGTCTAGCCGCGTGCGCGTGCAGGGGAATCGTATCACCAATACCACCTTTCCTATCGCGACCAGCGGGGGCACGGCAAACGCGCTGGCCGATAACAGCTTGGCGCGGGGTGGCGGTGGGATTACCGCGGTCTTTCATACCTCGCTCACGTGCAGCCACAATCGCATCGAAGACATGCGGAATTGGGGCATTCTGAGCCTGGTGGGATTTGCGAAGTGCGCCCTCACTGAGAATCGGGTCTTGAATTGTGGGTACCAGCAAGCCCCATCCATCGGCATCGGAGCCTCCGTGCAGCTCGGGGAATTGTGCGTGGAGTCCTGTGAGGTGATGAACACCGGAGTCTCGCCGGACAATACGACGATCAGTGCCTTATCGTGGGGTATCATTGCCGATCTCATTTTGGAGGCGAGAGTCCAGAGCAATCTCATCACCTACGCCAACGCCGCCTTGTTGGACGCGAATCAGGAACACCGTGCCCTCTGGATGCGCGGGTGGTTGGAGCAGGTGATTAATTTCGGGGCAGGCCAGGTGGTGTTTGGATTCAGCGCTCAGATCCTCGACAATAAATTCCTCGGGCCTGGCCGGACGGCATTGGTGGAGGTTGCCCAGCAAAATGTGAGCGACAATCTGTTCCGTCGTTTTGAGCGGCTCTTCTTCAGCAACAATTTCTGTTGGCACGCCAGTGTAGCCGCTCAGGGGACCGCCACGGTGTCGCTCTCGGCGAGAAGTGCAATCGTCATGGGCAATCACATCAAGACGAATGTGCCGATCCCGTCCGTGGATTTCCACGGCATGAAGGATGCGGTCTACATGGGTAATCTGGCGCAAGCGAATCCGGTGAACTTCGGCGGGATTCCGTCCCCGGTGTCCGGCTTCAATCGACCATAGGGATGCGCGACTAAAGGAGAACGGTAATGGCGACTTTAAATCAGATGGTGGCAGAACAGGCGAAACTGATCGGCGAGGCGAGAGCCTCTCTGGAGGCGGCGTTCAAGAAGCCTCCGACGCAGGCTGCGACGATTGCCGCTCGGGAGGCGACCGTGGCGGAATTGAAGACGAGAGCGGCCAACCTCGCAGAGGCCAAGGCCTCGTTCACCAGGCAGATCGATCAACAGCTTGCCGGGTATCAGGCGGAAATCACGGCCTTGGAAAAACTCATCGAAGAAGATAAAAAGCGCTTTGGTGATCAACCAGCGCCGACGCCTCCTCGCCCGATACGTGGAAAAGGGCGGGGTAAGTAGTCTCTGCCAGAGCCACGATAGAGCCTCGATGGCGCACCAAACCTGGCGCACGACACGAGGCGGAATCAGGAACCATGCGAAAGACGGATCATTCCAGCGCACATCGTGCGATCCCGGAGGCTCGTCCTGTCACCAAAGGATCAGTCCGACAGGCGAGTGCCTGTGCCAACAGCATGGACGGTATGGGATCGTCGCATGGCCTCGGCAGTCTGAACGGGTATGATTTCGGACGCATTCCGATTTTTTCGATGAGCCCGGAGAGCCGTCAATCTGTGCCAGTCGTCACCACGCCGACGGACAGGGTCGAACTGGAAGCCGACCGAATGGCGAGGGAGGTCTTGCATCGGCCAACGGAGGCAGGTGGGCAGCGGGAGACCAAGGGCAGTGGAGATAGAGCGATGAGTTCCAGCCTACAGGCGGGAGAAGCCGGCGGACAGCCGCTGGCCCAGGCGGCGCGGATGTTTTTTGAACCACGTTTCGGCGTTGATCTCAGTCGCGTGCGAATTTTTTCCGACTCCCACGCGGCCCGCGAAGCGGCATCCATCAAGGCTCAGGCCTTCACGACCGGTGACCGGATCGTTTTCAGTCACGGGGCCTATGCGCCGGAGTCTGCAACCGGACGGGCCCTGTTGGCCCATGAGTTAGCGCACGTCGTGCAACAACGCACGTCTCAGGCACCCTCCAACCGCATCTATCGAAGTCCGCAGGGGACTCCTGAGGTGTCGCAAGCCGAGGTGCAACGGCTGGCGGAGGAAATGAATCATCTTGCTGAGAAGAATGCCTGGACCGGTGTCGATCGGACCTATCGGCAGCTCGAAACACTGGGTGACGGGGCGTTTGCCTTGGCGAGGGATCCGGCTGTCCTGCATTTTTTAGGCGCGCAGGCCGCTCGCAACCTGGGCGACATCCGCCGCTACAAATCTCTCGTGCAGCGGGCGAAGACGGCGTTGCTGGCCACGGGCCGGCCGGCCGATGATGCGCAACTCCAAACGTTGGAGAGCGAACTGACAGCGATAGACCAAGCCTATGGGGCGGTGTCGATTGCCCCACGATCTAAACGATCGGCGAATGCCAAGAAGGGGGAGACGGTTGGACCAGAATTGGTACCGGCCGTCATGCCGTTTGCCGGAGATCAGCGGGTGAGTATTGACCGTGCGCGAACTCAGATTCTCGAGACCGGTTCGTTTTCAGGCATGCTTCCGGCGGGGGACTACACTCTCGGTGCGGAATCCTTTACGGTGATCGCCGGCACCAATATGCCAGCAGTGCTCTGGGGCCCTTGAGTCGGGTCGTCGTCTTCAGGTCTTCGGTTGCCACCCCGATTCCTGCAGTTCAGGAGGCGATTCGCGCGAAGTCGATGAACCCCCGTTCGACGTTCGTGCTCACCAGTTCCACGGTTAGACGGTCACCCACATCGGGCCCGGTCAGGCCTCCGGAAAGTTTTCCCTCGACCGGCGGGTCAAGCAGCCGCACCCAGGTTCCCTTCTCAGAGCGGCCGGTGACAATGGCCTCGAACCGTTCGCCGATACGAGGCTGCAAGAGCAAGGCGGCCGCGGACTTTCTCATTTGCCGTTCTACCCGTTCTGCATCATCTTCCTTCTCGGTGCAATAGTCGGCCAGGTATTTCAGTTCATCCACCCGGTATGGCAGGGGCGTTCCCGCCAGCGCGGCTTTGAGCAATCGTTGCGTCACGAGATCGGGATACCGCCGGTTCGGCGCAGTGGAATGCGTATATCCCTTCACGGCTAATCCGAAATGTTCCGCCGCGCTGCCCGTTCCCTCATCGAGCACATATTCCCCTCGACCGATCAGCTTCACGATGGCCAGTGAGAGGTCGGGAAAGCGCAGCGGGTCGGCCGCACGTCGTGTGACGAGGAAGGCATCCAGTGCTTGCGCATCAGGCTGCGGAGGCAGAGATTCGCCACAACTTGCGGCCACGTCGACGATCCGCTGCCAGCGCTCCGGCGAGCGAAGGATTCGCCGGAAGGAGGGGATACCTTTGCGCTTGAGATACGCTGCAGTCGCCTGGTTGGCGGCGATCATGCAGTCTTCGATCAGCTCCTTCGAACGGTTTTTCTGTTCGACCGCAATGCCGGTTAGGGTATCGCCGTCAAAAACGGCGCGCGGCTCGATGGTTTCGAGACTCAATGCCCCCTGCTGATGACGTCGTGCTTTGAGCTGTTGCGCCACACGATCCTGAAGGCGCAGTTGCGAATCGAGACCGGGCACGTCGCTGAGGCCATCGGGTGCCGGCCCTGTTCCCGTCAGCCATGCGGCGACACTGTTGTAGGCGAGCTTGGCGTGATTGCAAACCAGCGCTCGATAATGCGAGGCACCGCTCACTTTTCCACTGGCCGCGATGGTGAGTTCCACCACAACAGCCAGCCGATCCTGATGTTCGCGGAGCGAGGTCAGATCATGGGAAAGCGCTTCCGGCAGCATGGGGAAGATATCCCCCGACGTATAGACCGATGTCGTGTTGTGGCGCGCGTGGGTATCGATGGCGGAATCTTTGGGCACGAGCGCATCGACGTCGGCAATCGCTACCAACAGGGTGACCGAGTGATCCGGATGTTCGCTGGCCACGGTGAGCTGATCCAGATCAAGTGAGTCGTCATTGTCGATGGAGACCCACAGCAGATCTCTGAGGTCTCGGATCTCTGACCCATGGCCGGTCGCCGCTGTGCGAATGTGGGTGAGTTCTGCCAAGGCCTTGGCTGAGAAGTCGGGCCACAAACCGCGATCGATCATGGCATGCCGGGCCAGACGTTTGACCTCAATACGATGAGTGGGCATGGGGTCCTCGAATCGGTCTCTCTGCACGCCGAAGGAGACGACTGGCAACCGTAGGAGTAGCTATACCATGAATCGCGCAGAGGGTGGGCGAGAGTCAGAGCCCGCGACAGAGACAGAACGCACGGAGCAGGGGTGGCGAGAGGACGCGGAAGAAGGTGGCCGTCTCGTTATCCCATCGCGGCCCAAATTTTTTGAGCATTCTCGCCGGTAAAGGTCATGTCATCCTGCGCTGACGAACTCCGCTCGAAGTAGAGATGCAGCAAGCCTCCCCCGAAATGGGCTTCCCGAACCAGGTCGAGGTTGATCGCCACTTCACCGGGCCGTTCCTCGTCTTTCACCTTCACAAATCGCATAGCCGGTCTCCTTTTTATGGAAATGGTCGAATCTCGAACAGGGACTACGAGAGTGGAGCATACCTCAGGTCGGTGAAAATCGTGAGCAAAGGGTAGAAATGTGAAGAGGGCCGTCGCAGGCGAGGCGATGGAGTCGACTCGAAAGTGCTCGATATCTTCACGTAGGAAAAGGCCTTTCGGCACAAATGTGAGAGAAACTTGTGCCTGTGACTCTTCCTGCTAGAGTGATAGTGAGGCGAGTGTCTTACCAATCTGTTTACAGCAAGGAGTACGTATGGCCGACCTATTTGCAAAACATCCACAGACCGTCAAAGACGTGATCGTGACCGATACAATCTGTCCCTTGCACAAGGAGCCGGTGAAGGTGCAGTTCGAGCTGAATGGCGTGCAAGGGAAGGTCACCGTCCGCGAGCAATGTTCGATTCTGCATATGGGCGAAACGTGTAGTGAAGAATGCCGGAACAATCCTGAAATTTTCAACGCCGTCCATCAAAAGATGCAGCAATTTCGGGAAGAGTCGGCGCGGGAGATTCCGATCATCTCGACGCCCTAACCGTTCCCCTGCGTCCCCAATGGCCTGTCAGCCGCCTTCGTGTCCACAGCGGAGGCGGCTTATTTTTTCTCCGATTGTCGTGTCGTGCTCCTCCCGGAGTGACACAACGGTTCGCATCTCTCCGGCACGGCCGGGTGTGTTTCCAGGCTATCGTCTTCCCATATACGCGACAAGTTGGTCGAGCGCCTTGCCCCAGCCTTCGTGAAATCCCATGGCCTCGTGCTGTTGCTTCCCCTCGGCGTCCTTGTGAATGACCAAGGCCGTGTAGTTGGTGCCCTGCTCATGGGGTGTGAGGAACAGGTGTGCGGTGAAGAGAAACAGTCCGCAGTCTGCGACCTCACCGACCACCGGGCTGGCGGGGCGAAAGCCCGGCAACAAGGCGTTCGTCCACACGAGTTTCTTGTTGGGCACGATCTCCAGGTAACACCCGATGTTGGGAAACTCCTGCCCTTCGGGTGAGCGCATCACCGTACGGAAGATGCCTCCCGGGTGCAGGTCGATCTCGCAGGCGTCGGTGTTCCACGGCGTCGGTGTGAACCACGGCATCAGGTGCTCGGGCGTCGTCCAGGCGGTCCAAATCCGCTCGGGAGGGAGCGGTACAATCCGCTCGAGCAACAAATCACGTGCCGGATCTGGTCTAGGGATCAATGATGTCACGGTATATCCTCCTCAAAGTATTGCAGGACTTGAATAGACGTTGTGGGGCACAGACGCACAGCAGAATGGGCGATGCGCGTGACGGCTATCCGGCCGTCTCCTCAAACGTCCGTTGACCGTCGATTGAAGGTAGCGTGGGTGCAGGGGGCTGCGCAAGACGGTGCGCTATGATAACTCCCTGTGACAATCGGAGTGTGCAAATCTGAATCGTGAGGCCTTCAAAAGCTCGCGCTATCAGCTCCGGGGTCATCGCATGGTGCAGTCAGGCGTACTACTTCACGAACGGCTGCCCGGCTTTCTGCCACTCCTCGAGGTTCATCACCACGGCCGTCGTTTGCGTGAATCCCAGTTCCGCGAGGGATTGTGCTGCGAGGGACGCACGGTTTCCACTTTGGCACTGGAGGTAGAGGGGTTTGGTCATCTGCGGTGCGGCAGGAGCTCCGACATGTTTCCAAATCTGGAATTCAAGGACTCCACGCGGAATGTTCACGGCGCCGGGCACGTGACCCGCGGCATATTCGTGGGGCTCCCGCACGTCGATGATCATGGCCTCGCCTGGCTGGTCCACGATCTTCCGATAGTCTTCCATGCCGATGGTCTTGACGTGCTGCTGTGCGGCTTGGATCTTCTGCGCGACGACAGGTGGCAGCGTTTGCGAAAAGGTCTCGGACGGATAAGAGACCGTCACTGCGGAGAGCGCGATGAGCGCACAGATGAGCAGCTGTCGCATACGGTGAATCCTTTCATCATCAGAAAACGGTGAGAGGGAACTAGCCACGGGTTTGACTCCAGGAAGAACTCTACGCCTCTTGCTCCGGAGGCTCAAGCTCGTCTCAGGTGGCTGTGGTGTTAAGTCTGGAAGAAGGTGATGGGAGAGAAACGGGCGGGGTGATGGGGACACCATCACCCCGGGAGACGACAGGCATTCACTGGTTATTTCGAACAGAGTGCATTGTCACAGCCGAACAGAGCATTCCCCGTAATGAGGAGTGTGTTCGGTCGTGCGCTGACCTCGTTGTTGAGGTTGGCTCGTCGGTGGTTACGGTACTAGCCAAGGACTACATGGTCTCCATGATCATCGCCGGGGGGATCGTCATGGCCACCGCGGCCCTGCTTGGCTAAGACGACGCCATCGTGATCATCCCCAGGAGGATCGTCATGGCCACCGCGGCCTTGCTTGGCCAACACGACACCATCATGATCATCGCCGGGGGGATCGTCGTGTCCGCCTCGGCCCTGCTTGGCTAAGACGACGCCATCGTGATCATCCCCAGGGGGATCGTCATGGCCACCGCGGCCCTGCTTGGCTAACACGACACCATCGTGGTCATCGCCGGGCGGGTCGTCATGGCCGCCACGGCCTTGCTTGGCCAACACGACGCCATCGTGATCATCCCCAGGGGGATCGTCATGGCCACCGCGGCCCTGCTTGGCGAGGATGACTTGCGCGGATGGATAAAACTTTGCCACGCTGCTTCTGTCTGATGGGGAATCGGCGCTGAAAGCCGCGCCGGTGGATCCCAGAATCAGTGTTGTGGAACTCATCACTGCGAGAGCAAATAACTTCATATCAGACCTCCATTGTGTCGTACGAATGCCAGTCGTCTCCCATCCGTGTTCTGCGAATACACGGATCCCGTAGGGAGCAGGTTCTCCCGAAATTTCTACAGCGCGTTGAGTTGGACTACGCCCGTTGTTGGAGGGGCGGCGCGCGGGGAGAGGATGGACGGGATGGAGTCCTATCATCCGCGATGAACGGAATGGCCGCGAGCATGACAGCCGCGGCAGAATGTTCTGCAGGGATTTCACGCGAGAGAATGGCTGTGAGCTGAAACAGCCACTGATGTTTCGAGGGCACAGGTGCCGTGAAGGCCAACTCGGGATACGAGAGGCCGGCAGCGAGGTGTGGCGGAGTGGGGACTCCTGATGGCCACGTGGCCACTACGACCTCGTCTGATGAAGAGACAAATTCACCCGGCAAGTCGCCCGCTAACACATTGTGGGGAAGCCCCTGTTGCCTGTCCGCCTGAATGTGAACATGCATCAAGGGGAGGACGAGGATCCAGATCACCAGCCAAGAGACAAGCATACGTGCCTGGGGGGCCGCACCATCTCGAGCCAGACTCGGCCGTACGGTAGGATGTATCAACGTATGCGATGGCATCGCCCCTCCTTCCTGCACAACGAGCCAGGTGCCGGAGAACATCATGTTCACAACATGTCAGCGCAAGACACGGGTCTAGAAGCCATGACTTGCGCCATGGCAGGTGCGTAAAGCACTCATTCAAGGGATCAGCGAAAAACTATTCGGCTCACCAGGCGGCCGTGCCTTCGTGGTGATGATGAAGTCAGGAGAGATTAGTTCTAGTGCGAATCAATGTAGGACCAGAGGTAACGCTTTCGTCTGACAGAGTCAACAACTTTTTTTGATGCATTCTGACACAGTGGCGACAAGCCTATCGGTGCGCTGCTGCGTGTTTTCGCACCGTGCGGCGAGAGCGAAACCGCTCGATCATTGACACGAAAGGGACATGCAATGTGAAGAAAACCCGCATGAGCGCCACTCTTCATTGCGTGCGAGACCTGCTTGCGGAGAAAAGTTGAATGGCATGCGATGTGCTGTTGATCTGATCGCACCAAAGGGTGGATCCCGCGTGGATGATGCGCTGCTGATGTGCAGCGGCGAGTCTCGATGGTTCATGATCCGTGGAGGAAATGGTGATGAAGGCCTTCGTGCTGTGTGTGTGCGTGAGTCTGCTGGTCCCCGTGGTGAGTGAGGCACGATGCCGAACTGTGGGGGAGAGTGCCAGCCTAGGCAGCGAATACGGTACGTTTCCGTTGTACCCCGCTGAGCAGATGGTGGCGGCCGGGCAGAAGCGTGAGAGTGTCGCGTTGCAGTGGGCCGGGTATGGTATCGGGGTGCCGCTCTTTGTCGTCGCGATGCCGTTTGCCATGGTGGGAGCGGTCGCCGGCGCGGCAGCGCACCCATGGACAAAGTGCCAGGAGATTGAGGGACGCCGGGAGACAGCGGAGGATCGACCTCACCTGGTGGGTGGATCCGCGCCGAGATGAGTCGGGGTTTTCGTACTGCGGAGGGCTGCCCCGTCTGCTCTGGAGTGGCTGCGGAACCTTGCAGGCGGCAGGCCGAACTCTCGCTTGAACGCACGGTTGAAGGAGGGTTCTGACTCGTAGCCGACCTCGCCGGCCACTTCGGCAACGCTCTTCGATGTCGAGGTGAACAGCTGAGCTGCTAGTTGGAGCCTCCAGCGTGTGAGATATCCGATGGGGGTATCAGACAGATACTGTCGAAACCGCTCCGCGAGTATGGATCGGGACAACCCCACTTCCTCCGCCAGCGTGGCGATCGTCCAGGGTCTGGCCGGATCCCGGTGCAGGCACGCCAGAGCTTTGCCCACGCCGGGGTCGCGCACTCCGGCTAGCCAGCCGCTCTGTGAGGCCGGCAATTGCGCCACGTACCGGCGCAACGCTTCGACGAACAGTACTTCAGATAATTTCGCGAGTACCGCCTTTCCGCCCGGGTCCGTCGCTTCAGCCTGTCTGACCGAATAGCGAAGTGAGTCCTCCAACCAACGTCCGGATGGTTCGTCACGGATATGGAGCTTCACGATCGAGGGAAGTCCCGCAAGGAACACCTGGCTGAGGTGTCGCTCGCAGGTCAGGTAACCACAAATCAGCTTCGTCATCTCGCCGCCTCCACCATATTGGGACAGCATGCGGCCCTCGGCCAAGACCCGTTGTAGTTGTGTGGAGCTGTCGATCGGTGTCACCGGCGGACCATTGCCCATCACATGCGCATGGCCGTGAGGAAAGATGACGAGATCTCCTGCGACCAGAGAGAGGGAGCGCGTCTCACCTTCAAGACGGGCATGGCCCTGCCCCTCGGTCAAGAGATGAAAAATGATGACGTGCTTGGATGTGGCAGACAGATACGACGCCATTGTGTTGGCGTCCGGTTCACGCATACACCACGGCGCGGAGAATTCTCCGTGGAAGAAGACGGCACCGTCGAGTTTGACGGCTTTCAAGACTTCGGAGAGGACATCCATGTCGGTGCGACTCACCGTGAGCGACGTGTCGGCTAACCAAGCCGGACGCCGGGATACAGATGTGCACAGGGTAACATGCTCCTGCTAAGAGAACCAGACGACCGGAGAAGACGCCTGGAGTGTTCCTCGCTAGAGTGGTGCCATCACAAGGCATCGCAGATCACCACTTCACAACACATGGAGGAATACATCATGACGACCAGCACACTGATGACCGACTTGGATGGATTGAAGCAGAGGCTCCAGCAGATTTGGTCGGCCGGGGATTACGATCGATTTTCACGCTATCTGGAAGGAGGCGCGCGCGAGTTCTATGAACGGCTGCCGGTTGCGCCCGGTGCACGATTGCTCGACGTGGGGTGCGGATCCGGCCAGCTGGCGCTGATTGCCGCCAAAGACGGGCTCGAGGTCACCGGTGTGGATATCGCGCCAAACTGGGTGGAGCGGGCGCGAGCGCGGGCACAGGCCGAGGGACTGCGGGCGACGTTCGACCAGGGCGATGCGGAGGCGCTGCCCTATGCCGATAAGTCGTTCGACCTGGTGGTCAGCGTTCTTGGTGCCATGTTCGCGCCGCGGCCGGATCTGGTCGCACACGAACTCCTGCGGGTGTGTGTGCCTGGCGGCACGGTCGCAATGGCGAATTGGACTCCACAAGGATTTGTCGGACAGATGTTCAAGACCGTGGCGAAGTTCATCGCGCCGTCGGGAATGCCATCACCCGTGTTGTGGGGGGACGACGCGACCGTTCGTGAACGACTCGGGTCCGGTCTCTCTTCGTTACAATTGGAGCGGCGAATCTATCTGCTCGACTATCCGTTTCCGCCCGCTGAGGTCGTGGACTTCTTCCGGCAATACTATGGCCCGATCAATCGTGCCTTTGCCTCGCTGGATGACCTGGGCAGGGAGCGTCTCAAGACGGAGTTGACCTCACTGTGGTCCCAGCACAACCGGGCGCAGGATGGCGCCACCGTTGTGGGGGCAGAATACCTCGAAGTGATCGGCACGCGGGCATAGGACTGTCACGATGTATGTCAAGGAGGACTATCATGGCGCAGGCATTGACCAGCGTGGAGCAGGAACAGGGGAGTGGCTTCTACGATAAAACCAATCTCAGCAAGATGAAGAATTTTGCCACCTTGGCGCCGGACGCGATGAACGCGTTTGTCGCGTTTGACAAGGCCGCGTTGGCCGATGGCACGATTCCCAGAAAGTATAAGGAATTGATCGCCTTGGGGATCGCCTTCACGACGCAGTGCCCCTATTGCATCGATATTCATTCGAGGAGTGCGCGGGAGCTGGGCACATCGGAGAGGGAAATTGCCGAAGCCGTGCTCGTGGCCGCGGCCTTGCGGGCAGGCGGCGCCATCACTCACGGCACACATGCGATGAAATAAAGGAAGGCGATCTTCAGATTGCGAGTGAATGAATCACCGCAATGTCCGGAAAAGCACGAGGAGCGAAGCTGCATGGAGTGGCTTCGCTTCCGTCGCTTACGCCGATGGGGTCTCTCTTCTCCTCATCGCGACCAGAGTTGCAAGGCCAGATCCGAACAGCCACACCGCTGCTGGGACGGGGACGGGACTTGGCCCGCCTTCCACCGTCAAATCAATCCGTGCAAAGGTGGAGGTGTTGAACGGTAAGCTTTCGACGTTGACTTCAAGTTTATTTCCGAAGAATTTCACGTCGCTGTCCGACAAACCTAGTGTAGTGACGGTGCGATTAATCAGAGCCTGTCTGATGCTCGGCATCGCCGAATTGGCAAAAGTAAATACGTATCCATTCCTGAAGCCGGTTGCAAACCGAGTGGATGGGGCCGAGTTGGCAAAGTTCATATCAATGAAATTGTCTCCCACATTGATTGCCACGTCGACTAAGGTCAGCCCACTGGGGTTACTGATCTGAAGCGCTTTTAGGCTCGGAAATTCTACGCCTGGTTCTTTGACCCTGACGGTATTGAGGCTCGATATCTTGATTTCCGGGCTCGTGGAAGTGGTCTGGAAAATCGATTCAAACAACACGTCGGTTCCGATCATGGCCGCTTCACTCACTTGGGCAATTGCACAAAGCAAGAGCAAGGCCAGGCAGGAAGATTTCATTTGAGGACCTTTCCGTGTGCGCCACTGTGGAGTGAATAAGTATATGCATTAAATACGTACATGCCACGTGGAATGTATACGGTATAAGTAATTGTGTCAAGTGAGAATGGTCGGATAGTCTCTGCCGGATTGTGTGTCCTCACTGTGCATTGAGGGCACGCTGCTCTGTGATACCGTTCGACCGCTGTATGAGGCAGGAAGCCAGGGGAGAATGAGGGAATCCCTGGTGGTCGCGGCAGGATGTCATGGGAGCGCCCAGAGAAGCGTGTCGTTCGAATTAGGGACCCACCGATGCCTGCCATATCTGACAGTGGACAGGGCGTTCATGTGGGAGTTAGACCGTCAGTCAGGCTGATGCTAGGCCGTTGGCTTCTCATCGACGAGTGATTGGCGTCCGAACAGCAGCACGAATTCAGAGCCGCCGCCTTCCCGCGGTTGCACCCAGGTGCGCCCCCCGTGCCGTTGCGCAACTTGTTGTACAATGGCCAGTCCTGCGCCCGTACCGCTCACCTCGCGCCCCACCGCCCGATGAAACAGTTGAAAAATCCGCTGCGCCTGATCCGGCGCAACCCCGGTTCCCCGGTCCCGCACCACGATCCCGGCGTGGGTGTGCGAATCCTGCGTCAGCCAGAACGGGGCCAGGTCAATCTCGGGGGCTCGCCCGGGTTGATGAAATTTCAGGGCGTTGGCAATCAGATTGTAGAGCGCCTGCGTCACCCAGGTTTTATTGACACGAAAGGAGGGAAAATTCGTGGCCACCTCGATGCGCGCGCCTGTGCGTCGTATGGTCTCATCCAGCTGTGCGAGTGCGGCTGTGGCCAAATCGTCACCGCGCACCTCTTCATAAGGCATCTCTAGCCGTTGCGCTCTCGACAAGGTCAGGAGATCCTCCATGAGCTGATCCATCCGCTCGGCAGCCCGAATCACGCGATCAATGTAGTCGATGCCCTTCGTATCAAGCCGTTCTCCGTACCGTTCGCGTACCAACTGGGAGAAATTCGAGATCGATCGCAGCGGCTCACGGAGGTCGTGCGAGCTGACATAGAGCAGCGTTTCCAGGTCGCGATTGCGTTGTTGGAGCTCGGCGGTGCGTTCGAGCACGCGACGTTCCAACTCTTCATGGGAGCGCCGTAAGGCCTGTGCCGCCTGCTCACGGTCCGTGACGTCACGCGCGATGGCATACATGCTCCCATCCACACTCGGGGAGGATTTCCACGACAGCAGTCGCCACGAGCCGTCCTTGTGCTGGTAACGATTCTGGAACTCCAGTACAGGCTCGCCTCTCTCGATCTGCCGCTCCACTTCGAGGAGCGTGCTGGCCCGATCGTCGGGATGCACGAAGTCGAAGAAGGGGCGACTCATTAATTCTTCGAGGCTCCACCCCAACGTGCGGGTGAACGCCGGACTTAGCCGGATGAAATAACTCTCGGCGTTGGCAATGCAGAGCATGTCCAAGGAGAGGTCGAAGAACCGCTCGATGTCTGCCTCGGCTTGTCGACGAGCAGTCAGCTCATTGTTCAGCTCCCGGCGGAGCAACTGCATGTGTGGGTTGTCATGAGGAGGAGGGAATGAGAGGGGCATAATGGAAAGATCTTAGTCAAACCGCTACGGTCGTTCAAGCCTCTGCTGTGCTCGACGGGAACAACAGACTCCTACAGCGAGGATCTTCATGCGGCCCTGTCGGTGTCTTGACTTCGTGTGCGCCTCGGACAATACTTTTGCCCATCCTGGCCGAACAGTTACCGGCGACTTCTGTCGCCCAGAGTGGAGGATTGCGATGCGTACGTCACGTGTTGGTTTCGCCCTGGCGTTGGTGCTCACGGTCGTGACGAGTGGAATGCCCGACATGGTACGGGCGGATTGTGTGGATGGGGTGAGGACTGCGACGCCGGAGGAGCTGGCGTTTGCGGCTCGCGCTTCGGCGGCATTGGCGGCTGCGCTGCCGGCCCCCATTCCGAATAGCGAGCGCCGAGGGGCTGCCTATGACTTCTCTCAAACACCACGCCTCTCATTCTGCAAGGGTGACCGGATAGGGGCGTTTACCCTTGGGGTAGGCGGAGGATATCTGTACAAGTTTCCCAAAGCCGAGGCCGATCGGCTGTATGCCGAACGGAAGGCGATTGAAAAGCAAATTGAAGATGCCGAGAAATTGCCACCGGAAAAGGATGCGGAATATAAGCAGGTGCTCGCTCAGATGAAGGCTGCCTACGAAGCCGCGCCCCGTCGCAGCCGTAAAGATCCACCGTTTACACCGGAGCAGCAAGCGCAGGTGGATCGTGCCATGGCCGAAGGGAAGAAACTTGAAGACGCATCGAAGAAAATTCTCGCCGACCATGTCGCGGGGGTGAAACCGAAAACCGACGAGTTGCGTGCCCATGCGAAGCGGTTGGAAGGCTATCCTCAGGAACTCGCCGTTCGATTGGGTATGAACATGGAGCGCTTTCCCGAATCCAGCGCGACGGTGGTGACATTTGGTGCACCGAGTCCCAGTAAGAGCGGTGGCCTTGCCGTGCATAATGTGGTGATGGCAGTGGAGGGACCGGAGGGGGCCGCGCGGCAAGCGCTGTTCGAGGTGGTGGATAAGGCCTACCTTCAAGGCCTCGTCGGTCAACCGCTGCCAGAGGTCGAAGCGTCGAAAGCAAAAGCCGAACGTACGGCTCAGACTCCGCCCGCGGGCAAGTAGTTCGCGAACGCAAAACTCCTTGGTGCGCTTGAGGTCCCGGGCTACACTAGGGCTATGGAGACTATGCACCAGACCGGCAGACGGACAAGCCTCGGTATCTTCGTCGGGTTTCTGGCTGGGCTTCTGTGGTTTTTTCTGTCTTTCGCGGCGCTGTTCAACGGGGTGTTTTTCCTTCTGCTGCTGTTTCTTCCCGCCTACGGCCTCTCGGGAGCACTCCTCGCCTGGTTCTTCCGGCTTCCCCCGGTTCACGCGGCCTTGTCTCTTGTGGGGTCCGCGCTGCCCTGGGTGGCTTGGCTGTGGCCAGCGACCATTTCAAGCTCCGGCTGGCTCCCGTCGTTAATATGGCCTGTGCTCGTTGCTGCAGCGTTTGGGATAAGCTACTTCGGCGCACAGTTCGCTGCTGCCAGGCGTCGTCGCAAGCCGGCTCGACCCGATCCTGCTCTCGCGTAGCGGCTGCTCGTCGCGTACGCCGCTTGATCCTCCGGAGCTGTGTGGTATATTTTCCTGTTTGCAGTAAGCATCAGATTTCATTGTTGAGCACACATGACCATCAACCGGCAGGACATCGACATGAGCATGGCGGAGGCGATGATGATCGTCGGCCTCGCCTGAGCCTTCCTGCATCGAACCTCGTATCTATGCGGAAGAGGCCCCTGGCGGATTCAGCCCCGTCAGGGGTTTTTTGTTGCCGGAGCAACACTCGCAGACCGGAAGGAGACCTGGCATGGTGACCCTGCAGTCGATCGAAGCCGCAGCCGCGCGCATCGGACCGTCGATCTATGAATCCCCGTTAGTGCATTCGAGGACCTTATCGCGGCTCACGGGCAATACGATTTTCCTCAAGCTGGAAAATCTTCAAATGACGGGGTCCTTCAAAGAGCGGGGCGCCCTGAATCGCATTCTCACCATGACCGATGAGGAGCGACGGGGTGGCGTGATTGCGGCCTCGGCCGGCAACCATGCGCAGGGGGTTGCCTATCATGCCACGCAACGGGGCATTCCTGTCCAAATCTGGATGCCGCGGTCGACGCCGCTGGTGAAACTCTCAGCGACGCGGAATCATGGCGCGGACGTCGTCCTGCACGGCGAGAATTATGATGAGGCCTGCCGAGCGGCGATGGACAGGAGTCGTCAGCGACAGGCCACGTTTATTCACCCGTTCGACGACGATGAGGTCATCGCCGGGCAGGGGACGCTCGGTCTGGAGCTATTGCGCCAGAACCCGTCCTTGGACGTGATTGTTGTGCCGGTCGGCGGCGGCGGGCTGATCGGCGGTCTCGGGTGTGCGGTGAAAGAAGGGGCGTCGGCAGTAGAGGTCGTGGGGGTGCAGACTGCACGCCTGTCGTCGATGAGTGCCGCGCTTCGACATGGGGCCCCTGTAGAGGTGGCGGCCGGCCCGACCTTGGCGGACGGGATCGCGGTGCGGACAGCCGGCGCTCGCACCTTGCCGTTGGTGCAGCGATACGTCGATCAGCTCGTGACGGTGGACGAAGATGAAATCGCCGCGGCCATCCTGACGCTGCTCGAAGGAGAAAAGACTGTAGCGGAAGGGGCGGGGGCCGTGGCGCTGGCGGCTCTGCTGCAAGCCAAGACGGGGCATCAGGGAAAGAATATCGCGGTGCTCGTATCCGGCGGCAATCTGGATGTGAATCTGCTGGCCCGGATCATCGAGCGCGGCATGGTCCGGGACGGGAGACGGTTGCGTTTGCGTGTGCGCCTGCCGGACTATCCCGGCTCCCTTGAGGGGCTGACCTCCGTCATCGCCAAGGTCAGTGCGAATATCGTGGAGACGTCCTACAACCGGGCACATTATGGCGTCGGGCTGAACGAGGCGGCACTCGACGTGACGATGGAAACGCGCGGTCGCGAGCATGCGTCAGAGGTGCTGACGGCGTTGACCGGCTCCCGCTATGAGTTCAGCGTGATCGAGTAGCGTGCCGGAGACACGAGTGGTCCCCGCAGAGAGGAAATCAACTGGTGGACACCTCGTCGGCGGTCCCGGCGAAGCAGCTGCCCGGCCATCGCATCCCTTGGGCGTCTATCGCGCGATAGCCTGTGGTTGGAGGGCTTCAGCGAGTTGTACATTGACTCGCACGACACCCTCGTTGAGGTTCCTGTACGGATAACGATCCGTGATCAGCGGAAGGTTATCAGCGACATCCTGGGTCGTCACCACCGAGAGCGCGGGAACATAGCGGCCCGAGGCGATCTTCACGCCGATGATTTTGGCTCCCGGCTCGACGACGACACGGTTGCCCAGTTCTGCGCGAAACACGAGCGCCTGCATCCCGACAAAGGTATCGTTGCCGACCCTGGCTGGTCCGTGGACCTGGGATTGGTGAGCCAGCGACACACGATCGCCGATGTACACCGAATACGCCTTCTCATCCACCACGACTTCGTTCTCCGGCAGTTCATGGTCGCCCTCGAAGGTCTCCAGACCATGGACCACGACTCCGTCCTGCACATTGCTATCGTTGCCGATATGAATGTGCCGCCCCTCATCACCCCGGACCGAGGCGGCGGGGGCAACGAATACGCGATCACCCAGCGTCACCGAGCCGATGACGATGCCCAGCGGGTGGATTCTCGTGTGTTTCCCGATCACCGGGGCCTCCACTTCGGGCATGAACGTCGTCTTCACGCTTGGGCCGACGTAGCCGGTGAGGATGAAGCCGAGCAGGATGAGGTTCAGGCAAAGGGACAGTTTCAGGTAGTGGTACATAGGTCTAACTCGTTCCTGTGAAAGTATTGTTATGCGGTGGTTTGTCCAAGGAGGCGGCAGCGTGCCTCTAGGGGACAGAGTGTAGGCCGTGGGGCCATGAATCACAAGAAAATGAATGGAAGTCGGCAGACGAGGATGGTTGCCCGATGCGGCAGCCAGACGCGTTTGACGGAGAGATCCCTGCAAGGCCTCCAGAAGGCGCCCTCCGGAAAACGTATGCCAGATGCGGCGGGAGCTGCTCTGACGACCGGCCCGCCCGTTCCGTTACAGTATTCCCTGTTCGATCTCGTGGAGATACAGGAACTCAGGAGCCTTGACGCCGGCTTGTTTCCGGATTTCCACCAACTCCGGCGACTCGAAGAACCCACGTGCCTTCTCCAGTGAGGACCATTCAGAGAAATGCACGAGTGTATTGGCGTCATGGTCGTGACGGAGGAGGTGGTAGCGGATCTCGCCCGCGCTCTTTCTGATCCCGGCTGCGCGGTCGAAGATGGCTTTCCATGTCGGGTAGGCCTCGACTTCATGAATGATCAATACATATGGCATGCACAATTCCTCTGTTCAGTGCTGCAGGGGGAAGCGATTCTGAATACGGCACCAGAACGGTCCTTGTTCCACATTCCTCACGGGATGTCAGGAGGGCGAATCTGCATGGGGGCGGTGATGGCCTGTTGCGTCAGATGGCCATGGTGCGGAGCAAGTGCTGAGAAAGTCGTCTCATGGGCATCCTGGATGGAAAAGCGGTATTCCTTTCCATGGGACAGTTGCGGTGGCACCTCGACGAGCACTTGTCCCACATAGACCACGCGGCCTGATTGGCTTTCGAAGACCAGGTTGAGGTCTCCTCCCGTGCCGGACATGCCCGTCCGGTGGAAGTTCTTCACCAGATACCGCCCGGGCCGCAACCGGGCAAGAAACGGTTGTTCCTGCCCGGCCATGGCTTCCAGATGATATCGGCTGGCGTACGCGCCTTCTCCGTTCGGGTCCGCTGGCTGCGTCTGCACGACATCGAATTCATAGAGGGTAGACCGGTCGCTTGGCGCTACTCCTGGACCGGAGCCTGACAGGTCTTGCCGCACCAACACTGAGCCGATGACGACACCCCATTCGGGACTGGGAACTGCCACCTGTTCATGTGACAGATCGAGGGGCGAAGCGCAGGAGGTGAGGCCCAAGGACAGGAATGCAAGCATGACGGCAAGCACAGGTGTCCACACGGGGTTTCGGGCACACGATGTCATACTTCGCACTATCCCTGGTTGGGCGACGTCAGTCAAGAGACGCCTGCGCGCCTGCTCACGAGGGACGCTCATACGCTCGTCTGATCGCTGCGAGATCCGGTTTGGACATCGTCAAGATTGCGGCCATGACCCGTTCTGCTCTGGCGGCATCCCTGTCTTGCAACATCTCATTCCAGTCCGGCGACACGATCTGCCAGGAGAGGCCGAATTGATCCTTGAGCCAGCCGCAGGGGCCTTCTTCTCCGCCTTCGGACAGCTTCGCCCACATCTCGTCGATCTCCCCCTGGTTTTGACACTTCACCATCATCGAGATGGCTTCGGAAAATGTGAAGAGCGGGCCGCCGTTGAGCGCGACGAATTCCTGGCCGTCTAACTCAAACGTCACGGTCATCACCGATCCCTTCGCCCGGCCTGAGGCCTGCGCGCCTGCCTCCCCGTAATAGGTGGTCGGGCCCAGGTTCGAGTTCTTGAAAATCGACACATAAAATGTCGCCGCCTCCAGGGCTTGGTTGTCAAACCAGAGGCAAGGAGTAATTCTGTTCATTGGTCGTCCATCCGTCATGGTGCATCGAGTGATTCCGTCCCTGCTGCTACTGTGTAGTCGAACGGGAGGAGAAAAATCGACAGGGAAGGCAAACGAACACCAGAGAGCCGGGGAAATTCAGCAGCAGGTCACCGATGGGGGCGACGGTGTGTCGGGGAGAACCATCCCCGGTGCGGTCTTATCAGTGCCTGATCGCTCGTGAGTTGGAATGCGGACAGACGAGTCCCGTCATTCACGCACTCGTTCGGGCTTGAGAACGGGCCGACCCTGCTGCAGCAGAAACCAGCCATAGAGCAGGACCAGCAGCGTGAAGTTGGGGATGAGGATAGCTGACTGGCTCCATTGCCAGCCGTCGAATTTCCAATCGGAGAGGGGCCAGAGAAACGGGGTTGGAAAAAACGCGAAGGAGTGAGTCGGGATGTCGACCAGCACGTGCAAGCCCCAGGCGCCGAGTTCCAAGACCGGCCGCTTCATGAGGAGCCAGAGCAGGACAAAGACGGTAAGAAACACCACGAAACTATGCGTCACATCGTAGAGCTGATGCACGTAGGGCGGAATGGTGGCCTCCGGCGGCGTGCCATGGCTGAAGTCCGGCCGCTGTGAGAGGCCCAGGGTGGCCGCGATCCAGAGGATGCCGAACGAGAACAGATCCGGCGCCATGCCGATGCCAAACGCGAGCCAGAACGTCGTGCGGCTCCGCCGTCCGAATGCCAATGCGCCCCAGAGACCATGCGAGACGATGTCCATGCTGCGCCTCTCCCGGTGTCATCACAGGTCATCCATTATAGCGGGAGGCGTGCGAAGAGGGTATGCGGCAAGACCTCTCTATGGACACCATTCCCATTCTGTGGATGATGCCAGGAATGGCTCAGACGAACCGGCTTCGTTCTTCAGGGGTAGGGATGCGGCAGGTCTGGGCCTTGCCCATGAGGCGATATCGATGGTGCGCCACATAGTCGTACACCATGTCCCGCAGCGGGCGAGGCACCAGAGCAAAGAGCGCGCACAGCGGCCAGCCGCCAGACAGTTGCCTGGCGATTCTCAACGCCGCCGTCGACTTTGTGAACACCTGGCCGCGCTCCAGCAGGAGAAAGGTCTCGAATTCCTGCGCGGGCAAGTCGAGCAGTCTGAGCAGCTGTTGCCCCTTGTCGGATTGCAGTGTCGCGAAACGAAAGCGTCCACGGTCTCGAGCCATCGTGAAATTGACCCAGGCATTGCACCAGTTGCAGATGCCGTCAAAGACAATGACCCGCTCAAGGCCCGCCCATTCATGTCTGGTGGGATCGATCGTCGCGCTCATGCCTGTCATTGTACCCGACTGAGGCGAGAAACGGAGGCGGTAGTTTCTAACAACGCTTTTTCTCCTTGCGCGAACGACCGAATCCGGCAACTCGGATTTCCTCCCTTTGCGTGCTTCGCTATAATGCACCCGAACTTTTTGAGGGAGGCCTGTGATGGCATTTAATCAAGTCGGAGATTTCTGGCTGGCGCCTGGTGAATCCACCCGCATCCATCTGGCTCTTGGAGGCCTGATCAATGAGGTGGAATGGGGCGGGCATGATTTCGGCGCCCAGTGGATCATGGCTGATGGCGTCGGGATCAACCCGGTGCGGCTTCTGGTCAGCGAGCACACGAAGGAAAAGAAGCCGATTCGCCAGCATCCCGGTTCACCCAGCCCGATCGTCTATTCGGTGACCGTGACCAATATCGGCGAGGAGCTGGCGCATTTTACGATTCAGGGTGGCGGAAACGTGTAAACGTTCCGAAGGAGGCCATACGTGAAAGCAAGACGGACCATGCATGTGCTGACGAATACAAAAGGTGCGATCGTGGGGGGAGGCCTACTGACCCCCGGGAAGGATCAGAAGGGCAAACCGGTTCATATCCAGATCGAACCGATGAAAGGGCAGTCGTTAAAGGAAGTCGCAGTCCCGGCTGAACTTGCTCGGCTGAAAGGGGCAGAGTTCTTCAGCCGGTTGATGTGCGAGTATCATCTGCCACGGGGAAAGAAAGAGCTGGTGCGAAAGGCGAGCAAACGGTAGAGCAGGAGGGCCTGTGATTGTCCCCGGGAACGAGGCAGAGGAGGAGTGATCCCGCTGCGCTGACGGAGGGGGGGCGGGCTGGTCCTCATGCCCCGCTCTCCGTCCATTGCGGTGTCGCTCAGAAGCAGAGCTAACCGAGTCCTGGCAAAGTGCCCGCACTAGTTTTGGCCTGCTGGCCTCCCTTCTCCAGAGTTCCCAGCAGATACACCTTGAACCCGCTATCCCATTTCACCTCAACCGTTACCTTGGACAGCGTTTTGAGTGTGAGCAGCCAATGGTCCGCAGGAGGACTAAAGTTAAACGTGCTCTCCGTCCAGCCCTTACTCGCGGCCTGTTTGTCCCAATTGGTTTTGATCTCTTTAAACACTTTGGACTTATTCTTGGACTCTGCGATTGAAAGCGGCATCTCGCTCCTCCTTTTGTAGTGTGACGGAGAGGGCGCTCTGCTCACGTCCGTAAAGCCGCCCACCCAGTCGTGGTGCTTATCCTTCTTTCTTGTCCGTGAGCCTGACCGTCGTACCATTTCCGGTGATGCCGGAGATGTACATGGGTTTGGCGAACGACTTTTCCGGGACGCCGGCATCATGGATAACAGCTGTCAGTGTGACTTGCTTTTGAAGACAATCGATCGGTTGCGGCACGGTCCATTTGATTCCCTTCGTGAGCTTCACGGTGGCCCGATCCGCACTGGCCTCACCTTCCGTCGCGCTACAAATGGCGCTGTTCCCTTGCTTCAGTTGGATGACCGTCAATCGATTGGGCACATCAGGCTCCTTTCTGTTTGAGGATCGTGGACACGTGTCAGCTCAGTCCGATGGATCGTCTCTGCTCACAGCTACTGAAGTCCCAGCTTGACGCACTCGACCTCCCTGAGTGGCACAAAGGCGGTGACATCAGCGCTCATGATCCGGCGCGACTCGCCTCGACCTTTCGGGGCCTCGCCAATCTTGGCCGTGCCGACATGGATGGCACTGGTCTCGCTTGGTGGCTTGGTGTCGCATTTCATGTACAGATGAGCGACCACTGTCGCGTCACCGCTCAACTCGATGGCAGACTCCACTGTGCCTCGGTACGAGATGCCGAAACTCTTGGACTCGGGTTCGCCGATCAAGCTGACCTTCGAGTTCAGGACTTTGACGTCTTGAGCGATCTCGATGTTCTCCTCGGTAAAGGTCTTCACAATAAAAGGCGGCTTGTCAGGCTCGTCGATTCGGAGCGCAAGCGACACGCATTTGATGCTGGCCAGCGGCACGAAGGCGGTCGCCTCTCCGATGGCCATCACCGCGCGAGCGGGCTGCGCAGGTTTGAGCACACCCAGGTCGACCGTGCCAACGGTAACGCGACTTCCGGGTGCCTGGCCGTCGCATTTGATATACAGCGACGCGACGAGCTTTTCCTTGCCGGTCAGGCTCGCGGAAGAGGTCAGGGTCCCATTGAATGAGACGCCAAAGGTCTTTGACTCCGCTTCGCCGATCAAGCTGACCATGCCACCGCCAAGCGGACTTGGTAGCGCGTCGCTTCCGTAAACGGATGAAAAGGACTGTACGGTGAAGGGCGGCTTGACATCCGGTTCGGCAGGCACGCCTTGAGCTTGCCCCGAACCTGACCCGAATAAGAGCACGACCGCCAATGAGCCAATTGCCGCCAGCATGCTGCGTACAATCATGGTTATTGCCTCTTGAAGAAGACCCAGAATTCGAGTGCTCTGACCTTGAACGATTTTGCGCTCTTTTTCTTTGCGTAGTTGCTATTGGTGATGTCGAGTCCACCATCCAGCGTTAACGTGATCTCGGAGGTGAAGCCCGGCCGATGTTCCTGCAACATCTTCGCATCGCTCTCTGTTCCCGGTTTGTATTCACGCAACAGGAACTGCACGATCTGATCGTCTTTGGCCTGCTCATCTAACGTGATCGTTTGCGAGCCCGCCGCCGCGTTGTAGACCATCCGCCAGGAAATAGGTTGGTCGCTGACCCATTGCTTGGTTTTTGATCCGTCTTGCGCTTCTATTGGATACTTGCCGATTTGAAAAAAGTATTGAAAGCCACCCGGCGCGGTGATGAGATGTTTGCCTGAGTGCGTGAACTCAATATCCAGCGAGAGGCCCCTGTCGGTAGTGGCAATGTCGAGTGTTTTGAGTGCGATGCCGATGATGCGCGCGCCGATCACGCTCTCTGAATTCCCGCTCGTCTTCGCAAAGTCCTCGACGATCTTAAACGTGAATCGCCAGGTATCCGTGAGCTGCGTGAGCTGTGCGGGTTTCAACGTGCAGAGGTAACGGTTTTCCATGCTTGCTCTGACGCGTTGCAGGTCGTCGGTAATTTTCTGCCCGAGTTGTGCGAACTTGGCCTTGAAGACCGTTTCATAGATTTGGTTA
>WBZQ01000078.1_pt1 | contig 25396 bp, 23 predicted proteins | sample 5204251 | NCBI WGS metagenome assembly WBZQ01 (sample SAMN12412402, study PRJNA552823) | activated sludge metagenome | isolation source: activated sludge from nitrification reactor of wastewater treatment plant... | place: USA: Virginia | collected 2017-09
CGAAGATCTTGCGGCGCTGCTGGTCGATCGCCAGCTCGGCACCGTCGGTGACGCCGGCGTTGATCGAGGTCTGCGAGTACGTCCAGCCGCCCGCGAGCTTGGCGCTCGCCGGGGCCGCGGAGGCGGGGGAGCCCAGGGTTGCCGCCACGACGAGTCCGGCGACCACCGGAGCACCCACGTAGCAAACTTGTCGGATTCGTCGTGAATTCATGGATCGGACATTAGCAGGGTTCAGCAGCATGGGTAAGGGTGCCCTTTCTTACAGGTGATCGGGGTCCTACGCGGTCTGCCAGACCGGGATGATCAGTGGCGTCTGCGATTCGGGGTCGTCGATGATGCGGCAGGCGAGCCCGAACACGTCGCCCACGAGTTCCGCGGTCACCACGTCGGCGGGCGCACCGGCGGCGATCACCTCCCCGCCGCGCATCGCGATGATGTGGTCGGCGTAGCGGCAGGCCTGATTCAGGTCGTGCAGCACGGCCACCACGGTCCGGTCCTCCTCGCGCTGCAGCCGCCGGCACAGGTCAAGGAGCTCGACCTGGAAAGCGATGTCCAGGTAGGTCGTCGGCTCGTCGAGCAACACCAGCGGGGTTTCCTGGGCCAGCACCAGGGCCACCCACACCCGCTGGCGCTGACCACCGGACAGCCGGTCCACGCGTTCGCCTGCTAGATGGGCGACGCCGGTGGCCTCCATCGCGGAGGTCACCGCATCCTCGTCGGCCTGCGACCACTGCCGCAGGAACTGCTGATGTGGGTACCGGCCGCGGGATACCAGTTCGGCCACGCGGATGTCCTCCGGCGGGATCGACGTCTGCGGCAGCAGGCCGAGGATCTTCGCGACCTGTTTGGTCGAGTACTTCTCGATCGACTTACCGTCGAGGACAACCGAACCGGCCGTCGGCTCGAGGAGCCGCGACAGGGCGCGCAACAGCGTCGACTTGCCGCAGGCGTTGGGGCCGATGATCACCGTGAACTTGTTGTCGGGGATCTCGACGGTCAGATCGCGGGCGATGGCCTTGTCGCCGTAGCCGAGGGTGAGGCCTTCGGCGCCGAGCCGGGTGGAGATCGCGGTCATTGTTCCTGTCTCATCTCGCGGTACAGAAGGTAACAGAGGTAGATGCCGCCGAGGCATACCGTGATCACGCCGACGGGCAGCACTCGGGGTGAAAAGGCACGCGCGGCAACGATATCGCCGACGACGAGAAGCAGTGAGCCGATCAGGGCGGTGATGGTCAGCGGGGTGCGCCCGCCGCCGACGAGCCTGCGGGCGATGTGCGGCGCCGACAGTGAGATAAACGCGATCGGGCCGGCGACGGCCGTCGCCGCCGCGGTCAGCGCCACACCGAGGACCGGCAGACCGATCTGGGACGCCCGCGATTCGGCGCCCAGAGCACGTCCGAACTCCGGGCCGAGCTCGAACACCGGGTGCCGGCGCGACAGCGCCGCGACCCCGGTGATCAGGACGACGATCACGCACAGTGCGGGCGTCGTCATCTGCCAGGTGACCGTCTCCAGGGTTCCGGCGCCCCACTGGGCAGCCGACATCGCCTCGGACAGGTCGGCCCGCAGGATCAGCCAGTAGTTGACCGCCGCCAGCATCGAACTGATCGCGACACCACAGATCACCAGCCGGAAACCGCCCACACCCTGCCGGAAGGCGAGCGCGTATACGACGGCGGCGGTGGCGATTCCGCCCGCGAGGGCACCGCCGGCGGTGGCCAGGTAACTGCCCGAGAACAGCAGCGTGACCACCAGCGCACCGGTGTACGACCCGACGCCGAAGCCGATGATGTCGGGGCTGCCGAGCGGGTTACGCGTCAGGAGCTGAAAGATGGCCCCGGACAGGGCGAGTGCGGCCCCGAACGCGAGGGCGGCCAGCACCCGCGGGGCCTGCCACTCCCGGATGGCGAGCTCGGCCGCCGGATCTCCGGTACCCAGCAGCGCCTTGACCACGCCCATCGGAGACACCGTGAGGTCACCCGAGCCGAGCGCGACGATCGCCATCACCACGGTGGCGAGTGCGGCGACGGTGCCGACGATCACCTCGCGCCGGTCCCAGCGTCCCGACAGTCCGCCGACACGCCAGCGGATCACGGGCCGCCCGAAATCGATTCCACCGGAATGATGTACGACGAGGCCGGGCCGCACGGCCCGGTCTCCGGGGCTCTTGCGTGTCGATGTCATGAGGTTCCTGACGACAGTCTGCGGACCAGGATTACCAGGATCGGGGCGCCGACGAAGGCCGTCACGATCCCGACCGGCACCTCGTCGGGCCGCACGAGGACACGGCCCACCACGTCGGAGACGAGGACCAGCGCGGCACCGCCGAGCATCGAGAACGCGGTGAGCCACCAGCCGCCCACACCGGCGAGCATCCGCACGGCGTGCGGCACCATCAGGCCGACGAAGCCGATCGGCCCGGCCGCCGCGGTCGCCGCGCCACACAGCAACACCACCGCGATGATGGTGAGGAGGCGGACCCGCCGCACCGGCACACCCATCGCGGTGGCCAGGTCGTCGCCCATCGAGATCGCGTCGAGCGGCCGGGCCAGGCTCATCGCGAGGATCGCGCCCACGACCACGAACGGGAGGACGGCGAGCAGGACCGAGTTGTCTCGGCCGATCAGCGAGCCGACCTCCCAGATGCGCAGGGCGTCGAAGGCGTCGGGGTTGAGCAGGCCGATGCCGCGGACCGCGCCGGTGAGCACCGCGGTGACCGCGACCCCGGCCATGGTGACCCGCACTGGCGTCATCCGTCCCCGGCCGGCCGAACCGAGACCGTAGACGATGGCCATCGCCGCGACCGCACCCGCGAAGGCGAACCAGATGTACGACCACGTGCTGGTCAGACCCAGGAAGCCGACGGCGACCGCCACCGCGAACGACGCCCCGGCGTTCACGCCGAGGATCTGCGGGTCGCCCAGCGGATTACGCATCAGCCGCTGGATGAGGGACCCGGCCATACCGAGGGCGCCGCCGACGACGACCGCCAGCAGTGCCCGCGGGATGCGGTAGCCGACCACCACCTCCTGGTCGCGGTCGGAACTGCCCGCATACGCGAACAACGCGTCCCAGACCTGCGCCGCCGACACCGGCCGCGCCCCGACGAACAGGCTCAGCCACGCCAGCAGCACCACGACGAGTGCGAACCCGAACCACCACAGGGCGTAGGTGCTCCCGCGCCGGCGGTTGCCCGCATGGGCGGAGACCAATGCCGGTGCGTCGTCTTCGGGGCGCCGGACGAGGCCTGCGGGGTACTCGGTCACGCGATGAGACTAACCGACGATTGTCGTAAACACTACCCAAATGCTGTAGCGCGTCGCGTACGCTACAGTCTGTCGGTGTGTCACCCCGGCGACACCAGCCCGACGCCGGAAACCCCGGGACCACATGTCCCGTGTTGCCGGAGATCACCCACAGAAACGGTGCAGACAGTGCGAATCCCCATGCGGCCGGCGGGAACCTCGGCGCGATGAGCGACGTCAGCGACGCGATCATCCACATCGGTCCGCGGCTGGCGGTCGCGCTCGTCCTCCTCACCGCGCTGGCCGCCGTGGTCAACCACCTCAGCGGCAGCGGGATGGCGACAGCCACCGTCCGGGCCGTGCTGCGCGCGATCCTGCAACTCGGCGTGCTCGCCCTGGTGGTCACCGTCGTCATCGACGTGCTGTGGGCATCGATCCTGTTCGTCCTGGTCATGGCGGCCGTCGCGGCCTGCACCTCGGCGGGACGGGTCACGGGTAGACCCGGAGTGATCCGCCCCGAGACGATGCACGCCGCGGTGCTGTGCCTGATCCCGGTCGGGGCGCCCACCCTGGTGATCGTGGCGCTGCTCGTGGCCACCGGGGTGCTGCCGATGACCGGACTCGCGATCATCCCGACCGCCGGGATCATGTTCGGGGCGGCGATGAACACCACCTCCCTCGCCGGAAAACACTGCCTCGACAGCCTCGCCGAACGGCACGGCGAGGTGGAGGCCGCCATGTCGCTGGGCTTTCTCATCCGCGAGGCCCGGCTGGAGATCTGCCGTCCCGCCGCGGCCACCGCGCTGATCCCTGCCCTCGACCAGACCCGCTCGGTCGGCCTGGTCACGATTCCGGGGTCGTTCGTCGGCATGGTCCTCGGCGGCGCCTCGCCCGCCGCCGCCGCGGCCATGCAGCTGTTCGTCCTGATCGCCCTGCTCGCGGTCAGCGCCATCGCCTCCGCGCTCACCGCCGAATTCGTCGCCCGCGGGCTGCTGGCCAGGGCCGTCGTAGCGGCGTGAACCCGCCGGGCCGCGTACTCCGGGGCGGGTTCGCTGACAGCGATCAACCCGGACGGCGTTTTTGCACCCTGGAACCTTGAGTGCTGGCACTCGCATGTATAGAGTGCTAGTGGGCACTGTACGAAGCCACGGCACCCGCGACGACGCGGCTACGGGACAGGGCGCCACCCACGTACGTATCGGAACACCGATCACATACTCAGTATCGAAAGTTGAGGACGCACATCGTGGCGAGCGTGAACATCAAGCCGCTTGAGGACAAGATCCTGGTGCAGGCAGTCGAGGCCGAGACGACCACCGCGTCGGGTCTGGTCATCCCCGACACCGCCAAGGAGAAGCCGCAGGAAGGCAAAGTCATCGCAGTGGGCCCCGGCCGCTGGGACGACGAAGGCGAAAACCGCATCCCGGTCGACGTCAAAGAAGGCGACACCGTCATCTACAGCAAGTACGGCGGCACCGAGATCAAGTACTCGGGTCAGGAATACCTGATCCTGTCGGCACGCGACGTGCTGGCCGTGATCGGCTGACACACCCGGCGCAGCGGAGACCATAAGCGTCCCGCGCCACCTGGCCATTCCGCCCCGGAGCCCGCACAGGGGCCCGGGGCGGACGGCTATCCGCGGCCCTGAGTTCCCGCGGATCACCCACACCGGCCACCGATCCCAGGCCGGCACACCCCTCACTACCGAAAGCAACCCATGGCCAAGCACATCGAATTCGACGACACAGCTCGCCGGGCCCTCGAACGCGGCATCAACGCCCTCGCCGACACCGTCAAGGTCACCCTCGGACCCCGCGGCCGGCACGTCGTGCTCGAAAAAGCCTTCGGCGGACCCACCGTCACCAACGACGGCGTCACCATCGCCCGCGACATCGACCTCGACGACCCGTCCGAGAACCTCGGCGCCCAACTCGTCAAGTCCGTCGCCACCAAGACCAACGACGTCGCAGGCGACGGCACCACCACCGCCACCGTCCTCGCCCAGGCCATCGTCACCGCGGGCCTGCGCAACGTGACCGCCGGTGCCAACCCCATCGCCCTCGGCGCGGGCATCGGCAAAGCAGCCGACGCCATCAGCGCCGAACTCCTGCGCGTGGCCACCCCCGTCGACGGCGAAACCGCCATCGCCCAGGTCGCCACCGTCTCCTCGCGTGACGAAGAAGTCGGCACCATGGTCGGCAAAGCCATGGCCACCGTCGGCGCCGACGGCGTCGTCACCGTCGAAGAAGGCTCCGGCCTGCACACCGAACTCGACATCACCGAAGGCGTCCAGTTCGACAAGGGCTACCTCTCGCCCTACTTCGTCACCGACCACGACAGCCAGGAAGCGATCCTCGACGACGCCCTCGTGCTGCTCTACCGCGACAAGATCAGCTCCCTGCCCGACTTCCTGCCGCTCCTGGAAAAGGTCGTCCAGGCCGGAAAATCCGTGCTGGTCATCGCCGAAGACGTCGAAGGCGAACCCCTCTCGACCCTCGTCGTCAACTCCATCCGCAAGACCATCCGCGCCGTCGCCGTCAAGGCGCCGTACTTCGGTGACCGCCGCAAGGCCTTCCTCGAAGACCTCGCCGTGGTCACCGGCGGCACCGTGATCTCCACCGACATCGGCGTCACCCTCGCCGACGCCGGCCTCGAACTGCTCGGCTCCGTCCGGCGCGCCGTCATCACCAAAGACAACACCACCCTCGTCGACGGTGCCGGCACCAGCGACGAGATCGCCGCCCGCGTCGAACAACTCAAGCGGGAGATCGAGAACAGCGACTCCGACTGGGACCGCGAAAAGCTGCAGGAACGCCTGGCCAAACTGGCCGGCGGCATCGCCGTCATCCGCGTCGGCGCAGCCACCGAAACCGCCCTCAAAGAGCGCAAGCACCGCGTCGAAGACGCCGTCGCCGCAGCCAAGGCGGCCGTCGAAGAAGGCATCATCCCCGGCGGCGGCTCCGCCATCGTGCAGGCCGCCAAGGTGCTCGACGAACTCGCCGACACCCTGCCCAACGATGAGGCCCTGGGCGTTCGCGTCGTCGCCACCGGGCTCAAGGCGCCCCTGCACTGGATCGCCACCAACGCGGGCCTCGACGGCGCCGTCGTCGTCGCCAAGGTCGCCGACTCCGAGAGCGGACACGGCTTCAACGCCGCCACCCTCACCTACGGCGACCTGCTCGCCGACGGCATCATCGACCCCGTCAAGGTGACCCGCTCCGCCGTCGTCAACGCCGCGTCCGTCGCCCGGATGGTCCTCACCACCGAGACCGCCATCACAGACAAGCCGGCGCCCGCGGCCGACGCGCACGCCCATCACGGGCACGCGCACTGAGCTGAATCTGCGGTGAGATAGGGCTGCGCTGGCCCCGTTCTTCACTCCGACCACGCGGGGCTCGTACCTCGCTCGCGTGTCGTCGCTCCAGAACGGGTCGCTCCGCCCTATCTCACCGCGCGGCCAAACATGGTGTCGCGTTGGCAGCGGCCTGTTGAGCAACGTCAGCCGGAGGGGATCTCCTCCCTGTGGGTTACCGTCAGCCGGTTGAGGTGTGAGGAGCGTTAGCGACGAGCCTCGAAACCTGGTGAGCTGACCGTGTCAGCAAGAACGAGAAGGGGCACCCGCGTTGGCGGGTGCCCCTTCTTGCTTGTCGCTGTCAGGCGATGCGGCGGCCTACGCCACGCTTCATCAGGATGCTGCGTTCGGACTCGCTCAGCCCGCCCCAGATGCCATACGGCTCGGCAACCGCGAGAGCGTGCTCGCGGCACTGGGCGATAACAGGGCAACGGTGACACATCTCCTTGGCACGTCGTTCGCGCTGGGCCCGGGCCCGGCCACGCTCGCCATCGGGGTGGAAGAACATCGACGAATCCACACCCCTGCACAGTCCCTGCATCTGCCAATCCCAGATGTCAGCGTTGGGGCCGGGAAGATGATTGGGCTGAGGCATGGCTGCAACTCCTTGTTCGATCTGGCCGCTCTGGCCGGTGCATGAAAAAACACTAAATCCGTGAAAGAAACGGAGTCAATATGGCTCCAAACCGGACAAAAGGTTCCAAAGATTCCCCAATTGTTAACGGGATGTTGTATGGTCCGCACCCGTCGGGGCGGCATTGTGCGAGGGGTTTCATACCACCGAGTGGGCAAGGACTTTTATTGTGGCAGAGCATGATCCGCCGATTATGGCCGGCTACTCACCGGTAGCCGCAGTACCTTTTCAAAAGTTTCTTGTCCTGTATCACGTAACCTGCATGACATGAGCACAACATGCGGCCGTCACCTTTGGCCCCGATTAACCTTTGGGTCCACCGTGTTAAATTCGTGCAAACTGTATCGATGAGAGTGACGTTTGCCACGATTTCCGCTGATCACAAGGGGTTTGGTGACTGAATCAGGGACTCCGGATGGGCCGACTTCATCCGCCGGCCGCCGCGAACGCTGGCGTGCGGCAGTGCTACAGGGGGCCGTCGGCTACGCCGCCCGTGCCGACACCGGGCTCGAAGCCCTCGCCGCCGACGCCGCGCGAGCGGGGGACACCCCGATCGAATCGCTCTGCCGGAGCACCAGGGCCTCATTGCTCCGTCAGGCCGGCGGCCACGACAAGGCCCTGATCCTCGACGCCCGGGCGCTGTCGGTGATCGGGTTGCCGACGGGCGAGGGCGCCACCGACGACGGATGGGCCTACGCTGCCCGGCTGGACGCACTCGTCGGACTCGCCGCCGACAACCTGGGCCGGTTCGCCTTCGGTGCGTCCATGCGTCTGCTCGGCCGGGCACGAACCCTCGCCGGGCCGGTGACCGATCCGGCCACCGACCGGGAGGCCGGTGGCTCGGAAGCCGCTGACTGGGAGGCCATGGATTGGGAATGCGGCGTACGCCCGCGCCTGCGATGCGAATGGGTCAGCGCCGAACTCGACCTCTACCGCGGTGACCCTGCCGCGGCGCGGACTCACGCGCAGGCCGGACTGGGCCTGCTGGAGACCCTGCCCGCCGACCGATACACCAGGCATCGCGTCAAGACGGAACTCATCGCCGCGGCCGTCGACGCCGCCGCCGGACGGACCGACGCGGCGATCGAGCGCGGACAGCGATGCCGGCAGATCACCGCGGCCTCCGGACTGCTCCCGCTCGAATGGGCCGCGACGGCACTTCTCGGCGGCCTCGTGTCCGACCCCGGCATCGCCGCCGACAACCAGCGTCTGCAGGCGGAACTGACACGGCGCGGGATGTCATTCGGCCGGTGATGCAACCTCGCTAAGGTGTGTTGGGTTACCGGTGCGGAAGGGCGCCGGCTGACAGTCCTGGCCGACCGAGGTCACTTCCCGGACCGAGTGAGATCACGGACACGCAACAAAGCTGCATGAAACTGCTGGTAGTGGCCGCTACGACTATGTAACACGGAGTTCGTAACACGCGATGAAACTGACAGATGGTGACTTGGACGAAGCGGTCCGCGCCGCACGGCAAGGTGACCGTGCGGCACTCACGTCAGTTCTCGAAAGTGTGCAGGAGCCGATCCTGCGGTACTGCCGAGGACGTCTGGGAGTCGGAGAACGGCATTTGTTCTCCGCTGATGATGTCGCGCAGGAGGCGTTGATGGCAGTGATGACGGCGCTGCCCCGCTATCAAGAGCAGGGCAGGCCCTTCATGGCCTTCGTGTACGGAATCGCATCGCACAAGGTTGCCGACGCGATGAGGGTGGCGGGCCGGGTCCGATCCGACCCCGTGGAAGACGTTCCAGAAATGTCCACGGGCGTCGCGGGTCCCGAACAACTGGCCCTCGACGCCGACGCCGGCCGGCAAATGCGAGACCTCCTCAAACTGCTCCCGGAGAAACAACGCGAAGTACTCGTCCTGCGCCTGGTCGTCGGACTGTCGGCAGAAGAAACCGCCGCAGCCGTCGGGTCCACGGCGGGCGCGGTACGAGTCGCACAACATCGGGCACTGGCCCGGCTCAAGAAACACATCAGTAAGGCAGGTGATCCGCGATGAACAACCACGACCAGCAGTGGGACGACCATGACCCGGATCTGACTGCCGACAACGGACAACTCGACTTCAACGCCCTCCGGGCCGACGACGAGTTCCTCAACGCGCTCTCGCGTGACGCACCCGTTCTCACCGGAGACGACAACGAGTACCAGCTCGCTGTCCTCCTGTCCGGGTGGCGGCACGAAAGCCTGTCCCAACCGCTGCCACCGCTGCCGACCGTCGACGAGATCGAACACGCGATCGCCGCATCCGAACCGCCCCGCCGCGGACGCCGCGCCATGCGGCACCTGCGGGTGGTCTCCGGTGCCGCCGCCGTCGCTGTGGTCGCCGCCGCAGGCCTCATCGTCGTGTCCGAAGGCGCCCAGCCGGGCGACACCCTCTGGGGAGTCAAATCGGTGGTCTTCGCCGAGCAGGCCCAGCAGACCAAGGCCATGGTCCAGGCCAAGGACAACCTCGAACAAGCGCAGTCGGCCGTCCAGACCGGCGACCTGTCGTCGGCCAACAGCCTGATCTCCAAAGCCTCCGAAGACCTGAAACCGGTCAAGGACGAGGAGACCCGGCGCCGGATGAAAGAGTGGATCGAGCGGCTCAAGGACGACAGCGCAGAAAAAGCCACCAGCAGCAGCAAGGCGAGCAAGAGCAGCAAGCACAAGAGCACCTCGGCCAGCCTCACCGACGAGACGACCGTCACCAACGATCCCGGCACCACCGACACCGATCCCGGCGACCGTACCGACACCACGGTCACCGAATCCGAGACGGTCGACCGGTCCGAGACCGTCATGCTCAGCCCGCCGAGCACGCCGCCGTCGACCAGTAAGCCGCCCACCACCACGGTGCCGCCGACGACCACGGCCAGCAAGACGACCGTCGAGCCGACGACCCCGGACGAGACCCCCGACCCCACCGAGGCGGAGACGACCTCACCGTCGAGCTGACAACGCGGCACCGACGTTCGAGTACAACAACGGCAATGCCGGCACCGTGGACCGCGGTGCCGGCATTGTCAACAGTGCAATGGGGTCAGTGGTCGTGGCCGCCGATGAAGTGGCCATGCGCGTCGGCGTAGCCGCGGCAGTAGTCCCACGTCACGTAGTCATCGGGCCGCGGATCGACAGCCGGCTCGTGCGGGCGCACCGTGCCGTCCACCAGCAGCTGCAGCAGATTTGCCCGCAGCATCTCCCAATCGTGGTAGTGATCCTCGCGGCAGTCCTCACACATCACCACCAGACCGCGCACACCCCGAGGGGCCAGCAGCGCCTCATACACCGCCAGATCGGCCAGATCCTCCTCGACGGCCATCCGTTCGCTCTCATCGAGCGGGATACCGGGTTCGATCGCGTCCAGCGCGGCCGACGGGTCGCTGGGATCGCCCGCGAACGGATCTGGCGGAAGGCCGGGTGGGAAATGATCACGCACGAGTCCACGGTAACCGATCACCCACCCCACACGGTGTATCCGTCGGATGTGTAAATGGGGCGGTGGCTGTGTAAATGGGGCGACCAAACAGGTCGCTGCTTTGGCATTGGCCTCTTACCTGTGGGTTGTGGTGTGGTTGGCACGATTCATGGTTGGGGTGCGGGTGCCGATACGATGGAACGATGACGCACGTTCACACCGGTGGAGACGATCCCGGCAAGGTCGCGATGCTCGGCCTGACCTTCGACGACGTCCTGTTGCTGCCGTCCGCATCGGATGTGATCCCCAGCGATGTCGACACCTCCTCACGGGTCACCCGCAACATCACCCTCCGGGTGCCGCTGGTGAGTTCGGCGATGGATACCGTCACCGAGTCGCGGATGGCCATCGCCATGGCCCGCGCCGGCGGCATGGGTGTCCTGCACCGCAACCTGTCGATCGAGGCGCAGGCCTCGCAGGTGGAGACCGTCAAGCGGTCCGAGGCCGGCATGGTCACCGACCCGGTGACGTGTTCGCCCACCGACACCCTCGCCGAGGTAGACGCGATGTGCGCGCGTTACCGCATCTCCGGTCTGCCCGTCGTAGACGCCGCCGGTGAGCTCGTCGGCATCATCACCAACCGTGACATGCGGTTCGAGGTCGACCAGGAACGCCCCGTCTCCGAGGTCATGACCAAGGCGCCGCTGATCACCGCGCAGGAAGGTGTGTCGGCCGAGGCCGCGCTCGGCCTGCTGCGCCGCAACAAGGTGGAGAAGCTGCCGATCGTCGACGGCAACGGCAAACTCACCGGCCTGATCACCGTCAAGGACTTCGTCAAGACCGAGCAACACCCGCTGGCCACCAAGGACTCCGACGGCCGGCTGCTCGTCGGCGCCGCCGTCGGTACCGGTGGTGAGCAGTGGACCCGCGCGATGGCCCTCGCCGACGCCGGAGTCGACGTGATCATCGTCGACACCGCGCACGCCCACAACCGGCTCGTGCTCGAGATGGTCGCCAAGCTGAAGGCCGAGGTGGGGGACCGCGTCGACGTCGTCGGCGGCAACGTCGCCACCCGCGAGGCCGCGCAGGCACTCATCGACGCCGGCGCCGACGCCGTCAAGGTGGGCATCGGCCCGGGCTCCATCTGCACCACCCGCGTCGTCGCCGGCGTCGGCGCACCGCAGATCACCGCGATCCTCGAAGCGGTCACCGTCTGCCAGAAGGCCGGCGTACCGGTGATCGCCGACGGCGGGCTGCAGTACTCGGGCGACATCGCCAAGGCGCTCGCGGCCGGTGCGTCCACCGCGATGGTCGGGTCGCTGCTCGCCGGCACCGCCGAATCGCCGGGCGAACTGATCCTGGTCAACGGCAAACAGTTCAAGAGCTACCGCGGTATGGGCTCGCTCGGCGCCATGCAGGGCCGCGGCCAGGGCAAGTCGTACTCCAAGGACCGCTACTTCCAGGACGACGTCCTCAAGGAGGAGAAGCTCGTCCCCGAGGGCATCGAGGGCCGGGTCCCGTTCCGCGGGCCGCTCAGCCAGGTCGTGCATCAGCTCGTCGGCGGCCTGCGCGCCGCGATGGGTTACACCGGCTCGGCCACCATCGCCGACCTGCAGCAGGCGCGGTTCGTGCAGATCACCGCGGCCGGACTCAAAGAGTCCCATCCGCACGACATCACCCTCACCACCGAGGCGCCCAACTACTATTCACGCTGACCGCGTTCGTGCCCGAGGCGCCCGACGGCGTCCCGGGCACGACCATGTGAGCTCCCCGTCACCAGCAGAAAGGCGCAACGGTGCGTGACCTTGTCGATATCGGAATGGGCCGCACGGCCCGGCGGACCTACGAACTCGACGACATCAGTGTCGTACCGTCGCGTCGAACCCGCTCGTCCAAAGATGTGTCCACCGCCTGGCAGATCGACGCCTACCGGTTCGACGCCCCGATCCTGAGCCACCCCACCGACGCGCTCGTCTCACCCGAGGTGGCGATCGAACTGGGCACGCTCGGCGCGCTCGGCGTCATCAACGGCGAAGGTCTGTGGGCCCGGCACCGGGATGTCGAGAACAAGATCGACCAGCTCATCGATGTCGCCACCACCGACCCCGATCCGCGGGCCGCCGTGCGCTGCCTGCAGGAACTGCACCGGGCCCCGCTCGACCCCGAACTTCTCGGGCAGGCCGTGGCACGGGTCCGCGAGGCGGGCGTGACCACCTCGGTGCGGGTCAGCCCGCAGCACGCCCCCGAACTCACCCCGGCGCTGCTCGCCGCCGGTGTTGAACTGCTTGTCGTGCACGGCACGATCATCTCCGCCGAACATGTCGCCCAGACCGACCGGGAAACCGGCGAATCCGGTCCGCCGCTCAACCTCAAGACATTCATCTCCGACCTCGACGTGCCGGTGATCGCCGGTGGTGTCCACGACCACCGCACCGCGCTGCACCTGATGCGCACCGGCGCGGCAGGTGTCATCGTCGGCTACGGTTCCACCGCCGGATCAACCACCACCGGTGAGGTTCTCGGCATCGGTGTGCCCATGGCCACCGCCATCGCCGACGCAGCCGCCGCCCGCCGCGACTACCTCGACGAGACCGGTGGCCGGTACGTGCACGTCATCGCCGACGGCGACATCCACACCTCCGGCGACCTCATCAAGGCCATCGCCTGCGGTGCCGATGCCGCCGTCCTCGGTACCCCGCTCGCCACCGCCGCGCAGGCCCCCGGCCGCGGCTGGTACTGGCCGTCGGCCGCCGCCCACCCCGACACCCCGCGCGGTGCGCTGCTACAGGTGGCCACCGACGAGGACCGTCCCGAACTGGCGCAGGTCCTGCGCGGACCGTCCGACGATCCGTACGGCGAGCTGAACTTTGTCGGTGCGCTGCGGCGCGCAATGGCCAAGGCCGGTTACTGCGACCTCAAGGAATTCCAGAAGGTGGGTCTGTCGGCCCGCGCGTGACGCTGTAGAGCTCCGCACCGCCCTCCGCCCCACCGCCGGTTGAGGTGTGAGGAGCGTTAGCGACGAGCCTCGAAACCCGGTGAGACGACATTGTCAGCTCACCGGGTTTCGAGGCTCGCAAGCTCGCACCTCAACCGGCGAGGGGGTTCAGTCGAGGCCGCGGGCGGTGAGCGTGTCGGCGAACCCCTCGGCGGTGCGCAGGGCGGCGATCACGATGGGTGCCACCAGGATCCGTGGGCCCGGGCGCAGTCCGCGGGCCTTGCGGGCCTCGTCCACCTCGCGCACCACCTCCACCATCAACGGGATGGCGCGGATGGTCAGCGCCAGCGCCATCGCCAAGTGATCGACGGGAAAACCGAAGCGCCGCAACGGGTTCATCGCCCTGGTGAGGGCATCGAGGGTATCGGTGGTGCGGGTCGTGAGCGTCACCACGGTGGCCAGCGCCATCGACGTGACCAGGACGCCGCACACGATCACCGCCCGCTCCCAGCCGGTGAAGATCGTCTGAAAGACGAAGATCAGCACCAGCATCCACAGCATCGGCCGCAGCTGCCGCCACGCGGTGAGCGGCCCGACGCGGGCGAGCGCGTACACCGCCGCCACACACCCGGCGGCCACGGCCAATGACAGCAGCGAGCGCACCGTCAATGAGATCGTCAGAATCATCGCGGCGAGCGCGACGAGTTTGATCCCCGGCGGCATCCGGTGCAGCGGCGTCGAACCCGGGCGGTACACCCCGAGCACCGTCATGCGGCCATCATCTTCCTGTAGAACGCGAGCGCGGCGGCGGGGGAGTCGTCGGCGGCCACCCGGCCGTCATCGATGACGATCACGCGGTCGAAGTCGTCCACGAAGTCCAGGTCGTGCGTGACGACGATGAGCTGTTCGTCGAGCCCGGCGAAGGTGCGCCGCAGCAGCCCGGCGTTACGTAGGTCGAGCAGAGTGGTCGGTTCGTCGGCGACGATCACCCGCGGCTCGGTCACCAGGATCGACGCCAGCGCGAGAAGCTGTTTCTGCCCACCCGAGAGCCGGTTCGCCGGATGGTCGAGATGCCCACCGAGGCCGAACCGGGTGAGCACCTCGACGGCCTTGCGCGCCCGTTCGTCCTTGCCCAGCGACGTGCGCCGCAACGACAGCTCGATATCCTCACGCACCGTCGGCATGATGATCTGCCGGTCCGGGTCGGAGAAGATGAATCCGACGTCCCGGCGCACCTGCCGCTTGTTCTTGGCCACATTCAGGCCGTTGACGGTGACGGTCCCGGCGTCCGGGACGACCAGGGCGTTGAGCATCCGGGCGAGGGTCGACTTGCCGCTGCCGTTGGCGCCCACGATCCCGATGCGACGTTCGGTCAGGGTGAGACTGATGTCGCGCAACACCGCGCGGCCGTCGTAGCCGTGCGACACCTGATCGAACTCGATCACGCCGGACCCGGTCACGCCTTGCGCAGGAGGGTGGCCGGACCGAACGGCTTGATCAGCCCGGGCCAGCCGCGATGCACCTGAGCGGCGACCAGCGCGGCCACCACCGCCTTGCCGATGTCACCGGCGATGAACGAGGTGTTGGCGCTCAGCGCGGCGTCGAACGTCATGCCCTTGATCATCATGCCCGCGATGCCGCATGCGTAGATCACCAGCAGCCCACCGATGACGTTGAAGACGATGCCCAGCCACCAGCGGTATTTGGGCATCATCATCGCGGTCAGCAGGCCGATGATGAAGGCGGCCGGCAGGAAACCGACGAAGAAACCACCGGTCACCGAGGTGAGCGAGGTCCAGCCGTTGCGGCCGCCGGCCAGGATCGGCAGACCGACGAGCGCCAGGACCGCGAAGATCGCCACCGCCAGGGTGCCCTTCTTGGGTCCGAGCACACAACCGGCCAGCATCACGCCGAGCGACTGCAGGGTGATCGGCACACCACTGGACAGGTTGATGGTGCCGGGCAGCCCGAGCGCCGCGATCAACGCTGCGAACACGGCGGCCTGGGTGAGGTCGGTGACCGAGAGGAAAGGCGCCCGCGCGGGGTCCCTGGTTGTTTCATCCATGATGGTCTCGAAGTATCCCATGTGCCCGGTGAGTGATTTCCCGCAGCATAGGGCGCGCTTATAGACTTGCGCGGGTGACCGGCTCATCCGATACCCGTCCCGTCCTCGTCGTCGACTTCGGTGCCCAGTACGCGCAGCTCATCGCCCGGCGGGTGCGGGAGGCGCGCATCTACTCCGAGGTCATCGCGCACGACGCGCCCCTGGCCGAATTCGAGGCCAAGAATCCGGCGGCGATCGTGCTTTCGGGTGGTCCCGCGTCGGTGTACGCCGACGACGCACCGAGCCTCGACCCGGCGGTTCTCGACCTGGGTGTGCCGGTGTTCGGCATCTGTTACGGCTTCCAGTCGATGGCCAAGGCGCTCGGCGGCACCGTCGCCAACACCGGCGGCCGCGAGTTCGGGCGCACCCCGTTCATCCCGGCCGGCGGCGTGCTGCACGCCGGCCTCGACGGCGAGCAGCCGGTGTGGATGAGCCACAACGACGCCGTGCAGGTGGCGCCCGAGGGCTTCACCGTGACTGGCTCGACGCCCGGCGCGCCGGTCGCGTCGTTTGAGAACACGCAGCGCCGGATGGCCGGTGTCCAGTACCACCCGGAGGTGCTGCACACCCCGCACGGCCAGCAGGTGCTGACCCGTTTCCTGTACGAGATCGCCGGTCTTCAGCCGACCTGGACCGCCGCCAACATCGCCGAGTCCCTGATCGAGGATGTGCGGGCGCAGGTGGGCGAGAACGGCCTGGCGATCTGCGGCCTGTCCGGCGGCGTCGACTCCGCGGTGGCGGCCGCGCTCGTGCAGCGAGCCATCGGTGACCGGCTCACCTGTGTGTTCGTCGATCACGGGCTGCTGCGTGCGGGTGAACGGGAGCAGGTGCAGCAGGACTTCGTCGCGGCCACGGGCGCTCGCCTGGTGACCGTCGACGCCGAGTCGGTGTTCCTCGGCGAACTGGCCGGGGTCAGCGACCCGGAGGCCAAGCGCAAGATCATCGGGCGCGAGTTCATCCGTTCCTTCGAAGGTGCGGTCACCGAGGTGCTCGGCGACCGGGCCGCGGTGGGGGATAAGGTCGAATTCCTGGTGCAGGGCACGCTCTACCCCGACGTCGTCGAGTCCGGCGGCGGCAGCGGCACCGCCAATATCAAGAGCCACCACAACGTGGGCGGCCTGCCCGACGACCTCGAGTTCAGCCTCGTCGAGCCGCTGCGTCTGCTGTTCAAGGACGAGGTGCGCGCCGTCGGACGCGAACTCGGCCTGCCCGAGGAAATCGTTGCGCGCCAGCCCTTCCCAGGTCCGGGCCTGGCGATCCGCATTGTCGGCGAGGTGACCGGAGAGCGGCTGGCCATCCTGCGCCGCGCCGACGCCATCGCCCGCGAGGAACTCACCCGCGCCGGCCTCGACGGCCAGATCTGGCAGTGCCCGGTCGTGCTGCTCGCCGACGTCCGCAGCGTTGGCGTCCAGGGCGACGGCCGTACCTACGGCCACCCGATCGTGCTGCGCCCGGTGTCCAGCGAGGACGCCATGACCGCCGACTGGACCCGCGTCCCGTACGAGGTGCTGGAAACCATCTCCACCCGCATCACCAACGAGGTTCCCGACGTCAACCGCGTCGTCCTCGACGTCACCAGCAAGCCGCCGGGCACCATCGAGTGGGAGTGAGCACGGTCCCGGTGTGCGGAACGTAGGCGTATCCGGGGGCGTCGTCGTCACTAGCGTCAGGTGGACATAGCAGCAGCTTCACCTGACGTGGGGAGACCCGAGTTGAGTGCACCGACGATGCCGACCAGTGCTGACCAGATCACGCCCGAATGGATGTCGGGGATCCTCACCGACTCTCATCCCGGGGCTGTTGTCGACGAGGTGTCGGTGGTGTTGCGTGACGACGGCACCAACCGGCGGGCGCGGCTGGCGCTCACATACAGCGAGGGTTCCGGTCCGGCAACGGTATTCGTCAAATCAGTCGACCCAGATCATCGGCTGCTGCTGACGATGACGAGTGGGCTGTTCCATGAGCCGCGGCTGTTCGCGGCCGATGTGCCGCTGCCCGTGGATCATCCGACGGTATACGCGGCGCTGTTCGACGAGGAGGCCGAAAATTTCCTCCTCGTCATGGAGGACATTGCCGCACGTGACGCTGATCCGCGGGACTCGTTGCGGCCGTTGACCCCCGAGCTGGCGGCGGCTGGGGTGCGGGCGCTCGGCCGGTTGCACAGCCGGTACTGGGGTGCACGCCTGGATGTTCCGGAACTGTCCTGGCTCGAACCGTTCGTCGCGTTCGACGGTCTGCAGTACGCTCCGCTGCCGTCGGCGCTGGAGAAGCTGGACGAATCCACCCCGCAGTCGGTGCTGTCGATGACCATCGGCCAACTCGTCGACGAGGTGTGGAAACCGTACATCGGTACCCTCACCACCACGACGCAGACGCTGTTGCACGGCGACGCCCACATCGGCAACACGTACGTCACCCCCGACGGCGATGTCGGCCTGCTCGACTGGCAGATGGTGCGCCGCGGCAACTGGTCCCTCGACGTCGGCTACTTCCTGCAAGGATCACTCACCGTCGACGACCGGCGCACCCACGAACGCGCACTGCTCGCCGAATACCGCTCCGCACTGGATCTTCCGGAGTCTGAACTGCCGTCGGCCGACGAGATCTGGCTGCGGTACCGGGCGTCGGTGGCGCACGGTCTGGCCACCTGGCTGGCCACTGCGAGCGCCGACGGCGGCCTGTGGCAGCGCCCCGAGATCGCCCTTGCCCTGGCCCAGCGGTATGCCGTCGCCTACGGCGACCTCGACACTCCCGCCGCGATAGCCGAGATCGTGGTGGCGTCAGGTGCCGAAAGGTCACCTGACCCTGCGTGACCCTTACGAGGTGCTGGAAGCCATCTCCACCCGCATCACCGACGAAGTTCCCGACGTCAACCGCGTCGTCCTCGACGTCACCAGCAAGCCGCCGGGCACCATCGAGTGGGAGTGACGCCGACGCCGAGCAGGTGTCGGCATCATCGGCAAGACTGTGTCGCCTATGTCACGTTCCGCCCCTAAATTTCTGAATATGGCATCAGGAAAGTTACGCTTTCCCGGCAATGTATGGAAGCAAGCTGGGGATGTAGGTGTGAGATGGGGCGACGGAGCATCGGAAACGGTGGCGCAGCGTCGAAGGGTGCGCCGACCGCGACGCGGCGTGTGGGACGTGCGCAAGCCCTGACCGGGCTGGCACTGGTTGTTCTGCTGGCCGGTGGGGTGCTCGTGTGGCGCAGTCTCGCCGACGGATGCGGCGGCGATCGCGACAAGGTGACGGTGATCGCCGACTCTTCCATGGCCGATCCGCTGAAAGCGCTCACCTCGATCGCGTCCGACGAGTCGTGCTACGACTTCAGGGTCGCCCAGGTTCCGAGTACGGCCGACGAGGCCTCGCTCAAGCGGATCGCCGACGCCACCGGGGGCACGAGCTACATCGCGCGCACGCCGAACGATATCAGTGGCATCTTCACCACCGAGATCACGAAGTGGATGAAGGACTGACTCAGGCGCGGCGACGGCGGCGGAGACGGGTCGCGAGGTTGGCGGCGCCTTCACGCATGGCGGCACCCACGCCGTGCTCGTGGTCGTGCTCGTGGTCGTCGTACTCTTTGAGGTCGCGGTCGTGGTTGGCGGCCTTGGCGTAGCCGTTCTCCGACAGCCCGCGACGCCAGTAGCCGATCACCAGCATCGATTTGCGATCGACACCCCGGGCCCGCAGATTTTTGCGGATCGCGATCACCTGCGCCGACTCGGCCGACGCCCAGGCAAACGTATCCGGTTTGAGCTCATGGGCTTTCACCGCGTCGAGAAGCAGGGTGGTGGTGCCGCCGGGAGCACCGTCGCGCGACAGCCACACCACGTCGACACCGGCGGGCCCGGCCAGATCGATGCGGCCGGAGTCGTCGGCGACCTCGATGTAGGCGGTACCGGTGGCATCGGCGGGCAGGTTGTCCAGGATGTCGCCGATACCGGGCAGACCCGTTTCGTCGCCCGCGATCAGATAGTGGTCACCGTGACCGATGTGGCGTCCACCGCCGCCCGCGATACCGAGGGTGGTGCCGGGCCGGGCGCGCATCGCCCACGCCGACGCGATGCCCTCGTCGCCGTGCAGCACGAAATCGATACTGAGGGTGTTGTTCTCGGCGCTGTAACGGCGCACTGTGTACGTGCGGACGCGGGCGTGCAACTCGGGCCGTGACCGTAGGACGGTTTCGGTGTCGCTGGTCGGGTCGTCGAGTTCGGGAACATCGTAGGTGCCGTCGGGATGCGGCAGGAAGATCTTGATATTGGGGAACTGTCCGGTGGCGATGTACTCGCCGACGGCGTCGCCGGAGAAGGTGAACCGCCGCATATGCGGTGACAGGTCCTCGACGGTGTCAACGGTGAACAGCAAAGCCATGGTGGTTACTCTCTTATCGCGGTCAGCGGTTGTCAGGCGAATTCATCTGCGAATTCATCGATCTCGTCCTGGGTGAGGTCATCGACCAGCGAATCGGACGGGGTGATGCCGCCCAGTTCGCCGAATGTGTCGGGGGCGGCGAGCGCCGCGAGGATCGCCGACCACTCGTCGACGATCCGCTGCGCCCGGGCTCTGCCGATCAGGGTCCGCACGAACGATATCTCGACGCGCAGCCGCAACTCGTCGTCGACGGCTACGGTAACCGCGTTGATCTCCAGCGGATGCGATACCGGCATCGCGTCGTCGCGAACCACGATGATCGGCTTTCCCGGCCACACCGCCGAGAACGGTCCGCTGCCCTCGCCGGTGGTGAGCCTGCCCAGATAGTTGAACAGCACCCCACTGGGCCGCTGCGGCTGCGTGCCGGGGGCGAGTTCGGTGAGCAGCCCGTATTCGAGGCCACCAAACATGGGCGCGGCCAGCCGTTCCTTGACCTGCTTGATGACGGTGTCGGCCGACCGCACCAGCGCCGCCGGGCCGGCGGGGGTGGTATCGGCGGGGATGCGGACGGGTACGGGCCAGAAGGCGGTGAACCAGCCGACGGTCCGCGACAGGTCGACACCGTCGACGAGCGTCTCGTCCCGGCCGTGCCCTTCGAGGTCGACGAACAGTCGCCGCGAGCGGGGACCGTCTTCCGGGTACACCCGGGCGATCGCCAGCGCCAGCGTTGCCAGCAGCACTTCGGTGGGGCCGGTGCGGTACAGGTCGGGAATCGCGGCGATGGCGTCGTGGGTGGGCAGGTCGACCTCGAACCGGTCGACAGCCGACGCCGTATCGACCGATGCGTCCAGCGGACGGGCGGACACCACGATGTCGTCGGCTCCGGGTGTGGCCGGGGGATGCTCCCACAGCGGGGTGCCCGCCGTGACGTCGGCGTCCGTGGCCCGGGACACCAGCCCGCGCGACCACTCCCGGAACGACGTCGTCGGGGCGGGGAGCGAGGGAGCTGCGGCACGGGAGACCGCATCGAACGCGGTCCGCAGATCCTCACCGAGGATCCGCCACGACACCCCGTCGACAACGAGGTGGTGCAGCAACAGCACGAACGCGTCGGTTCGCCCGTCACGGGTGGGCAGGTCACGGATCAGCAGGCCCCGGCTCATCAGGCCGGCGTGCGGACGCAGCAGGTGCGCCGTCTCGGTGATCCGCTGTTCCGCCCACGACTGCGCCGCCACGGCGTCGAGACCGGCGGGTGTGTCGACGATCTCGACCGAGGTCTGGGCGTCGTCGGCGGGGGATCCGTCGACGACCAGACCGCCGTCGGTGAGCCGTGCGCGCAGCATCGGGTGCGTCCGGCGCAGCGTGTCGAGGGTGTCGGCCAGGTCGATGAGGGAGGCACCCGATGGAATCCGGTAGGCACGTACCTGCGCGAACGGGTCGAGCGGGCCGCCGTTACGCAGCACCCGGTGCATCAGCGGCGTGAACGGGATCTCGCCGACGGCCTGGGCCGGGTCGGCGGTGACTGCGGCCGACGACGTGTGGGTCGCGGCGTCGGCCAGAGCCTGTGCCGTGCGCAGTTCGAACACCTGGCGAGGGGACACGACAATACCGAATTCACGTGCCCGCGAGGTCAACTGGATGGAGATGATGCTGTCGCCGCCGAGCGAGAAGAAGTCATCGCCCGGGTCGACGGCCGGTACTTCGAGAATGTCGGCAATCAAGCCGCATAGAACGGCCACCGGCGAATCCCCGGAAACCGGTCGGGGGGTGGGCACCTGACCGCGCCAGGGATCGGGCAGGGCGCGGCGATCGGTCTTACCTGCGGGGCTCAGCGGGACCGCGTCGATCGGTACGAACGCAGACGGCACGATGTACGACGGTGCGATACGGGTGATCTCCTCGCGCAGCGCCGCGAAATCTGTGGTGCCGGTGCCGGTCAGGTAGGCGACCAGCCGTGCCGGGGAGCCGGCCGAGGCGCGGACATCGGCGACGATGGCCCCGACCTGGATGCGCAGGTTCCGAGCGGCCGTCATGACTGCGGACTCGACCTCGCCGAGTTCGACGCGGTAGCCCCGCACCTTCACCTGATCGTCGGCGCGGCCGAGGTAGTCGAGCTGCCCGAAGCCGTTCCAGCGGACGAGATCGCCTGTGCGGTAGAGACGTTCGCCCGCCGCAAACGGGCTGGCTACGAAACGCTGCGCGGTCAGATCGGGCCGGTGGTGGTAGGCACGCGCCAATTGCCTGCTGCCGATGTACAGTTCACCCTCGGCGGCGGGTGCCACCGGCTGCAGATGCCGGTCGAGTACGTGCAGATCGGCACCCCGTGACGGCACCCCGATCGACGGTTCGGGGGTGTCGGCGACCGTGGCGAAGGTGATCTCGACCGTGGTCTCGGTGGGGCCGTACAGATTGAACACCGTGACGGCCGGATTGCCGGTCAACTCGGTCCACAACGAAGGCGAGAATGCCTCACCGCCCGTCGACAGCCACCGCGGAATATGTTCGCCGTCAGGGGGATTCACCAGCCCGGCACGCACATACTCGGCCTGCAGGGCGGGCACCGCGTCGACGTAGTCGATCCGGTTGTCGCGGATGACGCCGATGACCACGTCCGGGTCGGTGACGTCGGCCCGGTCGATCAGGTACAGGTGGTGGCCGAAACACATCCACGCCAACGGCACCACGGCCGAGTCGAACGAGAAGGTGTGGGTGCTCAGGATCCGGATGGGATGGTCCGGCATCGTGAAATGCCGGTGCGAGCCCAGGAGCGTGGAGACCGCGTGGTGGGGGATCACGACACCCTTGGGCAGACCGGTCGACCCGGACGTGTAGATGACGTAGGCGGAGCTTTCCGGGTGCGGATAGCCCAGGGGCAGCGGGGCTTCCGGGAACTTGCCGGCATCGTCGGTGTCGAGGTCGATGAGGGTGACGTCGGCCGGCAGGTGCTGCGCGGCGAGGTCACGGGTCGACTCGGTGACCAGTACTGCCCGCGCCCCGCAGTCGGTGAGCAGGTGCCTGACCCGGTCGGCCGGATAGCGGGGATCGATCGGCACGAACGCGCCATGTGCCCGCCACACCGCCAGAATCGCGGCGACGGTCGCGGCCGACGAGTCGGCGACGATCGCCACCGGATCGTCGGCGCGAACCCCGGCTCCGCGCAGCGTGCGGGCCAGTATCTCAGTGCGGGTTGCCAATTCGGTGAAAGTCCAGGTGGCATCCGGGGCGACGATCGCGACCGCGGACGGGTTCGCGGTGACCGTCGCGTCGAACGTCTCGATCATCGACGGGCCACCGGAGTTGGGGCCACCGCGGCCGAGCCGGGCAGCTTCCTCGGCCTCCGCGGCGGTGATCACAGCCAGCATGGCCAGCTTGTGTTCCGCCGACCCGGGATCGGTGAACGTGAGGAGGAACCGGGCGATGTCGCCGGCCAGCCCCGCCAGCGCCGCCTCGTCGTAGCGGTCGGCGTCGGCGTCGATGAGCAGGCTGAGTTCGCCGTCGCGGGTGGGGGAGACGGTGACCGAGAAGTCCTGCACCGGGCCGCGTTCGATGGAATGCTGCACGGCGTCACGGCCGGCGAAACGAACCGACGGCGCGAACGGTTTGGCGTTGACGACGGTCCCGGCGAACCGGCTGAACCCGCCGGTGAGGGTCGGGCCGGTGCCCACCGGTCTGCCCCGGTACCGCTGATGCCGGCTCAGTTCCCGGATCGCAGCGCCGGCGCCGGAGATGATGTCGGCGACGGTATCGCCGGGCCGGGTCGCGATCCGCAGCGGCACCAGATTGACCGCCACCGTGGGGACACGCGCCGACGGCTGACCGAGCCGGTTCATCAGCAGGAAGCCCAGGCTGATCTCAGTGTCGCCGCGCACCCGCGCCAGGTATGCCGCCACGGCTGCGGTGACGGCGACGGTCCAGTTGCCGGGGATCTGCGGCAGCGGGGTGCGCAGGGTGCGCACCGCATCGGCCTGCCCGGACACACCGGTTTCGGCTGCGCCGTCGAGGTGCTCGGCCCAGAACCCGGCGTCCGTGGCGTACGCGTCGGAGGCCAGATAGTCCAGGTCGCCGTCGACGACCTCGGCGATGAGACCCAAGGGGGCGGCGGTGTCGTCGGTCCCGGCCACCAGATGCGCGTAGAGGGCGGCGCCCCGATTGAACACCAGCGACAGGCCGTAGGCGTCGATCAGTGCGTGATGCACGGCCAGCACCCAGAACGTGCGCTCGGGCGCGGCGATGATCCACTGGTGCACGCCCGGTACGACGCTCAGGTCGTGTACGGTGCCCGTCCACCCACGCACCTGCGCGATGATCGTCGGCCACGGGTCCGCATCGTCTGTCCGGACGACGGTGGGCAGTGGCAGATCGTGATCACCCGGTACCTGGCGCCACCCGTCACCCGACTCGATCAGCCTGGTGGTCAGCGCGTCGGACTCGGACACCGCCAGTCGCGCCGCACGCGCCAGGGCGTCGACGTTGACCTCGCCGGGGATCTCGATGGCGTCGCACACGTTGAACGTGGCATTGTCCGGGGCCAGCGTCTGGCCGAACCACAGCCCGGCCTGCGCCGAGGTGAGGGGGATCGCATCGGTCACGGTCACCGCTCCAGGAAATCGGCCAGCCGCGGGCCCCACGTGCGGACCGCATCGGGGTTGAGCATCTGCGGATGCGAATACTCGGTCTGCACATGCTGTTTCATGTTCAGCATGCCCGACCAGGTGTTGAACGAGAACGGTGGATCGGCCTCGACGTACAGCACCGGGGTATCGATCGGCGCGGTGGGCGGATGCAGTTCGCGCATCACCGTCAGGGCCCACATATTCGACTCCACGATGGACTCGATGTAGTCGGCGCCCAGCCCCGCGAACACCGACTCGCTGCCGCGCACCACCTCGACGGCCTGCTCTACAGTCAGTCCCGCGGCCAGCTCGGCGGGCACCGGCACGTCGATCGCCGCCAGCGCCGCCGCCGCGGGGGCGATGGTGTCGACGTAGTCGAAGTACTCCTCCGGGGACCGGGCGAACGCGTCGACCAGCACCAGCGACCCGACCGGCCGGCCTCGCCCGGCCAGCGCCGCCACCACCGTTGTGGTCACCGAACCGCCGAACGACCAGCCCAGCAGCGTCACCGGGGGCTTTACCCCGTCGTCGGCAGCCGGTGCCGCGAGATCGATCTGTTCGGCGAAATACTGTGCCGCCGAGGCGAGATCGGCCGGCACCTCGATGCCCGCGATCGCCGGGGACTGCACGGCGAAAACACCACACGAATCGGGGATGTGCGCGAGCAACTGCCCGTACCGCCAGCCCAGACCTGTTCCCGGCGGCAGGATGAACACAGGTGTGCCGGCATCGGTTCCGG
>WBZQ01000695.1_pt1 | contig 25386 bp, 25 predicted proteins | sample 5204251 | NCBI WGS metagenome assembly WBZQ01 (sample SAMN12412402, study PRJNA552823) | activated sludge metagenome | isolation source: activated sludge from nitrification reactor of wastewater treatment plant... | place: USA: Virginia | collected 2017-09
AGGCGTCCGGCGAGTAGGAAATGAGAAAGGTGCCGTCGCCTTCCGTCTTGCCGACGCCCAGCACATCGTCTTCGCTAAAAACCGGATCGAAGTCGAGCGCGCGAACGGTCAAGCCGGCGATGCCGGCTCCCCGCTCATCGATGACGCGTCCATGGATGCTGATGTTGGCCATAGGTTCCGTCAGGTGACCGAAACCTACGCCGCTCGCACGACCCTGTCAACCGCTGACACGCGTGGGAATACGTGTATTTGTCCGGGCCGGAGCGAGCCCAATGGCACGGTTCGGGGAGGCGTCAGCCCGCTGGAACAGGCGTCAAGTCACTCATCGATCAACAGGCGCCTGCATGCCATACCCGCGTGCCCAGGCTATCTCGACGATTCGCTCGCTGGAATGCGCCGGCGAGATCTGCTCATTGAACAGATCGGGATAAGCATTTCTCATGCGGTCCTGAAGGTCCGTCCACTGATCGGTGGAGACGCCGGTGAGGCTTGCCAACGACGCAAGATATTCTCCCTGGCCGCGGGCGATGTCCGCGCGGAGATTTTCGTGCGTATGCATCGCGAAGACGGTGGCCTTTTGTTTGGCCCTGAGCAGACGGCCGTCGGCGAGCGCGCCGGGTGTGGTGCTCGACGTAAATTCGGTCGTCGGATCGAGAAACTCTTTGGTGGCCCCGGATGTGCCGTTGGTGAGTTGGGTCGTGGCGTCGAACGGCGCCTTCGTCAGCTCGACGGTGGCATTTGTCATACATCCGCCAAGGGTGAGCAATAATCCGGGAATCAGTGCGAAGCGTCTAGTCATCATGATAGGCCTCCTGGGTTCGCCCGATGTGTACAGACATGAAGTACCACATCGAATGCCAGGGCCGACCCTAGGAGGAGCCCTAGTTGGGGAGGCGAATTTGCAACAGCTTAAATGGGAGTTTACGTCGTCAGAGAGCTTGCACGGTTACTTATTTGACAGGACTGCAAGCTTGGTGGAAAATCCGCAGCCTCCGTTCCGGTTCACGTGGGAAAGGATAAAGAATCGATCATGCCGCGTTGCTCTTCGCCTTGGGCGTCGGGTCCACGGGAACTCCTGCGTCATGGGCTTGAGCTGCTTCGAAAGGGAGGCGAAGCCGATCGTCGTTTAGCCATGATCGTCATCGACAACGCAGTCGAACTCACGATCAAAACCTTCCTTGGCCTTCCGAAGCGACTAACAGGGATTCACGTACCGCGTGCGCGTTATCAAGAGATATCCGAAAGCTTTCCCAAGCTGCTTGATGCGCTGGAAGAGTTTTCTCCAACCAAACTCGACGGTATCGAACTTGGCGAAATTGAGTGGTATCACCGTCTTCGTAATCAGCTTTACCACCAAGGTAACGGCCTGACGGTCGAGCGAGACAAAGTAAGCGTCTATGCCGAGCTGGCACGCTTGCTCTTCTTACGGTTGTTCGATGAAGAGTTGGGTGTCCCTGATATCCCGGAGACTCAAGTCATTGGTGCCTTCATGTTCAATTGGGCACGGTTCGAGAAGGGGCTCATCAATTACTCAGAGTTTGTCACAGATACCCACGGTCGAGCGCCCAACGTACTTGCTGCTGCTCGAATTCTTGTAGAAGAGCAGAAGATGACGTCACAGATGTTCGAGCAGTTCCGGTACGTCCATAACGTGCGGAACAAGCTGGTACACGGCCAAGCAAAGGCTTCGGAGTTGCTAAAGCCGGACGTGCAGGCAGCACTTACTGCACTCGATGATTGGTTAAAGTCCAGTGATGAGCAGTACTGCAGAAATGTGGACTAACCTCCATCGTGTGGAAGTCCGAATGGCTTCGCCGTTCTGCCGCCGCTCATGGCCACAGTGATTCCTTGCACTGTTTCCTTGGACATACGATGCCGTGGGACAGCAGGAGAACCATTGACAAGTTGTTGAGTGTGCGCAAAAATCCCGCACCATCTCACGCTTTATGGGTGGGTCATGTGCTGGCTAGTATCCTCAATAGTTGGGCTGCAATCGCGAAAACTTGGTCCGTGGTGAGAGTGGATGCTTCTTGCTAGAATTCAGCGCGACCTATTCGACTTTACCGATCGGGATCCGGAAGATTTCGGTGGTCTGGTCGAGTTCTGGTATCGGGCAAACAGTGAAGCTCTGTCTGCGGCCCTGTCAGATCACACTGGGGTCAATCTCATCCTCAACGTAACGTCATTCCGCAACTTCGAAGCACTTGCAAAGAAGGTGTTCCTGATTGCTGACACCCTGATCCTTCGCGATACACGAGACTGGGCATCTGACAATGCTAGTTATCGATCCATTCCAATGCCCGTCGATGAATATCGACCGGGCTACATTCCAGAAGTACTTGACGAATTGCAGAATCTTCGGCCCTCTCCATTCACGCTCCTTTATCGCCCGAAGCTTGCTTGGACAAACAAATCAAAGATACTGAACAACGGGCTGAAAGTTGCCTATGCTGGTTGGTCTTATCACAGCATACCGTCTGAGTTCTTGGAATGGATTGGAGGACCCGGACGCGAATACATGAAAACGGGCCAGATCATTTACGCCCCGTTCATCCCACCCCTGAATATGGAGCTCGAGTTTCTCAAGCATCAGGTCAACCTCCCAGAAGAGTTCGGCTCTTATTCCCTGTTTCATGAACGGCACGAATGGCTTACAGACGATCGTCTTCAGGCGTTGCTGTCTCTGCAGGTCCCATTCTTAGATGGGATTGACATCACAACAATCTCAAAGGTCAAGGAAGACAACTATGACGCCTTTAGCGCGTTTAGCCGGACACTTCTTGATTCAGTGAACGGCATTAAGTCGTCGGTTGGTACTGAGGGGTTTGCTAGAGAGGTGCGAAGCATTCAACGAAACCAGATCGATGCCGCGCTGAATGATGTGCAAAAGACATTTACAAGAATCGAGAAATCAAGTGTCCTTCGCAAGATGGGTATTCTCACAGGCTTAATCGGACTGGACGCAGTTGCATTCATGGGAGTGCCGGTTACAACAATTACTACTGGGGTGGCAGTGAGCGCAGCAGCCATGATTGCTGACCGCGTCGCACAGCTCAAAGACCAGGGCGAAATCAGCGACAAGAAGGGATACTTCCTTTGGAAATTGCAGGCTGCTCAAACCAAGGTTCAGGCATGACATTGCAGCCTAACAACGGCATGCACCCGACCGCGAGTTAGTTTGAACGCCACCGAGAACTTGCGCCGGTTTTGGCGTCGGATGATGCTGGCCGTTGGGTGTCGAAGGAGGCGCCGCTGCATTGCAAGCGAGGTGAAGCATCGTGAAAGATGAGCTGCTTGATAGGCTTCATCGCTGTTACGCGGCCATTGACGCCGCCGTGGAAGGCGACCTGAGCAAGTTCCCACCGAAGATTATTGCTGACGAGAAGCAGTTCGGCCTCTACCAGGATTTTCTTGATGGCCTTACGGAGCCTCAGATCTCTAACTTGGCGCATACGCTGATCCACAACATCGCGAACCTCCGAGATCATCTTCGCCGATGGGCTGGAAAGAATGGACTAGATCAAAAAGATATTGAAAGAACAATCGCCGGTTGCGCGGCGCTACAGATGATTATTGATCTCTCCAACAACGACAAGCATGGTTATCCGTCGCGGGATGGTGGTCACTCTAAGAGATCGCCCAAGCTGCTGAACGTGAAGCGTGTTCTAAGGATGTCAGCTGGTCCCGGCGCGGGATCGGGAATAGCAATCGTGTTTACGGCCACTGGGCCGAAGCAGATTGCCTCTGGGGGCGGATTCTCACAGGTTGTTGTTACCGGTTCAGTCGTTGACGGCAGCGGTGCGCCTCTCGGCGATCTGTACGAGCTTGGAAACGAAGCACTAAAGGCATGGGAGCAACAGTTTGCAGCGTTCGGCATCGGTATCTGGGCAGTATAACTCGCGGCTTAAGCGGAGCGCCAAACAGTTACGCTGTAGGGTTCCCGTCGCGCTGCGCGCGCAGGCGCTCGCTTAGTCGCAACGTTTGGGCGAGCAAATATGCCATACCGATCATCTCCCGGTTTGATTCTGATTGTCAGCGCGTTTGCATTCGTTTTGGGTCTGTGGCGTCTTGCGACGTCGGGGCGCTGGCGCTTGTTTGCGGTGGTGATAGGGGCGTTTTTCGGATACGCAGCTCTCCTTTACGCCATTTTCCTAATACCCGATGCCCGTCTCCGGATATGGACCGCACTCGTAGTCGTAATCGGCTTTCCCGCGTGGATCATGGCCGGCCCAATTGTGTATGGTATCTCATCGCGCCCACCAGAACAATTGTTGGGCGAAACGTCAACCAATCCCTCTGCTCGTAGTATTCGGTATCGAGGAGCAATCGCTCTTTTCCTCGGTGTAACTGCGTGGTGCTACGGCGTGTTCGACTCAGATTTGTCGCGCCAGCTCGAACTGGTCGTTCTCGGGGTAGCGCTTTATGGATGTGTACTCGGTGGCTACTGGTTACTCAGCGGGCGGCGGCTCGCCTAACTGTGAGGGCAGACGCTAAGGGGCAGCAACTGTCTTGAAAATCAAGCAGGCTGGGTCACGCCGCGACGCCGCGTCACAACGTCCGAGCCAAGAGGGTCAGATCTTGAACTGTGCAGGTTGATAGGGTAGCCCCCCGTGGCCCGACCGTTGCGCCTTGAATATGCCGGGGCGCTCTATCACATTACTGCTCGAGGCAATGCCCGCCAAGACATCTTCCTCGACGACGAGGATCGGCGGCGGTTCTTGGGCGTGCTGGAGCGGGTCGTCGCCCGCTGTCATCTCGTGCTGCATGCCTACAGCCTGATGAGCAACCACTTTCACCTGCTGGTGGAAGCACCCGAGGCCAATCTCTCCACCGCCATGCGCTAGCTCAATGGCGTCTATACCCAAGCCTTTAACCGCCGTCACGAGCGGGTGGGCCATGTCTTGCAAGGCCGCTTCAAGGCGAACGCTGCGACCGGAGGGCGTGCACAGAAAAAGACCTGACCTCAGCTCGGCCTATCTCCGACTCTTCCCTATCCGTGAAAGAGTTTCCGGCACTCCATGAGGAGATAGACCGGGCGGGTGTGTTTTCCCTTCTTATCGGGCACGTGGCCGATGGCGGCGCCGGTCACCACCATCCCCGGAGGACATTCCCATTTGTGTGTGCCCGCTATGCCTCCCAGTCCGAACGCATCCGGCACCCTGGGGCTGACCTGAATGGATTGCGGATCTTGTCCTTTTACCCCGTTCTCGTGGATATCCTCCGCGGTGGCATGTTCCAGCCCCACTTGCAGGAGACTCTCCCGGAGTTGCAGCTTGTTGTAGACCTCGTACAGGCCGATGGAGAGCCGGCTGGTCGGCACCGTAGTCTCGAACAATGTGCCCTCTTTTTCGTAATTGAAGAGGAACGGGCTCTTCTCCCAACGGGACCCGACCGTGCCGTCGGCCTGCAGTTCCCGGCAGGAGAACCGGAACGATTCCCACGTGCGGTTGTTCACCTCTTTGATGAACAGCCCTTGCAGCACGCCGCCCGGAAACATCTCCAGGCAGGATACGAACCGGCTTTCGACTACCTTGTCCTTCGCGTAATCCAGATCGTTACAGGCGACCCACACGGAACCGACGGGCCCCTTAATCGGCAGATATTTCGGCACGCACCCGGCGATGACGTAGGTGCGATAGTCGTTCACCGTGTACTGCGGGTCGCGGTCATCCAATGGATGGCCGGCGATGGTGTAGCCGCTTCCCGGCCGCACGGCACCCGTCCCGGCCCACGGTGTGGAGGCCGGCAGCAGCAGTGCGGCACTCAGCGCAACCAGCAGGCCGACACGCGGAGCAAAGGTTCGTATGGTCATGGGACATCCCTCCTTGCTGTGAGGGATCGGATTGTACTGCAGTCGCGCCGTTCTGACGAGAGTCTGCCGCGGCAGTCCAGGAGCGGGACATGAGACGCGACTGAAGGGGGCAGGATTGCACGGCTCAGACGCCCGTGTGCGATCTCATACGACACCTTCGGCTTGTGGGTGGCACGGCGCGCGAACGTCGTGGATGTGGAGTGAGCACCGCCCTCAATGGTGGTCCTGGCCGGCCGTTTAGGCCGTGGTAACGAAGGTCGCCAGTAGTACCTTAATTGCCGAGCGCGAACAGTTGCAGAGTGCCATGGTGATGGTCGTATCAGGAAGGATGGGGATGGACTGGAAACCCTACATTTCGACTGACCCGCAAATTATGCATGGCGCTGTGTGCTTTGGAGGCTCCCGCATACCGGTTCGGTGGTGTTGGACAATTTCGCTGCAGGTGAAACGCTTGAGCCTATTCTCGATCAATACCCCTCGCTTCGGCTTGGGCCCATTCCCGTAGCGCCCGGCTATGCAGCGGACTTGGCGTGAGAACGTATCGTTCCCATCCCCGCTTAAGTCCGAAGGATGCTCATCCGATTTAAACTCGACGAGAATCTTCCTCGCACTGCTGAGGTGTTGCTTCAGCAGGCCGGTCACGATGTCCACACCGTACTTGCCGAGCAACTGGGAGGGAACCCCGATCCGCCTTCGCACAAACACAACGAGCCAGGGTGATTGGTCTGTTTGCACCGCCCCCAACCGCACCGGCCCGAAGACCTGTCTGACCTGGTGAAGCTCCTTGATCTCAAAGGAAATAAACGGCTCAGTATTGCGACCGCTGCATTGTTTCTCGAGCTAAAGGGCTATCGTGTGACGACGACGAATGCCTCGATCGCTTTACCGAGTGGTTCAGCGGTAAAACCGTTCGAATCGCTGGGCGTTGATCGAGATCACGCACGTCGGGGGCAGATCTTGACCTGTGCCTCTTGACCGGTTGGGGCAGGCCGCATGGCCCGCGGGTTTCGCCTAGCACCTTTAGGAGCGCTCTACGATGTGACCGCCTGCCGCAGTGCCTGCACGAAATTGTATCAGCGTTCGGCGGGGCCGATCGTTCGGCAAAGAGGTGTGCGTGCGCCGCGCCCGGATGTTTACCAGACAGCTACTTCCGCTTTTTCGGGGTCGCCGGTGGAGTGGGAATATCGAGCGATCGGACAGGCGCTCGTGAGCCCGATTCTTTCATCCAGCGAAGGTCTGCTTCGCACGCTGCACGGCTGGGGTACGGCTTGGCGCACTCCGCTACAATTCGTCCATCGCTGTGATGCAGGCGCCAGCGGAACGTTTTTTCTCGATCACGGTAAATCTCATAGAAGCCAAGGCGTGGGGCCGACGGAACACCGGGGAGCCCCAACGCTCCCCAGTCGGGATGCGCCCGCAGTTGCTCACTGGTAATGCGTCCCGCCGCGCGAATTCCCTTGGGCGCACGGCCGAGCAGCGCTTGCACCTCGGCCATATCAACCGGCCGCTGGCGTAGCTTCGAGAGATCGGTCACGCTGATCGAGATGTCCCCAAGGGGACCCTCGTGGGCGATCGGCACATCGACATAGACGATGGCCGTATCCTGGCGAGCAAAGCTGTGCCCCGGCTGCTGCGGCCGTGAAATCCCGCGAACCGATCGCGGATCGTTGAACGAATGCACGATCGCCGTCACTCCACCGACCGTGACCTCAGCGAGATAACTTCCCTCCAGGACAGGCCGTTGGACGGCCGGCCCTTCCAGCGGTTTCATGCCGGCGAGGCGGACTCCTCGCGCCGTAAATTCGAGCGCGACCCGGATGCGCCGTTGTCCGCGCCACTGCGGGTGTGGGCTCATTCGAACACCTCCAGATCGGAAAGAATCTTTCGCCCGCAGACCGGGCACCAGGGCGGATTGTTTTGGTTCATCCGGCATTCCAGCACCGGTCGGAAGAGCCCGGTTGCATAGGAGCCCCCGGCCCCTTCAAACGCGCCCACGCTGGTGCGGCGATTCCACCCGGCGGGTGGACGGGCTGCATTCGTCGGTAACGGGGTATCGGGGTGGACGAGGTCGAACCATTTGAGTGCGGTCCAATCCGACGGCGCCTCCGAGGTATTCGGGTAGTTGCTCACGCCGGTGTACGTTTCCCTGGCGCTGTCGCTGAGGTATTCATCGCCCAGGCGAAACAGGTTGTGTCCCAGCTCATGGGCCACGGTCGTCATGCCGCTGCCTTCCGTAAAATAACCAGTGCCGGGGCCGACCGAGCTGCACCCGCCCCAGGTGTCCGACTTGACGAGTACGATGACATGGTCGGCCTCGGGAGCGAACCGCAGGCGCAGTTTTTCGATGCGCGCGTCCGTATACGTCGACAGATCGAACCAGCAACGATCCCAGCTGTCGTTGGGAATGAGGCCGAGCCGGGAGGATTTGAACACATCCGAGGTGATGGTGCCTCTCGTACTGTAGCGGCGCTCTCGAACACCGGACTCCACCGACACCAAGTCGACCCGAACGACACGGAACGCGCCTTGATGCAACAGCAACTGATCCAGGCTTAACGCCACCAGAACCTGGCTGGTAACCTGCGACCGATAGGCAGGCATGTCGGCCTCGGCATAGCCGTCCCCCATGATCAGGATCGAGAGTTTGGGATCCGATCCAGGGCGGCCCACCACATGCTCGGCGCGATCGTGGAGGGCTGTGCCGTGGTTCACCCAGGTCCAGCGAGTCCCATCCCAGGTGCGCTCGTAGAGCCGTCCGCTGGCCGTGGATACGAACAGCTTACTGTCCATCATGGCGGCGCCGGGGGCGGCGTTGACGGTGGTGCCGGGTGGGGTATCGTGATCCACCCAAACCCACCGGCTGCCGTTCCACAGCCGTTCATACAGGTGCCCATTGCCGGTGCCTACAAACAGCTTACTGTCCATCATGGCCGCGCCGGGGGCCGTGGCGACGGTCGTTCCAGGCGGCGCGCCGTGGTCCACCCAGACCCACTGACTCCCGTTCCACACTCGCTCGAACAATCGTCCGTCCGCAGTGCCGACGAAGAGTTTACTGTTCATCATCGCCGCTCCAGGCGCCGTGGCCACGGACGTGCCGACCGGCAATCCATGATCGACCCACACCCATTGAGTCCCGTTCCAGACACGTTCGTAGAGCCGTCCGTTCGCGGTGCCGACAAACAGCTTACTGTCCATCATGGCGGCACCGGGGGCCGTGGCGACGGTGGTGGCCGGCGGCGTGCCATGGTCGTTCCACACCCAACGCCCCAGGTCGTTCCTCCAATGGCGTTCCCACAGGTGCCCGTCGTCCGTGACGACGAAGAATTTCTCATTCAACATTTCAGCGCCGGGACCGTGCACAATGGGACGATTGCCGGGTCGCCCATGGCTGTTCCAGGCCCAGCGTCCGAGGTCGCTTCGCCAATGCCGTTCCCACAGACTGCCGTCGGCCACGACGACAAACAGTTTTTCATCCAGCATCGCCGCGCCGGGCGTACCGGTGACGGCAGTGCCGGCAGGTTTGCCGTGGTTGATCCAGATCCACTCGTCTCCATCCCACCATCGCTCGTACAGGTCGCGGAAGTCGCCGTTCAGGCGTGAGACGAAGAGCTTGCTGTCCAACATGGCCGCACCGGGTCCGCTAATCATACGATCCTCGAACGAAGGTTCCGGCCCAGAACCGGAGGCATAGAAACATGAACGTCGTAGAATACAATCGACTCGAGCGGGTGGTCGAGGCCCCGCACTGAGTACTCCTTGAAATCCGCGACCGTCGACTGGCGGCGGTCTGGGACAGGCGACTGTTATCCACCCTGTCGGCCTCGATGCGGCGCATTATCGGCGCCCGCGTCGAACGAGTCAATGCGCGCACGGCGCCACGAGGTACTCATACTTTCACGCAGTGAGGAATAGTCATTCTCTCGGTTCCGGCGGGTGAACCGTTTGCGTGCTTTCTGATAGAACGCGAGGTCATCGCGTGTTCGAATGGCGACGACTTCGACCAGGATCTCTTGGTCGATGATCAGATAGACGATGCGGATCTATCGCGAGTCGTTGCTCCTTCAGCAACGACTCCAAGTTGACGGTGTGCTTCCCCTTCTTGCGTGCCCGTTGTGTGACCAGGCGATGGATCTCCATGTGAGATTGCAACCGGCATCGCTGGGGTGCTCTGATTCTGTCCGAATAAGTGTCGCACTGAATCCGCACTCGGAACGCATTGAAACGATCACGATCATGGCGTATGGTTCACGAACGGGAGCGGCCTGTTCTGCGGGCTGACATGGTCGGACCAGGTTCTCATGCGGATTGCCTAAACTTAGTGAGTTAGCCACACGGGGCTTGAGACGGGATGGCACTCAGCTTCTCCGTGATCGACACGACGATGACACCTCTGTGGGACTTCGGGTGGTTCGACCTCACGCGCTTCAAGGTCGATGGCCCCGCTACCGAGCGGCAGGACTGCAATCACGTTCTCACGGAGTTCCTGCGCGCCCCGATCTCGCAACGATCGTTCTGCGATCCGGGGCAATGGGGAGAGTCCATCCAGCGCCATGGCCCGTTCCTGTGCGACCGACTCGCCGCCGAGTGGTTTCGTCCGATCACCACCGAGCAGCTCGAGGATCGAATCCGGGCCGCACTCGACGACCCTGAGTTCACTGTTCCTCCCAATAACGAGCAGCGACAACCAGTCGAAGGGTGGGCTGCAGCCGTCAAAGGGCGTGGTGACGATGCCTTTGTGCTCGATGCTCCCGATCTGGCTGAAATCAAAGTCGATTGGGCCTTCGTGTGGACCGTATATCGTGAGTTCGCAACGGTCAGCCCTGACCGAGAGGAACTCGCAATCGGAGTCATTGGCTTTGACTGAAGCAGGCTGGTTAACAGCCAATTGCAGCGGACGGTCCGCTGCGCGGCCCGCCGCTGAATCGGGGCTGTTCGACGACAGAGGTAGTGCAACTCATGCTTCACCCTAATCAATTAGAGGTCAACGATGCCTGGATTGGCTTTCGGCTCAATGATGCGCCTATTGTCACGGAACGAGACGGCGACTTTGATTGCCTCGCCTTGATGGACGCGGCCAGTTGCTACATTGTCGGTATGGAAACGTATTCCGCCCGAGCCACGGGTCCGTCCAAGCCAGAGTCGCGCCACTTGCTGCAACAAGGGCATGACCGCGCAGGCACATGGCCCTCAAAGATGTTCGTTGCGGAAGAGCAGATTCCGGATGAGTTGTGTCAGGAAGCCGCTCGCCTCAACATCGAGGTGGTCATGGTTCCGGAGGATGACCTGCTCGTGTTCATCGGCGACGCGCGTGACGGGTTTCAAGAACGGTTCGGGAGAACGCAGTGACGGTTCGGTTGTGTAGAAGCGTGACGTGATCGGAAGCTTGCCTTGCGGTCTCAGGGGAAACGGTCGAAGAGGTCAGGCCTTTTTATTTAATCGTCAAAGTTCGACGGTATCTTTAATGCTGGGGGAGGCGATCGTGATGGGAGCGGACCACGATGCCATTGCCCGTTAAATATTTGCCATCATGAACACAGGCCCCCAAGTCACCTTCACCTCCGACTTCTTCAAACCCATTCCGGGCGAGGAGGAGCACACTAATCCTGGATGTTATGGTCAAGCGTTGGCACAGTGGCTGGCCGAGCGGCTTCAGGAGCGTGGGGTGCCGGTGGAGGGGGTCATTCCTGAAGACTTCGGGTGGATAGTGATGATCTCGCGTAAGCCATTCATGCTGTGGCTGGCGTGCAGCAACACCGAAGACAGCACCACTGAATGGATGGTCTATCCCGTCGCGGAATTGTCGGTGACGCAGCGCCTGTTCAAGCGTGTTGACCCTACCCCTGAGCTCGAACGGTTGAGGTCCCATCTGGCCGAGCTAGTGCCGCTCATTCCCGGCGTCACGAATATAGTGTGGGAGTGAATGCACAGAATACGCTATAGGCAATGTCGACCCAGGTTTGTCTTCCTGGGGATAGCCAAGCGGGACGCAGTGATGGACGATGACTACGGGCAACTTACCACTGGGATCAGCCCTGACCAACGAGGATAGGTTAGCTAGACATTGGGCGCGAATGCGATTAGCATGATCCAAGTTTACTGGTGATGAGGCGCGTATGACAGAGCTAATCTTCATAGTTGAGGAGGCACCAGAGGGTGGTTTCGTTGCTCGATCCCTTGGGCCGTCGATTTTCACGGAGGCCGATACACTGGCGGAACTTCCAACAAAAGTTCGCGATGCGGTCCGCTGTCACTTTGAGGAAGGGGCCGCTCCTAAGGTGGTTCGTCTCCATCATGTTCGGGAGGAAGTCATCGCCGTATGAGGCTTCCTCGAGATGTGTCGGGAGGCGATCTCGCCCACATTCTTCGGAAGTTAGGGTATTCGATCACGCGACAAACCGGTAGCCATCTCCGGCTGACGACTACCGAACATGGCGAACATCATATTACGATCCCGCAGCACAGTCCTCTTCGCATCGGAACCCTCTCCGCAATCCTCACCGATGTTTCGGCACACTTCGAACTGACTCGCGAGCAGCTCTCCCGGCAACTCTTTGAGTGACGAGCATGGGTGTAGACGAGCTTCTCTTTCGCGGCATCAACGGCGTGGCCGGGCAGTCGAGCCTGCTCGATTGGATCGGAGTCGAATTGGCCAAGCCGGGCAACTTGCTGTATCCCATTTTGCTGGCCGCAGCCTATTGGGCCTGGGTCAATTGGCGTGAGTGTGTAATTGGCGGGGCGATGCTGGCCGCAGTGGTCGGCGCAACGGATGCACTCGGGACACAGTTGAAGGGCTTAGTTCAGCGACCACGCCCATGCGTGACGCTTGCCGATGTGCACCAGTTGCTCGGTTGCGGCGGGGCGTTTTCGTTTCCTTCCAATCACGCTGCCAACACGGCTTCGGCCGCGGCGTTTTTTCAGGTCCTCTATCCGAAATCAGGCTGGATCAGCTGGCCCTTGGTGGCAGCGATCGGGATCTCGCGCGTCTACATCGGGGCTCATTACCTGACGGACGTGATCGGGGGCTGGATCGTGGGCGGGCTGATCGGGGCAGGTGTGGCCTGGTTTCTTCGCCGCTGGTCCCGCTTCAGGCCGGTGACTGCATCGGCTTCTTCCTCGCAGGCTCTGCCCGGCTCGATTTCCTGACAATCTCACGAAGCAAGGCAGGCGAGGAGGGAGGTACGACAGCCGTCCTGGTCATAGTTGCGTCCGATCAAGACCACGACGTGGTCCGGTTCATCGAGCAGCATGACCGGTTCGACCGTGCTGGTCCGCGGCGGAAAGAACTGAAACTCCTGCAGTTCGGGTTCCCCGGCAAAGCGAAAAAATCCCTTGGCCCGCTCCATTCCCTCCGGCAGGGACTTCGTCCATTTCATGAACTTTGCGCGATCGAGCGGTTTTGGCAAGCGCACCGTGCTTACCATGGGGTGATGCGACGCACGAGCCTCGCTCCTATGCTCTGCTTCCGGCAATTTTCCGAACGACACGTTCGTCGGAGTGGCACGGGTTTGGGGCGCGGTGAGGAGGGCAGTCACGTCGAGCCTGGCGTGATTGGTTTCCCACAGCCGGCTGTGCGGATTAAGGCGGGTGATGGTCTCGCGGAACTGTTCCCAATGGCCGGGAATGTAGAGGTCGCGTTTGTTCAAAATCACATCATCCGCGTACCGGATGGCATTCCGCGTGACGAGTTCCGCCATGCCCGTCTCCGGTAACGGCACGGGATGCAGCATGGCAAAAATCCGTTCAAGTTTCACCATGCGTGAAACGTAGGCGTCGGTCACCGCATCGACGACTTCTGCCGGGTCGGCCATCCCCGAGCATTCCAGAATGATCACGGTGGATTCATAATCCTGCACCAATTGGGCGATGCTCCAAGCCAGATCGTCTTTCGTATCGCAACAGATGCAGCCGCCGGCCAGGTTCAGGACCTGTTCGGCGATGGTGCCCGCTCGCGGTCCGTCGATGCTCACCTCACCCGCTTCGTTCATCAGCACGCCGACTTTGTGTCCCTGGCTGTTCCAATGTTCGAGGAGGCGCATGAGCAAGGTGGTCTTGCCGGCGCCGAGTGATCCACAGAGCATGTAGAAGGGGATGGGCATAGGTTAGAGCGGGGCTATTCATGAAAAAAGACGAATTGGGACATTCTACCTGCATGAGGCCGCGATAGGAAGGTGCGCCTTTTCTCCATTTCCAATGCGAAAAAATGAGTGGGGTGTTACTCAGAAGGGTGAGTGTACAGCTCGAGGAGGTTGCTGAAATGGACGAGAGGGTCTTTCGTATTTCAAAGTCATTCAGGTCTTCCCTAATTGGGGCGACAATACTCGGGATAGTTATGATAGCTGCTGCCGGAGGCATGGTCGCATCTGCATGGACCCAAGATCTTAACCAGCGTCAAAGAGCGGTCATTTTCTGGTTAGGGCTTTTGTTCTCAATGCTTGTTGTTGCCGCAGTTCTCTGGTGCCTGTATACCCTTAAGCAGATTAAGTACAAGGTCGTTGTAGGGGTTGCCGGGATTGAGCGAATTCCTGAATCTGCGCCAGCGGTATCAGTTGCTTGGAGTGATATCGTCGCCGTGGAAGCTCGAGGTCGGGCAAATCGTTTGAGGCTCTATGGGGCCGGAAATCGTTTCCTCATGGAAATGGACTGGCAGCTTGACGGCGCAGATAAGCTGGAGGAATTGATTCACCAAAAGGTGTATCGGGATCGGCTCGTTCATGAACAGATCAAGCACTTTAGTGTATGGAAGGGGGCCAACAAGTCTGGATTTTTGCCACCTATCGGATTCGCGTGCTTTTCGCTCCTCTCAGGGATGCAGGGTGCCTACATACCCAGTGCATTTTTTGCTGCGATGACCGTGGGAGCTCTTGTTTTATGGGGAAATCTCATACAAGAGGTGACGATCATGCCTGAAGGGCTCCAGCTGCGAACGTTGCTGAAGCTTCGAAGCCTTAGCTGGCCGGAAATCAGTGGGATTGATATGTCTACCGTCAAGGACGAAAGAGCCGGTGGGTCAGGGAGGGCGTTTCGGATTGTGAAAGTGCTTTTGAAGAATGGGAAACCCATTCAGATGCCCCCGGTCCAAGGAGGCAATCTCCTGTTGTTCGATGCATTGACCTATTCGTGTAAGGCGAATCAGGGCTAGTGCCACCAGCTTTCAGCATACTATCGACCTCCCCCCTGCCTCGGCAAAAGCCCATCTAGCAATGTAGGAATGTCCCAGTTAACTGCGAAAGCCGAGTCACGCGCGACTTGTACTAGTAACGGTCGCCCAGGAATTTGTGAGTAAAGTATTAATGGTGGCTATGCAGGAATTCAGGATGCGAATGCTGGTCGTGGAGTTTGGAGAGGTCGCAGTGGACGGCTTCGGGATGGCAGCATTCCGTTTCGAGTTGGATCGTCAGATGTTTGATTTTGAATCCGCTGGTCACCCGGTTCCGGATCGCTTGAAGGAGGTCGGTCGTTAAGGCCTCGTCGTTTCCATCGACCTGCACGTGCGTGGTCATCATGATGAGGCGCGGTTCAACGGCCCAGATGTGCAGGTCATGGACGTTCTTCACGCCGGGGATCGATTCGATGGTGGCGGCGACCTGCGCGGGGCTGACGCCGGGCGGGGTGGACTCCAGAAGGACTTCAAGTGATTCTTTAAAGAGAGGCCAGGCGCCGCGAACGATCGCCACGACGACGAAGAGGCTCACCAACGGGTCGAGGACGGACCAGCCGGTCAACATGATGGCCCCGCCGCTCACCACAACCCCCAACGAGACCCAGGCATCACTGAGCATGTGCCAGAAGGCGCTCCGGATATTGAGGTCGTCTTTCGCCCCGTGCTGGAGCAGGAGCGCGATCGACAGATTGGCGACAAAGCTGATGAGGGCGATGAGCATGACCCAGCCGCCCTGAATCGGGACCGGAGTCAGGATGCGTTCGGCGCTCATGATCGTGATGCCGGCGGCGGTGAGCAGCAGGATAAAGGAGTTGAGGAATGCGGCCACGATGCCGGCCCGGTGATAGCCGAAGGTCCGGCTGTCGGTGGCGGGGCGCGCCGTCAGGATATGCGCGTACAACGCCAGGAACAGGGAGCCCTGATCGACGAGGTTATGGCCCGCGTCGCCGATCAGCCCGATGCTGTTCGTGAGGAAGCCTCCGACAAACTCTGCGACGATGATGACGGCGTTGAGGGCGAGGGCAATCCTCAATCGGGAGCGGAGTTCATGGTAGGTGTGAGGAACCATTGTAGTCAGTGTCTCATGAGAGACCGGCCGGGGCAAGACGTTGTCATGGTCCTGTTGGGGGAGCGGGAGGGATGCGTTGCGGTGACGGTTGGAGCGTGCGGCTATCAGTGCGACTCGGCGAGTGTTTTGAGTTCCTCCCCGCTGATCGTTTCCTTTTCAAGTAAGGCCTGAGCCGCCTTCCGCAGGATGGCCTCCTGGGATGTGATGAGGTTGCGGGCGCGTTCGTATTGCTCATCGATCAACAGCCGGACCTCACAATCGATTTCACGGGAGGTTTGTTCACTGTAGTCTCCCGGTGTCTGCGAAGGACCGGTTTGGAGGAAGATCGATTGTCGATCCCGTTCCAAGCTCACCTGGCCGAGTTTCTCGCTCATGCCGTAGGCCTTGACCATGCTCTTGGCGATATCGGTGGCCTTTCGCAAATCGTCCTGCGCGCCGGTCGAGACTTCGCCATAGATGACTTCTTCCGCCGCGCGTCCGCCGAGCAGGATGGCGATCCGGTTCTTGAGCTCGGACACGGTCATGAGGAACCGGTCTTCGGTCGGGAGCTGCATGGTGTATCCGAGCGCCGCAATACCTCGAGGAATAATTGAGATTTTGTGCACCGCGTCGCCGCCCGGGATGGACATGGCTACCAACGCATGGCCGACCTCGTGGTGGGCGACCCGGGCGCGCTCCATTTTGTTGAGGACGCGGTTTTTCTTTTCGAGTCCGCCGATGACGCGCTCCACGGCTTCCTGCAATTCGGACAGGCTGACGGTGTCTTTGCCTCGCCGGACGGCGAGCAAGGCTGCTTCATTCAGCAGATTGGCCAGATCGGCGCCCACGAAGCCGGGCGTCATGGCGGCGATCGTTTCCAGATCCGCCTGATTAGCGATGGTGATGGTGCGGGCGTGAACTTTCAGAATCGCGAGCCGCCCGATCTTATCCGGCCGGTCCACGAGCACTTGGCGATCGAATCGTCCTGCCCGCAGCAGCGCGGGGTCCAAAATTTCGGGGCGGTTGGTGGCCGCCACGAGAATGACCCCGACGCGTGAATCGAAACCGTCCATTTCAACCAGCAACTGGTTCAACGTCTGTTCCCGTTCTTCATGGGCCATCGGACCGACCCCGCGGGCCTTGCCGAGCGCGTCGAGCTCGTCGAGGAAGATGATGCAGGGCGCCTTGCCTTTGGCCTGCTCGAACAGGTCGCGCACGCGCGCCGCGCCGACGCCGACGAACATCTCCACGAACTCCGAGCCGCTGATGGAGAAAAACGGTACGCCGGCTTCCCCGGCCACGGCCTTCGCCAGGAGGGTTTTTCCGGTGCCCGGCGGGCCGACCAACAGGATGCCTTTGGGAATCTTGCCGCCCAGCCGACGGAACTTCTCCGGTGTCTTCAGGAACTCGATGATCTCCTCTAGTTCCTGCTTGGCCTCGTCTACCCCGGCCACGTCGGCAAACGTGACCTTCACTTCCTTTTCCACATAGATCTTGGCTTTGCTCTGGCCGACCGTCATGAAGCCTTGGCTTTGACCCATGCGGCGCAAGAGGAACCACCAGACGCCGAAGAAGAGCACGATCGGCACGATCCAGGACAGCAGGTCGCGGAACAACGTGCTCTCGATGACGCCGGTGACCTTCACCTGATGTTCCGCAAGATTCCTGAGCAGATCCGGGTCTTCGATCCGAATCGTGTGGAAGACCTTGTCCTCTTTCAGCTTCCCGTGAATGATCTGCGGGGAGACCGCGACTTCGGTGACCTTCCCCGCCGCCACGGATTCTTTGAACTCGCTGTAGGGGATTTCGGTCGGGTTGAAGAACGAGGGGAGAAACGTCTGCAGCAGGATCAGCGCCCAGAGGGCGATGAACATATACCAGATGGAGAATTGCCGTTGTTTAGGATCCATGGACAAATTGTCGAATCGGTGATTGAGGGGTTCTGTCGATGGTGCTCGATCTTCGTGATGTCATCCATCACGACATCACCATATCATGTAATAGATCATCCCATGGGTCAATTCTTCCTGGGCCTGAGCCGTTCGGAGAGCACCGGGTATTGCGCGGTTCCCATTCCGAAGTTGCCGGTCGCCGTGTCGGCTGCGATGACGCGCAGCGTGATGCCGTCGGGTGCGTCCTTTGCTATCGGGACGAAGAAAGGCGCTTCGAAGCGGCTCTTCTCTCCCGCATAAAACATTTGCAGGCGCTCCACGATCTGGTCGCCGATCAGGAGTTCCGCGTAAATATGGATCTTCCGCGAGTCCCAGTCGCTGTGCGGACGCACGAGCGCTCCCGAAAGCGTGCGCACCGAGGCGCGCAGCATGACATCTTCTTTGGCGATGAGGGGTTCACCCGGTTTCGGATGTTCGATCTGCAGCAGGTACCCATACAGGTGCAGCACGATGCCGTCGTTGGTCAGATCGTGGCCGGGGATCAGGAGGACCGTCGTGCTCGCCCGTTGCAAAGCGTTGGGGTAGGCCAGCGGACCTTCCGCGGTGATTTCCACGAGCGTCGGGCGCGTGAGCTCGAGTGTGGCCGTGTAGGAGGCCGCGGGGCGGGCACTGTAGACCGGTTCGTCCATGAGGTGCGGCGTGCGCATGATCTGAGTCTGGTCGCCCGGTTCTCCTTGCTGAAGGCCGGAAGCCAGGAGTTGTCCGCTCGCCACATCGGTAATCGTGACGCGCGCGCCGCCGACGTCGTGGCCGAGGACCAGCGAGCGGTGTGCAACGACTCGCACCAGGACGGTTGTGGGGAGGGGATCGTTGTAACGGGTTTTGCTGTCGAGTTCGGACTCGGAGGGTTCCGGTGTAAATGCCGCGCCCGCACTGCTCAGCAGCACGAGGAGGCAGGTGCCGATCAGTCGGATGAAGCGGGGGCGACTCATTTCACTTTGGTGCCGGGCTCCACATCTTCGATGAAGGTGGCAAGGCCGCGCACTTCACTGTCCCCGGCCGCGAGGACCATGCCTTGAGATTCGATACCCATCAGTTTGGCCGGTTTCAAATTCGCTACGATGACGATGGTTTTCCCGATCAGTGTTTCCGGCTCGTATTTCTTGCCGATGCCGGCGACGATCTGTCGCTGTTCGCTCCCGAGGCTGACCTGGAGTTTGAGCAGCTTTTCGGATTTCGGAACTCGCTCTGCGGCCAGGACCTTCGCCGCCTTCAGTTGGATTTTCATGAAGTCGTCGATGCCGATCTGCGCCGGTTGCGCGGCAGCGGGGGCGGCGACCGGAGGGGCCGAGCTTTGGGCTGCGGCGGGGCTCGGAGTGACAGGGCTCGGCTGCGGAGATGCAGGTGTCTCGCTCACGGGTTTGGCTCCTTGTGGTTTGGTTTCGATGCGGGGGAACAGCGAGGCGCCTTTCTGGATCCGGCTGCCGGCTAGAGTGTTGTCCCAGCTGCTGTTCTCGTCCGAAACTGGTTGTGACAGATCCAGTGACAATCCGAGCTGGTGGATCATCTGCTGCGCCGCTGTGGGCATGAACGGGTAGAGAAGGATAGCCAGCAGGCGAAGTGCGCGCGCGGACGTATTCAGCACGGTGTGGAGTTGCGGTTGCGCCTCCGGCTGTTTCGCCAGTTTCCAGGGCGCGCTCTTGTCGATGTATTCATCGCAGGCGCTGTTCAATTCCTCGACCATGAGCAGCACGTCCCGGAAGAGCAGGGCATTGTAACCGGCTTCGATCCTGCCGGGCAGTTGCCGGGCCACGTCTTCGATTCGTTGTTCGAGCTCCGGCAGGACGGCAGGGCCACGATCGGGAATGGTGCCCGCGCAGGAACGCTCGATCATGGTGAGCGTCCGGCTCAGGAGGTTTCCGATGCCGTTGGCAAGCGCGCTGTTGATGGTCGTGACCATGGTGGTACGCGAAAAATCTCCGTCCTGTCCGAACGGCACTTCGCGCAGTAGGAAATAGCGAAAGGCATCCGCACCGAACTGATCGATCATCGCGTTGGGATCGACGACGTTGCCGCGACTCTTGGACATCTTCTCGCCATCGACAGTCCACCAGCCGTGCGCAAAAATCGAGTGAGGCAGCGGGCGCTCCAGCGCCATCAGCATCGTGGACCAGTAGACCGCGTGGGTGGTGAGGATGTCCTTGCCCACGAGATGGGCATCTGCTGGCCAGAATCGCTCGAGTCCCGGTTTGTATTCCAGGGCGGACACGTAATTCACCAGCGCATCGAACCAGACATAGGTGACGTACTCTTTGTCGAACGGAAGTTCGATCCCCCAGGAGAGGCGGGATTTCGGACGTGAGATCGAGAGATCGCCCAGCTTTTGCGTCTGTAGAAATCCCAGGACCTCATTGCGTCGAGAGACGGGGCGGATGAAATCGTCGTGGGTTCGGATATGCTCGATCAACCGTTCCTGATACTGGCCCATCTTGAAAAAATAATTGTGCTCGCTCAACCGTTCGATGGGACGTTTGCAATCCGGACACAGGCCATTAACGACATCTTTCTCCGTCCAGAACCGTTCATCGTACGTGCAATACCATCCCGTGTAGTCTGCCTTGTAAATCAGCTGTTTATCGTACAGCTGTTGAAGATATCGTTGAACAACAGCTTGATGCGGCTTATCCGTGGTCCGGATGAAGGCGTCATTGGAAATGTTCAACCGTTGCCAGAGGTTTGTGAATTGCGGCGCGAGGCGGTCGCAATGGGCTTGCGGGGCGACACCGGCCTTCGCGGCGGCCTGCTGGACCTTCTGCCCGTGTTCATCCAGGCCGGTCAGGAAAAACACGTCGCGTCCACGGAGTCGCCAGTAGCGCGCGAGCACGTCGGCGGCCACGGTCGTATAGGCATGGCCGATGTGCGGGACGTCGTTGACGTAATAGATCGGCGTCGTGATGTAGAACGTGTCGCGCTTGTTCATATGCCGTGGGGTGAAGATAGCAAGACGCCGGCGATGAAAGCTAGCAGGCTGTTGATACAGGCCGCCGCCGGTGTTCTCGGTCGCGCGTCTCCCTGCGACGTATCCAGAGGGTACGCCTCAGTCGTCGTGCTTCCTGCGGCCTTGCCGGACGGGCTTTCTGAACCGCCTGCGACAAGGTTTCTAGGCCTACAGACTATCGCGGCGTGTCGGCGGTGTCCTGAGGCGTCAGCAGGTGACGGACCCGCAGCAAGATGGTTTCGAGCGCCATCTGCACGTTCAGGTTCCGATGGGCTTGCCGCTCCAGTTTTTCGAGATCGTTGATCAGGTCCAGTAGTTCGTCGATGTCGATGCGCTCGGCCAGCGCCTGCATGCCGGCTTTTTGATCCAGGTTGAGCACATGATCGGAGCCGGTGCCCACGGCCACCAGGAGGATATCGCGCAGCCAACGCAGCAGCCAGTCGAAGGCTTCCGGTCCGCGTTCTTCCTTCGACAGGGCTTCGGCGGCGGCGAGCACCGTGGAATAGGACTGGAGGCCTTTGGATGAAAAGATGACGGCGAATTCCTTCTGGCTGTTCCGCGCCTGTTCGAGATCGCATTCCAACGCTCGCCCCAATTGCCCGTCACTGAGCACGGCCAGGAAGTGCGCATCGGCCGGCGGAAGTTCTCGTTTGAGAATCACGGCGGCTTCGACTTGAGTCTGCGCGGGTGCCGTCAGTCGCAGGGCCTGGCAGCGCGACCGGATCGTGGCCGGCAGGGCATAGGGTCGGCTCGACACCAGAATGAACAGGCTGTGGTCGGGCGGCTCTTCCAGTGTTTTCAACAAGGCATTGGCGGCGCCGATCGTCATGCGATCCGCGTCGTCGATCAGGCAGATCTTTCGATCACCGATCAGCGGGCGATAGATCATCTGGTGTTCGATGTCGCGAATGAGCTCGATCTTGATTTGGGGATTCGCGAGTTCTTGGTCCGGCTCGATCACCATGAAGTCGGGATGGGTGCGCGCGTCCACCTGGCGACAGGCCCGGCAGGCGCCGCAGGCATTCGGTGCCTGCTCGTTCGAGACGGTTTCGCAGAGGAGTGCTTGCGCCAGGCGAAGGGCGAGGAGACGTTTGCCGATGCGATCGTCGCCATGGAAGAGGTAGGCGTGCGCAAGCCGATTCTGCGCGATTGCAGACCGGAGCAAGGTTTTGGCGCTGTCATGGCCGATGATATCAGCGAACGGCATGGCGGACCTGCGATGTGCGTGATGGCTGAAGCCGTGACGCTGCCGAACGGCTGTTTGCTCGTCCAGGCCGGTCCAGCAGCGGTGTGACGATACGGGCAACCGCGCGGGCGACCGTCTCTCGCGAGGCGCGCGCGGATACGATTTGGATGCGTCGGGGATGGCGCTTTGCCAGATCGAGAAATCCGGCTCGCACTCTCCGATGGAACCGGAGGGATTCGCGGTCCAGCCGGTTCAGCTCGGCGGCGGATCGCCGTCGCGCCAGGCCGGTTGAAACGGGGAGATCGAACACCAGCGTCAGGTCCGGCATGAGCGTATGGGTGGCGAGGCGATTGAGTCGTTCGAGCGTGGCGATGTCTAGTCCTCGCGCATAGCCCTGGTAGGCGAGCGTGGAGTCGATGAACCGGTCGCAGAGCACGATGCTCCCACGCGCGAGCGCCGGTTCGATGACCTGGGCGACATGTTGCCGACGCGCGGCGAGGACCAGAAAGGCCTCGGTTTCGGGCGCCACCGGTTCGTCGGCGCGATCCAGCAGCACCGAGCGGATTTTTTCCGCGAGCGGGGTGCCGCCCGGCTCCCGGGTTTCCACCGTGTCGTATCCCTGGTTCCGGAGGTGCTCGCCCAGGAGTTTGGCCTGGGTCGATTTTCCGCACCCCTCCGTTCCCTCGAGGGTAATGAACAGGCCCCGGGGTGGTCGGCTACGTGGCGTCATCATTCGGGTCTGAAAAACTACGGAGCAAGAGGGCCGGATCCTATTCCAAGTGATTGAAAATAGCAAGAAAAGGCTTGCGACGATTGGTGAAAGACCAGTATCATGCAGCTCTACCAAGGGCCCTTCAGCCGCACATGTTGAAAGCTTCACTCAAACGTTATTTTCTCACCGGTTTGCTGATCATGATCCCCATCTGGGGGACCATCCTGATTTTGAAAACCCTGTTCGTCAGTCTGGACGGCATTCTCGGCGACGCCACGGCTCAGTTGGTGACCCCCGGCTACTATGTGCCGGGCTTGGGAATCGTGGCGCTGATCCTGCTCATTTTTGTCACCGGTCTCTTTGCCGCGAATTTTATCGGTCGTCATGTGGTCCGGCAGTGGGAGGGATTGCTCAATCGCGTGCCGGTCGTGCGTGGTATTTATTCCACCATCAAGTCGATGATGGACATTCTCTCGTTTGCGGAACGGGAGAGTTATCGCCGCGTGGTGCTGATTCAGTTTCCCAAGAACGGCCACTATTGTTTTGCGTTTGTGACCGGTGTGACCAAGGGGGAAATGCAGCAGCTCTCGCCGGACCCGCTGGTGCACGTCTACGTTCCGACCTCGCCCAATCCCACGTCCGGATATTTCCTGCTGGTGCCCGAGCGTGAAGTGATCGCCGTGGATATCACGGTGGAAGAGGCCATGAAATTGATCGTCTCGGGAGGGCTCTACACGCCCACTCCTCCCTCGGGCGGCGCGTCGCAGTCCGGCGGAAAGACGTGGGCGCCTATTAAGCAACCCGATGCAGGTGTGCAGGTCGGTTGATCCCGCGTGCACTCGACAGACCCTGCGTCGATTTCTTATGGTGAAGACTCAATGACTCATTCGTCGCAGGACAAGCTTGTGCCATCCTCCATTCCCGGGCTCGGTGTCATCATCATGGCGGCGGGACTCGGTAAGCGCATGAAGTCGGCGCTGGCCAAGGTGCTCCATCCGGTGGGGGGGCGGCCGATGGTGATGTACGTACTCGATATCGCCTGCAGCCTGGCTGAACAGGGTGTGGCGGTCGTCGTCGGCCATCAAGGCGCGGAGGTGCGGAAGGTGGTGGAGGCGGTCGGCGACCAGGTGGCCGTCGCCGAGCAAACCAAGCAATTGGGGACAGGTCACGCGGTGTTGCAGGCGCGTCCGGTGTTCAGCGGTGGCTCGCATCGGAAGCCGTCCCGCTATGTAATCCTCAACGGCGACACCCCGTTATTGACGGAAGCGACGGTGCGGGAATTGCTGGCGATGCACGATGCGCAGGGCGCTGCGGTGACTCTGCTGACCGCCGTGCTCGACGATGCGTCCGGCTACGGACGGGTCATTCGACGGCGTCGCGATGAATGGTTGCAAGGTGCGGCGGATAACGCGGTGCAGAGCATTGTGGAAGACAAGGACGCATCTGAGGCCGAACGGGCTGTGCGCGAGATCAACGTCGGGACCTACGTCGTCGACGGCGAATTTCTCTTTCCGGCGCTCGATACACTCGATCCCCGGAATGCGCAGGGCGAGTATTACCTCACGGACATCGTGCAGATGGCGGTTCAGCAGGGACGCACGGTGTCGGCCTTGCGGCTGCGCGATATCGACGAGGGCCTCGGGATCAATAGCCGCGTGCAATTGGCGGAGGCTGAGGGAGTGATTCGCCGGCGGATTCGGGAGCGATGGCTGGAAGCCGGTGTCACGATGCGGGATCCTGCCTCGACCTGGATCGATGCGGAGGTGACCATCGGCCGTGACACGGTGTTGTATCCGAATGTGACGCTCGAAGGCCGGACGGCGATCGGCGAATCTGTCGTCGTGCATTCCGGCGCCAGGATTACGGATTGCGCCATCGGCGACAGGGTAGAGATTCTGGATCACTGTATTCTTCGCGAGTCGCAGGTGGAGGAGGACTGTCATCTCGGACCGTTCGTGCACCTGCGACCGGGTGTCATCGCGCGGCGCAAGGCGAAGGTCGGCAATTTCGTCGAGATGAAAAAGACGGAACTCGGTGAGGGGTCCAAAGCCAACCATTTGAGTTATCTTGGCGACGCCACGATCGGATCGGGAGTGAATATCGGCGCTGGAACGATCACCTGCAATTACGACGGCTATAAGAAATTTCACACGGTGGTCGGAGACGGCGTATTTATCGGCAGTGATGTCCAGCTCGTTGCGCCGGTGACGGTCGGGCAAGGTTCCATCATCGCGGCCGGCGCCACCGTGACGCAGGATGTGCCGAAGGATGCGTTGGTGATTGCCCGGGTTCCCCAGGTGACTCGCGAGGGCTGGGCGGCCAGGCGGCGCGCGTTACAGAGCGGGCAGGTCCCGCCTCCGGCTCCCGAGGTGAAGGCTGCAACGTCTGCCAAGACTGTGACGCGGGCGAAGATTTCTACGCGCGCAAAGGCGTCGACATCCGCGAAGCGTGCTGTGAAGAAGAAGCAACCGGCAGTGCAACGTTCAAAACGGAGGTAACGGCGACCTATGTGTGGCATCGTTGGCTACGTGGGAAATCAGGACGCAGTACCCATTTTATTGAACGGGTTGTCGAAGCT
>WBZQ01000696.1_pt1 | contig 25372 bp, 28 predicted proteins | sample 5204251 | NCBI WGS metagenome assembly WBZQ01 (sample SAMN12412402, study PRJNA552823) | activated sludge metagenome | isolation source: activated sludge from nitrification reactor of wastewater treatment plant... | place: USA: Virginia | collected 2017-09
CTCCGCCGGTTGAGCGTCGCGTCGCGCTCATGTGCGCATGATCGCCGCGGATCGGTGCATGCCGGAGTGAGTAACGGTGCCACACGGCGAGAACGACCGCGGGCCGCCGCGACAGCCAAGATGCTGCGGATCACCAGCCCAGGCGATGCGCTTTCACCGCGAAGCGGTGGCATTGTTGCGGCGAGCTCGTCGGGCGCAAGGTTCTGAGTCCGACCGTCCATCTCGCATGCTTTATCATGGCGGCGTGACACTACTTCCGACAAGCAAAAGTCATCGCGGCCTTGATCCCTTCCGGTTTGGTCAGTTTGCTTGACAGCCTCCGCTTTCGAACGCGCGGCCTGCAAGAATCCGTTGTCGTGAAGCCGATGGCGCGATCGGTCGTCCGTTTGCCTGACGCGGTCACGCAGGTGTTGGGCCTCTGACGATGGACGGTATCGCCGAGCGGTAAAGGGCCTTTTGGCCCCGATCGTTCCCTGCAACGGCGCGTCCGGCTTTTTTCCCCGCCACGCTACGCGTGTCTCCTCGCGCAAGACAAAAAAGCCGTCCTGTCCGCCGTCCTCCGCTTCGCTTCGGCCTCCGGTGCAGGTCGATCGCCGCCCGGCGCAAGGACCGTCATCGAGGCCGCAATCACGCGAGCCCGACAGCAAACGGAGAGACGATCATGGCAACCATCGGAACATTCACCAAGAGCGACAACGGCTTAGGTCATGTGCTGAGAAGTGTCCTTTAGCGCCACTGTTCGAGGCCCTGGCACGCAGACGTCCGGGTCAAGCGTTCCCGCAGCGAAGCGAGGACAACGCTTGACGCGGCGGCGACACCACAAGCTATTTGATGGGGTGCAGGCGAAGTCCTGCACCCCTGCCACGTGGCGAACGGGAGAGCGCGAGGGGAACCCCTCGCATCCAAAGTAAGACTTGCGCCGAAGGCGCTCCGTTTATCTTTTATTCGTGTGCTGTCATCTGTCAGTTTCATCGACACGGTAAGCACTTGAACGATGTCGATGTCCTCTTGCACCTCCGGGTGCCTTGCCACCGGAGAGCAGGATGGTTTCGATTGTGCGGGCAGTGCCCGGTGTTGAAGGGATTCCGGCAGGTTTCCCCATCCTGCTCGATGCGCAGATGTCGATTGTCGAGCCTGCCTTCGGCTACCTGATCGAACTCGCCACCATTCCCGGCCGCTCGCATGCGATGGAGACGTTGAGGACGTATAGCGAGCACCTGCACGACTGGTTCGACAGCCTGGAGCAAAGCGAGCTGGACTGGAGCCTCGCCGATGAGGGAACGATCGCCGCCTACCGGAACCGCATGCTGGCAGCGCCGAGCCCTCATACGGGGCGGCCCTATGCCCGGTCCACCGTGAACGATCGTGTCCGGACGATCTGCCGCTTTTATTCTTGGGCGCATCGGCGCGGTCTGATCGAGGCAGTGCCCTTCGACTATGTTGAGGTGTCGCTTCGCTCAGTGCGTCGTCAGGGCATGCTGGCGCATCTGGATCACCGGCCCGCGACCGTGATGGCGAACATTCTGACTGTTTCGGAGGTTGAACGTCTGCCGCGACCGCTGCGTGTCGATCAGCTCCAATCTTTGTTTCGGCATCTTTCGTCGCCCTATGACCTGATCGCCGAGTGGGCTTTGGCCACCGGCATGCGCCGCAAGGAACTGTGCGGCTTGCAGCTACATCAGGTGCCGGACGTTGCTCACCTTGATATCGACGAGGCCCCACTTGTCGGAGTGCCGCTGATCGTTACCAAGGGCGATCGGCCGCGCACCACCTATCCGCCGTTGCGACTGATCGACCGGACCCACTGGTATGTGGGAGAGCAGCGTGCGGCGCTGGTGAAGCTCCGACGCAGAACGCGCCCCGGTTACCGGCCGTCATCGGCGCTGTTCCTCAACAGCAACGGAGATCCCGTATCGAAAGCGAGGTTTTCCGCCGCGTTCGGCGCGGCCTTTCAGGCGGCAGGGCTGACAGGATCGGGCCATTGGTTGCGGCATACATTCGCGATGACCATGCTCGTGCGCCTGCAGAAGCAGGCGGCGACAACACCAGATCTCAATCCGCTCAAGATCGTGCAGGTCCTGCTCGGACACGCCTCGATTCAGTCGACGGCAATCTATCTGCGCTGCGTCGAACTTCATACCGACACGCTCGCCGAGAGCCTGGCCTATCTTTACGGCGAGTTGGTGCCTCATGGCCGGGCGTAAAAGGACGTCGATCAATCGGCGTATTACAATTGCGGCACCGGAGAATGCGGCAACTGACCTCATCACCGATAAGGTCATATTCACCGATGCCGGAGGTCGGCCAATCCAACGGTTCGACCCCGAGCAGCTTTCCGGCCTGCCTGCCGATCTGCGCGGGCTCATGGTCCAGGCTTTCCGGGAGCATGGCGTCAGCCAAAGGCCGGCGACTCGCCGAACGACCTGGGGAGCGATCCTCCGCTTTGCCCGCTACGTCGTCGACGATGGGACGATCAAGAGAGCCGGCGATGTCGATACCGCCGCGCTCGGCCGCTACGTGCTCTGGCTCAGGGCACAGGCGGCCTCCCGCGCGCTGCGCGGTGCGCACGCCACGGCGTTTGATGTGCTTCGGCCGTTGCTATTGTGGTGCCAGCGCAATCGACCAGGCGCACTCGCACGCGACCTTGAGATTCCCTGGAATCCGTTTCCCGGAAGGCGAACGCATCAGCAACCGCGTCGGCGGCTGCCGCCCGATCAGATCAAGGCGATCCTCAGCGCCTGCTACGAGGAGATCGATGAGGCCTGGGCCCGGTTTCAGCATGGGCGGGATGTCATCCGGCGCACCGAGCTTCCGCCCAAGATCCTGCGCGGTCAGGGACTCGATCGATGGATATGGCGGATCAGCCGCATCGAGGACGGTCGCATGCCCGACAGGGCTGTTCTCGAAGAACACGGGATCAAGTCCGCCACGCTCGTGAAGTCCTGGGGCGGCTACCGCACCATCACGCAATATTTTCACATCACAACCGATACGCTCGTTCCGTTCTTCCTGGCGATCGCCATCCAGACCGCCGCCAATCCGGAACCGCTGCGCCATATCCGCCGCGATTGCCTCGTCCCGCATCCGCTCGACGAGCATCGCGTTATCGTCGACTGGAACAAGGCCAAGACCAGTGCGCGCCTCCAGAAGGCGCAGCGCCGGTCGTTCGATCGGCGTCGACGATACGCCGCGCCGAACCTGATCGCGATGGTGCTGGCCTTGACCGAACCGCTTGTTGCGGATGCGTCGCCCACGCAGCAGGATCGTCTGTTTCTGACGCGTAGCATCTATACGGAGCCCAGCCGCCGCTCGCTTCGTAGCCGCACGGAGGTGGTCGAGCATTCCGTCCTCAGGCGCGCTATCCTCAGATTCACCACGCGCGCCAACCATCGCATCGATGAGTGGAATGCAGCACATCCCGACAGCCCGCGTTCGCGGGTCGCCAGCTTCGCGCCCGCTCTGTTTCGGGGGACGGTCGCAACCGCGCACTATCGCGCCTCCGGCGGCGATATTCTCGTGGCCCAATCGATCCTCAATCATGCCAGCGCCGCGACGACCGAGACCTACCTCAAGAGCGAGGAGACGACGCGCTTTCAGCGCCAGACGATTGCTCGCCTGCAAAACCTGATGGTCGCATGGGTTCGCGGCTCCGAACGGATCGATCCCACGCGAGCCGCCGCGACGATCAGCGGGAACGCTCCGTTCGGTCATGATTGCCTTGCCCCCATCGTGTCAGGCGATGACGGCGATGGTCGCCTGTGCCCGCATTTCGGCGGCTGCCTGTCCTGTCCCGGCCTTGTCATCCCGATCGACACGGAACATCTGGCACGCATCCTCGCCGCCATCGATCGGTTCGAGCAAGCCCGCAGCCGGCTCGATCCCCGACGCTGGAATCTCCTCTATGCGCCGTCGTGGCGGATTCTCACGCAGGACATCCTTCCGGACTTCCCGCTGGCGATGCACGAGGCCGCGCGTGCGCTCGCCAATGGCATGCCTGCCTTGCCGGAGCTGGAGTGATGTCAGTTACGCCACCTATCCGACGGATGTTCGATCGCCCACAAAAGGTTTCGGAACAGTCGCTGTGGTCAGACCCACAATGGCAGTTCGACGGACTTCGGCCTGGCCTGCGCCTGACTCAGTTGCGCTTCGACTGGGATTTTCAATTACCCGACGGCAGCCGCTTCACCGCGCCGTGCTGGTCCCAATGGCTTCATGACGCGCAAACCTTCCTGTGGTCGCTTCGAGTCGATCCGCCGCGTGGACGACGTCGGCTTCGCGCGCGTAGCCTTGTAACGGTTGGTCACAAATTGCGCGTCCTGATCGGCTGGATGGCCGACGAAGGGATGCGCGGTTTCGGCGCCCTTGATCGGGAGAATGCGCAGCGTTTCCTTAGCGTCGTTGCCGAGCGCATCACGGTCAGAGGCAATGCCGTCACCCCCAACACACGTCATGCCTATGCGAACGTCGTTGCGGCGCTTTGGCTGCAACGCCACAAGCTCGCTGATCCGCCTCCGGATGATCCGTTCGATGGCGAGCGCGCCAGCGCCTTTTCCGGATTCTGCGGGCTCGCAGCCGAGCGATGGCCATTCACCCCCGATGCGATCGCCGTGTCTCTCATTTCGAAGGCAATCCGTCTCATCGGCCAGCCGGCCGACGACCTGATCGCGCTTCGCGACCAGGCGGCGAGCCTTTATAAAGAACGACGTGCCCGAGGCCTTACCAGGCCATCGGTGCGGCAACCCGTATTGAAGCTGATCGCCGCTTTCAAGTTCACTTGTCTCGACGGCGACGATGCCCCCTGGCATCCGCCGATCATCGGCACCAAGCAGGTGCGTTTCCTCGTCGACAGGATCTACGAAGCCTGTTTTGTCGTCATCTCGTATCTCGTCGGCGCCAGGGTCTCCGAGATCCTCGCTCTGGAAGCCGATTGTATCGAGCAGCATCGCTCGGCGGACGTAACCGAGACGTTTGCCTATCTTCGCGGCCGCATCTTCAAGACCGCCGCCGATGAAGCGGGCCAGCCGCATCTGTGGGCCGCTCCTCAAGCCGTCGTCCGAGCCATCGAGGTGTTGGAGCGATTGTCCGCCCCTTTGCGCCAGCAGGCGGGTCGCTCCGAGCTCTGGCTCGTCATGCAGGGACACGGCATCATCGACACGCGCACCATCGATGTCATGACCAGCAGCACATTGGTATCGCGTCTCAACGGCTATTTTGCGCCGTTCGTCGCGCTTCCCACCGATTCCGACGGCAGCACCTGGCGTTTGACTACCCATCAGGGCCGCAAGACCTTCGCCCGCTTCGTCGGCAAGCGCGATCGTACCGGCCTTCACGCCTTGCAGCACCATTTCGGGCATGTGACGCGCATCATGACCGACCGCGCCTATGTCGGGACGGATTTCGATCTCGGCGAACTCGTCGATGCACAAACTCTCGAGGAGACCCGATCCGCGCTCGAGGAACTGCTCACCGCATCGCGTCTCGGCGGCAAGGCGGGGCGCATGATGTCGTCGCGGTCGCGCTTCCGCGGCCGTACCCGCGACGGCGAACTCACAGCTTATGTCGATTTCCTCATCGAGGAGAGCGGCATGCGGCTCGGCGTCTGCGACTGGGGGTATTGTGTCTATCGTGCCGAGTCCGCCGCTTGCATGGGGGACGAACGCGGTCCGAACCCGCTGTGGCGCACCGAGAGTACCTGCATGAGCTGCGCCAACTTCGCAGTCACCGACCGGCACCGCCCGGTCTGGCAAGCGCGCCTTGATCGCAACCTCGCTTTGGTCGCCGACGATCGACTCGATGCATCAAGCGTCGCTCTCGCCAGAACGCGCATCGCCGAGTGCGAGCGCGTCCTTTCCGATCTTTCTGCCACAGGAGAAGCCCGTGCCGAAGACGACGGCCGCAAATCCACTTGATCGACGCGTGCAGGCGACAGCCGAGAAGCTGCGCGCCGCCCTTGATCGTCTAGTCTGCGGCTCCGATGAGTCTCCGATGATCGAACGGCAATTGACCGTTGCAGCCCTCGCGCGGGAAGCGCGTGTTGGGCGTAACGCCATCTACGCCAATCACCGCGATATCCTCGATGAGCTGACTCGCGTCCGTCAGCAGCGGCGCGCTCCTAGTCGGATCGCCGCCATCACGGAGAAGGTCGCCGAACAACGCATCGCCGTCGACACCATGCAGGGTCAGCTTCGTCAGCTCGCGACCGAGAATGCCGGACTCATGCGGCGCGCGATCGAAGCGGAGCGCCGTGCCGACAGGGCCGAGCACCGCATCGCGCAGTTGACGAAGGAGCTTGATCGCCACCGTCGCCCCAGCTTGCTACGATCTTTGGCAGGTGAGCACGGAGAGGGTCGATGATGATGTCGTTGTATCGTCCAGCCTTCTTGCCGCTCCATGCACCAATCGCTCCTTGCCGGACGATGCAGGATAATGTCGGGTCCATCGCGGCCTCTCGGATGACGACGTCTATGCCCGATGCGCGGGACGTGTCTCGATAAGCCGTCGCGTCGTCGTCGCTGGTGTTTCTATGCCATATGCCAAGGTTTCTCCTTCGCAGAGCTGTCCAGAAGTGCGTCCATTGCAGCCTTTCTTGCTGGCGTATCTCACACCGCGTTCGGCTGCTGCGCAGCCCGCCCTTGATCCCGCAACAGCGCGATGCCGACCTTCTTCCCCGCCGTGCTCGGCTGACGCCTCCGCGCGGCTTCCTCGCGAGGCAAGAAGCTCGTCCCTGCGCCGCCTTCCACTGCGTTCCAGCCCTTCGGGTGCGGGCCGGTCGCCCGGTGTTTTCCGATCGCCATCAAGGCCGCGATGGTCGCGACCTGATACAGCAAAGGAGAAGACCTATGGCTCAGATCGGCACGTTCACCCGCAACGAAGACGGTTCGTTCGCCGGAGTCATCAAGACCCTCAACCTCAGCGTCAAGGCTCGCCTCGTCGTCGCCGAGAAGGACAGCGAGAAGTCACCCGACCTCCGCGCGCTCGTCGGCAACATCGAGATCGGGGCTGCCTGGAAGAAGGTCGCCAAGGAGACGGGCCGGGAGTACCACTCCCTCAAGCTCGACGATCCGAGCTTTCCCGCTCCGATCTACGCGAGCCTCGTGGAGAACGAAGACGGCTACGCTCTCATCTGGTCGCGCTGAAGCGGCCAACCAGCGGCGCGGCGCTCCAATCGGGGCGCCGCGATCGCGCTAAAGGACACCTCGGAAGTGTCCTCCAGCAAATAGCGAAGCAAACGCTGATGCTTCGTTTCAAAAGGACAGTTGACGACTGACCTAAAACGGCTACAGCGGCTCGGTCAAGACACTCACCCTCAACGTCAAGTCGGTGAAGTTCGTCGCCGCCGAAGGCGACAACGAGAAGGGTCCGGACTACCGCGTCATCGCCGCTGGAACGGAGTTCGGGGCGGCGTGGAAGAAGACGTCCGACAAGGGCAACGACTACCTCTCCGTCAAGCTCGACGACCCGTCGTTCCCGGCTCCAATCTATGCGAGCCTGGTGGAGAGCGAAAGCGAGGATCTGGCGCTCATCTGGTCGCGCCGTCGCGCCGCCGACTGAGACCGGCCACCAGCGAGGCCCCGCGCAAGCGGGGCTTCGTCATGCTCATATCCGCCACCGCAAGATAAGGAATACGGCGAGCTGCGCTCGCATTGTTCCGATCGGCTGCGGCTGAAGCCCTTGCCGATCGAGTGGGGAACCAAGGGGTCTTACCCCTTGCTCCCCGCAAATGCCGCCTGTTGCGGAGCAGGGCCGCGGCCTCGCAGAACGGCCGATCACCACGTCGGCATCACATCGTCATCCGCTCCGCTCGCCTCGCAGCCTGGCCCCCGCGCGCCGGCATGTGCCCCCTCCATCCCCGCGCGCTCACGCGCCCCCGGAAGGCATGTCGGGGGACATGCCTTCGGCATTAACGGGAAAGGACAGGACAATGAACTTCATCAGCAGCAGCCAGACCCCGCAGGCAGTGAATAGCGGTTTCCGCGTGGACATCTCGCGCGGGCAGCGGATCGGCCGTGTGTCGTCGGAATGGTTCTCTCGCCCGAACGATCAGCGTTATTTGTCGCTCACAGAGCTTTACGATGCCGTGAAGATGCGCGCGGATCGTGCGAAGACCCGCACCGTCGAAAGCCGCGCCGTTCGCGTTGAGGCGAGCAGGGACAACGCCGAGCGGCTTTCGCTGATCGTCCCCGGACAGGACCAGCCGATTTCCCCGACGCATTGGAGCTTTGGGCAGTTGTGCAGCCTTGTCGGCGCACCCGCAACCTATATGCGCCAGCTTGCCGCGCCGCTCGCAGGCATCAACTTACAGCATGGCTTGCTGTCGCATCGCGCCGAGCTTGTGAAGACGCTGGAAGCGGAAGACGGACGCATTGAACTGCGCGCCGTGACCGGACCGGACTACGGCCGCATCTGGGACCATGAGCTTGTCGCCGCCGTGATGAAGATCGCGGGCAACGGCACGGGCGATACCATGTGGAAAGTGCCGGGCGTTTTGGATTGGGCGACCATGACGCACAATCCGTTCGTGGATATCACCAAGGACACCACCACGCTTTACGCCAGCGACCGCGATGTTTTCCTTTTCCTTGTGGACGACACGCACCCCATCGAGGCCGGACGCCTGCCGAACGGCGAGCCGGATCTGTATTTCCGGGGCTTCTATTGCTGGAATAGCGAAGTCGGCAGCAAGACACTTGGTATTGCGTCTTTCTATCTCCGCGCCGTTTGCATGAACCGCAATTTGTGGGGCGTGGAAGGGTTCGAGGAAATCAGCATCCGGCACAGCAAGTTTGCCGCGCAACGCTTCGCCCAAGAGGCGGCACCGGCATTGACCAGCTTCGCCCATTCCTCGCCCGCGCCATTCGTCGACGGGATCAAGGCGGCGCGCGAACATATTGTTGCCCGCACCGATGAGGACCGCGAAACCTTCCTGCGCAAGCGCGGGTTCAGCAAGGCCGAAACCGGCAGGATCATAGAGACCGTGCTTTCGGAAGAAGGCCGCCCGCCCGAAAGCATCTTTGACTTTGTGCAGGGCATGACGGCGCATGCCCGCACCAAGGCGCATCAGGACACGCGCCTGGAACTGGAGGGGAAGGCAAAGACCCTGCTGGAGAAGGCGATATAATCAGCGAAGGCCGCGCCGGTTGCGCGGCTCTCCGCCTTTCAGGCTTTGCACCTTCGGAAAATTTCGCGCCGATCCAGCGTTGCAGATCGGCGGCGCGGCCGTGCGCAGAACACGGCCGCCGCTCGCCGGACTGCGCCCGGCTCGCGATTCACGCACCGACCGGCTAAGGGACGATGACGGCTCGTCGAATACCTAGTATATTGGGTGGAAGTATATTAGGTAGCCGGTGACTCCTCCCGCATGAACTTACGGGAGAGAGTCGCAAGGAACCTGCGTCGGCTGAGACAGGAGAAATCTGTCTCGCAGGAGGAGCTTGCCCATCTTGCCCAGGTCAACCGCAATTACGTCGGCATGTTGGAACGCGAAGAATATGCCGCCTCCATCGATATGCTGGAGAAACTCGCCCTCGCGCTCGACATCGACCCGATCGAGTTTCTGCGCGCCGATACCTGATAACGCGCAGACATCACCGCCCGCCTGCAAAAAAAGAAGATCGTCCTGGATACGGCAATGCCCGCCGCTGGCACGAAAGCGTCAAGTTGTCAGACTATTTATCGCATCTGCGGCATAACATTATTCCGCGTCTGGAGAAGGAATGTCGCCGAAAGTTCGATTGCGGGGGTAACCGGATAATCCAGTTTGAATCTAAAGCGCATAAGTCAGAGGCACGTCGATGACAAAGCCTAACTTCAAGGACAGTCCGCCGCTGACCGATCGGGTGAACGCATATGATGAGGCGCACCTTGCTACCTATCTGCGTCTGTTGGACGCCGCCGAGGAAGGTGCCGATTGGCGCGAGGTTGTCAAAATCGTATTCGGCTTTGACGTGACATCCGATCCCGAACGCGCCAAGCGGATTCATGACAGCCATTTGGCTCGAGCGCGCTGGATGACCGAGAACGGCTACCGTCACCTGCTTGAACCCCGCATGCAGTAAGTTCCGCGACGTCTCTCATCACGACAGCCAAAGTGAATTTGTTGTCCGGTCGAAGAACCCTCTGCATTCCGATTATCTGTCTTGCCGTTTTCCCGGTCTTCGCCATAGACGGAATCATCCCGAAGCCAACGACTGAGGGGGAGGTCGCGTCATGGAGCCGCTGCAAGACTGGCGCTCACCGCAATTCGAGGAACAGTTGAGCCGGCTCGACCGTGGCGGCATCACGTTCGAGTTCCTGCGCCGCAACAAGCAATATCGCAAAGACTATCATGCCGTGGCGGAAGCCGTCGTCTCGGGAAGGCTTGAGAAGCGTGAGGCGATAGCGCGCCTTTCACGCCGCTGGGGGCTGGCCTTTCGCGGCGGACCCCGCTGCATCGGCTTTGGTCGTGCAGCCGATATGGCTGCCGCAGCTCAACCCTGCCACGCTCATTGTCACGGCCGCGCCGGAAGGCTTTGCCGCGCGTTCCTTACCTGACCCCGCAACGCTATCCATTCGCGGAGAACCGAGCAGCGACGGATTGCATGGTGTCGTCGAAGACGTACAAGGCGATCTCGGCGTCTGGCTTCCGAGCGGTGATACGGTCGTACAGGCAGGCGTTTTTCTGCCGTTCGACGAGCATTTCCATTGGCGCAGGAAAAATGCGCTTCGACTCTACCGGCACATCAGTGGCGAGCGATCCGGACCTCCGCCGCGCGAGGAACGCCTGACCCGTTTCCAGCTTCACCGGGCCGCGCTGATGCTGCGCGTATGGGACGGCGTGGAATCCGGCGAGCCGCGTCGTTTGATTGCGAGTATCCTGATCAACGAGAAGGTCAGGACGTTGCGCGCGCTCGACTGGAAGAACGCGCCGGAGCGACGGCGGCTGGCCCGCATTCTTGCCGCCGCCCGTGAACGCATCGAAGGCGGATATCTGCGCTGGCTCGCTCCCCGGGCGAGACACCAGCGGCACAATGTTGATCGCAAGACCTGACACGTCATCCCGATCCTGATGCGCAGCGGCCCGGCCATCGGCACCCACGCATGTCGCGCCAGGCGGGAAGGGGGGACACTTCTGTTAACGGCTACGAATTTCGTCACTCCTCCGAGCCGCGAATTTTTCGCCATCGTCGCACCCGACTCGCCGCCGTGATGGCGGCTGCGACGGAGGTCCGCAATGCTGGAGAAGACCGATAAGAATTGGCCGCGTTTCGTGCGAACGCCCGAGGCTGCGCGCTTGCTCGATCTGTCTCCTCGCACGTTGGAGAAACACCGCTGCGACGGCACCGGGCCGGTCTATCACAAGCTCGGCGGCCGCGTGGTCTACGCCGTCGCCGATCTTGAGGCATGGGTTGACGGTTGCGCGCGGCAGTCTACTTCGGAATCCGCGGCTGGTCATGCGGCCGGCACTGCGCGCTGAGCATCGCTATGTCGGCGAGCCGCTCATACGACAGTCAGCAACTCGAACTCTTCCGGGCGCGCGCCGGTGACATCGCTGCCCGCGACGCGCAGGACTTGATGTCCTGGCCGTTCTTTTCCCTCGCCAAAGTGCGTCGTGTGACGCCGATCGACTTCCGCATGGGCGAGGTATCGATCCGCGTCGAAGCGACCGCGGAGCACGGCATGGCCACGATCTGGGACGCCGACGTGCTGATCTGGGCCGCCAGCCAGATCGTCGACGCGCGCGACCGCGGGCTGCGCACGTCGCGCCTGATGGCCGCCACACCGTATGAGATCCTCACCTTCGTCGGCCGCAGCGATTCCGGCCTGAGCTACGACCGCCTGAAGGCGGCGCTCGACCGGCTGCAATCCACCACCGTCGTCACCTCGATCCGCCAGCCGTCCGAGCGGCGGCGGCACCGCTTCTCGTGGATCAACGAATGGAAAGAACGTCTCGACGCGACCGGCCGACCGCTCGGGATCGAATTGATCCTGCCGGACTGGTTCTATGCCGGCGTTCTCGACGACGCGCTGATCCTCACCATTGACCGTGCCTATTTCCACCTGACCGGCGGGCTCGAGCGCTGGCTGTATCGCCTCGTGCGCAAGCATGGCGGCCGGCAGACGCACGGCTGGAGCTTCGATCTCCCGCACCTGCATCTGAAGTCCGGCAGCCTGTCGCCGCTGCGCCGTTTCCGGTTCGAGCTGCGCGCCATCGTCCAGCGCCAGCCGTTGCCCGGCTACCACCTGACACTGATCGACGATCCCGACGGCCGGCAGCGCCTGATCTTCCGGCCCGCGGGTTCCGACTGCACCGTTGCGCCGCTCCAGCGGCAGGGAGGCGTGCGATGAACATGGCACGCGCCGGTGCAAAAGGTGTGGATGGACCCGTACTATTGGGAACGCCGACACCCGTACTATCAGGAACGCGAGTCCCGTACTATTGGGAACGCGCGCGCCTCTTAACTGTCTGGCGCGACAAGGCGGATTTGTCCCCCTCTAACTTTCCTAACTCAAAGTCCTTCGGACTTTTGCTAACGCGGCACGCCACCTCGCGGAATTGTGGACGCGGGACTATCGCACGTCCGATCGGTTGCGACTGCCTTAACATCATCGTGTCGCGCTTCGTCCGAGGGTTGCGGCCATGACGGCAGACCTGCGCGCGAGCGGACCAACCGACCACACGCTGGTCGAACTGACGTGGCGCGAAAAGCGCATCGAGCACCGTATCCGCTTCGGGCACATCGTCGACGAACAGCGTCTCGACCGCCATCGACGCATCGTCAGTTTCGTGCCCGGAAGTATCTTCGCCTTCGTCCGTTGGGCGGCCAATGAATACGGCACGATCATCTCGCGGATCGACATCCTGCGCACCGTGACGACCGGCGAGCCGTATCAGACGCTGCCGTTCGTGCGCCCCGGCGGCGACATCCTGTTGCGGATCAGCGGATGGCCGAAGGTGCAGCGCGTGCTGGCCGCGATCGACGCGATCGAAGCGCTCGATATCGATCCCGCTGACGTTGCGCCAGAACACTGGCGGCATCTCAACCATCGCATCAGCGTCAACGAACCGTTCCGCATCTACAGCCCCGAGCAGCACCGCGCCTGGCTGTTGCGGCGCGAGGTTTCGCCATGATCTGGCGCCACATGACGTTGCTGTCGATGCTTGCTGGCGCAGCTTTGATCGTCGTGCCGGCCTGGAGCCGGCCGGACATCCGGTTCATCTGGAACGCATCCACGAGCGTGCCGATCGGGCTCTACCGCATCGTTCCCGGCGACCAGGTCGACGTCACCGATCTCGCCGTCGTCATGCCGCCCGCGGAGCTGGCGGCATTTCTCGACGAACGTCGCTATCTGCCGCGCGGCCTGCCTCTCATCAAGCGGGTCCTGGCGCTCGGCGGCACGACGATCTGCCGGCGCGGCAGCGCCATCATCGCCTATGACGGAATCTACGGACAGGCGCTCGCGCGCGACACGCGCGGCCGACCGCTGCCCGACTGGCAAGGCTGCCGCACGCTTCATGACGGCGAAGCCTTTTTCATGAATTGGGACAGCTCCGACAGCTTCGACAGCCGCTACTTCGGGCCGCTTCCCATCACCACCATCATCGGTCGCGCCATTCCCGTCTGGACCACCGGTGCCGCCGATCCGGCCGCGGAATTCCTCCGTGCGCCGGTCTCCGACGAGCCGTAATGGCTCGCTTCTCCAACCAGATGAGGATCATTGCAATGACTCAGATTGGAGCGTTCACCCGCAAGGAAGATGGCTTCTTCGGCCGCGTACGCACACTCGTTTTCGACGCCGAGGTGTCCATTCTTCCGATCGATGAATCCGACACCGAGAATGCGCCAAACCATCGCGTCTTCTGTAACGGCATGGAAGTTGGCGCGGCCTGGGATCGCACCGGCGACCGTGCCGGTGCGTACCTCTCCGTAACCATCGACGATCCGATCTTGAACCAACCCATCCGCGCTCGCCTGTTCGAGTCCGACACCAAGAAAGATGTGTGGAACCTGCTCTGGACGCGGCGGAAGAAACAGGAAGGCGAGGGGTGACGGCTATGCGGTGCCGGCGCTCGCGCGACCGTTCTCCTGCAATCCCCTTGATCGATCGAGCGCCCATCAATCCCCTCGACCCGATCGCTCACAGCGCGGCCGTCGCGCGCAGCGCAGGTCAGGGGCGTCGGTCAGTTTTCCGGGTGCGCGGCATGTCGTCGGACGATGCCCGTCCGGAAAACGCCAGCCGGCGGCGCAGCCTTGCCCTTGAGCGAAGCGAGCACGATGGCAAGCTGATGGCGGTTCGGGACGGCGGCTTTCGCGCCACGCTGTCGTCGATCATCGTCATGCTGTCCGCATGTTCCGTGATCGCGTGCTCGACAGCGGACGCGACTGCGGAGCCGCCGTTTGCGTCTCCTGCGACGCGCGTAAAGTCCGCTGCTCCATCGCGCGATCCGTGGGCCGCGCACATCGCCGAGGCGGCCAAACGCTTCGCCATTCCCGAGCGCTGGATACGCGCGGTCATGGCCGTCGAAAGCACGGGGAATAGGACCGCACGATCGCCCAAGGGCGCGATGGGCCTGATGCAGATCATGCCGAAGACATGGAACGAGCTGCGCAGGCGTTACGGTCTCGGCCACGACCCTTGGCAGCCGCGCGCCAACATTCTGGCCGGCGCGGCCTATCTCCGCGAAATGCACGATCGCTATGGCTCGATGGCCGCGATGCTCGCCGCTTATAACGCAGGTCCGAGGCGCTATGATGCGCACCTTGCGAGCGGCCGCGCACTGCCGGCCGAGACTGTCGCTTACGTCGCGAAGATCGCGGCGATGATCGACGGCAAGGTCCCTGTGATGCGCTTGGCCGGCGCCGCCTCGCGCAAATCCTGGTCGCTTGGGCCGATCTTCGTCGTGCGATCTAGTGTCCACCATGATGGCGAGTTCGGGGCGGTCGATCGTCCTTCCGGTCGACCATCGAGCGCGCCTTCGATCGTCGATCTGTCGGCGCTCATGCCACCGTCCGATGGCCTCTTCGTGCGAAGACTGCGCGCAGATGGAGAACAGCGATGAGCATCGAGTTTCCACGCTTCACGGCGTGCGCAATCGTAGAGATGGCGGAGGGCAGCGGGTCAGGCCAGGCAACAACTGTGGGAAGGCAAGATAAAAAGCCGCACATCGCGGCTTGGACGGTCGGTTGTTTTGCTTCTGCTTTTTCCGATTTTTTGCACATCGTGGATCGTCGTCACGATGTGCGCGTCTTTATTTTCGCGAATGATTTCAGTGAATATCGCACATCGCGAGTTCAGCTATGACACGCGATGACGATTTCCATGTTCGCCCAGGGCGCATCCGCTCATCGCGAGCGCAGCGCGCCTTGCCTTTTGTCGCTCAGGCGCTCGCCGCCGCGCAGAGGGCCGGCGGCCGCATCTCGCGCTCCGGCAAGATCACCGCGGGCCGCGGCCCGCATTTCGCGCGCGGCCGCGTCGCAAGCATCCGCGCCAATCGCTTCATCACCAGCCGCACGCGATTCTGCACCGTCAAGGCGCTCGTGGTCCGCAACAAGAGTCCGCGCGGTCCGCTCGCCCGTCATCTCAACTATCTCCGCCGTGATGGCGTCACCCGTGACGGCGAGCGCGCGAAGATGTTCGGCCCGGAGACCGACGACGCCAACGTCAAGGAGTTCACCGAGCGCTGCAAGGACGACCGGCACCACTTCCGCTTCATCGTCTCGCCCGAAGACGCGAGCGATATGGAGGATCTGAAGCGGTTCACCCGCGAACTGATGGCGCAGGCCGAAAAGGATCTCGGCACGAAACTCGAATGGGTTGCGGTCGATCACTGGAACACCGACAACCCCCACGTCCATGTCATCGTGCGCGGCCGCGCCGATGATGGTCGCGACCTCGTGATCGACCGCGACTACATCAAGAGCGGGATGCGCGATCGTGCGCAGGATCTCATCACCCAGGAACTTGGACCGCGCACCGATCTCGACATCAGCCGCGCGCTGAGCCGTCAGGTCGAGGCCGAGCGCTGGACCCAGCTTGACCGCCAGCTTGTCCGCGACGCCAACGAGCAGGGCGTCATCGACGTGGCGCCGTCACCGGACCGGCAGCCCGACGCATACCTGACGCAAAAGGTCGGACGCCTGCGCCACCTCGAACACCTCGGCCTTGCCGAGACCATCGGCTCCGGTCAGTGGATCATCGCCAAGGAGGCGGAATCGACGTTGCGCGACCTCGGCCAGCGCAACGACATCATCAAGCGGATGCACCGCGCCCTCGACGAGCAGGGCATCGCACGTGGCGCGGCCGACTATGTCCTGGCCGGCGAGGCGCATGGCGCCCCGATCATCGGCCGGCTGGTCGAACGCGGCCTCGACAACGAATTGGTTGGGACGGCCTATGCCGTGGTGGACGGCGTCGACGGCCGCACCCACCACATCAAGCTCCAGGACATCGAGTCGGCCGGCGACAGCGCGCCGGGCTCGATCGTGGAATTGCGATCCTTCGAGGACGCGAAAGGCGAGCGCCGTGTCGCACTGGCGGTCCGATCCGACCTCTCCATCGAGGCGCAGGCGACGGCGAACGGCGCGACCTGGCTCGACCGCCAGCTAGTCGCTCGCGACCCCGTTGATCTTGGCGGCGGCTTCGGTCTGGAGGTGAAGCAGACGATGGAGGCCCGCGCCGCACATCTGATTCAGGATGGCATGGCGCGGCGCGATGGCGAGCGCATCCTATTCAACCGGAACCTGATCGGTACGCTCCGGCAACGCGAGCTGGACGCGCTCGGCGACACGCTCGCGGCCGAGACCGGTATGCCATTCCAGAAATCTGCTGAAGGTGAATTTGTCGCCGGCACGTACAGCCGGCGCTTTGCACTCGCGTCTGGCCGCTTCGCCATGATCGACGACGGCCTCGGCTTCAAGCTGGTGCCATGGACCCCGTCGATCGAGAAACATATCGGGCGGCATATTTCCGGGGTGGCCCGCGCCGATGGCGGCGTCGATTGGTCGTTTGGTCGCAAACGGGGGCTCGGGCTGTGAAGGCTAGGGTGCGCGGACCCGTGGCGGATGGGCATGGTCGCTGCCCAGCGGTTTGATCTTGAAATCCAGACTGGCCTGGCCTATGTAGGTACTTGCCTACATGGAGGTGCGTCGTGACCATCACCACTCTTTCCAGCCGCGAGCTGAATCATGACGTCAGCAGCGCCAAGAAGGCCGCACAAGACGGCCCGGTCGTCATCACCGACCGGGGCAAGCCCTCCCATGTGCTGATGACTTATGACGAGTTCTGCCGCCTCAGCGGCAAGCGCTGCCGTTTGACCCAAGCCCTCGCCATGCCGGGCCTGTCGGACATCGACTTTGATCCGCCGCGTGTCGAGATCGCGCCGCGCGGGGTCGATCTGTCTTGAATTATCTGCTCGACACCAACGTGGTTTCTGAACTGCGCAAGATCGGCGACGGAAAGGCCGATGCCAGGGTCGCAGCATGGGTCGATACCGAGGACGCCGAGAGCTTCTTCATCTCGGCAATCACCATCCTTGAGTTGGAACGCGGCGTGCTCGGCATCCAGCGTCGCGACGCCGCGCAGGGCGCGCGCCTGCGCGCCTGGCTGGACAATCATGTCCGGCCGGAGTTCGCCGGACGCATCCTGCCCATTGATGACCAGATTGCGATGCGCTGCGCGCATCTGCATATTCCCGACCGGCGCAACGAGGTCGACGCGCTGATCGCCGCGACGGCGCTTGTCCACGGCTTGACCGTGGCGACGCGCAACGTCCGGGATTTCGAGGGCACGGGCGTTGTCGTAGTCAACCCTTGGCAGGATTGATCCGGTCTCACATGTCGATGATCCGGCCGGCATGTTAGCGGCCGCTGCTCAAGGGCTTCCTGCGAAAGTGAGAGTTGAGCGATGGACGTCTTCGACCGGCTGAAAGCAGCCACAGCAGACGACTGGCAGAGCTACGTCGACCACGACTTCGTCCGCCAGATGGGCGCTGGCACGCTGCCGCAGGCGGCGTTCCGAACCTATCTCGTGCAGGACTATCTGTTCCTGATCCAGTTCGCCCGCGCTTATGCGCTCGCGACCTACAAGAGCCGCACGCTGGCGGACATGAAAGCGGCGCAGGCGGGGGTGGCGGCCATCCTCGACGAAATGGATCTTCATGTACGGCTGTGCGGCCGCTGGGGGCTGTCACCGCAGGACATCGAAGCCGCGCCCGAGCATCAGGCGACGATCGCCTATACCCGTTTCGTGCTGGATTGCGGCGCGGCCGGCGACCTGCTCGACTTGCATGTCGCGCTCGCCCCGTGCGTCATTGGTTATGCGGAGATCGGCCGCCACCTGGTGCCAGAGGGAGTCGACGCGCTCGGCGACCATCCCTATCGCGAATGGATCGCCGAATATGCAGGCGATGCCTATCAGGCTGTTGCGGCCAAGGCGCGACGCCATCTCGATGACCTGGCCGCGCGGGCGATGACCGAACGGCGCTTCAATGAACTCGCAGCGCTGTTCGGCAAGGCGTCGCGACTCGAAGCCGACTTCTGGCAGATGGGATTTGATGGGGGTCGCTGATCGCTATGTCCAATGTTGACGATTTTCCGCACGCCGCAAGTCTTTTTTCGATCACCTACGCTGTTCTACGATAACTGACACAGGCGCAGTTGAAATCTCCGCACTCCTTGCTCTTCTACGGAATATTGCAACGTGCAGGGAGATTTGCTCGCTGTGTCAGCCAGTCGAGTCGTGTGGGGCCAGATCTGCGTCGTGTTCGCGATCGTGCTGCTCGCGGTCTGGGCCGCGACGCAGTGGGTTGCGTGGCGGCTCGGCTTTCAGCCACAGCTCGGCTCACCCTGGTTCGCGCTGGTCGGCTTGCCGATCTATCCGGCGCCGGCTTTCTTCTGGTGGTGGTTCTTTTTCGATGCTTACGCGCCACACGTCTTTCTGGAGGGCGCCGGTATTGCGGCTTCGGGTGGACTCGTCGCGATCGCTGTCGCCATCCTCATGTCGATTTACCGGGCGCGCGAAGCCAAGGACGTGCGTACCTTCGGCTCGGCTCGCTGGGCCGAGCCGGATGAGGTCCAGTCCGCGGGTCTTCTCGGCGACGATGGTGTCGTTCTCGGCCGGCTTGACCGAGCCTATCTGCGACACGACGGCGCCGAGCATGTCCTGTGCTTTGCGCCGACACGATCCGGCAAAGGCGTCGGTCTTGTCGTGCCGACGTTGCTGACCTGGCCGGGCTCGTCGATCGTGCATGACATCAAGGGAGAGAACTGGGAATTGACGGCGGGCCTGCGCGCCCGCTTCGGTCGTGTGTTGTTGTTCGATCCCACCAACGCCGACTCGGCCGCCTACAATCCGCTGCTCGAGGTGCGGAAAGGCGAGTGGGAGGTGCGGGACGTTCAGAACGTCGCCGATGTACTGGTCGATCCGGAAGGTTCGTTGGAGAAGCGCAATCATTGGGAGAAGACATCCCATTCGCTCCTGGTCGGCGCGATCCTCCATGTGCTCTACGCCGAGAATGACAAGACACTCGCCGGTGTCGCGGCCTTCCTGTCCGATCCGCGCCGGCCGATCGAGGCGACATTGTCCGCCATGATGACGACGCCGCATCTCGGCGAGAAGGGGCCGCATCCCGTCATCGCCAGCGCGGCGCGCGAGTTGCTCAACAAGTCCGATAACGAAAGGTCGGGCGTGCTCTCAACTGCCATGTCATTCCTCGGCCTGTATCGCGATCCCGTCGTCGCGGCCGTCACTGCCCGCTGCGATTGGCGGATCGCGGATCTCGTGTCTGGTGAGAAACCCACGACGCTCTATCTCGTGGTGCCACCTTCCGACATCAGCAGGACGAAGCCGCTTGTGCGTCTCGTGCTCAATCAGATCGGTCGCCGGCTGACCGAGGACTTGCACGCGAAGGGCCGGAGACATCGGCTGTTGCTGATGCTCGACGAGTTTCCGGCGCTCGGCCGACTCGACTTCTTCGAGAGCGCGCTTGCTTTCATGGCCGGCTATCAGATCAAGGCATTTCTCATTGCTCAGTCCTTGAACCAGATCGAGAAAGCCTACGGCCAGAACAATTCCATCCTGGACAATTGCCACGTCAGGGTCAGCTTTGCGACCAATGACGAGAGGACGGCGAAAAGAGTCAGCGATGCGCTCGGCACCGCGACCGAGATGCGCGCCATGCAGAACTATGCCGGCCACCGTCTCGCGCCCTGGCTTGGCCATCTGATGATCTCCCGCTCCGAGACGGCGCGGCCGCTGCTCACGGCCGGGGAAGTGATGCAACTTCCGCCCGACGACGAGATCGTCATGGTCGCGGGCGTTCCGCCGGTCCGCGCCAAGAAGGCACGGTATTATGATGATCGGAGGTTCAAGGATCGGCTGCTGCCTGTTCCAAAAGACCCAAAAGCGGGCTTCGCCCCGAAACGCAACGACTGGTCTGCGTTGAAGCCCGTCGCCGTGCCAACGAGCAAGAGCATCGTCACACCGGAAGCTGCGACCGTACCAAATGGCGCGGCCAAGCCGGACGACGATCCTGCAAATGCCGGTCTCCGCCGCGAACCTGGGCTCGAGCGGCATAAGGATATCGCACCGGAACCGATGGCGACCGCCACCAACGAGTTCGATCCCGATGCCGACGAGTCGGAGCGCGAGGTTGTCGCCAATCGTGCGCTGGCACGCGACATGCGGTTGATAGCGCGGCGGATTGCTCTGGACCCCGGCGACGGCATGGAGTTGTAAGTCATGACGCAGCAGTCCGACATCGCGCCACCGTCCGGGAGGAAGAAGCGGCTATCGATCTATCTCGATCCGAACCTCTCGCATCGCTTGGCCGACCACGCGGGTCGCCGCGAGCAGTCGCGCTCGATGATCGCCGAAGCTGCCATCGCCTCATTCCTGTCACCCGACGCTGATGAGCGCCGGGAGGCCGCCTTGGCCAAGCGTCTCGATCGGATTGATCGCAACATTCAGCGTCTGGAGCGCGACATTGGCATCGCCAACGAAGCCTTCGCCATTTTCATTCGCGCCTGGCTGACATCGACCGCGTCTTTGCCGGAAGTCGCGCAGGCGTCGGCGCGTGCCAAGGGCGGCGAGCGTTATGATAGATTCCTAGAGGCACTCGGCCGGCGGCTCGCAAACGGGCCACGGCTCAGGCAAGAAGTGCCAGAAGACTGCCGGTGAGTAACTTGTTTCTATGCCAACTGCGTAGGTTAGCCAGCGCATATGCGGTTAATGTGAGCTTCCTTCCTAACGCCGTGCTTTTCGAACGTGCGGTAGAAACTCGTCTGAACTAAGGGACGTGCTCCCCTGTGCGCCAGGAATGCAGTAAAGCATCTATGGCATGTTCCGCTATGACGAGCGTATCAATCCAATCCATCGTGCGCGTATGCTTTGGAAAGGTGACGATGCCGTGAATTGCAGCAATGATAGTGCCGACCGCTTGTTTCGCAGATACGCGCGGGTTATCGCGGGTCTCAAGCAGTTCGCGGACAATTCTGTTGTAAAGCGAATAAGAACGATAGGCGAGCGGCCGAAAGGCACGCCGTCGTCGCCTTGGGCGTCAACTCTGACAGCTTTCGTGGATCGCCTGAGCATCACGAGAACTTCGCGCTTGCAGCCATCGATCCAGGAGTTATAGCACTTTAGCTTTTCGATGAAGAGAGACGCTTATCGAGGAAGGCATCAATGCCTTCCCCTGCATCTTCCTCCATCATGTTCTGCGCCATGACCTCGCTCGCCAACGCATAGGCTGCGGCGCGAGTGCGCTCGTGCTGAGCATAGAACATCGCTTTTCCGTGACGAATCGCAGCGGGGCTTTTGGCGATGATCACCTTCGCCAGATCCTCTATCGCGGTGTCAAGTTCGGCAGCGGGAACCGCGCGATTGATCAAGCCCCATTCCTCGGCGGTCGCCGGATCAATGAATCGTGCAGTCACAAGCATCTCGAATGCCCGCTTGGTTGGCACGTTGCGCGAAAGGGCTACCGCCGGTGTGGAACAGAACAACCCGACATTGATTCCAGAGACAGCGAAGCGCGCCTCATCCGAGCTACGGCCAAATCGCAACTAGCTACAAGTTGGCAGCCGGCAGCGGTGGCTAAGCCATGGACACGGGCAATGACCGGAATTGGCAGTGCGATAATCGTCTGCATTGCGTCGGTGCAGCGCGCAAAAAGCTGCCTGTAGTAATCAAGACGCGGGTTGGCTCGCATTTGTCGCAGATCGTGCCCGGCGCAGAACGCCTTGCCGGCGGCTGACAGAACCACGCAGCGGACCGACGGATCGGCTGCGATCAGCGCAAGCTCCTCCTTCAGAGTAGCCAGCAATTCCTCCGATAAACCGTTGAACTGAGCGGGACGATTGAGGCAGAGATTTACTAGGCTTAGGTGGCGTCCGCACCTGATCTCCGGCACGGCTGTCCCAGTTAGACCTTCCTTATCAAACAATCAGAGCAGCACGGACGTCGTTGACAATTGCGGCTGACGTCCAAAAGGGTAATCAAATCCATAAAAGGAGCCCGGGACCCGTCATCGGACCTCGGGCAGTCTAGGGAGGGCGCACTTCGGCGCTTGCTGCCATTTACTGACGCCTTCGCGTCAGACCGCCGACGACGAGCGGGATCACGGGAAATCAAGTGATAGCCTGTGTGATGAAAGGCAAGGTTTCAGACTGTTCCTGCCATTGAGGAGAGAACATTGGGTCACTTCCCCGCAATCAACTCTGCAGCTTTCTCCGCCATAGCCATAATCGGCAGATTGGTGTTTCCGCTAATCACGGTCGGCATAAGTGAGCCATCGATAACGCGTAGATTGTCGACGCCTCGAACCCGCAGCTTGCCATCGACGACGGCGTCGCGATCTTCGCCCATACGGCAGGTTCCGACGGGGTGGTAGATCGTTTCTGCGCGTGCTCGTATCCACTTCTTGCGCGACTCCGGGCTCTTAAAGGCATCGGGATCGAGCTTCCGCTTAATGAGCTTTTGGAGCGCAGGCTGATCGATAATATCGCACATCTGTCTAACGCCCTCTTGCATGCTGACGAAATCGCTCTCGTCCGACAGAAAGCGTGGATCGATAGCGGGCATGTCCAACGGATTTGCCGAACGCAGTCGCAATGTTCCGCGGCTTTTCGGACGAAGCTGGCAAACGCGAATGCCAAAGCCGTGCGGTACACGCTCGCCCGGCGGCGGATTTCGAAGCGCGACGATGAGATGAGCCTGCCACTCGGGCCACTGCGAATGTTTATCGGGACCCCAGAACGCTCCAGCTTCAACGCCTTGGGAGGTGGCGGGACCCGTGCCGCGGAACATATATCGCGCGCCCGCTAAGCCACCTCGGATTAATCCGAGATACGGAGTCAGTGTGATGGGTTGGGATGCCTCCAGCCGGATTGCGCAATCGAGGTGATCCTGCAAGTTGCTGCCGACGCCTGCGGAATCGATCACGGGCTTGATGCCGAGCGATCGCAGATGTTCGGCGGGTCCAATTCCCGACAGCATCAACAATTGTGGTGAGCAGATCGCGCCGGACGTCAGCAATACCTCGCGCTCCGCGGGGATGATTACCTCACGTCCGCCTTTCTCAATCACGACGCCCCGAACGCGCGTACCCTCCAACGCCAGCCTCCGAACCTGGCAGTTGGCCATGATGGTCAGATTGCTCCGCCCCTTTCCTTGATCGAGAAACTTGAATGCTCCGGAGCGTTTGCCATCCGCGATGGTGAGTTCGTAGAAGCCCGCGCCGATCTGAGATGGGCCATTGAATCCGTTGTTCTCGGGCAGGCCGGCTGACTTGGCGCTTTCAATGAAGGCTTTCGAGATTGGATGTTGCAAGGTGCCGTAAGACAAGCGGATAGGACCAGAATAGCCTCTGTCTTGATTGTGCTGGGACGTAACTCCGCTGGCGTCCTCGATCTTCCTCAAATAGGGGCGAAGGCTTTCGTATCCCCATTCCGGCAGGCCCTGCGCCGCCCACGCATCGTAATCTGCGGGGTTTCCCCGGATCGCTATCATAGAGTTGATGGCAGATGATCCTCCCACAACCTTGCCGCGGGGAATGTAGATTTTGCGGTTATTTAGTCCGGATTGAGGTTCAGTCCAAAACTGCCAGTTGTGTTTTGGACTCGTATAGAGCACGCGAATGCCTGCGGGCATATGAACAAAGATTGAAGAAGCAGGAGATCCAGCCTCAAGCAGCAACACCTTCACGTTGGGATCTTCGCTCAATCGTGCGGCAAGCACGCACCCTGCCGATCCTGCGCCGACGATGACATAATCATATCCCGAGAGCTTCATTTCCATCCCCTATTTTTGTCAAAGCCGGCGAACGGCTTGTTCGTGCAACGACCAAAACCGCCAAGTCCAGATTGCGGTTTGAGACTTGCAAAAGGCACTTCCGAACCCTAGTCTATCCTACCAATCTGGTAGGACCATTTATAGTGACCAGAGATTGGCCGTCAATGGAGAGGTCATCTCATGTTTCCATCCTGGAGAATTGCAATCCTGCTTTTCAGCGCAGGATGCCTCGTTCTGCTGCTAGCTCCCGAATCCGCTGTCCAGCCAGAAAAGGCGATGGTCCAACGCGCGATATGGGCTCTGGGCCCCTAACCGCGCTCAGGAGGTTCCAATATCGATAATCTGCCGCTCATTTAGATTTTGAATTGCTGCCGAGTCGTACTTCAGTACGGATTTGAGAATGTACGCCGTATCTTCGCCTCGTCGTGGCGGGCTTTTTGTATATTCTATCTTCGTCCCGGAAAACTTGATCGGGTTTGCAACGAGAGGGGCTGTTGTGCCGGCAGAGTGGGGAAGCTTGATCTGCATCTCCCGATGGATCACTTGTGGGTGAGCAAACACCTCATCCAGTCGATTGATAGGCGCACAAGGGACCCCCACGGGCTCCAGAATAGAAATCCAATACTGGGTCGTCTCCCGTACCAGATGGTCATCCAGTAGGGGTATAAGTTGGTCACGATTTTTGAGCCGATCCGTGTTCGTGACGAAGCGACCATCGGTCGCCAATTCTGCCAGACCAGCAGCAGCACAGAATTTCCGGAACTGCTGGTCGTTGCCGACAGCGAGCACGAACGAGCCATCCCTTGTCTTGAAGACTTGATAGGGGACGATATTTGGATGCGCGTTGCCGTATCGCTTGGGAGGCACGCCGGTTGTGAGGAAGTTCAAGTTCTGGTTGGCAAGAACGGCGACCTGGACATCCAGCAGTGCCATGTCGATGTGCTGTCCTTCCCCGGTACGCTCGCGATGCAGTAACGCGGAGATGACACCCGTCGCGCTATACATACCTGTGAGAATATCGACGATCGGAACTCCGACCTTCTGAGGGCCTCCGCCGGGTCTGTCGTCACTCTCTCCGGTAATACTCATCAGGCCGCCTATAGCCTGA
>WBZQ01000697.1_pt1 | contig 25328 bp, 22 predicted proteins | sample 5204251 | NCBI WGS metagenome assembly WBZQ01 (sample SAMN12412402, study PRJNA552823) | activated sludge metagenome | isolation source: activated sludge from nitrification reactor of wastewater treatment plant... | place: USA: Virginia | collected 2017-09
CCAGAGCGCGTCCATGGCTTCGATGTCGAGGGCTTCGAGCGCGCTGTAGAAGCGCTCGTTGGCGGCGCGCAGCGCTTGGGCGTCCACGGCGTTCATGCGCCATTCTACGCCCGGACGCTGCTCGGTCCGGCTCGGCCTGCGCCTGACGCGGCGGGCGTGCGCCCGAGGTCGCACGCATGACCCTGGGGTCATGGACGGCGTCTGGACTGGGGGCCAGACCGCCTGGAACGTGATGGTCCGCGATTGTGCGTTTCCTCAAACGTTTCAGCGTCGTCGTATGCCGAACCAGGCTCGAGCAGCGTATTGACCGTGCGATCAGGGTCGTAAGATACTGTGCGTGGGAGTAGCGATGGTCAAAGTCATCCTTAGGACGCCCTATCCGACGATCGAGGAAACGGCGCGCCTGCTCGGCATCGGCGCTGAGGAGCGTGAAGCGATCGTGGCGAGCATCGCGCCCAAGATCGCCAGCTCGCGTGGCTTGTTCGTCGAGATCCAGGGCGGCAAGACTACCGGCGGTTTGAACGCGCGCTTGCGCGTGAAGCCGACCCGCCCACGCGGCGCTCGGACGCGCCGCGGCGCGTCGAGCGGCTCCGGCCGCGCCAAACCGGAACAGCAGCAGGCCAAGCTCAAGACGCTGCGGCTCCGCGCCAAGGTCTGAGGCGTGCCACGAGGTCGGCGCGGCGCCTCGATCCGCGTCGAACCCCGCGCTGTTTTCCTGAACGTGCCCTTCGACAGGGGCTATCAAGCGCAGCTCCTGGCCCTCATTGCCGGCTTGACGGCGTTCGGCCTCGTGCCACGGTCGGTCTTGGAATTCGAGTCCCGAACCGCGGCCAGCCGCCTGCACCACATTTTCGAGTTGCTGCGCTCATGCCGCTACTCGCTTCACGACCTGTCGCGTGTCGAGACGAAACGCGGGTTACCACGCTTCAACATGCCCTTCGAAGCTGGCATCGCGTTCGCTCTCGAATTGAGTGGCCGCAGGCACAACTGCTATCTGCTGGAGCGCGAGCGAGGAGTCCTCGCACGCGCGTGCGGTGATCTCTCCGGCATCGACCCGCAGGTCCACAATGGATCGGCGGAGGGTGTGTTGCACTGCCTTCTCAATCTGTTCGGTCGTGCTCGACATGACATCCGGATGCCTGACCTCGAGGAATTTCACCAGATTCTGCGGCGCGAGGTACGGGACATGCGGCGTGAAGGCATGGGACCCAGGGGCCTGTTCGAGCCGGCCTCATTTCGCCGGTTGGTTCTCGGAGGTCAAGCCGCAGCTCTTGCCCTGAAGAACGAGATCCAACCACCCCGCCTGGGAGCCAACCCATGAGCAGCGCCGCGGTCGAGATCGCTTCCACTCTCAGCCTGCATCATTCGCGCGTCGGCGGCCAGTCCGCCCCGGGACGTGGCGGCATGCGTCCCGTGTGCAATCCAGCCAGCGGGCAGGCCTTCGCGGGCGTGAGCCTGCTGGACGCCGAGCAGGCCGGCGCGGCCGTCGCTGCGGCGCAGGCGGCTTTTCCCGCCTGGAGCGCGCTGTCGTTCAAGGAGCGCGGGCGCGTGCTGCTGCGCACCCGCGAGCGCATCCTGGCGGGGCTCGACGACCTCGCGCGTCTGATCGCGCGCGAACAGGGCAAACCCGCCGCCGAGGCCATGGCGGTGGAGCTGTTCCCCGCGCTCGAGTCGCTCACGCACCTCGCGCGGCATGCCGAGGACGTGCTGCGCGACGACCCGCTCGATGCCCAGGTGCTGCTCTTCGCGCACAAGGACTGTCGCGTGGTCTTCGCCCCGCTGGGCGTCGTGCTCGTGATCACGCCCTGGAATTATCCCTTCGGCATCTCGCTCACCGGCGTGGCGGCCGCGCTGATCGCCGGCAACACCGTGGTCCTGAAGCCGGCGCCGGCCACCACGCTGGTCGGGCTGCGCCTGGGGGACCTGTTCCACGACGCCGGACTGCCGCCGGGCGTGCTGAACGTGGTGGCGAGCGACGACGCCGTCGCCCAGACGCTGGTCGACGACCCGCGCGTGGCCAAGATCGTCTTCACCGGCAGCGTCGCCACGGGCAAGCGCATCATGGCCAGCGCGGCGCGCAATCTGACGCCGGTCGTGTTGGAGCTGGGCGGCAAGGACCCGGCCATCGTATGCCGCGACGCCGACCTCGAACGGGCCGCGGCCGGCATCGTGTGGGGCGCCTTCCTGAACGCCGGCCAGACCTGCGCCTCGGTCGAGCGCGTGTACGTCGAGCAGCCCGTGGCCGAGGAGTTCCTGCGGCGCGTGCTCGAGGAGACGCGCGCGCTGCGCGTCGGCGACCCCGAGCAGGCCGAGATCGACGTCGGGCCGATGACGATGGAACGTCAGCGTGCGCTGGTCGAGGCGCACGTCGAGGACGCCCTGGCGCGCGGCGCGCAGGCCTTGATCGGCGGCCGCCGGCCGGACGGCCCCGGCTTCTTCTATCCGCCCACCGTGCTGACGGGCGTCGACCATTCGATGCGCGTGATGCGCGAGGAGACCTTCGGGCCCCTGCTGCCGGTCATGGTGGTGCCCAGTTTCGACGAGGCGCTGCGCCTGGCCAACGACAGCGAGTACGGCCTGACCGCGAGCGTCTGGACGCGCAACGAAGACCTGGCCCGGCGCGCGCGCCGCGAGCTGCAGGCCGGCGTGGTGACGATCAACGACTGCGTGGCCAGTTACGGCGAGCCGAGCGCGCCCTGGGGCGGCGTCAAGCACAGCGGCATCGGGCGCACGCACGGCCTCTTCGGCCTGCGTGAGATGGTGCACGTACGCTACGTGTCGGAAGACTGGCAGACGCGCCGGCGCCTGCTGTGGTGGTTTCCCTACGGTCAGGAGTTCCGCAACCTGATGAGCACCGCGCTGCGCGCGCTCTACGCGCCCGCGCTCGTCACGCGGCTTCGCGCCCAGGCGCGCCTGGCGGGCGCGGGCCGCTTCCGTCGTCGGGTGGGCCTGACCAACGTGCTCACGCAGCTCGACAAGCTGTTCTGAGCCGCTCCCGCGCGGCGACGCGCCGGATGGCACAATCGACCCATGGAGCGCTCGCAGCTTGCGCCGCTGCACCGGCACAAGTGGTTCTACTGGACGATGGGGTGGACCCTCATCGTGCTGGCCGTGGCGCTCACCGTGGGCTGGCAGGTGCTGGCGCTGCCCGACCTGACGGTCTCCTGGCGCCTGGTGCTGCACGTGCTCGGCAGCCTGGTGCTGCTGCTGCTCACGGGCGGACTGGTGCTGATCGTGATCCTGCTGCTGCGCGAGGTGCGCCTGAACGAACGTCAGTCGAACTTCGTGAGCGCCGTGACGCACGAGCTCAAGACCCCGGTGGCCTCGCTGCGGCTCTACCTCGACACGCTCGAGCTGCGCGAGCTGCCCGACGAGCGCCGAGCCGAGTTCTACCGCACCATGCGCCAGGATCTCGACCGCCTGAACGCCACGATCAACAACGTCCTGAACGCCGCGATGTACACCGATCGGCCCGTGCTCGACGCGCGCCCGCTCGACCTGGCCAAGCTGGTGCGCCGGTCGACGGAGCTGACGCGCACGCGCAACCAACTGCCGGCCGAGGCCATCCGCTACCACGGGCCGGAGCGGCTGCTGCTGTCGGGCGACGCGACCGGCCTGGAAACGGCGGTGCTGAACCTGCTCGACAACGCGGTCAAGTACTCGCGCGAGCCGGTCGACGTGCAGGTGGAGCTGCGCGCCGAGGCGGACGCCCGCGCGCGGCTGGTGGTGCGCGACCGCGGCATCGGCATGAGCCGCGCGCACCTGGCCTTCGTCTTCAACCGCTTCTACCGCATCGGCGCGGAAGTGCGCCGCGCGCGCACCGGCACGGGGCTGGGGCTCTTCATCGTGCGCTCGGTCGCGGCACGCCATCGTGGCAGCGTGTCGGCCGAGAGCGCCGGCCCCGAACGCGGGTCGACCTTCACCCTGACCCTGCCGGGCGTGGTCGAAGGAGGCGAGCTTGGCGGGTAGGGTTCTGCTGGTCGAGGACGAGAAGCACCTGGCCGACGGCATCCGCTTCAACCTCGAGCTCGACGGGTACGAGGTGGAGACGCTCGACGACGGGTTGCGCGCCCTGGCGCGCCTGCAGGCCCCGGCCTGCGCGCGCACGCCCTTCGACCTCGTGATCCTCGACGTCATGCTGCCCGGCATGGACGGCTTCGCCCTGGCCGCGACGCTGCGCCAGTCGGGAGACTTCACGCCCATCCTGATGCTGACCGCCAAGAGCCTGCCCGAGGACGTGGTGCAGGGGCTCGAAGCGGGGGCCGACGATTACCTCTCCAAGCCCTTCGACCTGGCCGTGTTCCTGGCGCGCGTCAAGGGCCTGCTGCGGCGGCGCGACTGGACGCGCGGCGGCGAGCACGACGCGGGCGCGCCGCAGAGCGCGCGCGTCGGCGAGGCGCAGGTCGACTTTCGCAGTTTCGAGGTGCGCGTGGGCGGCACGGTCCAGCGCCTGACGCTGCTCGAGGCCATGTTGTTGCGGCTGCTGGTGCAGAACGCCGGCCGCGTGGTCAGCAAGGGCGAGATCCTCGAGAAGGTCTGGAACCTGGCGCCCGACACCGAGACGCGCGCCGTCGACAACTTCATCGTGCGCCTGCGCCGCTATCTGCGCGACGACTCGAAGAACCCACGTCACCTGCAGACGGTGCGCGGCGCGGGCTGGCGGCTGGTCACGGACTGAGCCTCGGACCTTACAATTCCAGCCCAGCGGCCGCGCGCGCAGGAGGTGCCCTTGTCCCAGGACGTCTACCCCGTCAAGCCCCACGTCGCCGCGCGCGCTCACGTCGGCAGCCTGGAGGAGTACCAACGCCTGTACCGCCTGTCGCTCGACAACCCGGAGTGGTTCTGGGCCGAGCAGGCCAAGGCGCTGACCTGGTTTCACCCCTGGCAGGACGTGTTCGACGCAGACTACGACGAGGTGGATTTCGCCTGGTTCTCGGGCGGCCGGTTGAACGCGTCGTTCAACTGCGTCGACCGTCACCTGCCGACGCTCGGCGACCGCACGGCCATCATCTGGGTCGAGGACGAACCCGGCGTCTACAAGCACGTCAGCTTCCGCGAGCTGAAGCACCACGTCTGCCGCGTGGCCAACGTGCTGCTGCAGCACGGCGTGCGCAAGGGCGACCGGGTCTGCATCTACCTGACGATGATGCCCGAGCTCGTCTACACCATGCTGGCCTGCGCGCGCATCGGCGCGGTGCACTCCGTGGTCTTTGGCGGGTTCAGCGCCGAGTCGCTGCGCGACCGCATCCTCGATGCGCGCTGCAAGCTGGTCGTGACCGCCAACGAGGGCCTGCGCGGCGGCAAGCGCGTGCCGCTCAAGAAGACCGTGGACCGCGCGGTGGCCGGACTGTCGTTGGTCGAAACGGTGCTCGTGGCGCGCCGCACCGAGACCGAAGTGGACATGACTTCGGGGCGCGACCTGTGGCTCGACGAGGAGTGCCGCAGGCAGCGCTCGACCTGCACCAATGCCTGGATGGGAGCCGAAGATCCGCTCTTCATCCTCTACACGTCGGGCAGCACCGGCAAACCGAAGGGCCTGCTGCACACGACCGGCGGCTATCTCGTGTATGCCGCGCTCACCCACCGGCTGGTGTTCGACTATCACCCCGGCGACGTGTACATGTGCGCGGCCGACGTGGGCTGGGTCACGGGCCACAGCTACATCGTCTACGGGCCGCTGGCCAACGGCGCCACGACGGTGATGTTCGAGTCGACGCCGCTGTATCCCGATCCGGGACGCTACTGGCGCGTGGTCGACGATCTGGGCGTCAACGTGCTCTACACGGCGCCCACCGCGTTGCGCGCCCTGGCGCAACAGGGCGACGAGTGGGTCAAGCGCTACAGGCGCGACTCGCTGCGCGTGCTCGGCTCGGTCGGCGAGCCGATCAACCCCGAGGTCTGGCGCTGGTACCACGACGTGGTGGGCGGCGGGCGCTGCGCCGTGGTCGACACCTGGTGGCAGACCGAGACGGGCGGCGTGCTGATCACGCCGCTGCCGGGCGCAACGCCCACCAAGCCCGGTTCGGCGACCTTGCCGTTCTTCGGCGTCAGGCCGGTGGTGGTCGACCCGCAGGACGGACGGCCGCTGGAAGGCAACGGCGTCTCGGGCGCGCTGTGTCTCGCGTCGCCCTGGCCGGGGCAGGCGCGCACGGTGTGGGGCGATCATCAGCGCTTCAAGGAGACCTACTTCAGCGCCTACCCGGGCTACTACTTCACGGGCGACGGCGTGCGTCGCGACGAGGACGGCTACTACTGGATCACCGGCCGCATCGACGACGTGCTGAACGTCTCGGGGCATCGCCTGGGCACCGCCGAGATCGAGAGCGCGCTCGTGGCCCACGACGCGGTGGCCGAGGCGGCGGTCGTCGGCTACCCGCACGCCATCAAAGGCCAGGGCATCTACGCCTACGTGCTGATCACGGCGGAGTGCGCGGGCCAGGATCGCGACCAACTGCAGGGCGCGCTCAAGGAACAGGTGCGCCATGCGATCGGGGCTTTCGCGGCCCCCGACGTGGTGCACGTGGCCGCGGGGCTGCCCAAGACCCGCAGCGGCAAGATCATGCGGCGCATCCTGCGCAAGATCGCCGCCGGCGAGTACGAGGGGCTGGGGGACCTGACGACGCTGGCCGAACCCGAGGTGGTCGAGCGCCTGGTCGAGGAGCATCGGCGGGCCGCGCGTCCGTGACGAACGGCGCCTCCGGGCGCGGCCCGCTGCAGACGCGCGCGACAGGGCGCGTGCGGGCTGCCGTCACGCTCGGCCTGCTGGGCCTTGCGACCCTGCTGTTGCACGCGCCAGGGCTGACCTGGGGACTGCCAAGCCAGTTCGGTTGGGCGCCCGACGAGCTGACGCCCGAGGTCGTCCTGGACGGACTGGCGCGCGACTTCGCGCACGGCTTCACGCACAAGTACCCGCCGTTCCACTTCATGCTGCTGGGCCTGCTGTACCAGCCCGTGTTGAAGTGGCATGCGCTCGACGCCCGCGCAGCGATCCCAGGCGACGTGTACTTCACGCTGTTCGTGCTCGGGCGCGGGCTGAGCCTCGCGATGGCGGCCGGCAGCGTGATGCTCGTCTACGCCTGCGGGCGCCGCCTGCTCGACCAGCGCGGCGCGCTGTTCGCCGCCCTGCTCACGGCGACGTTGCTGCCGTTCGGCTACTACGCCAAGCTCGCCAACCTCGACGTGCCCTACCTGTTCTGGGCGCTCCTGTCGTTGCGTCTCGCGCTGGCGGCGCTGGAGCGCCGGCACAGGCTCGCGCTGGCGGCATGCGGCGTGACCGCCGTCCTGGCCATCGCGACCAAGGATCAAGCCTACGGTCTCTATGTGCTGAGCGCGCCGCTGCTCTTGATCGTGTGGGCCCGGCGCGCGGCCACGCGCCCCGCGGGGCGCGGCTTCTGGCGTCTGCTGTGCGGGCGCGAGGTGGCCTGGGCGACGCTCTGCTGCGCGCTCACCTTCGCGCTGGCTTTCCGCCTGATCGACAACTGGCCCGGCTTCGTCGCACACGTGCGTCTGATCGTGGGGCCCGCCAGTGAGGACTTCCAACTCTTTCCGGGCACGCCGGCGGGACAACTCGCCCTGGCGCGACACAGCGCCTACCAGCTCGCCTTCGTGCTGGGCCTGCCGGCTCTGGCGGTGTGCACGCTGGGCGTCGGGTCGGTCTGCGCGCGCGTGCTGGGCCTGCTCGCGCCGGCGCGCTCGCGCGAAGCCGGCCGGCCCGACGACTTCGGCCTGGCCGGCCTGCTCGTGCCGGCGCTCTCCGTCTACGTCACGTTCATGGCGGTCGTGCTCTACAGCTACGACCGCTTCCTGCTTCCGGTGGCGGTGCTGCTGACCTTCTTCGGCGGGCGCGTGCTGTCCGAAGCCACGGCGTGGCCCGGTTGGCAGGGGCGTCTGGGCCGCCTGGCGACGCTGGTGGTGATCGGCTACGGCGCGTTGCGCGTCGTGTCGCTCGACGCGCTGATGCTGAACGACAGCCGCTACGCGGCCGAACGTTGGCTCGCGGCACACGTCTCCTCCGAGCAGCACGTCGTCGGCATCGGCTCCCTGGCGCGCCTGCCGCGTCTCGACGGACCGCGTTGGAGCGTGCTGCCGCCCTCGCGTGCCGCTCTGGCCGAGACGCGACCGGACCTGGTGGTGATCAACGTCGACCACGCCCAGAGCCTGCGTTCGGGGGGCGCCAAGGCGCTTTTCTACGAAAGCCTGCGCCAGGGCGCGCTCGGCTATCGCCTGGCGTACGCCGGCCGTTGGCGTGCAGGCTGGCTGTTCTTCGACGCCGAACGACTGTTGCGCGGCGACTACGGTCCCGTGTTGTCGAACCTCGAGGTGATCAACTCCGAAATCGAGATCTACGCGCGGCGGGGCGACTGACGCTCAGCGCTTCAAGTGCTTGTCGTACCAGGCGAGCTGGCGCTCGAAGCGGTCCTGACGGAAGCTGGGCCGCGCCAGGCCGTGGTTCTCGCCCGGGTAGATGACGAGCTCGGTGTCGACCCGCCCGATGCGCCGCAGCGCCTGGTAGAGCTGTTCCGAATTGAGCAGCGGCACGTTGGCGTCTTCCTGGCCGCACATCACGAGCGTGGGCGTCGTGACCTCTTCGAGTCGATACCAGGGCGACAGGCGCAGCCACAGCTCGACGTTCTTCCAGGGCAGGCCGAGTTCGGTCTCCCACTCGTACTGGTAGTGGTCGGTGCCGTAGTTGGCCAGATAGTTGGCCTCGCTGGCCCCGCTGACCGCAGCCTTGAAGCGCCGCGTCTTGGTGATCACGTAGTTCGTGAGAATGCCGCCGTAGCTCCAGCCGCCCACGGCCAGGCGCTCCGGGTCGGCCACGCCACGCGCGACGGCACCGTCGACCGCCGCCATGACGTCGTCGAAGTCACGGTTGCCCCAGTCGGCCCAGATGGCGCGCGAGAAGGCCTGACCATAGCCCGTGGAACCACGTGGATTGGCCGCCACCACCGCGTAGCCGTGAGCGGCGAGCATCTGCCATTCAAGCGAGAAGTCCGTCGAGAACTGCGCGGTCGGCCCGCCGTGGATGTTGAGCACGGTTGGCAGACGCTGGCCTGCAGGCGCGTCCGCCGGGAGCGTGAGGAACACGTCGACGGGCGTGCCGTCGGCGCTCTTCACCCGCAGGCGCTCGACGCGCGCCAGCTTCAGGCCCGCCAGGAAGCCGTCATTGGCCGTCGTCAGGCGGCGCAGGCCGCCTGCTTCGCGCCCTTCGGCCAGCACGAGCGAGATCTCGGCCGGCTGCTGCGGTCGCCCTTCGAGCACGACGAGCACGCCCGACGTCACGTCGAAGGCCTTGACCTCGCGCTCACCGGCCAGCACGCGCTCGGGCGCGCCGCCGGCGAGCGGCACGCGCGCCAGGTGCTGGTTGCCGCCGTCCTCGAGCAGGAAGAGCACGCTGCGGCCGTCCGGGGCGAAGCGTGGGCGTGCGACGTTGCGGTCGAGGTCGGGCGTGAGCACGCGCTCCTCGCCGCCGGCCACTGCGACCAGGCCGAGGCGCACGGTGCCGTACCACATGTCCTTGGGATCGCCCCCGCGCACATAGGCCACGAAGCGGCCGTCGGGACTGAAGGTGGGCGCGAAATCGCCACCCGGCGTGGTCGTGAGCGCGCGCGGGGTGGCGCCCGCTTCGGCCGCCACGAGGAAGACGTCGGTGTTCTGGTTCGCGTCGGGGTCAGCCGTGCGGTTGCTGACGAAGGCCAGACTGCGCCCGTCGGGAGACCAGACGGGCGCGCTGTCGTCGTAGGCGCCGCTCGTGACCTGAAGGCTCTGCTTGCTGGCCACGTCGAGAACGTGGAGGTGGTCGCGCAGCTCGCGCAGATAGCCTTCGCCGTCGCGTTTGAACTGCCGGCGCCGAATGACGATCGGCTTGGGCTTGTCTGGTTTCTCCGCCTCGTCGCCTTCCGCGCTGGGCTCGTCGGGATCGACGTCATGCACGATCAGCGCCAGGCGCTTCGAGTCGGGCGACCAGGCCAGCTCGGAGACGTCGGCCTTGTAGTCGCTCAGGCGCTGCGCGTCGCCGCCACGGCGGTCGAGCAGGTAGACCTGCGTGTGCCGGCCTTCGCGTCCCGACAGGAAGGCGACGTAACGTCCGTCAGGGCTGAAGCGTGGCCGGTTCGACGACTTCTTGGCCGACGTGAGGCGCACGGCCGGACCGCCGGACAGCGACGCCATCCACACGTCCGTGCGCGGCTTGTCTTCCTTGGCGTCCTGTTCGGTGAGCGTGTAGGCCACCCACTGCCCATCGGGGCTGAGCTGCGGGTCGCCGACGGTCTTCAGGTTGAAGACGTCGTTGGGACGCAGCAGACGCGGCGCGGCCGGCGTCTGGCTCGCGGGTTCTTGCGTCTCCGCACGGACGGACAGACAGGCGAGCGCGAGCAGGGCAGCGGTGGTCTTCATGCGCACCTCGACAGGACAGCGGCCGGCGCCACCTTACCGCGAAAGCGACGCGTTCAGAAGCGTCGCACGAGGGGCTCTCAGGGCTGGACGTCGACGACGGGTGGCGGCGCGACGTAGACGAGGATGCGGCTGCACGATGGGCACTGCTGGATGCGATCGTTGTGACGCAGCTCCATGTACATCTGCGGGCGCAGCTTCATGCGGCAGGCCTGACACATCACGTCGCGCGCTTCGCTCACGGCGCTGCCGCGCAGTTTGGCGACGCGTGTGAAGAGCTCGCGGGCGGCGTCGCTCAAGCGGCCGAGGAGCTGGTCGCGCTCGGCGCGCTGCTCGGCCGCCTCGCGCTGGTGGCCGGCGAGCTCGGCCTCGAGTGCCTGGGCTTCGACCTTGTACGCGGCGTCGGTCTGCTTGAAGTCGGCCTCTTCACGCTTGACCGTCTGGCCGAGCGACTCGGCGCGTTCCATCTCCACCAGGATCTGGTCTTCGCAGGCGCGCACGTCACGCTCGACGCCCTCGATCTCGTGCAGCATGGCCGTGTATTCCTTGTTCGTCTTCACGTCCATGAGCTGGCCCTTGTACTTCGAGCGCTTGGCTTCGAGGGTTTGCAGCTCGCCCTCGCGCTGGCGACGCAGCCGCTGGCTCTCGTCGAGCGCCTGCTTGGCGTCGTCGAGACGCTTGCGCTCGGCGGCCAGGCGCGCCGCGAGCTCGGCGCGCCGGCGCGGCGCTTCGACGAGCGCGGCTTCGGCGCGTTTCAAGCCGCTGTCGGCGTGTTGCAGGAGAAGCAGGTTGTGCAGATCGGCGAGCATGTGAGGCTGCAGATTGTAGCATCGAGTGGACCACGCGCGCCGGGCGCGCAAGTCCTGCGCGCTCGGCGCGCCATCCACGAGCGGCGCCAGGGGCGTATTGATGAGCAGGCAGCCGCTGGCTGTTCAGGGCGCTTGACAGGCCCCGGAATTTCGTCACGATAACCTGCGTTGTTCCCGTGGAGGCCGTGTGCCTCCTGGGATCGAGTCGGGCTGCGTCCGCGGCGCAGCTCGTGAAAAACGAAGGCGAGAGGAGAACGAGCCATGGATCGTCGTGAATTCACCAAGATCATGGGCGCAGTCGTGGCCGGCATGGTGGCCGGCTCGAAGCTGAGCGCCGACGAGAAGAAGGCTGACGCCAAGGCCGCCGACAAGCACGTCTGTAAGGGCGCCAACGCTTGTAAGGGCCAGGGCGGCTGCAAGTCCGGCGATGCCGGCTGCGCGGGCAAGAACTCGTGCAAGGGCAAGGGCGGCTGCGCGACGGTGGCCAAGCACGACTGCAAGGGCGCCAACGCGTGCAAGGGTCAGGGCGGCTGCAAGTCCGGCGACAACGGTTGCGCGGGCAAGAACTCGTGCAAGGGCAAGGGCGGCTGCGCCGTCCCGGTCGTCCACAAGTAGACCGAGCCTGACGCGCTTGGGAGGCCACGGTGCGCCGTGGCCTCCTTCGTTTTCGGCGCCGCTCGCCTGGAAGCGGGCGCCGCAGTTGAGGGAACGCGCTACATGGCCAACCGCTGGGGCTTTCGCGATCTCGGCATCGGCGTGGGTCTGCGCACTAAACATTTCGGCACGATCCTCGCGCGCCAACCCGACGACGTCGACTGGTTCGAGATCCTCTCCGAGAACTTCATGGACACGGGCGGTCGCCCGCTGTACGTGCTCGACCAGGTGGCCGAACGCTATCCCGTCGCGCTGCACGGCGTGTCGCTTTCGATCGGCAGCAGCGATCCGCTGAACCGCGAGTACCTGTCCAAGCTGCGGGCGCTCGCCGCGCGCACGCGCGCCCACTGGGTTTCCGACCACCTGTGCTGGACGGGCGTGCTGGGCCGCAACACGCACGACCTGCTGCCCATGCCCTACACGCAAGAGGCGCTGCGCCACTGCGTGCGCCGCGTGCGTGAGGTGCAGGAGTTCCTCGAGCGGCCGCTGGTGCTCGAGAACCCGTCCTCGTACGTCGAGTTCGCGGCCTCGACCATGAGCGAGTGGGACTTCCTCACGCGCCTGGCCGAGGAGGCCGACTGCGGCCTGTTGCTCGACGTGAACAACGTCTACGTCAGCTCCTTCAACCACGGCTTCGACCCGCGCGTGTACGTCGACGCTCTGCCCGCCGACCGCATCGTGCAGTACCACGTGGCCGGCCATACGAACAAGGGCACGCACATCATCGATACTCACTCCGATCACGCGCTCGACGAGGTCTGGGAGCTGTACCGCCGCGCCTGGGGCCGCAGCGGCCCGACGGCGACGCTCTACGAATGGGACGAGGACATCCCCGAGTGGGACGTCCTGCTCCACGAGGCGCGCAAGGCGTTGCTCTATCGTGATCAACCGCAGGCGCTGCTGGCGGAGGTCGGCGTGCGTGCCTGAGCTGCCCCTCGACAGCCTGCAGCGCTGGATGCAGGCCGTCGTCGTGCACCCCGGCAACATCGAACAGGCGCTCGCCAGCGAGGGCGCCCTTGCGGAACTGCCGGCCGAGCAGCTCGGCGAGGTCATCCTGCCCTCGCGCATGCTCACGGCGGCCGAGCGCGTGGACGTGTATCACGGCATGTACCTGCTGCGCATGCACGACGCGCTCGAGTACGACTACCCTGGCCTGGCCCATTTCCTCGGCCCGGAGCGCTTCCGCGAGCTGGTCCGCGACTACGTGCAGGTGCATCCGTCACGCAGCCACACGCTCAATCGGCTGGGTGACCACATGCCCGAGTTCGTGCGCACGGCGCGCGTGCCCAAGCCCGACTTCTGTCACGAGCTGGCCCGGCTGGAACTGGCGGTGACCGAGGCCTTCGACGCGCCCGAGACGCCGCCCTTGAACGAGGCGCAGATCGCGGCCTTGCCAGAAGCGGCCTGGGAACACGCGCGCCTGCGGCCCATCGCTGCGCTGCGCCTGCTGGCCCTGCGCTACCCCGTCAACGACTATCTCCAGTCGGTGCGCGACGAGCACCATCGTCATCCGAGCCTGCGCGCCAAGAACACGTGGGTCGCGATCTACCGGCGCGACTACGGCGTGTTCCGCCTCGATCTCTCGCGTCCGGCCCACGATCTGCTGGCCGACCTGATGGCCGGGCGCACGCTGGGCGAGGCGCTGCAGGCCGCTCTGGCGCGCCACACGCGCCCACGCGTCGACCCGAACCTGCTCTTCCGCTATTTCCGCGAGTGGGTGGCGGGCGGCGTGTTCTGCGGCATCGAGGGACCCGATGCGGCGCATTGATGGTGGGCCCGGAAGGACTCGAACCTTCGACTAGCCGGTTATGAGCCGGCCGTTCTGACCAACTGAACTACGGGCCCGCGGGCAGCGTAGCACGACGGCCCCCCCCGCGGCGCAGGCGCTTTCAGCCGATCAGCCAACTCGCCGCGCGCCAGCGTGCGAGCGTCTCGTCGGCCGGCAGCGACGGCAGGGCGCCCAAAGCCCGGCCGAACGTGACTAGCGGATGCTTTCCCGGCGGCGAGTCGGCGCGCGGCGGCCCGGCCTCGTGATGCGGTGCCTTCTCGGCGAGTTGGTCACGCGCCCAGGGGTCTTGCGCTTCCGGCCCCCCGTCGCGCAACAGGCATCTCACCCGGTCGGCTGAGTGGACCCGAGGAGCAATGCTCGCGTGGTAACCTCTGCCGTGGTAGCAGAATGATCGAGCTCATCATCAGATTCGATGGGGATTTCCCCGGGCTTGCTGAGAAACGTCTCAGCATTGACGCGTTTGGAAAGCCCCTGGAGCAACTCCTCATCGCGGCTCGACGCATCGCCACCGGGATCATCACGGACGCGGTCGACGAATCGGAGCGCGGGGCTGAAGGAGGCCGCGTTGCGAAACAAGCGGAGCGCCTCGACATCCAGATCGGCCAGGTGGGAGAGGGTTCGATCAAGCTGCCGATGATCGTGACGATGGTGCTGGCAACCGGCACGCAAGCGCAGCTCTTCGATGAGCTTCCCGAACGTACGGGGCGCGTGCTGATCGAAGCCGTGCGGGATGAGGGTGCAGGACGGCCGCGCAACGCGCGAGTGCGCAAGTACCTGGAGTCGCTGCCGCGGGGCATCACGAGCCAGAGCTACGCTCTCTTGCGCGACGGCGAGCAATTGGATGCGGTATCGATCGGTCAGGTTACTCTCGCTGAGGCGCCGGCTGAGTTGCCGTACGTCATCGCCGCCGAAGGCCATGTTGTCGGTGTCGGGTTCGAGCCGGGAAGAAATGAAGTGCGCATCAAGTCCCAAGACGGAACGGTCACCTGTGTCGCTACAGCCGAGCAGGTTGAGTCCGCGCTGGCGCTCCGGGCAGCCGGCACCGTTGGCATCAAAGCTGTCGTAATGCCTGGCAAGGGCACTCGCCTGATCGAGGTTCGCCCCCCAGGGGACGTAGCTACCCCCTTGACCAACCAGGCGCTCACCGCCATCGTCTTCGATCGATGGGCGGATCTCTTGGCGAGGCTTGCGTGAGTGCAAGTGGGTTGCCCTGGGACGAGAGGGTCACGACTTCCGACGTGATCCTCCTCCACCGGGTGGGGATCGAGCGCTTCGGGGGCGACGGCACCATTCGCACCACGGATCGAGACTGCGTAGATGGCCGACTCGGCAGCGCGTGGAACGCAGAAATCTATCGAGGCGAGGTCGACCATCAGTACGCCGGATTGGTCTTCGCCGGATACGCGCTCTTCTATCTGGCCAAGGCGCACTGCTTCGTGGATGGGAACAAGCGGGTCTCCTGGACGACAGCCATGTATGTTCTCGCCTCCATGGGGCTGACCGTTGACGCGAGCGCCGACGAGGCCGAGCAAATGATCGCTGGGCTACTCGCGCCTGGTAGTAGGGTGACGGGCGACGACATCGTTGCTTGGCTTGCCGAGCGGTTGATCTCCGCGCCGCGGATCGGGTAGGACGACTCGGGCGACAAGACGACGCGGGCACTCGGAGCGATGGGGCAAGGGTCGCGGGTGAAACGGCGCATCGCGAGCCTCCCAAGGCCTGGCTTCTGGGGGACTCCCTTTCAGCCGATCAGCCAGCCCGCCGCGCGCCAGCGTGCGAGCGTCTCGTCGGCCGGCAGCGACGGCAGGGCGCCCAACGCCCGGCCGTCGCGCGCGTCGAGCGCGAGGAGCTCGACACGACCGGGCGTCGCGAGTCGCACGAGCAGGTAGTGTTCGCCCTCGGCCAGGCCCTCGGGTAGGCGGCCGGCCGCCAGCCCGTCCATGATCGCGAGCGGCTCGTGACGAAACGACACGAGGCGGCACTCGGGCGCAAGGCGCGGCGTGCTCTCGAACGCGTCCGGCGTGCGAGCCAATAGACCCATGTCGGCCTGTTCGAGGAGCTCCAGTCCGGCCGCCTCCGCTTCGAGCACTTCCGGAAGCCAGGGGCTCGCGAACTCGCCCGCCCGCAGGCGTGGCAGGGCGTAGGCCGCAAAGCGCAGGGCTTCGCGGCGGTAGAGCAGGCTGCGCGGCGGCTGGACGCTCCAGAAGGCGTGCGTGAGGGTCTTGATGGCCTGCGCTCCGAGCGCCTTGCACGAGCGCGGCAGGCTGCTCGCGAGCATGCTCAATCGGAACGAGCGATGGATGAGCGTGCCGGTGCGCAGCCCGGGATCACGCGCCAGGGCGCGCAGGCGCAGCAGCTCGCGCGCATCGAGGTCGCTCGGCCACTCGTGTTCGTCTCCGGCAGCCGCCCGACGGCGCGCGTCCGGCGCGGCCACCATGGCGGCCAGCGCCTGCTGGAAGGCGAGCAGGCTCACGCGGCGCGCCGGGCGCGCGAGACCATGCCGCGCAGCGTGTCGAGTTCGCGACGCAGGCCCGCCGCACCGAGCTCCGGGTAGTACGAACCGAACAGCTCGAAGACCACGCCGCGCAGGTTGGGAACGCGCGGCAGGAGCTCCTCGAGCAGGCGCCAGACGGCGTCCGGGCAGGGTCCCGAGTGCGCGTCGAGGTAGGCCCCTTCGAGCTCGCGGCCGCCGGCCACGTGGATTTCGATCACCTGGCGCAGGTCGAGCCGGCCCAGGAATTCCCATGGGTCGAAGCCGTGGTTGGTGGCGTTGACGTGCACGTTGTGCAGGTCGAGCAGCAACCCGCAGCCTGCTTGCCGGCACAGGCGTGCCAGGAACTCGGCCTCTTCCAGATCCTGTTCGGGAATGCGGAAGTAGTAGACGTTGTTTTCGAGCAGCACGGGTACGCCCAGCCGCGCACGCATGCGGCCCACGCGCTCGACCAGCAGCTCGAGCACCGGCTCGTCGTACGGAACGGGCAGCGTGAAGCCCAAGTCGATCAGCTCCGTGGGCGCGTGCGGGTCGGGCAGGCGGTTGAACGACAGGTGCTCGCTGAACCAGCGCAGTCCGTGACGGGCGCGAAACGCCGCCACGTGCTCCAGGTACTCCTCGTCGAAGGGTTCGGCGCTGCCGATCGAGAGACCGACGCCGTGGCCCACGAGCGGTGCGCTCGACCCCAAGCGGCCCAGGACGGCGTCGGTCTCGGGCAGGGACGCGAAGCGCGGGCAACGTCCCCGGCCCAGGTCGTTCCAGAAGATGTCGGGAATGATCTCGACGTAGTCGAACGCGTCGCCGTGATCGCGCGCGAAGTGCTGGAGGCTAGCCTGGAACGACAGGCCGACGCCGAGCCAGGGCAGGTCGAACGGCGCGTGGGAGGAAGACATGCGGTCACGCTGCGGGCCCCAGGTGCGCCGAGCCCGCAGCGCGAGCTCTTTCTAGAGCGCGTCGAGCAGCGCGTCGCGGAAGTCGTCCTGCACGACGTACGGGTCGACGCCCGAGATGCAGGTCGGGCACGTGGGCGTGATCACGCCCTGCGGGTCTTGAGCCTGGACGTCGGGGCTGTTCTTCATCGGCCCTCCTCGCGAGCGGAAACCCGCCCGCAGTCTGTGCTGCCAGTGAGGGCGCCATCGTAGACCGAGTGGCCGGCCGCAGACAACGGCGTCCGCCCGCTGTCCGATCGCGCGGCCGATTCGCGGCCAGGCGCGCCCACAGCGCTGCGCCGTGGCCTGCACGCGCGCACGTCGTCGTGGTACGGCGCTTGCTCTTGGCCCGTGGGCATGGAGCGGAGAGTCCTGTTGGTGGACACGGACGCGGGCTATGCACGCGCGCTCGCGGCCCTGTTGCGACGACGGGGCGACCGGGTGCAGTCGGTACGCACGCCCGCCGCGGCATTGTCCGCCGTGCGGCGGCGGCGCTTCGACCTGGCGGTCGTCGACCTGCTGCTCGGCGGCGGCGGACCCGAGCTGGCCCAGGCGCTGTCGCGTCACGTGCCTGCGCTCGTGTTGAGTCTCGGCACGCGGCTCACGGACGACGCCCTGCTGGAGGCCGCGCTGGGGTTTCCCGTGCGGAGCAAATCGCACCTGCCCCGCGCGCTCGGGCTGTACGACGTCACAGCTCCAAGCGCTTCATCCAGCGGTGCAACGTGCGCGGCGAGACGCCCAGCAGCTCGGCCGCGCGCGCGCGGCGCCAGCGCGCGCGTTCGAGCGCCTGAAGCACCTTCGCGCGCTCGGGGCCGTCGCGCTCACTGAGCGGATCAGCCGTGTCCAGGGCGACGGGCGGCGGCTCGTCGGCCTGGACATGCTCCGACGGGCCAGGCAACGGGCGTTGCGCCTCGAGGCCGGCGATCTCCGGGGGCAGGTCGGAGAGCCGCACCTGCTGTCCTTCGGCCAGCAGCAGCGCGCGCTCGACCGCGAAGTGCAGCTCGCGCACGTTGCCGGGCCAGTCGTGGCGCTGCAACGCCGCGAGCGCTTCGGGGGCGAACGGACGCGCCGCCTGGACCTGACGAGCGAAGTGCTCGACGAGCAGCGGCACGTCCTCGGGGCGCTCGCGCAGGGGCGGAATCGAGAGTCGCACGCCGTGCACGCGGAAGAACAGATCCTTGCGGAACCGACCCGCGTCGGCCTCCGCCCGCAGGTCGCGGTTGGTGGCGCACACCAGACGAAAGTCGGCGCGCCGCTTGCGTGTGGCGCCCACGCGGTAGAAGGTGCCGCTGTCGAGCAGGCGCAGCAACTTCGACTGCAGCTCGGCGGCCATCTCGCCCACTTCGTCGAGGAACAACGTGCCGCCATCGGCCACCTCGACCAGGCCGGGTTTTTCGCTCGAGGCACCCGTGAAGGCGCCGCGCTCGTGGCCGAAGAGCTCGCTCTCGAGGAGCGTGGCCGGCATGGCGGCGCAGTTGAGGTCGACGAAGGCCCGCCCGGCGCGCGGCGACAGATGGTGCAGCCGCTGCGCCACGAGCTCCTTGCCCACGCCGCTCTCGCCCTCGATCAACACGGGCGTGCGCGCGGCGGCCACCTTCTCGAGCGTGCGCAACACCTCGCGCAGCGCGGGCGAACGGGTCACGATCTCCCCGCCGAGGCCGCGCTGGACGTGGTAGCGCAGGCGCTTGTTCTCGCGTTCGAGCAGCGCCTTCTCGGCGGCCTTCTCGACCCGCACCTGCAGCTCTTCGAAGTTGGGCGGCTTGGTCAGGTAGTCGAACGCGCCCAGGCGCATGGCGCCCAGGGCCGACTCGACGTTGGCGAAACCGGTGACGATGATGGTCTGCACGTCGGCATGTTCCTTGCGCACCATGGCCAGCAGGTCGATGCCCTGCGCGTCGGGCAGGTTCAGGTCGAGCAGCAGCACGTCCCACTCGGCTTCGGCCAGGGCGCGCTGCGCGCTCTTGGCCTGGGCGCAGACCTTGACCTCGTGACCACGGCGCTCGAGCAGGCGCGCGACCGCCAACGCGAAGGTGGCTTCGTCTTCGGCCACCAGCACGCGGTAGGGTCCGCTCACTGGATTTCGCCGAGCGGCAGGCGCACACGGAAGGACGCACCCGGGCCACGGCGCGGGCGCAGACTCAGCTCGCCGCCCCGAGCACGCACCAGGCTGCGCGCGATGGCGAGGCCCAGGCCGGCGCCGCCTTTCGACTCGCCCTGCACGAAGGGTTCGAACAGGCTGGCGCGCAGGCCGGCGGGAATGCCGCGACCCGTGTCGCTGACGTCGAGCGCCAACCCGTCGCGCAGACGCCGCGCGCACAGCGTGAGCTGGCCTCCGGCAGGCATGGCCTGGGCCGCGTTGACCGCCAGCGCCAGCACGACCTGCTTGAGCGAGTCGGAGTCGAGCCGCGCCTTGGGCAGACCCGCCGGCAGCCGCGCGCGCACGCGCACGCGGGCGAACGCCGGGTGGCGCTCCAGCAGACGCAACACCGTGCCCACGTCCCGGGCCACGTCGCAGACCGTGTCCGGCGTGGGCCGTGAGGCGTCGAGCAACGAGCGCACGACACGTTCGCAGCGCGCCACTTCGCCGCGCAGCAGCTCGTGGAACTCGGCCGCCTCGCGACGCACGCCTTCGTCGGGCGCCCGTTGGGCAGCTTCGGCCAGCACCTCCGCGCAGCCGGCCACGGCCGCCAGGGGATTGGCCACCTCGTGGGCCACGCCGGCCACGAGCTGGCCCAGGAAGGCCAGCCGGTCGCTGGCGATGAGACGCATCTCCAGCGCGCGCCGCTCGGTGATGTCCTCGAAGCACGAGATCACGTGCGTCACGCGCCCGGCGCGCTCGACAGGCATGCGACACACCCGGTACGTACGCCCGTCCTCGGTGTCGTGCGTGTCCTCGTAGGAACAGCCGCTCTCGATCACGCGCCGCAGGAGGGGCTCCGTGGCGCGGAAGCCGCGGTTCGAGAGCGCGTGGCGCAACGGCCGGCCGAGCACCTGGGCGCGCGGCCGGCCTTGTGGACCCGCCTCGCGTCGCGCGTTCCAGGCCACCACGCGTAGCTCGGCATCGACCACGTAGACGCCCCAGGGCAACGCGTCGAGCACGGCAGCAGTCACGCCGGCGTCGAGCACTGCGGCCGGCTTGCGACGCCGCGTCTGGGACGTGACGCCGTACCTGGGGGCCATGGCGAAGGGTACACCAGGCGCGCCAGGCCTCGCGGGCCAGGGCTACGCGCCGCTCAGGACCATCGGCCCAGGTCGTTCTCGGAGAGCAGGACGCGCTCGATGCCGCGCGCCAGGCCCGTGTCCGGGTCGGCCTCGACGATCACCGCCGCCAGCCGCGGGTCGCCTTTGGCGGTCTCGAAACGCTGCGGCATGCCCGTCAGGAAGCGCTGCACGATGGGCGCCTTCTCGACTCCGATGACCGAGTCGTAGGGCCCGGTCATGCCGATGTCCGTGCAGAACGCCGTGCCGTGGGTCAGCAGGCGGTGATCGCAGGTGGGCACGTGCGTGTGCGTGCCCAGGACCGCGGTGACCTGTCCGTCGAGGTGGTGGGCGATGGCGCACTTCTCCGAGCTGGCTTCCCCGTGCATGTCGACGATCACGACGCGCGCCTCTCGGCGCAAGCGCGCCACCTCGGCGGCGCCCAGGGTGAAGGGATCGTCGAGCGCGCCGTTCATGAACACGCGCCCGCTCAGGTTGAGCGTGGCGACCGGCACGCCGGAACGCGTGCGTCCGACGTGCGAGCCGCGGCCTGGCTGGCCCTTCGGATAGTTGAGCGGCCGCAGCAACTGCGGCATGAGGTCGACGAAGCCGAGGATCTCCTTCTTGTCCCAGATGTGGTTGCCCGACGTCAGGCAGTCGACGCCCATGTCGAGGATCTCGCCGCACACGTCGCGCGTCACGCCGAAGCCGCCGGCCGCGTTCTCGACGTTGGCGATGCAGTACTCGATGGCGTGCTTCTTGAAGAGCAGCGGCAGCGCCCGTTTCATGATCTGACGCCCGGGGCTGCCGACCACGTCGCCGATGACCAGGATCTTCATGCACGCTCCGTTCCCGCGCGCCGCGGGCAGCAAAACTCAAAGCGTACCGGGGCGCGACGAGCAGGGTCAACTGCCGGAGGGGAGCGAGCCCGCGGATTCAGCCCGGACTTTTCATCAGGCCTCGTCGCGAGACGCAGGAGACCGCAGCCGAGGCGGGCACCCCCAGCGACGTGCAGCGCAGGCGTACGCGACGGTACGGTGAGGATGCGAGGAGCGAGGACGCCCGCCGCAGGCGCGCGTCGCAGCAGATGCTCTGGTGAATGGTTCGGGCTAAGATCGCGGCGCTCATGATCGCGTCTCTCGACCAACTCCTGATCGCGCTGGCCGCCGCGGTCGGCCCCGACGGCGGGGCAGGCGTGCTGCGCGTGCTGCGCGACGTGCTGCGCGTGCACGCGCCGTTCGACGCGGGCGAGGCGGCGCTGCTGACGCCGGTCGGCTTCGAGCGTCATGCCCTGGCCGAGGACGAGCGCGAGATCGCGGCCGACGACCTGTTGCTGGACGTGAGCAATCGGCCGGAGGTGCGCCGTTTCGACGAGCCCTCGGCCCTCGACGTGTTCCCGCGCACCCGCGAGTGGCTGGGCCGGCGTGGGCTCAAGTCGCTGCTGGTGCTGCCCCTGTCGCAGGCGGGCGGCTGCCGCGGGGCCGTCGTGTTGGCGCGCGACCACGCCTTCGGTTTCGTGGGCGCCTCGCTGCGCGTCATGGTGCCGCTCGCGGCCATGACCGGCCTGGCGCTCGACTGGGCCCGCGCGCTCGCGCGTCTGCCGCGCGCGGACGAGTGGGGCGAGGCTCAGGAGCGCGTGCGCGCGGAGCGCCGCACGAGCGAGTCGGAAGCCACCATCTTGTCGCTGCGCGCGGAACTCGAACGCCAGCAGGCGCGCGTCGCGGCGCTGCTTCAGGAGCGCGACGCGGCCCAGCGCGAGGCCGCCCGCCAGGCGCCGGGACGACGGCGCAAGCGCTGAAACCGCGGGCCGGCGCGTCAGACCGAGATCGGCTTGCCCCGGTGACGCGGGAACGGACGCGGGGTCTTGGGCCCCGTGCGGCCCGACACGCGCAGATCCAGGGGCGGCACGAGGGCCAGCTTCAACACCTCGTCGACCGTGTCGACCAAGTGGATCTGGAACGCGCGGCGCAGTTCGAGCGGCAGGTCGTCGAGGTCCTTCTCGTTCAGCTTGGGACAGATCAGCGTGCTGACGCCCGCGCGCCGCGCGGCCAGCATCTTCTCCTTCAGCCCGCCGATGGGCAGCACGTTGCCGCGCAGCGTCAGCTCGCCCGTCATGGCCACGCCACGGCGCACGGGGCGGCCGGTGAGTGCGGAGACCAGGGCCGTGGCCATGGTGATGCCGGCCGACGGACCGTCCTTCGGGATCGCGCCCTCCGGCACGTGCACGTGCAGATCCTGCTTGGCGTAGAAGTCCGAGGCCAGGCCCAGTTGGCGCGCGCGTGCGCGCGCGAACGAGAGCGCGGCCTGGGCCGACTCCTTCATCACCTGGCCCAGGTGTCCGGTCAGGGTCAGACGCCCGCGCCCGCGCATCAAGGTGACTTCGACGAACAGGAGATCGCCGCCCGTGGCGGTCCAGGCCAGGCCCGTGGCGATGCCGACGGCGTCCTTCAAGAGCAGCTCGTCGGGATGCACGCGCGGCGCGCCCAGCAGCTTGGGCAGCCTCGCGGGGGTGACGCGCAGCGTGCCCTCGAGCCGGCCCTCGGCCACCTGGCGGGCGGTCTTGCGCGCGATCTTGGCCACCTCGCGTTCGAGGTTGCGCAGGCCGGCCTCGCGCGTGTAGGCGTTGATCAGGGTGCGCAGGGCGGCATCGTTGACGATCAGCCGCTCGGGCGTCAGGCCGTGCTCGTCGAGCTGCTTGGGCACCAGGTGGCGGCGGGCGATCTCGAGCTTCTCGTCCTCGGTGTAGCCCGCCAGCGTGATCACTTCCATGCGGTCGAGGAACGCGGGTTGGATCGTGTCGGTCAGGTTGGCCGTGCACAGGAACATGACGTTCGACAGGTCGAAGGGCACGCCCAGGTAGTGGTCGCGGAAGGTGCCGTTCTGTTCCGGGTCGAGCACTTCGAGCAGCGCCGAGCTCGGGTCGCCGCGATAGTCGGCGCCGATCTTGTCGACCTCGTCCATCATGAACACGGGGTTGTTGGTGCCGGCCTGCATCAGCCCTTGCACGATGCGCCCGGGCATGGCGCCGACGTAGGTGCGGCGGTGTCCGCGGATCTCGGCTTCGTCACGCACGCCGCCCAGGCTGAGACGCACGAACTTGCGGCCCAGGGCGCGCGCGATCGAACGGCCCAGGCTGGTCTTGCCCACGCCGGGCGGTCCGACGAAACACAGCAGCGGCCCCTTGGCCTTGTCTTTGAGCTTGCGCACCGCCAGGTACTCGACGATGCGCTCTTTGACCTTCTCGAGGCCGTAGTGGTCCTGGTCGAGGATGCGCTGCGCCTCGGCCAGATCGAGGTTGTCCTTGCTGGACTTGCCCCAGGGCAGGCCCACCATCCAGTCGAGCCAGTTGCGCAGCGTGGCCGTCTCCGCCGCGTCGGGGTGCATGCGTTCGAGCTTCTTGAGTTGCCGCTCGGCCTCCTCCAGCACGGGCTTGGGCATGCGCGCCTTCTGGGCCTTGTCGCGCAGGCTGGCGATCTCCTCGGCCAGCTCGTTGCCCTCGCCCAGCTCGCTCTGGATGGCCTTCATCTGCTGGCGCAGGAAGAATTCCTTCTGCGACTGCTCCATCTGTCCCTTGGCCTGCGAGGAGATCTCCTGCTGCATGACCAGGACTTCCAGCTCCTTGGCCATCAGCTCGTGCACGCGCTTCAGGCGTTCGAGCGGGTCGACGGCGTCGAGCACGCTCTGCGCCACGTCCACCTTGAGGTCGAGGTTGGAGGCGGTCAGATCGGCCAGGCGTCCCGGCTCGTCCATGTTGTTGGCGATGACGACCACTTCAGGCGAGATGGGCTTGCCCAGGCTGACGGCCTTCTCGAGCGCTTCCTTGACGTTGCGCATCAGGGCTTCGAGCGGCAGGTCCTGTTCGTCGCGCGCGCCCTCGGCCTCGGGCGCCGTGGCGATGCGCGCCAAGAGATGCGTCGGGCAGTCTTCGAAGCCCTGGATGCGGGCGCGCGTCAGGCCCTGCACGAGCACGCGGATGCGTCCGTCCGGCAGCTTCAGCATGCGCATGATGGCCGCCACGGTGCCCACGGCGTGCATGGCGTCGGGGGCCGGGTCTTCGTCTTCCTGCTTGCGCTGGGCCGCGAGCAGGATCAGGCGCTGCTCGGCCAGGGCCTGATCGACCGCCTTGATGGAGCGGTCGCGGCTGACGTAGAGCGGCACGATCATGTAGGGAAAGATGACGACGTCGCGCAACGGCAGCACCGGCAACACGTCCGGCACCTTGAGCGGCTCGTCGTCGCGCTTCAACTCGTCGATCATCGTTCGGGCTCCCGGATCACGGGGATCTCGGTCTCCTGGTTGCGCCGCTCCTTGCGTCGCGGCAGAGTCACCGTCAACAGACCATGCGCCAGATGCGCCCGCGCGGCCTGCAGGTCGAGCGCCGCGTCCAACACGAGCGTGCGCTTGAAGCGGCCCACGGGTCGCTCGACGCACAGGAAGCGTCCGGACTGCGGCGCGCGCGCGGCGCGCCGTTCGCCCGTGATCACGAGCTGGCCGTCGCGCACCACGACGCGCAACGCATCCGCCGCCAGGCCCGGCACCTCCACCTGCACGCTCAGGCGCCCCTGGCTCTCGAACACGTCCACGGCGGGAAACCATTCCCCGGCTGCGGGCTGTTCGCTCGCGCTCCAGGCGCCCAGGCGCTCGAAGAGCTGGTCGATCTCGCGCCGCAGCAGGCTCAGCTCGTCGAGCGGCGCGCGCGGTCTCCTGGGCGAGGTCATGGTCGGCGTCCACGCGCGGCGCGTGGCGCGTGCCGCACCGGCCGCGAACGGCCTGCGCGCCGGACGTCCGCGCGCGGGCGACCTCCTGACGTCATTGTCAGCCCCCGATCCAGTTGAGCGCAGCCCGACCCGGGTGTCAAACCGGCGCGGGCGACGGGCGGCGTTCGGTCTCGGCCAACGACGCGCCGCGCAGGGCCCGCGCGAGCAAGGCCGCGAGCAGCACGAAGAGCGCGCCGTCGAGCCAGAAGATGCCGCGCCGGTCGGCGTGCGCGATGAGGCCCGCGATCGAGGGCGACACCGCCCCTCCGAAGAGCGCGGCGGCGGAGAAGAAGCCGAACGCGGTGGTGC
>WBZQ01000698.1_pt1 | contig 25304 bp, 22 predicted proteins | sample 5204251 | NCBI WGS metagenome assembly WBZQ01 (sample SAMN12412402, study PRJNA552823) | activated sludge metagenome | isolation source: activated sludge from nitrification reactor of wastewater treatment plant... | place: USA: Virginia | collected 2017-09
GGCTCGTCACGCGGGCCGGCCTGGCGGGCGAGCTCGTCGGCGAGGTCGTCGCGGGCGCGGTGCTCAAGCACAGCAAGGACTGGAACCTCACGCGCGAGGTCGTCCTCGGCTCCCGGCTCGACCCGCGCACGCCCGCGTTCGACCTCCAGCAGGCGTGCGGCACCGGCCTGCAGGCCATCACCGCCGTCGCCGACGGTGTGGCCCGCGGCCGCTACGACGCCGCTGTCGGCGGTGGCGTCGACACCACCTCCGACGCCCCGATCGCCGTCTCGGAGTCGATGCGCCGGCAGATGCTCGAGGTCAACCGCTCGCGCACCACGCAGGACCAGCTGATCAACGCGCTGAAGCTGCTGCCCAACCTGGGTATCGAGATCCCGCGCAACGGCGAGCCCCGCACCGGCATGTCGATGGGCGAGCACGCCGCCATCACCGCCAAGGAGTTCGGCATCAAGCGCGCCGACCAGGACGAACTGGCCGCCGCCAGCCACCAGAAGATGGCCGCCGCCTACGACGCCGGTTTCTTCGACGACCTGATCACCCCGTTCGGCGGCCTGGTCCGCGACCAGAACCTGCGCGGCGACTCCACCGCCGAGAAGCTGTCGAAGCTCAAGCCGGTCTTCGGTGTGTCCCTGGGCGATGCCACCATGACCGCCGGCAACTCGACCCCGCTCACCGACGGCGCGTCGACGGTGCTGCTGGGCACCGACGAGTGGGCCAAGGACAAGGGCCTGCCGGTGCTGGCGTACTTCGTCGACAGCGAAACCGCCGCCGTCGACTACGTGAACGGCCCCGACGGCCTGCTGATGGCCCCCACCTACGCGGTGCCGCGCCTGTTGGAGCGCAACGGCCTGACCCTGCAGGATTTCGATTTCTACGAGATCCACGAGGCCTTCGCGTCGGTCGTGCTGTGCACGCTGGCCGCGTGGGAGTCGGAGACCTACTGCAAGGAGCGTCTGGGTCTGGACAAGGCGCTGGGCTCGATCGATCGCGCCAAGCTCAACGTCAACGGCTCGTCGCTGGCCGCGGGTCACCCGTTCGCCGCAACCGGCGGCCGCATCGTCGCCCAGGCGGCCAAGCAGATCGCCGAGAACGGCGGCGGACGTGCGCTGATCTCGATCTGCGCGGCCGGTGGCCAGGGCGTCACCGCCATCATCGAGGGGTAGCTCACCTCGCCGGTTGAGGTGCGAGCTTGCGAGCCTCGAAACCTCGTGCGATGACAGTGTTGTCTCACCGGGTTTCGAGGCTCGTCGCTTTCGCTCCTCGCACCTCAACCGACTGGTGGGGCCGCTTTCGCTCCTCGCACCTCAACCGATGAGCCGGGTACGAAGCAGAGCCGCAACAGGCCGCTGTCAAAGCATCACGATGTTTGGTCGCCCCGAGGTGGATTTTTCGGGCGGAGCGTCCCGTGTCTGGACGACCGAGCGAGCGCAGCCCGAAAAAACCACCGAAAAGTAAGGAGCCCCGATCAATCTGCCGGGTCGGGGGTCTGGCAGCTGATCGGGGCTACCCACATTTGTACGCTACTTTTCCGCGTAATTCACGTTCCGCCGCAAACTGGTGCGTTTTTCTTGCCGGGCCGGTGTTGTGGTGTGGTGGTGGCGGGTCGGCGGGGGCGGTCGGGCCGGCGCGGGGCACGTTACTCTCGGTGGAGTGAGCAGATGGTCGTCGGTGCGGGTCGGTACGTATGCCGTGCTCGGGATTCTGTTCGCCGGCATTCTTGTCGTGGGGATCGACCTGCTGGTCACGCACGGTAAGACCACTCGTGGGGCCACCGTGGCGGGGCTGGATGCGGGCAATCTGTCCCCGACGAAGACGCGTGAGGTGCTCAATCGGGTGGCCGCTCGCGCCGAAAAGCCTGTGACTCTTGTCACTCCGCACGGTGAGGCGAAGCTCGGCGCGAAGGACCTGGGTCTGGCTTTCGACGCGGAGGCGACGCTGGAGCGGTTGCGCGATCAGCCGAACAACCCGTTGCGCCGGATCGCGGGTCTGTTCGGTGCTGAGTATCGCGTCGATCCGGTGATCACGGTCGACCGCAAGAAGCTCGATGCCACGCTCGACGCCAAGCGCAAGGAGTTCGAGCTGTCGGCGATCGAGGGCGCGGTGCATTTCTATAAGGGCAAGCCGGTGGCGGATCTGCCGACGGCGGGGCAGCGGATCGCCCGTGACGAGTTGCCTGCCGCGTTGCGGGCCGGCTGGCTGCGGGAGCGGCCGATCACGATGCCGACGGAGAAGTTCGCACCGACGGTGTCGGCGGAGACGGTTCGCACGACGCGCGACGGGCCGGCGGCGACGGCTATGGCGGGGCCGATCGTGCTGAACGGCCGTGAGGGGGCGAAGCGGTCGATCACGCCGACCCAGTTGGGTACGGTGCTCAAGTTTGTCGCCGACGGCAAGGGCGGTCTGTCGCCGACGATGGATCAGAAGGCCGCGGTGAAGTTGTTCAGTCCGGCGCTGGCGAGCACGGTGCGGGCGCCTGTCGATGCGACGTTCACGTTGTCCGGTGGCAGTCCGCGGGTGGTGCCGGCCAAGGACGGTGCGCGTATCGACTGGACCAAGACGCTCGCCAAGATCCAGAAGACGGCGATCACCACGGATCCGGGTTCGCGCCGCGCGGTGGATGTGGTCTATGACGTGCAGAAGCCGAAGCTGTCGACGGCCAAGGCGAAGGGTCTGGGTGTCAGCGAGGTGGTGAGCGAGTTCACCACGGGCGGGTTCGCGGAGGCCTCGGGTGAGAACATCCGGCTGGTCGCGCAGACGGTCGACGGTGCGGTGGTGTTGCCGGGTGAGAGTTTCTCGCTGAACGGGTACACGGGTACCCGCGGTTCGGCGCAAGGCTATGTGACGTCGACGATCATCGATCACGGGCATACGTCGAAGGCGGTGGGCGGCGGTATCTCGCAGTTCGCGACGACGCTGTACAACGCGGCGTATTTCGCGGGCCTGGAGGACGTGGACCACACCGAGCATTCGTATTACATCTCGCGGTATCCCGAGGCGCGGGAGGCGACGGTGTTCGACGGCGCGATCGATCTGGTGTTCCGCAACAACACCGATCACGGCATCGTCATCGACACCGAGTGGTCGCCGAGCGCGATCACGGTCCGGTTGTGGAGCACCAAAACCGTTGAGGTGGAGTCGATCACCGGTAGCCGGTCCAAGCCTACCGATCCGGAGAAGATCACCCTGCCCAAGGGCGACAACTGCATGCCCGGCGAAGGCTCGAAGGGTTTCACCACCTCCGACACCCGGGTGATCAAGGACGCGAAGACCGGTGCCGAGATCAGCCGCCACACCCGGACGGTGAAGTACGATCCGGAGCCGATCGTGCGCTGCAAGTAGGGGGCTGTTCAGCCGCCGACTCTGACCGGGTCGAGGCTGTCCTGGGTGCCGCCGGATCCGAGTTGGCCTTCGGTGTTGTCGCCCCAGCAGTACACGTCGTCGTGTGCGATGGTGCATCGGGTGCCGCCGGCCACTGCGACGTCGTTGACGCCGGTGAGCGCGACGTCGCGCACCAGCCAGAGGCGGCTCTTGAAAGTGAGTGGGCCACAGTAGATCTGCATCGATGACTGCGTGCACACCAGGATGCTGCCCTGCTTGTTGCGGCCCGACGACAGCGCGTAGGCGCCGTCGGCGCCGACCGGCTTGGTGAGCTTTCCGTCGCCGGTGGCGTCGCAGTAGGCGTCGCCGTCGGCGATCACGCACACCCCGGTGCCCGTCGCGCCGCCGCTGGGCACGATGACCTTGAACACCTTGCTGATGCCGCCGAGACCTTTGAGCGTCGACGGTTGTTCCGAGTAGTCCAGGCCCCAACAGGATGCGGTCTGTGCCGGGTAGGTGACGGCGCAGGAGATGTTGGAGCCGGTGGAGATCGCGGTGACCCCGGCGATGCCGTCGACTTTGGTGGGGACCTGGTAGTCCATGTCCGCGGTGGAGGGGGAGTAGTCGCCGACCTGCCGCTGCCCGTTGGCACCCCAGCAATAGGCGTCACCGTCGGAGATCGCGCAGACGGTCACCTCGCCCTTGTCGTTGGTGCCGACGGAGATGGCGGTGACGTCGATCAGCCCGGTCTCGGTGGGTGCGAGGACCGGCCGGCCGCTGCGGTTGAGGTCGGGGCCACCGGTCTGCAGGTCGCCGTCGGCGCCCCAGCAGTAGGCGCGCCGGTCGGCGACGGCGCAGGTGGTGCCGCCTTCGGTGCTGATGGCGGTGACGTTGTTCAGGCCCTGGATCTTGACCGGGCTGGTGCGCTGGTCGCCGGAGGTGCCGGTGCCGAGCTGGCCGCTGGAGTTGTCGCCCCAGCAGTACGCCTTGTAGTTGAACACGCCGCAGATCGTGACCTTGCCGTCGGCGGTGATGCCGCCGTCGATGGCAGTCGCTTTGCCGAGTTCGGCCTGCCGGCCGCTGGTCACGACCGGGGCCGATCGGTCGACACCCGAGTTGACGGGGGCGACGGCGAGGTCGTCGCCACTGTCGTTGCTGCCGCTGCCCTTGACCAGGATGATCGTGGTGGCGACGGCGATGACGAGGACGGCCACCGCGGCCGTCGCGCCGAGCAGGATCTTCGTCGTCCGGCCGGGATTCCGGGGCCCGGCGGCCACCGGCGGTTCGGGACGGGTCGGTCCGGACTGTGTCGGGCTGTACTGAGCCGGGCCGTACTGAGCCGGGCTGTACCGATCTGGGCTGTGCCGCTGCGGCCCTGACGGGTGGTTCCCCGGTCCCACGTTCAGGGCGGGGACGCCGGGCGGGGGCAGGGTGTCGGGTGCGTCGCCGGTCACGTGCGGTGGTGGTGTGAAGCCGCCCGGTGCACCGCCGTTCAGCGCTGCGGTGAAGGCGTCGGCGAACGCCCGGCACATGGGGAACCGGCGGGCGGGATCCTTGGCGAGCGCCACGTCGAACACCGGATCGAGGGCGGCGAGGTCGGGGCGCAGGGCACTGACCGGGCGCGGTGGCCGGGTGGCGTGCGCCATCATCAGCGCCGCCGCAGACGTCTCGGTGAACGGGGTGGTACCGGTGACGAGCTGGTATGCGGTGCAGGCCAGCGAATACTGGTCCGACCGCGGCCCGGCCGGATGACCGGCGGCGATCTCCGGGGCCAGGTACGCCAGGGTGCCGATGACGGCGTTGGTGGCGGTCAGACCGGTGGCCTCACCCGCCGGTTTGGCGATGCCGAAGTCGAGCACCACCGCCCGCTCGACGACGCCGCCCGGGTCGCGGGTGACCACGATGTTCGCGGGTTTGATGTCGCGGTGGATGATCTGCCTGCGGTGCGCGTAGTCGAGGGCGTCGGCCACCTGCCCGACGACGAGACCGGCCTCCTGCGGCGACAGGCGCTGATGCGCGAGGTCCTGGCCGTCGGCGTAGGCCATGGTGAACCACGGGGTGCCCTGCTCGATGCCGTAGCCGTAGACGGTGACGATGCCCGGATGGTCGAGGGTGGCGGCCATCCGGGCCTCGGCGGTGAACCGCCGCTCGAACTCCGGGTTGCCGCGCGCGGTGATCACCTTGAGCGCTTCCCGACGGTGCAGGTGCGCGTGTTCGACCAGGTAGACCTGGCCCATGCCGCCCTCGCCGAGCAGCGACACCACGGTGTATCCGGCGAACCGCGCACCTGGCCTCAGCGCTGCCGGTTGCTCTTGTGGCGCTTGCTCTTCCGGACGTGGGTCTTCCGGCACTGAACCTCCCGCTGACCGGCGCGTCCGGCCGGGTGGGATGCGGCGCGGAATGCGAGCGTGGTGAACTGCTTCGCGACGCTATCAAAGTCGCGTGCCGGTCGCGGGGTGGTTCGATCGGGCGGATGACGCACCGCCTGAGCCCGATGCTCAGTTGGTGAGCATGCCCCCGTCCACGGGCAGCGTGATCCCGGTGACGTAGCTGCTGGCGTCGGAGGCCAGGAAGATCAGGGCCGGGTTGAGTTCGCCCTCGTTGCCGAGCCGGCCGAACAGGGTGCGCGGGATGACGAAGTTGTCCATGTACCCGCCTTCGATCAGTTCGGTGGTCATCTCCGAGGCGAAGTATCCGGGGGCGATGGCATTGACGCGGATACCTTTTCGGCCCGACCACTGCTGTGCCAGGTCGCGCGTCAGGCCGATGACGCCGGACTTGCTGGCGCTGTAGCCCGCCTGCGGCATCAGGACGCTGGTGATGCCGAGGATGCTGGCGATGTTGATGATCGAACCGCCGTTCTTCATCACCCGCGCGCACGCCTGCGCCATGTAGTAGGTGCCGTTGAGGTTGGTCTTGACGACGGCGTCGAATTCTTCGGTGGCCTGCCGGGTTGCCGGGGTGGCGTCGGAGATACCCGCGTTGTTCACGAGGATGTCGAGGTGACCGAAGGTCTCGATCGCGCCGGCCGCGACGGCGGCGCAGGCCTCCGGATCGGCGACATCGCACGCAACGGCGAGCGCGCGCCTGCCCTTGCTCTCGACCAGTTTCTTGGTCTCCTCCAGCTTTTCGACGCGGCGGGCCGCGAGCACCACATCGGCGCCGGCGTCGGCGAGGGCCCCGGCGAAGGACACGCCGAGTCCGCTGGAGGCGCCGGTCACCACCGCCACCTTGCCGTCGAGCCGGAACAGATCGAGCACAGCCGACATGAGTGATCTCCTTTACATCGGACGAGATATGTACCCCAGAGCATAGGAAGTCAGATCGGGTGGCATTCCCGAAACCACAGTTCTGGTCGCGATCGACCGACCGTGCGCTCGGTCGCCACCCGCCCGGACGTCGTCGGTGCGCCCGGAACTAATGTGCATCGCCCCAGGTCAACGGTGACGAAAGGGCAACAGTAAGGGGCACGTGTTCCATCTCATAGAAACACCCGCTAACCTACGGATCGTGGATATCAACGGAGCAAGTGCAATCGTCACCGGCGGTGCGTCGGGAATTGGTGCCGCCTCGGCACGCGCCCTGGCCGCCAAGGGTGTCAAGGTCGTCGTCGCCGATATGAACCCCGAGAAGGGTGAGGCGATCGCCAAGGAGATCGGCGGTGTCTTCATCAGCGTCGACGTCACCGACTCGGAGCAGATCAAGGCGGCCATCGCCAAGGCCGAGGAACTCGGCACCTTCCGCATCCTGGTGAACTCGGCCGGTATCGGCTGGGCGCAGCGGACCATCGGCAAGGACGGCAATTACGACTCGGCGCACAACCTGGACTTCTTCAAGAAGGTCATCAACGTCAACGTGTTCGGCACGTTCGACTTCGTCCGGCTCGCCGCCACCGCGATCAGCCGCACCGAACCCCTCGCCGACGGCGAGCGTGGCTCCATCGTCAACATCTCCAGCGTCGCCGGCGTGGAGGGGCAGATCGGGCAGGTGTCGTACTCGGCGTCCAAGGGTGCCATCAACGGTATGACCGTGCCGATCGCCCGCGACCTGTCGGCCGTCGGCATCCGCGTGAACACCATCATGCCGGGCCTGATCGACACCCCGATCTACGGCGAGGGCCCGGACTCGGAGGCGTTCAAGGCCAACCTGGGCAAGAACGTCCTCTTCCCGCGCCGCCTCGGCACCCCCGACGAGCTGGCGTCGATGGTCGTCGAGCTGACCGTCAACTCGTACATGAATGCCGAGATCGTCCGCGTCGACGGCGGCATCCGGATGCCCCCGAAGTAGCACCCAGAAAACAACAAAGCGGAAGGTTGGTGCTGGTATTCAGCACCAACCTTCCGCTTTGTCGTTACGGCCTTACATCAGAAGGCGGCTTCGTCGAGCTCCATGATGTCGTTATCCACGTTCTCGACGGTGACGCGCACGGAGGTGAGCAGCGGCAGCATGTTCTTGGCGAAGAACGATGCGACGGCCACCTTGCCCTCGTAGAACGACTTGTCCTCGCCGGTGGCACCCTCGTCGAGCTTGGCGATGGCGATCTCGGCCTGGCGCAGCAGCAGCCAGCCGATGAGCATGTCGCCGACGGCCATCAGGTAGCGCACCGAACCCAGGCCCACCTTGTAGAGCTGCTTGGGGTCTTCCTGCGCCGACATGAGGGTCGCGGTGAGCGAGCCGGTCATGGCCTGCACGTCTTCGACGGCGGTCTTGAGCAGCGCGCGCTCGGCCTTGAGGCGGCCGTTGCCGGCCTCGGTGTCGAGGAACTGCTGGATCTGGCCGGCGACGTGGGCGAAGGCCTGGCCGCGGTCGCGGACGATCTTGCGGAAGAAGAAGTCCTGCGCCTGGATGGCGGTGGTGCCCTCGTACAGCGAGTCGATCTTGGCGTCGCGGATGTACTGCTCGATCGGGTAGTCCTGCAGGAAGCCGGAGCCACCGAAGGTCTGCAGCGATTCGTGGCTCAGCGCGGCGTAGGCACGCTCGGAGCCGACACCCTTGACGATCGGGAGCAGCAGGTCGTTGACGCGGTGTGCGAGGTCGGCGTCGGCGCCGGAGACGATCTTGGCGGCGGCGGCGTCCTGGTGCGAGGCGGTGTAGAGGTACACCGCGCGCAGGCCCTCGGCGTAGGCCTTCTGGGTCATCAGCGACCGGCGCACGTCGGGGTGGTGGGTGATGGTGACGCGCGGGGCGGCCTTGTCGGTCATCTGGGTCAGGTCGGCACCCTGGACGCGCTCCTTGGCGTAGTCGAGGGCGTTGAGGTAGCCGGTCGACAGGGTGGAGATGGCCTTGGTGCCCACCATCATGCGGGCGTGCTCGATGACCTGGAACATCTGCGCGATGCCCTTGTGCACCTCGCCGACGAGCCAGCCCTTGGCGGGGATGCCGTGCTGGCCGAAGGTGACCTCGCAGGTGGCCGACGCCTTGATGCCCATCTTGTGTTCGACGTTGGTGACGAAGACACCGTTGCGCTCGCCGAGCTCACCGGTCTCGTGGTCGAAGTGGAACTTGGGGACGAAGAACAGCGACAGTCCCTTGGTGCCGGGGCCTGCACCCTCGGGGCGGGCGAGCACCAGGTGGAAGATGTTCTCGGTCATGTCCTGGTCGGCGGAGGTGATGAAGCGCTTCACGCCGTCGATGTGCCAGGTGCCGTCTTCCTGCTCGACGGCCTTGGTGCGGCCGGCACCGACGTCGGAACCGGCGTCGGGCTCGGTGAGCACCATGGTGGAGCCCCAGCCGCGCTCGGAACAGATAATGGCCCACTTCTTCTGCTCGTCGGTGGCCTGGTTGTAGAAGATGTCGGCGAAGCCGGAACCCGCGGAGTACATGAACAGCGGCGGGTTGGCGCCGAGAACCATTTCGGCCAGGGCCCAGTACAGGGAACGCGGGGCGGGCAGGCCGCCGAGCTCCTCGTGCAGACCGACCTTGTCCCAGCCGGCCTCGATGTAGGCGTTGTAGGACTTCTTGAAGCTCTCGGGGATGGTCACCGAGTGGGTTTCGGGGTCGAACACCGGCGGGTTGCGGTCGGCGTCGGCGAACGAGTCGGCGATGACGCCCTCGGACAGCGACTTGACCTCGCGCAGCATGTCGATGGCGGTCTCTTTGTCGAGGTCGCCGAAATCGCCGTCTTCGAGAACCTGCTCCAGGTTGAGGAGTTCGAAGAGGTTGAACTGCAGATCACGCAGGTTGCTCTTGTAGTGACCCATGTCTGGTTCCTATCTGGGGTGTTACTGCATTTGTGGGCAGAAGCGAGGGATGGTTCTTCGCCCGGGTGTCTCGGGCACCGTAAGTTACTCGCCAGTAACCTTAGTTTACCCCCGATCTACATATGCAACAACCGGTGCGCTTGTGATCGCGCTAACTTTTGTTAGCGGTTACTTTGATCAACCGCATATCGGTCGTTCTGGGCAGCGCAAAGCCGCCCTCCACGGCGATGTCGCCGCACATATGCAGGGGCGGGCGTGTGGAGGGCGGTTTCTGTGCCGGGTGTGTCAGAGGTGATCGCGCAGGTACGCGAGGTCGCCGGGGATCCCGTCGGCGGGGGTTTCCAGGATGATCGGCGCCCCGGCGGTGCGGGCCACCTCGGCGAGCACGGCCGCGTCGATGTGGCCGGATTCGAGGTTGGCGTGCCGGTCGCGGCCGGAGTCGAACTCGTCGCGGGAGTTGTTCAGGTGCACCAGGTCGATGCGGCCGGTGATCGCCTTGACCCGTTCGACGAGGCCGACGAGGTCCTCACCGCCGGCCCAGGCGTGACAGGTGTCGAGGCAGAACCCGGCCTGCTCGAAATCGCCCACCTCGCTCCACAACCGGTCGATCGATTCGAGGGTGCGGGCCATCGCGTGATCGCCGCCGGCGGTGTTCTCGATGAGGATCGGCACGCCGAACCCGCCCTTGTCCACCTGACGGTCGAAGAGTTTGCGCCAGTTGGCAAATCCCTCGGCCGACTCCTCGCCGTCGCGCAGGTGGCCACCGTGCACCACGAGTCCGAACGCGCCGAGTTCGGCGGCCGCCGTGGCCTGCTGCTCGACGGCCTTGCGCGAGGGCATCCGCAGCCGGTTGTTGAGGCTCGCGACGTTGATCGAGTAACTCGAATGCACCACGACGTCGATCTCCGATTCGCGGAACTCGGTCGCCCGCGGATTGGGGAGGGGCTTCTTCCAGCTCTGCGGGTCGGTGACGAACATCTGGAAGACGTCGATCCCGAGTTCCGCCGCCGTGGCGAGCGGGTCGGTGTCTTCGCGAAGGTGGGCTCCGATGCGCATGTGTCAACGATAGTTCGCCCGCACGGGCCACAGGGACGAGCCGTCAGTCGAGCAGTTCCTCGATGGTGATCGGCACGCCGGGGGCGATCAGGATGCGGCAGGGGGCCTCGGTACCGGGGTAGAGGTTGAACCATTCGTGGCTGCGGCCGGGACCGTCGTAGACGGCGGCGAGCGAGCGGTGCAGCCGGGCCTCTGCCTCTTTGCTGATGATGTAGCGCTGGTCGCCGTAGCGCAGATACCTGTTGGACACGGGAGGCTCCGTTCTGACGAACCGGCTCGTCTTGCGAGCTGATCACCGGGGCTGCGAGAGGTGTGATCTAACGCACAATCGTACGTGTCGGCGGGGAAAAGTTCAGGTCCGGTCACGGGGAAGTGTTGCCGATCGTCGTCTTCGGGGGGTTTGCCGGTCATTCGACTACGGTCGGCCGCCGTATCGGCCGGTCATGAACGCGCGGGGCCAACTAGGGTGACGGGAACTGTCATGTCCGTGAAGAAACTGTGGAGCAGCCCCGGTGAGCATCTATGAGTCGGAAGCACCCGCACCACCCCAGGGTGTGGAACCGCTGCTGACCGATCTGGGCAAGGCGGCCGAGCTCGATCCCGACATGGCCACCCGGCGCGACCTGACGTGGGTGCGGCGCGCGGCGATCGCGCTGTGGGCACTCGGCATGTTCGCCGAGTTCTGGGTGCACGGCCTGGCCTTCGATCGCACCCGGCTCATCCTGCTGATGTGTTTCGGCATGTTCGCCGCGTGCATCGGCAGGCGCCGGGCCATCACGGTCGTCATCGACTGGTTGCCGTTCGTGCTGATCCTGCTGTTCTACGACTGGACGCGCAATGTCGCCCAGCTCATCGACATGCCGACGCAGTGGCATCTCGCCCCCGACGTCGACAAATGGATGTTCGGGGTCAACCCGACGGTGTGGCTGCAGAGCCACCTCAAGTACGCCGAACCCACCTGGTGGGAGGTGGTCACCAGCGTCGTCTACATCTCCTACTTCATCGTCCCGTACGCGATGGCTGCCATCCTGTGGGTGCGCGACCGCACGGTGTGGCGACGGTACGCGGCGTGCTTCCTGGCGACGACGTTCATCGCGCTCGTGGGCTACACCCTGGTGCCTGCCGCTCCGCCGTGGGCGGCCGCCCAGTGTACCGCCGAGCAGGTCAAGGACCATCCGCGAGATCCCCCGTGCATGCATGCGGCGCAACCGGAGCCCGACGGCGGACTGCTCGGCCAGGTCGAGCCCCGTCACGACGGTGCCGCGCCCTATGTCGAACGGATCTCGTGGCGCGGCTGGAGTGTGCTGAAGATCCACAACGCCTCGCAGTTGTTCACGATGGCGCAGGGCAAGTCGAATCTGGTCGCGGCGATTCCGTCGCTGCACGCCGGACTGACGATGCTGCTCGCGTTGTTCATGTGGCCGCGGGTGAAGGCGCTGGGCAAGACGCTGTTCATGGCCTACCCCTTCGCGATGGCGTTCGCGCTGGTGTTCACCGCCGAGCACTACGTCATCGACATCCTGCTCGGCTGGGCGCTGGCGGCGAGCGTGATCGCGGTGTGCCGCTGGGTGGACCGGCGCTGGCTGATTCCGAGGCAGCAGCGATTGCACGCTGAGCAGGACGACGCCGCGGCTATCGAGGTCACGAATCAGAAACAAGAGTTGAATATCTGAAAAGGTGGTCATTGCGGGCCGCCGGGCACGCGATAGCGTGAGGCGTCACGGCACACCTGTGTCCCTGCCGAGATCTCTACCGAGAGGCGAGTGATGACCAGCGAGACGACAGAGCCGGAAAAGCCCGCACCGCTGGCGGGCAAGAGCCCCTGGCTCAAGATCGGCATCGTGGTCGGCGGACTCGCCGTCGCCGTCTCACTGATGGTGCTGGTGTTCCTGGCACCGTCGATCAACTCGGGCGCCGACGATCTGCCCGTCGGCATCAGTGGCCCCGCACAGGCGACGGCGCAACTGCAGCAGAAGCTCGAAGCCGCCCAGCCCGGTGCCTTCGACTTCAAGTCCTACGACGACGCGGCCGCGGTCGTCGACGCCACCCACGACCGTGACGTGGTGGGCGGCATCAGCATCGAGACCGACGGCAGTGTGAAGGTCACCGTCGCCGGCGGCGCCGGCACCCCGTACGCCCAGCTGCTCAAGACCCTCGGCGCGAGCCTGGCCTCGGCCGGCCAGAAGGTCAGCTACACCGACGTCGCGCCGCTGACCGCCGACGACCCGAACGGTTCGGGTCTCAGCGCACTCGGTCTGCCGCTGGCGTTCGGCGGCATGATCTCGGCGGTGCTGCTGTCGACGCTGCTCAAGAATCAGCCCCTCTACAAGATCGCCGGTTCGCTCGCCGGATCGACGGTCGTCGGTTTCGTGGTCGTCGCGATCCTGCAGTTCGGTTTCGGATCCGTCGACGGCAACTACTTCCTCACCGCGCTGTCGCTGTCGCTCGGCGTGGCCGCGATCTCGTTGTTCGTCCTCGGGATGGAATCACTGCTCGGCTACGCCGGCTTCGGTGTCGGTGGTCTGGTGATGATGTTCATCGCGAACCCGTTGTCGGGCATGGCAACCGGCTGGCAGTGGCTGCCGTCGCCGTGGGGCTTCATCGGTCAGCTCCTGCCGATCGGCTCGTCCGGCACGCTCATCCGGTCGGTGGCCTTCTTCGATGGCGAGGGCATCGGGATGCCGCTCTCGGTCCTGTTCAACTGGGTGATCGTCGGCGTGGCACTGACCATCGGCGGCGGAGTCAAGAAGCAACAAGCCGCGGTCGCGGCCTGATAAGGGGGTACCGAATGGCATTCGGAGATATCTCGCGGGCGTTGCCCGAGAACGCGCTGATCGCGGTGCGCAACACCATCATCGGCATGTCGATCGTCGGGATCCTGGTCGGCCTGATCGCGCTGATCTGGCCGGGCATCACGCTGCTGGTGATCGCGGTGCTGTTCGCGATCTCGCTGTTCGTCATCGGCGCGTTCCGGCTCTACCTCGCCCTCGCGGGCAAGAACCTGCCGGGCGCGTGGCGCGTGGTGCACGGTGTGCTCGGCGTGATCGTGCTGATCGCCGGCATCATCGCGCTCATCCGCCCCGGCGAATCGCTGAACATGCTCGCGATCTTCATCGGCGTCGGCTGGATCTTCTCCGGCTTCGGTGACATCTTCGCGGCCACCGACACGCCCTACGCCCCCAAGTGGCTGATGATCGTCTCGGGCATCGTGTCCGTGATCGCGGGCATCGTGATGATCGCCTTCTCCTGGGTCGCGCTGAGCACGCTGGTGTGGATCTCGGCGATCATGCTCATCGCCCTGAGCATCGCCAACCTCTTCACCCTCCCGAAACTGCCCGCGGCACCTACGGTCTGACCGCTGCCTTCTTCGCGAGCCGTTTCTGTTCGCGCGAGTTGATCGCGTTGAGCAGCCGGTTGCGCCGGGTGTTCTGGAACGCCGCGCACACCCACCGATCAGGTTGGCGCACAAAGACATAGGTCTGCATCTTGTTGTGCCTGACGGTCTTGCCCTTGCCGATGCCGCCCTCGGTCACCACGACGACGGCGTCGTCGCGGAGTCGGTTGACGTCGAGGACACGTATCGACAGGCGGCTGCCCTTCTGCCACGTGGTGAACAGTGGTACGTGGTCATCGCGGATCGACGCGCTCCCGACGGTCAGGGCGCCGGTGAAGATCACATAGGTCGCATGTTCGGTGAACTCCGCCGCGTAGGCGTCGGCGTCTCCCGCATCCCAGGCCTGGCGCATGCGTTCCAGTGATTCGGTGACCCCGGCCGGCAGGTCGCTGTTCTTCAGATCGTCCTCGGTCATGCTTGCACCTCTCTGCATTAGTGCAACTTGCACTGATCAAACGATAGTGCAAGTTGCACTAATAGGGAAAGGGTTTCGTAGACTGTCAGCCGTGACCGACGGCAGAGCTCTGACCCGTGACGAACGTGACCTCGCCGCTCTGACCGTCTTGGCGTTGCTCACGATCGGCCCGCGCCATCCGTACGACATCCATCGGCTCTGCGTGCAGACGCGCAAGGATTTCGTCACCGGAACTCCGCGCAGCATCTACCATGCGGTCACCAAGCTGCATAAGGCGTATCTCATCGAGCCGGTGGGTTCGGAGCAGGACGGTGGCCGTCCCGAACGTACGGTATTCGCGCTGACCGACGCGGGCCGCGCCGAAGGCCGGCGCCGGGTCGCGAAGCTGCTGGCCACACCCCAGGACGATCGAACCCTGACGACGGCGGCGCTGTCCTTCCTCGGGATCCTCTCCCAGGGCGACGCGATCGCGGCGATGCGCGCCCGTGTCGCCGCCCTCGCCTCGGCGTTGTCGATCAAGGACTCCGACCTCGCCGAAGCCGGCCACCTGCCGCCGATCCTTCTCGTCGAGACCGAGTACGAGCGCGATCAGCTACGCGCCGAACATGATTGGTTCGACACTCTCGCCGGGCGTCTGGAATCAGGGGAGATTCCCTGGGGCCTGCCTCCGGCTACTGCGGAGCTGTGATCAGTACGACATCGCATGGAGGCTCGGCACGTGCGAGGCGCGCATCGGTTGTCACCAGCGGGCAGGACAGCCGTTCGGCCAGAGCCACGTAGAGAGCGTCCAGAACGCGTAGCCGCCCGTCCAGCGTCAACGCGCGTTGCAGGAGATCTTCGTCCAAAGGCACGTGGTGCTGGGTGAGCGTGGCCGCGTCGCCGATGGCGGCCCGCGCGTTCTCCGCATCGATGAGTCCAGCCCGCCTCATCCGTGCCACCGCCGAGACAACCTCCGCGAGTTGATGAGCGGGCGCCGAAATAGGTCCGGCAAGGCGGTCGAGGACACCTGGTTTCGCCGGCTGGTCCGTGATGACGTCCACGAGAGCCGACGCATCGAGAACGATCACGCGCCGAACTCGTCACGCACGGCGGCGATGATCTCGGCGGTGTCGACGGCCGACGCGCTGCGCGCCGGGCGCTGACGTGCGCGCGTTATCCACTCCCGGTTGTGTCGTGAGTCGAGTGCGTCACGGAAGGCGTCCTGTGCCAACGTTGAGATCGGTAGGTTCTGCCGACGCAACTCCGCGTAGAGATCGTCCGGAACGTAGATGCTGATCTTCGGCATACCCGAGTGTACCCCCATTCGGGGTATACGGTGCTGCCGCCGATGTCTGACCCCGGCCCGGGCCCGGGGTTCCGCCCGGTCAGCTTTCCGCCCGGTCAGCTTTCTGCGTAGTGGCCTTCCATGTCGACGTTGGCGAAATCGATCTGGGCGGCGACGTTGTTGACGGCGGTGACCATGCCGGTGCCGAAGCGGCCCCGCGAGTCGTAGAGACCGGTCGACGAGGTGGAGATGCCGTCGTGTTCGGTGTGTGATTCGGCGCGCACGTGGATGCGGCCGTCGACGGGTAGCCGGCTGAGTGCGACCGTGAGATCGCAGTTGATGAAGGCGATGCCCTCGGTGCCCCAGTTGCCCATCAGGCTGGTTGCCTCCGACGCCATGACGGTGCGCTCGAACGGGGTCGGCTGCACCCCGGCGACGACGGACGCCGACCGGCTCCACACGGCCTTCTGGCCGTCGGTCTGGTTGACGCCCATGTCGTTGGACCAGTTGCCGTCGGAGCCGAACCAGGGGGCGAGTGCCGGATCCCACGGCCCCTCTCCGTTGAAGCCGCCGGCAGCGGCGGCCTGCTGTTCGGGGGTGGGGATGTCACGGGCGATGACGTCGTCGGCGGGGTTGAACCAGCGCCCGCCGGGCGGGTTGGCCGATTCCTTCAGGAACACCGTGGTGCTGCGCGCGACCAGCACCTCGTCGGTGCCCTCGCCGGCGGGTTTGTCCTGCACTGGTTTGTCCTGAACGACATCCACCTCGACGACCCGGATCCGGCCGCCGTCCCGCAGGATCCGGCCGGCGGTCCGCGTGGGCAGCCCCTTGGCTGACTTGAACAGGTCGATCGTGAACCGGGTGGGCCGGAAACCCTCTCTGCCATAATCATTTTCGGCGGCACGGGCGGCGATGCCGCAGACTGCCGGACCGGTGAGGGTGTCGGCGCCCCACAGGCTGCGGGCCAGCGGAAGCGGCAGGTAGTGCCCGTCTTCCTCGGTGAAGAAGGCGAGCTGGGGTCCGTCGGTCATAACACTCCTCGATCGTTCTCCCTTCGCACACTATGCAAGGGACCGGGGGTGCTATTGCACGGGGGTGTCAGGCGACCTGGTCGGCGAGGCCGTCGATGGTGAGGGTGACGCTGTCGTCGGTGGCGGCGCCGGCGAGCCAGTCGGTCAGGTCGGCGAGGGCCGCGGTGACGGCCGGTTCGTGCAGCAGCGGCCGGGGCGAGGTGGGGGTGTCCAGTCCGGCGCGGGCGCGGTAGGCGGCGGCCGCGCCGAGGAGTTGCCGCGCCTGGGCGGGGTCGATGTCCCATAGCGCGTCGGCGGTCATCAGATACAGGCCCATAGCCGGGGGCAGCTGATCCAGATGCACCAGCGCCCACGCCCAGTGCTTGGCGACGTCGACGGTCAGTGCCTCGCCCCGGCCGTGCGTCCGCACATATTTGGCGTGCAACTCCCGGCACGCCTCGTCGCTGTCGGACCACAGCGACAGCTGCGACATGCATCGCACGCAGTCGTGCAGATTCGACAGGTAGGTGACCGAGTACGGGCCCTCGCGGCGCGAACGGATCTCCCGCAGCACCGAGTACTCGGCGAGGGCGTGTGCCCACTCGCCCGCCGACAGGTACTGGGCCGCCTCTGCCTCGATCTGCGCGAGAACTCCGGTGTCAGTCATGCAGACATTGTGACGGCAATCACAGATTTGCGCCACGGTTGCATCGTTACCTGGTGGATCGGGGTTCACCACCGGGTCCGATCGACCACATAATCGGTCACGACGACATCTGGCGCGGTAAACCTGGAGTCATGAGCGACGACAACACCGAGTACGGCGACCTCAACTTCGGCGACGCGGGGTCGAGCACCGAGGACAGCGACCAGCTCCAGACATCGGACACCCTCGACGACCGCGGCGTCGACGACGTCCTGGACGAGGGCTACTCGCCGCCCGACCACGAGCCGTCCCACCACGGCGACACCCCGCGCGAACGCTGGGAGGGTGAGACCCTCGATCGGCGCCTGGCCGAGGAGGAACCCGACGTTGCCGCGAGCGACGACGAACCCGACCCCGACTATCCCGAGTTCGACCCCGATCAGCCGGGTGCGCGACGAGCCGGCCGGCTGGTCGCGCCCGACCAGGGCGCCTATGACGACAACGAGTCGGACGCGGTGGCCGGTGACGTCGGCATCGACGGGGCGGGTGCGTCGGCGGAGGAGGCCGCGGTCCACATCATCGACCCAGACTGAGACAGTCCAGACTGAACAGGCCCCGGTCTACAGAGTGGTGTTGGCGACGCGGCGGGCGGTGTCGTTGATGAACTCGATCTGCGCGGACAGGTTCGCGTTCATCGAGTCGATGGCCTCGGCACGCGGATCGGCGCTCACCGCACCCGGATCGAATTGGGCGAGCAGTCGCTGGTGGCGTTCGGAGTCGCGCAGCACCTCGCTGTAGTGGCTGCACCGCCCGGCGAGATCGGCGAGCCGGGACACGTTCTCCAGCAACTCATCCCAGTTCTGGCCGACGCGTTCAAGCCGCTCGTTGATGGCCCGGTTGAGGGCGCGGGCCACATCGGAATCGGATTCGGGACGCTCGATCGTCGTGCGCAGCTGCCAGATGCGGTGGCACTGATAACTCGTCGCGAACACCGCGTCGCCGACCTGCGCGATGATCGCCGGCCCGTTCACCATCCCGCTCTGCACCGCGTACGTGAGTTTGATGAAGTTGGCCAGCAGCACCGCGGTGCCGAGCAGTTCGGCCTCCGGGCGCATCAGTTCCGAATCGCCGGGCAGGGTGCCGTCGGCCCGCACACCCTCGGCCCCGAACGGCCACGGATTGTTCGCCCGCGCGGCCTGCTGTGCGTTGCGCTCGCGGGCGCGTTTTGCCGACGCCCTGGCCCACTCGAACATGTGATTGGCGGCGTACTGGTCGGTCAACGGGTTCCCGATCGGGGCCTGGGGCCGGTTGGCGGCCGTGAACTGGCCGAACGCCGACGCCGCCATCGGCGAGTTGATCGATTCGAGGACCCGGCGCACATGCGCCGTCTCCGGGCTGTCGGACGGGGATCGCCGGACACACCGGCGCGTCAGTTCCTTGGTCAGCGGCGAAGCCACGCAGATCCCCTTTCACGTCCGACGACACCGACGGTCCGGCACGAATATCTCCCAAAGTACCGTCAGCCGCCGACAGGACGCCGGGGCCGTCAGGGGCCGGTGTACCCGAACTTCGCGCTGAGCTCGGCGACGGCGTCGGCCAGGGATGCCGCGATGGTGGGTGCGTCGGCGGGATCGAGCCGGTAGCGGGGGCCGGAGATGCTGAGTGCGGCGATGACCCCGCCGGTGTGGTCGCGGACGGGGACGGCGATGGCCACCATCCCCACCTCGAGTTCCTCGTCGGCGACGGCCCAGCCGCGTTCGGTGACGAGGGCGAGTTCGTCCAGCAACTCCTTGCGGTCGGTCACCGTGTTGGCGGTGTACGACGCCAGTCGCTCCGGCAACAGGTCGCGCAATTGGGCGGCGGTCAGGGAGGCCAGCAGCACCTTGCCGCTGGAGGTCGTGTGTGCCGGGGTGGCCTGCCCGATCCAGGTGTGCAGCGCCACGCCCGCAGTGCCGAGCGCCTCGACGACGTTGATGGCCTGGTCGCCGTTGAGCACCGCCAGGTTGGTGGTCTCGCCGGTGTCGGCGGCGACCTGGTTGCACACGTCCTGCCCGTACTTGTTCAGGTCGAGTTTGGCGGCGGTGGTGCCGGCCAGGCGCACCACGGTGAAACCGATCCGGTACCCGCGTCCGCCGGGCACCTGCTCGACAAATCCACGCGCCTCCAGCGATCCGATCAACCGCGACACCGTCGACTTGTGGACCCCGAGTTGCAGGGCGAGTTCGCTGACCCCGGCCGAACCGGCCTGCCCGATGAGTTCGAGGATCTGCAACGCCCGGTCGACGGACTGGACGGTGGTCCCGGACTGCCGGTCGCTCCCCGAGGTGTCGATCGCGCTCACGTCCGCAGGCATGATTTCCCCAGAGTACATGTCGGTTCTGTCGGTTTCTGTCGCTGGTTGAGGTGTGAGGAGCGCAAGCGGCGAGCCTCGAAATCCGGTGAGATCGCATTGTCCGCTCACCGGGTTTCGAGGCTCGGTCGCCGGGCGACCTTCGCACCTCAACCGGCGGAGGCAGGTCGGGGGATTTCCGGCTATATCGACGTCGTCTCGCCCTCAGGTTCCGCCGCCGGGGACCCGTCGCCCTTGGCCGGCACCGCGCCGTCGACGGGGGTGATCAGGCCGGTCTTCGGGTCGACCGTGACCACTCCGAGCTCACCGGTCTCGCTGAACTTGGCGGCGCTGGTGCGCACATGGTCGTCGAACTTCCCGAGGTAGTGCGAGCGGGCGACGATCAGCGGGTCCTTGCGCAGGTCCAGGTACAGCGACAGGCACATGCCCACCATGACGATGACGAACGGCAGCGCGGCGATGATCGCCATCTGTTTGATGCCGTTGAGGCCGTCGTCGCCACTGGCCGCGAGCAGCACCGCCGCCACGATTCCGGTGAGCGAACCCCAGAAGATGGTGACCGTCCGGCTCGGATGGTGCGAGCCGCGTTCGGACAGCGTGCCCATCACCAGCGACGCCGAGTCGGCGCCGGAGACGAAGAAGATCGCGACCAGGATCATCACCAGCGTCGACGCGATGCCGGTGAGTGGCAGGTGGTCGAGGACGTCGAACAGGGTGTCCTCGGAGGCCGCGGTGTTCGGGTCGAACTTCAGGGTGCCCGTGCTGAACTGCCGGATCGCGGTGCCGCCGAACACGGCGAACCACACCAGTGACACCGTCGACGGCACCACCATCACACCGATGACGAATTCGCGGATGGTGCGGCCCTTGGAGATCTTCGCCAGGAACAGGCCGACGAACGGCGTCCACGACACCCACCACGCCCAGTAGAAGATGGTCCAGCCGGCCAGCCAGCTGTCGGCGTCGGTGGTGGCCGACGACCGCGCCGACATCGAGGTGAGGTCGGTGAAGTACGCGCCGAGCGAGGTGGGCAGCAGGTTCAGGATGAACAGGGTGGGGCCGACGACGAACACGAACACGGCGAGGATGATCGCCAGCACCATGTTGGTGTTGGACAGCCACTGGATGCCCTTGGCCACGCCCGACACGGCGGAGGCGACGAAGCAGGCGGTGAGGACGGCGATGATGGCCACGAGCAGCGTCGTCGACGGGTTGTCCACCCAGCCGGACTTGGTCATGCCCGAACCGATCTGCAGGGCACCGAGGCCGAGGGAGGCGACGGTGCCGAACAGGGTCGCGAAGATCGCGAGGATGTCGATCACCTTGCCGCCGGGGCCGTTGGCCTGACTGCCCATCAGCGGGGCGAATACCGCGCTGAACAGCTGGGTGCGGCCCAGCCGGTAGGTGCTGTACGCGATGGCCAGGCCGACCACGGCATACATCGCCCACGGATGGAATCCCCAGTGGAACATGGTGGTCGCCATCGCGACCTTCACGTCCTCGGCGGTGGTGCCGGGCGGTGGTGAGCTGAAGTGGAACAGCGGCTCGTAGGAGCCGAAGAACATCAGGCCGATGCCCATGCCGGCGCTGAACATCATGGCGATCCAGCTGACGGTGCGGAATTCGGGTTCGTCACCGTCCTTGCCGAGTGGGATCTTGCTGAACTTGCCGAAGGCCAGGTAGAGCGCGAAGGTCACAAAGCCCGACGAGGTGAGGATGTAGAGCCAGCCCGCGTTGTCGGTGATCCAGTTCAGGGCGTCGGAGGTGGCGTCCGACATGTTCTCCGGAGCCACCAGGCCCCAGATCACAAAGCCGATCACAAAGGCGGCGGTGACGCCGAAGACGATCGGATCTATCTGTGGCTTGGTGATCTGGGGTTTCGTGCGAGGCAGAAATTCCGTCTGGTCAGAACTCATGTCGCGTTACCTTTCCCTATGCGGTTGTCGGGTCGGCCGCGACGCCGTCGGCGCGGTGGACTCGGTGCGTCGCCGGATGACCGGCGGTGCCCGAGGAACGCTGTCACCGGATGCTACTTCCGTATCCGTGACATGGACGGGTCGACGACCACATCGTCGACGACCGTGGCGTCGTATGCGGTGCGCAGGTAGCGCACGGTGACCGCGGTGCCGGTGTCGGTGCCGGCAGGCAGCCAGGCATAGGCCAGGCAGGTGCCGACGGTGGCCGACCAGCCCGCACTGGTCACATAGCCGGCCACGGCGCCGTCGATGATGACCGGTTCCTTGCCTAACACCACCGCCGACGGGTCGTCAAGGCGAAGGGTTTTCAATACCTTGGGGCACGGTTCGCGTTGTGTCAGCGCCTGTTTCCCGATGAAGTCGTCGGGTTTGGTTGCGCGTACGGCGAATCCGATACCGGCGGCGTCGGGGGTGTGTTCGGTGGTCATGTCGGTCCCGGCGCTGCGGTATCCCTTCTCGATACGCAGGCTGTTGAAGGCGATGCGTCCGGCTGCGATAATCCCCTGTGGCTCTCCGGATTTCATCAGAAGATCCCACAGGGCGCGACCGTATTCGGCGGATGTATAGATTTCCCACCCTAATTCGCCGACGTAGGACACACGCATCATCGTTACCGGAATGGTACCGATGGTGGTGCGCAGGCAGCGGAAGTACTTGAGGCCGTCGTTGCTGAGGTCGGCGGACGTGAGCGGCGCTACCACATCGCGTGCCAGCGGCCCCCACAGGCCCAGGCAGCACGTCGCTCCGGTGATGTCGCGCAGTGTAACCCGATCCCCGTACCCACCGTCGGCGATCCGGCGAGAAATCCAGTCGAAGTCGGCGGGACCGTTGGCGCCGATCTGGAATACGTCGTCGGCGAGGCGGGCGACGGTGAGATCGGAACGCACTCCGCCATTCTCGTCGAGCATCAGCGTGTAGGTGACCGAACCGACGGATTTGGCAAGGTTATTGGTGGTCAGCCACTGCAGCAGGTCGAGCGCGCCGGGACCGGACAGCTCATAGCGGGTCAGCGGTGTCATGTCGTAGAGGGCCACGTTGCTGCGGGTCCACGACGCCTCGGCGACCGAGATGGGGGACCAGTGCCGCGCCGACCACGAATCGCGTTCGGGCACAACCAGCCCGTCGGCCCGGAGTGCGTCGAGCAGTCCGGCGTTGGCCTCGAACCACGCGGGACGCTCCCACAGTGCCGCCTCCCAGAACTCGGCGCCGAGCGCGGACTGCCGGTCGTAGAACGGGCTGGTGCGTACCTGCCGGGGAGCTTTGCGCTGATCGTGCGGATGGATGATGTCGTACACCTCAACGAACTGCTGCGAGCTCGTGGTGACGATGAAATCGTCGTTCAGCGCGGCGTCCTCGAAGCGGTACAGGTCGATCTCGTGCACGTCGACGGCGGGGGTGCCGTCGATCATCCACTCGGCCACGGTGCGAGCCACGCCGGCCGAATGGGTCACCCACACCGCCTCGGCCACCCAGAACCCGGAGAGCTCGCGGTGCTCACCCACCACCGACTGCCCGTCGGGGGTGAAGGAGAAGATGCCGTTGAATCCTTCGTCGACCTTGCCGCCGCCGAGTTCGGGCAGCAGTGTCACGGTCTCGGTCCAGGCGCCGGTGAAGTCGTCGGGGGTGAACATCAGTTTGGACGGCATCTCGTCGAGGGAGATCTTGCTCGCGTAGTCGAGGTTGTTCACGTCCGACGGCATGGGGTGGTGCCCGTAGTAGCCGATACCGATCCGGTCGCCGTGCTCGCGGTAATACAGGTCCTGGTCCTGGTGCCGCAGGATCGGCAGCGATGCCTCGGCCACCGGCGAGTTCGTGCCGGCGCGCGATTCGACCGGGGTGGTGATCGCGTACTGATGCGCCATCGGCACCAGCGGGATGGTCAGGCCCACCCGGCGGCCGAACTCGCGGCCCCAGAAACCGGTGCAGCACACCACGATATCGGCGTCGACCACCCCGGTGGTGGTGCGCACACCGCGCACGGCACCGTTCTCCTCGACGACATCGATGATCTCGGTGTTGCCGATGAACTCGGCCCCACGCGACCGGGCCCGCACCGCCTGCGCTTCCACGGCGCGCAGGGCTTTCGCCAGACCGTCACGCGGGGTATGTAATCCACCGATGACGATGTCCGGGTCGAGCAGCGGGTGCAGCTCGCCACACTGCGCGGCGGACAGCAGCTCGTGGTCGACACCACGCGACGACGCCCAGCCGGCCTTGCGGTGCAGGTCGTCCCACCGGGCCTCGGTGGTGGCCACCTCGAGCCCGCCGACATGCGAAAAGCACCAGCCGTCAGGATGTTCGAGCGCCGAGAATTTCTCCAGGGTGTAAGTGGCCAGTTCGGTCATGGTCTTGGACGGGTTGGTGGCGAACACCAGCCCGGGGGCGTGTGAGGTGGAACCACCGGTGGCGAACAGCGGGCCGCGGTCGAGCACGGTGACGTCGGTCCAGCCGCGCATCGTCAGCTCGTCGGCCAGGGAGGTGCCGACGATGCCTGCGCCGACGATCACGACTTTCGGACTGCTCATGGGGAGGTTCCTTAACGGGGTGGGACGGTGGTGTATTCGATGGCGGCGTCGACGATCCACGCGGCGAGGTAGTCGGCGAACGACGAGCGCACATACAGTGCGAAGCCGTCGCCGTCGCGGTGCAGGACGACTCCGGCCTGGGCGAGGAGGGTCTGGACGGCGGTGGTGTCACCGAATCTGGTGGGGGAGAGGTCGATTGAGCAACCGTGCGCGAGAATCGTTGCCGCCCGGGGGCCGTGGAGGGTCAGCCGGGTGCGCTGGCCGCTCGCATCGGTGAGATAGGTGCCGCCCGGGGCGGACTGGGCGTCGTCGACAGTCTCCTGGAGCGTCGGCAGCCAGTCGTGGGCCGCGACACCCGGCCGGGTGAGAATCCACTCGTCGGGGCCGAGCCAGATCGCCTCGGTGCCATCGCCTTGACGGCCAACCGAGCACACGCCGGGTAGGCCCAGCGCCTCGATCACCGCGGGATCGGTACTGCGCACGCTGATCTGCGCGACGGGTGTCTCGGCGACGAGCACCGCGGGGGCGAGCGCCGCGAAACGGTCGGACCACCCGGCCAGTGGGGTGCGGAAAGTCGGCTCAGCCATCGCGGCGGGCTCCTTCGGGATCGACGAACACGGGGGAGGTGACCTCGACCTCGACGAGCCGCTCACCCACGGGCACGTCGAGGCGGGTGCCGATACGACCGGTGCCGCCGCCCACGAGGGCCAGGGCGAACGGCCTGCCGAGTTCGGCGCTGTCGTAGCTGGAGGTGACGTGCCCGAGCATCGGCACCGAGGCAGGCGGCAGCGTCCGGTCCGGGCTCTGCTCGATCACCTGCGAGCCCTCCGGCAGTCGGGTGGTGGCATCCACCGGCAGCAGCCCGACCAACTGCTTGCGGTCCGGGTCGAGATGGGACTGCCTTGTGTATGAGCGCTTTCCGATGAAGTCCGGCTTCTTCTTGGACACCGCCCAGCCCAGGCCCAGGTCGTGCGGGGTGACGGTGCCGTCGGTGTCCTGCCCGATGATCGGATAGCCCTTCTCCGCGCGCAGCACGTGCATCGTCTCGGTGCCGTACGGGGTAATCCCGTATTGTGTACCGGATTCGATGAGAGCATCCCACACGGCGCGGGCGTACCCGGCGGCGACATTCACCTCGAAGGCCAGTTCG
>WBZQ01000699.1_pt1 | contig 25304 bp, 18 predicted proteins | sample 5204251 | NCBI WGS metagenome assembly WBZQ01 (sample SAMN12412402, study PRJNA552823) | activated sludge metagenome | isolation source: activated sludge from nitrification reactor of wastewater treatment plant... | place: USA: Virginia | collected 2017-09
CGGCGGCGCGCAGAGCGTCAACAGCGGCCAGTTCACGTTGGCCAACAACCCCGCGCTGACGACCACGACGCCGGCCAGCGTGACCGTCACGGCCGGGACCTCCCACACCTTCAGCGTGACGGCCGGCGGAGGCAACGGCGCCTACACCTACCAGTGGTACGAGTGGAACTGCACCGGCAGTTGCTCGTGGAAGACGGTGGGGACCAACTCGCGCACCTACACGACCAACCTGCCGCGCACCTACTACGTCACCGTCAAGAGCTGCGGCGGCGCGCAGAGCATCAATAGCGGCCAGTTCACGCTCAGCAACACGACGCCGACGCTGCGCGCGCCCGCGGACGCGGAGTGAGACGCACCCGTCACGACCGCGCGCGGTCGTGACGGGCGCGGGCCGCGCGTCACCTCGAGGTGGCCGCGGCCCGCGCGACGTCCCCAGCAGGAGACGGCGCCGCCGCCAGACGCGCGCGCCAGCGGGCGGCTTCGTCCGGCCGATGCCAGGCCGTGTACAGCTCGGCCAGGCGTCGCTCGGTCTCGTGCGTGCGCGGGTGGTCGGGACCCAGCGCGGTCTCGATCACGGCCAGGCTGGCCAGCAGCAGCGCTTCCGCCTCGCGCCGCCGGCCCAGCCGGCCCAGGAGTTGGGCCTGGTTCGAGCGCATGTGCGCCAGGTGCCAGTCGTCTGCCGGCAACACGCGCGTGGCCAGCGCCAAGGTCTGCTCGAACAGGCGCTCCGCTTCGTCGAAGGCGCCCGTGCGTTCGAGCTGCGTGGCCAGGTTGTTGAGCGCCGTGATGGTCTGGGGGTGAGCCTCGCCGAACACGCGCCGGCGCAGGGCCAGCGAGCGGCGCAGCAGCGCCTCGGCGGTCTGCTCGTCGCCCTTCATGCGCGCCAGGCGAGCCTGCGTGTTGAGCAGCAGCAGCGAGCGCGGGTGCTCCTCGCCGCGCGCGCGCCGGCTGCGCTCGAACGTGTCGCGAAGCAGCGGCTCGGCCTCGTCCAGACGTCCGCGGTCGAGCAGCAGGCCCACCAGGTTGGAGGCGAAGGTCAGCGTGTCGACGTGCGCCGGACCCAGCACCCGCGTGGCGCGCGCCAGGCAGGCGCGGTACAGGACCTCGGCCTGGCCGGCCTGGCCGCGGGCGTTGAGGGTCGATGCGAGATTGTTGGTGCAGGCCAGGGTCTGCGCGTGGTCCTCGCCCAGCGCGCGCTGGCTCACGCTCAGCGCCTCGCGCAGCAGCGTCTCGGCCTCGTCGTGCCGGCCCTGGTCGTTGCGCACGTAGGCCAGCGAGAGCATCGCGTCGAGCAGCTTCTCCACGTCGCCGGAAACCGGACCGCGTCGCAGCTCGAGCGCGCGTCGGGCCTGGAGTTCGGCCTGCGGCAGTTGGCCCAGCGCCCGGTAGGATTCGCCCAGTGCCGCGCGCACGGCCGCCTCGACGCGCGGTCCGCCGGAGAAGCCGCGCTCCAGGCCGCGCGCGGCCTCGTCCAGCGCCTCGACCACGCGCAGATCGCGGCCCGCGCGCAGCGGGTCGGAAGCGCGCAGCATGTTCTGCAGGAACTCGCTGACGGCCTCGGCTTCGTCGCTCGAGCGCTGCGCCTCGGCGCGCGCGCGTTCGGCCTGGAGCAGGCCCACGCCGGCCGCGATCGAGCCCGCCACCAGCGCGATCACGGCCAGCAGCGCGCCCGCCACCAGCGCGCGGTTGCGGCGCGCGAAACGCCGCGCCTGATAGGCCACGCTGGCCGGGCGGGCCAGGATCGGCTGGTCGCCCATGAAGCGCCGCAGGTCCGCGGCCAGCTCGGCGGCCGAGGAGTAGCGTCGCTCCTTGTCCTTGTCGAGGGCCTTGACCACGATCGTGTCGAGGTCACGCGGTAGGCGGCGGCCATCGCGCGCCACGAGCGGCGCGGGCGGCTGATGCTCGATGACGTGCGCCGCCTCGGCCAGCGAGCGCTCGTGCACCTCGTAGGGCAGCCGGCCCGAGAGCAGCTCGTAGCCGAGCACGCCCAGCGCGTACACGTCCGCGCGCGTGTCGAGGTCGCCCTTGGCCCCGCGCACCTGCTCGGGACTCATGTAGGGCAGCGTGCCGACGATCTGGCCCGTGCGCGTCAGCATCGTCTCGCGCTGCAGGTCGCGGTCGACCAGGCGGGCCACGCCGAAGTCGAGCACTTTCGGCTGTCCGCCAGGGTCGACCAGGATGTTGGCCGGCTTCAGGTCGCGGTGGATCACGCCCTTCTGATGCGCGTGCTGGACCGCGTCGCACACGCGGCTCAGCAGCTCGACCCGCGCGCGTGTGTCCACGCCGCGCGCGTCGGCCCAGCGCTCGATGGGCAGACCGTCGACCAGTTCCATGGCCAGAAACGGCAGGCGCCGGCCGCTGCCGTCGTCGGCGCTGCCGGCTTCGTACACGCGCGCGATCCCGGGATGGAGCAGCCGGCCCAGGGCCTCGGCCTCGGCCTCGAAGCGCCGCAGGGCCGCAGCCGACACGAAGTGCCGGTCGATGACCTTGACGGCCACGGGTCGGCGCGGTCGCTCTTGCTCGGCGCGGTACACGGCGCCCATGCCCCCGCGTGCGATCAGTTCCCGCAGGCGGTAGCCGCCGATCAAGGCGCCCACCAGCGGGTCGGCGGCGCGCTCGCCGCCCGGGGCCGCATCGCCCCAGGTGAAGCGCGCCCGCGCGTGGTCGTGGGCGCGCAGCAGCGACAGCACCTCGGCGCGCAGCTCGTCGTCGCCGGCGCAGGCGCGTTCGAGCAACGCCTCACGCTGGCCGTGCTCGACCTCGGCCAGCAGGTCGAAGGCGTCGCGCACGCGCTGGAGCGTCGGCTCGCTCACGGCAGCGCTGCCTCGCGCCCGAGCTCGCGCCAGAGCCAGGCGCGAGCAAACGCGTAGCGGCGGCGAACAGTGCGCTCCGACGAGCCTTGCACCTGTGCGATCTCGAGCAGCGACAGGCCGCCGAAGAAGCGCAACTCGATGACCGCGTGGTCGGCGACGCTCACCTGCGCCAGACGCTGCAGGGCGTCGTCGAGCGCCAGCAGGTCCAGGTCGATGCCAGGGGCTAGGGCCAGGTCGTCGCTGAGCGTCAACCGCAGCCGTCTGCCCCCGCGCTTCAGTCGGCCTCGGGCGCGCGCGTGGTCGACCAGGACGCGGCGCATGACGCGCGCCGCGGCAGCCATGACCTGCGCGCGGTCGTGCGGGTCGAGCCGGCGCTGGCTCGCCAGCCGCAGATAGGCCTCATGCACCAGCGCGGTGGCCTGCAGCGTGTGATCGGGACGCTCGTGGCGCATGAGCGCCCCGGCCAGAGCGCGCAACTCGTCGTACAGGAGAGGCAGGACGTGTTCGATCGACGTGCCGGGACGCGGCGGGGACACTCGCTCGTCCGCGCTCCCGTCGCTCGAGGGCATGGGCACCACTTGACGCTGGCCGGCCTGCCAAACGGATACAACAGACAGCCCGGCAACGCAAGTGGTCAGATCGCGCCCAGCAGGGCCCCGGCGCCATCGGCGCGCGAGATCGGCGCGTGGTTGTTCACGCGCGCGACACCATCGTCGCCAACCACGCGCCGCCAGCGCAGCCAGGCTCCTGCGCGGTGGAGCGCCGTCGTGCCGTAGAAACAGCCGCAACGCGGGTTCCCGGGTCCGCCCGGAGTGGGCGAGACGCGCTTGGCCGTCGTGCTCGGAGCGCCTGTCGCCGACGGGTGGTCGATACAACTGTGGCCCACCCGCGCCTTATGCGAGCGTGATGGCGCGGCGTGCATCGCGCCCGGCCGCTCGCCTTGTGGAAGACACGGCGTCAAACCTCGTTGCCGCCCAGACTCGGCGCGCCTGTCGTGGGAGAATCACTTGCGCCGGACGCGTGCTGCCATCTGCGTTTCGGAGGTATTGGTGCGTCGCGATCGCTCCCTCGGATCGGGGTCCGCGCAACCGACGCACTGTGTTTCGCGTGCTCCCTCGAGCACGAAAGGAAGTCGTGAGTATGGCCACGGGACGTTGTGCGTCCGTGACGTTGCTTCTCGCTTCGTTTGGCTCGCTGGCACTGGTGAGGGCCGATGGCGATGGCACGCGTCGCGCGCAGATCACGGCGCAGGAAATCGTCCGTGGCGTGATCGCAGCAGCCAAACAAGACTGGCTGGACGACGCGACGCGCGGCACTGTGGTGAGCAAGCTCGAGGAGGCCGCCAGCCGCAAGACCTACGACGCCATCGTCGATCCAGAGGCGCTGTGTGCCCGCATCACGAGCGACGTCCGAGCGTGGTCGCACGATCCCCACTTCTCGGTCTTCTATAGCGCCGCCCCGGTCCATCAGCACGACCGTGACCAGACGACCGCAGCCGAGCAGGCCGAGGAGCAGAAACGCGCCGCGGGCGAGAACTATGGCTTTGCCCGAGTGGAACGCCTGGATGGCAATGTGGGCTACCTCGACCTCCGCTTTTTCGCGGACAGCGACGGAGCGGCGACAGCTTCTGCGGCCATGGCGCTGCTCGGCCACACCGATGCCCTGATCGTCGACCTGCGGCAGAACGGTGGCGGGGGCGATGCCGGCGTGTCCACCGTCCTGTTGAGCCACTTGCTCCCCGGCCCTGCAACCCGACTGGCGGAGCTGCACTGGAAACCCGATGGCAGTGTTCGCTCCTTCTGGACGCTGCCGTCGGTTCCCGGGGGCAAGTACCTCGGCCCGGTCTATGTCCTCATCAGCCAGGAGACCTTTTCGGCGGCCGAGGGCTTCGCCTATGCGCTGCAAGCGCGCAAGCGCGCGGTTCTTGTGGGCGAACGGACGCCCGGCGCGGTTCACCCGGTCAAGTACCGACCGCTCGGCGCCCACGTGGGCGTGCTCGTGCCTGCCGGCCGCTACGTGGACGCCTCGACGGGTGCTGATTGGACCGGCGGCGTCAAGCCCGATGTCGCGGTGCCCGCATCCGTCGCCCTGACGCGTGCCCACGTGGCGGCGCTGGAGAAACTCATCGCCGAGCAGGCCGCGACGCCCCTCACGCAGGAGCGAAAGAACACGCTCCACAAGTTGCAGGCGCTCGACTGACGCGGCGGCCCCAGTTGCCGCGAGCATAGCGAGCCGCTGCGCTCCGTGGGCGCGCACTGACGGCCGAGTAGGAGTCTGACCCAATGGCCCGCATGTGCGCGCGCTTCGCCGGGAGCCGGCCGCCTACCAGCGGGCACGGATCTTCGTGCGACGGGTCATCACGCCAGGCCACCGAGTAGCGCATCCCCAACACAGTGTCCTGGAGCCGCTCGTCGTCGGTGGGTGGCGGAGCGATCTGGAGTTGTCAGGCGCTGCGTTCCGCGGTGGCTGCGATAGGGATCGTGACCTCCGAGCCGCCCGGCAGCGCACGAACACGGGCGTGAGCTCCGGACGCAGGCCGATCGCCTCGGAGCCCGCGTCGTGCGCCTCGCAGAACGTCGACTGGAGCAGCGGAGCGGCCGTGCGCGCCGAGCGCCTATCCGACGACTGGGAGCGCGCGAGGCGCGGAACACGGTCACGACCTCGACCAGCTCGCCGCGGAGCCGGTACACGACGCGCCGCGCCCGCGTGTCACCCGCGCCCGAGCGATCCGTGCGAGGTGCTGCTGAGCGCGGACGCGAGCGATCCGGACGGCGATCGCATCACGTACGAGTGGAGCGGCTGCGCCGCTGGCAGTGGCGCGAACGCGAGCTGTCGCGTCACGTCGATTGCGACGTTCAACGCCACCGTCGTCGTGCGCGACGCGCGCGGCGCCAACGCCTCGGGCAACGTCGCCGTGCAGGGCATCAACAGCGCTCCCGACGGCGCCGTGAGTGCAGCATCGACGGGCTGTCATCCGTACGGCGCGGTTCCCGCTACGGTAGCGACGTCTCACGTTTCGCGGCGCGGGCGGACTGAGAGGGAGAGGGCTCGCCAGTCCGCGCGCGCTGTTGCCAGCGCCGCGTGCGCGATGCGTGGCGCGGGTGTGCGCTCCGGGCTAAGATCACCGCGGATTTCGAGGGACAGCGGTGAGCGAGCGCCAACGCAGCGTCTTCATCAGTTACAGCCACAAGGACGAGGAGTGGAAGGATCGTCTCGTGCAGCACCTGAGCGTGCTCGGCGACGAGAGCGGGTTTGACGTGTGGGACGACCGGCGCATCGGGGGCGGCCAAGACTGGAAAGCGGAGATCGAGCGGGCCATCCTGGCGGCAGACGTGGCGGTGTTGCTGGTTTCGGTGGACTTCCTGACCTCGGATTTCATCAAGAGGGAAGAGGTCGCGCGGCTGCTGCGCCTGCGTGAAGACCGACGTTTGACGATCCTGCCCGTGATCGTGGGTGCCTGCCCGTGGCGGCGTGTGGGGTGGCTGAGCGCGATCCAGGCTCGTCCCAGGGACGGAGCGCCCCTGGAGGGCATGCCCAAGGCCGGCTGGAATGCCGCGCTGGCGAGCATCGCGGAAGAGATCGACGCGGTGTTGGCGCAAGGCGCGAAGGATGCCGAGCGGGGGAGAGCGCGCGGGGCTTCGCCCGAGGGCTCCGAAGCGGCCAGGGCCGTTCAGCCAGCAAGCGAGTCGGTCGAGCCGAGCGCACGGCCGTCGCCCCCACACTCGGATGCACCGAAGTCGACGCCTGCGCCTCCTGCCCAGCAAACGGCGCGAGTCGAGAGTCGCCCCCCCGACATTCCACAGCCCGAGCGGCAGCAAGCGCAAGTGGCCCAGGCGGGTCAGCAGGCAGCGCCATCGGTCGAGCCGAGCGCACGGCCGTCACCCCGACACTCGGATGCACCGAAACCAACGCCTGCGCCTTCTGCCCAGCAAACGGCCGTGGCCCCCGCGGCACCCGTCCCTGCGCCCAAGAGGGCTATCGTCGCGAAGGCGCCGACCGAGGTCGGCGTGTGGAGGCGCTCGCTGACAAGCCTGCTGAGGGCCGCGACGCGATCGCTGCCGGTGTGGCTGATGGGGGTCACGGGGTTGGCGTTGGGCCTGTACATATGGATGCGAGCGAGCGCGGCGTCGAGTTCACCATCGCCGGTGCCCGGCCTGGCGTTCACGCCCCCGCCACAGCGGATCAGCATGGCGGCGTTCGAGTTCGACACGGCCACGGTGGACGCGCGCGGTGCGGTGGTCGAGCGAAAGCGCGGATCGGCGCAGATCTACGAGGAAGATCTCGGCGATGGGGTGAAGCTGGCCATGGTGGCGATCCCGGGCGGTCAATTCGTGATGGGTTCGCCAACGAACGAAGCGGACCGCGGCGCGGATGAAGGACCGCAGCGGACCGTGACGGTCGCGCCGTTCTTCCTAGGCCAGTTCGAGGTGACGCAGGCTCAGTGGCGTGCGGTGGCGCGCTGGCGGCAAGTGTCCCGCACGCTTGCGGAGGCGCCGTCGCGGTTCAAGGGCGATGACCTGCCTGTCGAACACGTTTCGTGGGATGACGCCGTCGAGTTCTGCGCGCGGCTGTCGCGTCGGACGGGCCGAACGTATCGACTGCCGAGCGAGGCGGAGTGGGAGTACGCGGCGAGGGCCGGAACGACGACGCCCTTCCACTTCGGCGCAACGATCACGCCAGCGCTGGCCAACTACGGCGGAGACTTCCTGTACGCCGTGGCGGCGAAGGGAGAGTATCGCCAGGGCACGACGCCGGTGGGCTCGTTCAAGGTCGGCAACGCGTTCGGCTTGTTCGACATGCACGGCAACGTCTGGGAATGGACGCTTGACGTGTGGCACGACGGCTACGCCGGCGCACCGACCGATGGGAGCGCGTGGGAAGCGGGCGGCGATCGCTCTCGCCGTGTTGTGCGGGGCGGGTCGTGGCTCGGCCACGCCACGTACTGCCGCTCGGCGTCCCGCGCCCTCAGCCACACGGACGGCAGGGACGGCAACGTCGGCTTTCGGGTGTTGTGTTCTGTTGCGCGGACTCGTTGAGCCAGAAGCGCTTTTGCGCTTTGCCCTCTTGCACGGCGATTCACTTCAGGAATGCTGCGGAAGGCGACGCCGCGCGCGAGCGGATGCTCGCGCGCGGCCGGTGGCAGAAACCAAGCCGCAATCGTGCTCGCGCAGCGCGACCTCGGCCCACCCCATCGGTTCGGGAGCGCCCGGCGTCCGATCCCGACAGGAGCGCGAGCTTGTCGGCCACGGATCACCCACGGCGCCAGGCCTGGCGCGTGCTTCCAGCCCGGCGCGGCGCATGTGCGATCCACCGCCGCACGAAGCGATTCAGGGAGCTCGGGAGGCTGGCGCTGCGGCCCCAGCACCTCGAAGAAATCCTGCGCGAACCACAGTTCCGCCTCGCGAGCGTCGTCTCGTGCCGCTTCGCTCTCTCGCGCGTCGGCGTCGGCCCGCCCGTCGATCCAGGCGCTGTAGCGGTGGCTGCGCTCGACGTCCCAGCGGCGCAGGACAACGAACGCTTCCGCCGGCTGGTCAGGAAAGAAGCGCCTGTCGAGGCCGTTGATGCAGGTGACCCGCGCATTGGCCAGCAACGCGCCCAACTCGACCGTGCGGAAGACGCTGTCGGGCAGCGCTCCCTCGACCAGCACCTCGACCCGACCGCTGGCGGCAGCCACAAAGCGTCGCGACAGCCGGTCCCACAGTTGCCGCGTGACGCTGGCCAGGGGGTGATCGTCGGGGAAGTCGAGGCCCAAGTCGAGGAAGTGCCGGCCGCCGGGCGTGTCCTCGACGGCCACGGCCAGGCCGAGCGCTCGGAAGACGGCGGCCTCCTGGACCGAGTACGTGTCCAGCCAGCGCGGCCCGCCATCCTCGTCCGCGTGCAACGGCTCGATGGTGGGCATTCAGTCGCAGCTTGGCGCCGATGCGCGAGGCGGTGTCGTAGACCAGCAGCTCCCCGGCGCCCGGGATGTCGCGGATGGCGTGCTCGACCAGGTCGTGCAGTTGATCGAAGGTCTGCGCGCCGCGCAGGTGCGGCAGGGCACGCGCCTCGGTCTCATGGTCCCACCTCCACCCGACGCAACGCGCCGCTGTCGATCAGCGCATCGAAGTGTTCGCGCAGGCTGCGCGCGAAGGACGGCTCGCGCACCAGCACGCCGGCCTCGATGTTGCGCTCCTGGGCCGCTTCGGTGAAGTTGGCCGACGTGACCAGGGCCTCGGCGTCGTCGATGACGACGCACTTGGCGTGCTGCACGGCGCGCGTCCTGGAGCCGCCCGGCTGCAACGCGCGCGGGTCGAAGAACAGCTCCGGCCGGCGCGTGCCGGGCCACTCCCGAGCGAAGAACTGGGCGGCGAAGCGCCGCACGACGTCGGCGTCGGACATCGCGTCGAACGGGTCGCGCGTCACGTTCAGCACCAGGCGCGCCTGCAAGTCGGGCTCGGCGTCCAGGCGTTCGGCCAGCACGCGGAAGACGCGCTCGCCCTGGTACACCGCGAACGAGGCGACCAGGACCGAGCGGCGCGCCGACTGGAACAGGCGCCTGACGACCACGGCGGTGTCGCGCGAAGCCACGCCTGGCGTGTCGGGACCGGACCAGACCAGCTCGACCTGCGTGCGTGCCTCGGCCGCCCGGCGTCGCTCGCCGGCCAGCAGGCGCAGGACGCGCGCCAGGTCGGACGCCGGCAGGCCCGCGAACGCCTGCAGGTCGGCCGCCGCCGGTCCCGCCTCGCGCGGGCCGAGCCAGCGCCCGAGGACGCCCGCCGAGTAGGGCGGACGCAGCGCGCCCGAATCGAGTGCGTCGACCAGGACGTCGAGCGCGCCGCTGGCCAGCATCTCGAACGCCATGCTCTCAGGCCGGGTCCGCGAAGAACTCGGCCCCGCGGGCGTCCAGCGTGGGCACGACCAGGGCACGGTCGAGGTACTCGTTGCGCCGCTCGCACGACGGCTCGGCGATCAGCAGGCAACCGTGACACGCCGCGCCCTGGAGGAAGCGCTCCTCCTCGGCCCGGTCGGGCCGGTGCTGGGCGCAGACGGGATCGTTCGAGCACAGCCGGCCCAGCTCCAGCGCCACGCGCAGGTAGTGACCGAGCCGGCGGCCGACTTCGACCAGCCCCCCCAGGGTGCCCTCGGCGTCGGACGTTCCGGTCGACAGCAGCAGGCCGAACCCCGCGGGCGTCACGTACAACCGCTCGCGGATGGCGCTGGCCGCGTAGCCGCACTCGAGCGAGACGGCCGTGATGAGCAGGTGCGAGAGCGAGTGCAGCAGGACGTACGCCGCCCCAGGGAAGGTCACGTCCACGTGCGCGTGGCGTTGCTGCCAGGCGGCGTGCCCGTCACGGAGGCGCGCCTCGCGCTGGCGCACGGCCGGCCGCTCGAGCCAGTCCTGGACGGCCTCGCGGCGCAGCGCCAGGAACACGCCCTCGCCGCGGTGCTCGACCGCGGGCAGGAAGCGTGTGTCGCGCGCCAGCGGGGCGCGCCGCACGTCGAGCGCCAGCTCGCCGTCGACGTCGGCCACGGGCGCGTCGAAGCGCGTGAAGCCGATCAGGGCGCGCACCTCGCGCAGACGGTGCACCAGGACCACGCGCTCCACGGGCGCGAGCAGGGCCGCTTCGTCCGGCAGCAGGCCGGCCGCCGGCGCGAGCAGGCGCCGTGCGTGGAAATCGTCGTCCGGTTCGCCACCGTCGTCGGCCACGGTCTCGTCCGGACAGCCCAAGAGCGTCTCCATCTCGGCCTGACGCAGCCCCGTCGGAGCGGCCGGCAAGGCCCCGCGCCGGCGCTGCATCTCGTCCCAGACTTCGGCGTCGGAGAAGCCCAAGAGGGCTGCTGCCACGCGCTCCCGGCGCCTCTCGCGCTCCAGTTCCGACACGCTCTCGAGGTAGGTCAGGTGGTCGTCCCAGACGCTGTCCACCGCGCGCGTCAGGCGCGCGCCGCGGTCCGGCAGAGCGATGGCGCTGGCGACTTGCGGGAACCAGGCGTCGCTGGCCGAGCGCAGCAGCAGGCGGTTGACGACCGGCTTGTCGTGCTCGTCGCGGCACTCCACGAGCGCGTCGTCGCCCAGCCACGGCAGCCGGCCGCGGCAGAACCCGAGCGGCGCGTCCCCGCGCTTGGCCCTGGCCATCGAACGCGCCGCGCCACAGTCGCACAGCACCCACGTCTCGGCCAGATCGCCGCTCGTGCCGCGTTCCTCGATCCAGAGCGTGCGCGGGCAGGGCGCCGCGCCGCTCGTTGCGGGGGCTTCCGCATGCACGAACGCGTACCACTCGAGATCGCTCAGGTGACCGTTCGGGCAGCCCTGGACGAAGCGCACCGGGAGCACTTCGGAGAGCGAGCGGTCGGGCGCGTGGAAGCGCTGCGCGTGGTCGAGTTCGCTCTGATGGACCAGGCGACGTCGGCGCAATGGCCCGCGCCGTTCCTCGTAGCGCGTGACGAAGAAGCGCGGGAAGCGGAAGACCGGAATGCCGTCGGTCGGGTGCGTCTCGTCGCCCACCGGCGGCGCGACGAGACGCAGGGCCTGCACGCCCAGTACCGTTGCCAGACGCTGGGTCAGGCGCGGTTCGCTGATCGCGCGTCGCTCGGTCCCGCGCCAGAACTCGAGCCCGCTGACCAGCACCGCCGCGTCGAGCAGGTCCACCATGGCGCCCGGCCCGTACGTGGTGATGATCTGGCTCTGGCGCAGGCTGCCCGCCGGCTTCGGCCCGGACGTCGCCTCGCGCGCCGGCGACGTGGCCCGCGGCCGCGCGGGACGCGCGGCGCCGGTTGCGCGTCCGCGGCGCGGACCGTAGGGCGTCACGGTGCGTCCTCCGTGTCCGCGGCGACGGCCTGGGGCCGTTCGAGCCACAGCGCGACCGAGGGCTCGACGTCGCGCAGCGAACGCGCGGCCCGGAAGTGGCGCGACGCCGGCCAATCGCCGGTGAGCTCCGGATCGAGCGGGTCGTGCAGCAGGTAGCGTCCGCTGGACTCGTCGAAACGCTGGTAGCGCAGCCCGCCGCCGTGCGTGCGCAGCTCGTCCGCGCGCCGCTCCCACAGGTCGAGCAATTCCTGGGCGCGCCGCAGCAGCGTGTCGCGCAGGCGTTGTTCGTCCTCGCGCGAGGCGGCCACGCGCGCGACGCGCAGCGCCAGCGTCTCGGCCACGGACGTGAGACGCGCGCGCGCGGCGCCGACGTCGAGCGCGGCTTCGGCGGGCGTCAGTTCTGGGAGGCCGTGACGCGCCAGCGCGACCGTCACCGCAGCCAGGCCGCGGTCGAGCGCGCGCGCCGAGAAAGGCGTCACGCTGGTCGCCTCCACCGCACGGTAGAAGGTGGCGTGGTCGAACTCGAAGCGCTCGTAGTGCGAGCGGTCGCGCGGGCGATGCACGTTCAGCAGCGTCAGCACCAGGCCCGGCCGGGCGGCGTCGCGCCCCACGCGGCTGGTGGCCTGGATGTACTCCGCGGCGGTCTTGGGCCGGCCCAGGACCACCATCAGGCCCAGCCGGCGGATGTCGAGACCGACCGAGATCATGTTCGTGGCCAGGGCCACGTCGACCGAGTCGCGGGTCCCGGCCGGCAGCTCCAGGCGGCGCTTGGCTTCCGCGACCGCGGCCGTGTCGGCGCGCGAGGTCAGTTCGACCGGGGCATAGGCGATGCGGCGGCTGGCGAACAGGCCCTGCGTCTCGCCCACGCGCCGACGCTGGCCGTAGTCCTCCAGGCGGCTCTCCACCTCATCCTCGACGATGCGCCGGCTGCCGCCCAGCTCACGCAGCGAATTGAAATAGCCGAGCAGCGTGAGGTATGGGTCGGCTGGGTCGTCTGCGCCGTCCGCGGCCTGGCGCCAGCGCTGCCCCGCGCCCAGCAGCGCCAGATAGGAGCGCAGCAGCATGAGCTTGGGACTGCGCCCGGGTGATCCGAGACCCACGTACAGCCGGCCGGGAGCCGTTTCGGGAGCCAGCGTGCGCGCGAAGAACGAGTCGCGCCGGTCGGGACCGGGAGGCGGGAACACGTCCACGCGCGTGCGCGCGAAGAGCGCTCGGATCTGGCTGTCCGCCCGGCGCACGGTGGCGGTCGAGGCCACGATGCGCGGGCGCACCACATGCTCGCCCGCCCGCCGCTCGCACAGCGCCTCGATGGCCGTTTCGTACAGCCCCACCATGGTCCCGAGCGGCCCGGAGATGAGGTGCAGCTCGTCCTGGATGATGAGGTCGGGCGGCAGCAGCGGCGCGTCGAGCGGCGCGCCGAGCCCGGGATCGCAGGGGCCGTAGAACCCGTCCCGGTCGTGGCGCTGCACGCGTCCGAAGAGCGCGCCGGCGCGTCCCTCGTAGGGCAGCCCGGCGAACTTGTCGACCGTCGCGATCAGGAAGCCCGGCAGGCGTCGATACACGACGTCGTCCACGGCCACGATCGGCAGGTAGCGCTGCGAGCCGTCGAACGGGCAGTCGCGTGACCAGCAACTCACGCGTAGCTCGATCGGGCGGTTCGAGTCGGGATACAGGTCGAACGAGCGCGGATCGAACGCCGTCCCGCACCAGGGGCAGTTCTGGAGCGGGAGTGGGCTCGGATAGCGGCGGCTGTCGAGCTGGTGCGCGCGCACCTTGGCGCGGGCGCTGTCATCGCGCGTCTCGCCGGCGTGTCCCAGCCGGTTGGGCGTGGCCGCGCCGCCCACCCACAGGCCGATTTCGAACGGCCACGGTCCCAGGTCTGGGCGCGTCTCGCGCAACAGCTCGAGCGCGCAGACGACGCCGGCCGCGCGCGCCAGTTGATCGAGCGTCAGCAGGCGCAGCGTGTAGCGCATCAGCACCGTCACGCCGGCCGACGCGAGGCCGGGATGACGCAGGCGGCGCAGCAGCAGCGTGAACGCCGCCAGGCCGAGGTAGGCCTCGGTCTTGCCGCCGCCGGTGGGGAAGAAGAGCAGGTCGACCGCGGCGCGCTCGGGACAGGTGGGCTCACTGAGGCCGCGCAGGTTCATGAGCAAGAAGGCGAGCTGGAACGGGCGCCAGCACGGCGCCGGCAGTTCGCCCGGCGCGCGGCGCTGGATCTGGCTCTCGCGCTGGCGCGCGGCCGTGGCCATGGCGGCGTTGGCCAGGCGGAAGGCGTCCCACACCTGCGGGTCGTCCAGCGCCCGCAGGCCCGACTCGATGCGGTCGGCCACGGCCTCGGCCTGGTCCAAGAGCGAGCGCGCGGTCTCGGCCCGCCGGCCGCGCAGGGGCGTGCCGCGCTGGGCATCGATCCAGGCGCGATACCCCGTGACCAGCGGACGCAGCGCCGCGCGCGCGTCGATCGCGCTGTCCAGGCGCGCCAGGGCCTCCATGTCGAGCAGCACGCCGGGCAGCGGGGCCGGCTCGACGCGCTCGACCGTGGCCTGTGGCAACCAGGTGGTCTCGACCGTCCGACAGCGACCGTCCGCGACCACGGCGTGCGTGGCGACGCCGTGGCCCACGGCGAAATCGACCGCGTCGCGGTAGTGCAGGTCGGCCACGCGCTCGTCCCAGTCGTGGCTGCGGCCCGCGCGCGGGTCCGGCCGCGCGACGAAGCCCGGCTCGACGCTCAGCCGCAGGCGCACCTGGAAGGCCATGGCGTCGTCGCGCCGTTCGGCCTCGCGCGGGGCCTCACGGTCGTTGACCAGGAAGAGCGCCAGCGCGCGCGTCCCGGCGGGCAGGCGCGCCTCGTCGTCGACCACGGCGTCGTGGACGCTGCGCAGCACGGCCGTCAGGCGCAGCCCGCCAGAGTCGGGCACGTCGTAGCGCTCCGAGGCCGGGGCGTCGGGACCGACCGGGACCGGGCGCGTGGCGTGGCGCGGCGTGCGGCGCCACTCGAGGCGCGGGGCCGCTGCGGGATCGCGCGGGTCGGGCAGCTCGACGCGTTCGTAGTCGCCCCACGTGACCTCGACCTGCACCTCGCTGGCCTCGCGCGGCACGAGCACGCTGACGCCGGCCGACGACGGCAGGAACGCGCGCCGGGCCGAGGGCGGCTCGGCCACGGCGTCGTCGTGACCGCCGGCCGCCAGCGTCAGGGCGTCGAGCTGTTCGGCCGCGGCGTCGTCCTCGCGTTGCTCGCGCGGGGCCTCGTAGGGGACCAGGAAGCCGGTCAGGTAGCGGCGCGAGGGGGACTCGGCCAGCGTCTCACGCTCGTGTTCCGCGCCCGGCTCGGGGCCGATCAGGTCGAGCTGGAGCGCCTCGACCAGGCGCGAGCGCACGTCGAGGGAGGTGAGCGGCGCGGACACGCGCGACATTGTATTCCGCGAGGACGGAAACGAGTCGCGCGGCTACGGCTCCACGTCCCAGGGCTGTTCCCAGGAGCGCAGCGGCCGGCGGGCGGCCAGCAGCGGGTGCTGGAGGCGTTGCAGCGCCAGCACCTGGCGTACCTTCTCGCGCAGCGGGAGCTGGATGCGGCGCTGGCGCAGGGCGGCCTTGCCGTCGCGCAGCTTGGTCAGCAGCTCCGCCGACGGGCGCGCGGGCTGGCCGGCCGTGTCGCGCGCGTCAGAAGCCGAGCCCATAACGCGCCATGATCTCGCCGAGCAGGCCCTGGTTCAAGCTGGGCAGCTCCATGAGCAGCGCCGCTCGCTCCCGGCGCCGCGCGGAGCGCGCGGCCGGTTCGAGGTAGAGCGCGATCAGGTACTCCGGCCGCACGACCCGCACCGGCACGTCCTCGTACTGGACGAGCGCCGCCTCGCGCAGGGCTTCGTCGGCCAGGGGCGAGGGCGAGGGCAGGAACTGCGTCGGCACGCCGTGGATCAGCAGGTGCTCGTCGGAAGCGGGGAAGCCGCGCTGCTCCGCCCAGCGGTAGAGCCCATCGAGGCTGACGAGCCTGTCGGGCGTCTCGGGTAGCAGGACGAGCACGTCGAGGTCATAGGTGGGGACGGGCTCGGTCCAGAAGACCATGGCCATCGCGCCCGCGACGGCGTAGTCCTTCAGGACGCCCTCGTCGACCAACGTGTTGAGCGCGCGGAGCGCGTCGGTGAAGGACTTCATGCCTGGCGACGCACGAAGAAGGCGAGCGAGCGGCCCGAGGGTCAGGATCGCGCGGCGGGCGACGACGCGCGCCGCAGGGCGGGCAGGCGCGTGATCGCGCGCAGGGCCTTGGCGCGGGGCGCGCGGCGCGCCTGGTAGAGGTCCCAAGTCAATTGCAGATTGAGCCAGAACTGTGCTTCGACACCCAGCAGGCGCTCCAGGCGCAGCGCCGTGTCGGGCGTGACGCCGCGGCGGCCGTGGACGAGCTCGCTGATGCGCGGGTAGGACACACCGAGGCGCTGCGCGAACTCGCGCTGCGTCAGGCCCAGCGGCACCAGGAACTCGTCGCGCAGCATCGCCCCGGGATGGGTCGGCGCGCGCTCGGTCGGGATGCGGAGCATGTGCGGTTCCCTCCTCAGTGATAGTCAACGATCTCGACGGCCTCGGCCCCCGCCGAGGACCAGCGGAAGCAGACACGGAACTGGTCGTTGATGCGAATGCTGTGCTGGCCCCTTCTGTCGCCCGTCAGAGCCGCGAGGCGGTTTCCCGGGGGCACGCGCAGCGTGTCCAGCCTGGTGGCGGCATTCAACTGGTCGAGCTTGCGACGCGCGATGCTCCAAGCCGTCCGCGGACAGGCCCTGCGCGCAGCCTTGCTGTCGTGGCCGTTGAACACATCCTCGGTGCCGGCGTCGGCGAACGAGACGATCATGAAGGTCACTCTAACGGGTCACGTGACAGGTGACAACGACGCCGGTCGCTGGACTGACCCCTGGGGGGCGCCGGCAGTCCGCCGGGGTCCAGTGACCAAGACGTATCAGCCGTCGTACAGCTTCGGCTCGGCTGAGGTGGAGGCGCGCTTCTTCGTCGCGCGCTTGGGCTTGGCGGGCTGGGCTGGTTCGGCGGCTGCGGCTTCCTCGGCGGCGCGCTGCGCGTTGAGGGCCAGCAGGCGGGCGAGCACGTCGTCGCGCACGTCGTCGGGCCAGCGGTAGCGCCAGGGCTTCTTGGCGCGGCGCCCGAAGCGACTTCGGGCGCCGCTCGTCAGCAGGGGGCTCCCGCCCCCCGAGCCCCCGGACCCGGCGTTCGCGGGTTCCTGACGCGACGTCGCGGCGAGCGTGGGGCGCGCGTCGGCGTCGGCTTCGTCGTCGTCCTCGTGGTCGAGCAGGAACTCGCAGGTCGGGCGCAGGTCGGTCCAGCCGTAGGCGTCGAGGACGGCGCGGTCGAGGTCGTCGTGCAGCGCGCGCAGGCGCAGGATGTCGGCGTCGCGTTCGTCGGGGTCGTGGAAGCGGTTGTACGTCTTGGTCAGGCCCTCGTCGTTGCGGACCATCAGCGCCGCGCGGAAGTCGTAGTAGGCGCTGCCCGCGGCGTCGAGGCGCGCGTCCGTCTCCCAGGCGGGGGGGAAGGGGAAGGTCTCGAAGCAGTCGGAGGGCGTGTAGCGCAGGTCGTCCTTCATGGATGAGCCGAAGAAGCGCGCCCATATCTCATGAACGCGGGAGTGCAGGACAGCCTCGCCACACGGAGTGATCGTGAACACGACAAGAGCTTCGGAGAACACGACAGTGGCAGCTAGGTGCGCAACGCTCCAATTCGGTTGGTGGCGGACGCACACCAGCACGCGGTCGAGGCCCGCGATGGCAGCGTGTAGCTCCGGTCGGGCGTTCCAATACTTCCACCACTCGTACACCATGCGCGGGTACTTCCGCCCGTCCTTCGTTGAGCGCTCCGGCTTGACCTTGGCCTCGACGATCGCCATCAGGTCCGGCCAGCGGCGCGCCTCGTCCTCGCTCAGCTCGCCGAAGTTGATGACGTAGCGCCGGTGGGCGTGCGTGGGGCTGTCGTTGACCTCCTCGCCGCCGATGTACGGGAAGATGCGCTCGGCGTTGCGCGGGTCTTTCTCGATCAGCCGCCGCATCTCCGCGAGTGGCGTCGCGTCCGGGTTGTCATCGTCGAACGTGAAGCCCATCCCGAGCACGATGCTGCCCTGGAAGCTCTTGTTCGCGTTCGCGCGCAGGCGCACCGGGTCACCGTGGCCGCCGTCGTGGAACAGGAAGGCCGTGATGCGCGGCACCTCGCGCCCGTCGAGCAGGCACGCGCGCGGCGCTGCTCCCTTGGCCACGTGCACCACGCTCACGACCACGGCCGCGCGGCCGGGCCACTTGTGACGCCGCGTCGCCGCGTAGATCGTCCCGCCGTGCTCGCAGATGAAACGCAGGCCACTGCCGCGCGTGTCGCCTTGAGCGATCGTGTTGGTCGCGATCAGGCCGAACGTGCCGCCCTCGCGCAGCAGGTCGAACGCGCGCCGGAAGAAATGCGCCACCAGGTCGGCATTGCCGTGGCTCTCGGCGTGGATCGCCTTCAACCAGTCGGCGTAGCCCGCGCGCGTGCCCGCCCCCAGCGTGTTCTTGCCGGCGAAGGGCGGGTTGCCGACGAAGGCATCGAACCCCGGCCGGACGCGTGAGAACACCTCGGGGAACTCCAGTTCCCAGTGGAACGGCCGCACGCCGCGCGCGCCCTGGGCCAGCGCCTCGACGCTGCGCTCCAGGTTCGACGCCTGGCGCACGCCTTCGAGCACGGCCTGGAACTCGTCGGCCAGTTCGGCGCGGCGCCGCTCGCGGTCCTTGTCCTTGTCACGCTCGAAGAAGGCTGCGACCGTCGCATTGCCGCCCAGGCGTACCGCGCGCAGCGCTTCCATGGCCTCGGCGTGCAGGCGCGCCTTCTCGTCGGGATCGCCCGCGTCGCCCAGGGCGTGCAGTCGCCCGCGCAGCCTCTCGGCCTCGGCGATCTGCCGGGCCAGCGAATCGCGCACCAGCGGCAGTTGGCGCCGCTCGCCCGCGCGCTTCCAGTCGAAACACGCCAGTTGCTCGCGCCCCAGGCCCACCAGCGAGTCGCCGCAGCGCAGGGCGTGGTCGAGGAAGGTGAACGGCTGATGGCGGGCGAGCGTGGCCAGCCACAGCGACAGCTTGGCCAGGTCGACCGCCAGCGGGTTCTTGTCGACCCCGTACAGGCAGCGCTCGGCCACGAGGCGGCGCGCGTGCGTCTCGGCGTCCTCGTCCTCGGGCAGGGGCGGCGTGCCGCCGTGCCGCTCCCAGGCCGCAGTCAGACGTCGCCCCAGGGCGCGGCAGGTCTCGACCAGGAAGGCGCCCGATCCCATGGCGGGATCGCAGACCTTGAGGTCGAGGATCTGCTCGGGACGCGGCGCGTCGCCCAGGGCGCGCAACACGGGTTCGAGCGTGGTCTCGACGATGGGCGCGGTGAGCGCGCGCGGGGTGTAGTGCGAGCCCGAGCGGCGGCGCTCCTCGGTCGGTTGCAGGAACAGGCCGCCGGGGGCGATGCGCTCGGGGTTCAGGGGCGACAGGCGGCGTTCGAGCGCGCCCAGCGCATGCTCGACCGCGCGCGCGGCCTGGAGCGCCGCGGCCGCCTTGCCGGTCAGCTCGCAGCCGGCCTCGGTCTTCAGCGCTTCCAGGCGTTTGGCCGGCGGCAGGCGCAGCAGGTCGTCGAGGTCGACCACGACGTGCTGCGGGCTGAGCGTGACCGACGTGCCGCGCGCGCGGCGCAGCTCGAAGCCCATCATGGCCTCGTAGACCGAGCCGATCTGCTCCACGTCGAGGGCACTGTAGGAGATGCGCTCGCCGTCCAGCAGCAGCAGCTTGTCGAGCACGCGGTAGACCACGCCGTCGGCCACGCGCGGCGGGTCGAGCCGGCGGCGCCGGTCGAGAGCGTCGTCCCAGGGCCGGCCTTCGAGGAAGTCCCAGCGGTCGGGGTCGAACAGGTCGCCGTGGCGCGCGGGCAGGCGCAGCTCGCCGTGCGCGGCGCCGTCGTAGATCAGGCGGAAGAGCGTCAGCACCTGCGCCCAGGCGCCGTAGCGCTGGTCGAGCGTGTCGGGATGGCGCGCGGCGTCGTCGCGCAGGCGGGCGTGCAGGCCCAGCAGCGAGTAGTGGCGCTGGAACACGCTCTGCTGCGGGAGCAGCTTGCGATCTTCGGCGTAGAGCACGAACACCAGGCGCAGCAGGGTGCCCAAGAGGCCGTGGTAGACGGCCTGCGGCTCGTGCTCGAGGGTCTGCGCCAGCAGGCGCCCGCGGGCCAGGCGGTCGGCGGCCTGGAAGCCGCGCAGCAGCTCGTGCAGCGCCTGCAGGACCTGCTCGGCCAGGCGGTTGGAGACGGTGTTCTGGTACTTGCGGCTCTCGTCGAGCAGGTGCTTCAGGCGGCGTTCGCGTGGTCCGGAGAAGAGCGCGCGGGCGTGCAGCAGCATCACCAGGCCGGCCAGTGCCGGCCGACCGTCGACGCTCGAGAGGAAGTCGAAGGGGAAGCTGATGTGCCCGGGCGATTCGAGGCGCGGGGCGTAGACCAGGCGCAGAGACAGGCCGTTGGTGATCAGCCCGATGGGCACGCGCGTGTCGCGCAGCAGGCGCTCGAAGCGCGCCTGGGGCGTGGCGTGCCAGCGCCGCGGTCCGCTCTCGGGCGGGAGGGCGTCGAGATCGAGCGTGCGCGCCACGACCTGCACCAGCAGCAGCCACTCCCCGGGCTGGTCGGGATCCGCGACGGCGTAGGTCGGACGCAGGGTCTCGGCGTACTCGGGCAGCGGGACGCTGAGATCGTCGGGCAGGGCCGGGCCGCCGGGGCCGCCCCACAGGTCGGTCGCGCGCCAGTCGAGCAGCTCGACGAGCAGGCGCGGCAGGTGGTCGATGCTGGCGGGCGTGCCTTCGGGCAGCTCGCCCACCAGGGCGCGCAGTCGTTCCTGGTGCGCGACGACGTTGTGGTCGAGCACGGCCTGGGCCTGGACCAGCGCGGCGGGGGAGACCACCAGGCCCTCGGGCTTCAGGGTCGAGATCCAGTCGCGCTGGCGGCGCAGGTCGAGGCGCCCGTCGTCCCGGCTCATGTCGTCACCCGCGTGCGCGGCGCGTCTTGCCGGCCGCGGAACTGGTCAGTACACTCTGACCAGGAGGCGACGATGCGCGCAATGGGCGCGGCGGAGTTCAAGGCGCGCTGCCTGGACGTGATGGAGCGCGTCAAGCGCACGCGGCAGGAGGTCGTGGTGACCAAGCGCGGCGTGCCGATCGTCAAGGTGGTGCCGCTGCCGCCGGCGAAGCCCTTCAAGCTGGGCGCGCTGGCCGACCGCTTCAAGGTCGTGGGCGACATCACCGAGCCGTTGTACACCGACGCGGAGTGGGCCGAGTTCGAGCGCGCGAAGCTGGCGCGCTTCCTGAACGCTGCCATCCAGCGCCGCGCGGCGCCGGCGCGCAAACGGCGGCGCGCGTGATCCTGCTCGACACCCAGGCCCTCGTGTGGGCCGGCCTGGAGCCGCGCCGGGTGCCGCGCAGGGCGGCGCGCGTCATCGAACAGGCGGTGGCGCGGCAGGAGATCGCCATCGCCTCGGTGACGCTCTTCGAGGCGGCGCAACTGCTGGCGCGCGGCAAGGTGGAGGGGCGGGGCGCACCCGGATCGTGGCTCGACGAACTGATCGCGGCGCTCTCGGTCCAGGTCGTAGAGCTGACGCCCGAGATCGCGCTGGTGGCCGCGCACTTCCCGCCGACCTTCCCCTCCGATCCCTTCGATCGCATCATCGCCGCCACGGCGCGCGTGCGCGGCCTGCGTCTGGTGACGGCCGACGCGCGCGTCCAAGCCAGCGGGGTGGTCGAGACCATCTGGTAGCGCCGTCATCCCGTCACCGGCCACAGGTAGACGAGTCCCACGGGCTCGACGCGGCGGGCCGTGACCGTGTACACCTCGCGCACGCGCTCGGGTTCGCGGCGCAGCTCGTCGTCGAGGCTCGTCAGGCGTTTCTGCCAGTGGCGCAGGTCGCGCTCGATCTGCTCGGCCTCGCGCGCGTCGTAGCCCTCGAAGGGCAGACGCTGCTGCTGCGCGTGACGCTCGCGCCGTTCGGTTTCCAGGCGGATGCGGGCCTGGACGCGTGCCCGCTGGGCGCGCAGGATGTCGGCCATGTCGCGCGCCTCGCGCTCTCCGCGCTGTTCGAGCTGCGCCTGGGCCTCGTCGCCCAGCGTCCGGGCGCGCGCGTCGAGGTGCGGCTGGAGCGCGCGCAGGTCGTCCGGCAGCGACGCGGCCAGCAGGTCGCGCAGGCGCGGGCCGGGCCGCCGCGCGTCCTCGTCGCGCAGGGCGGCCTCGAACTCCTGCTGCACCTGCTGCGCCTCGAGCGCGTCGAGCGGGACCAGCGGAGTGCTGCGGTCGGCGGGCTCGCTCCAGCGCGCGGCCACGCTGACGAGCTGGTCGTGCAGGCGCGCGGCCTGGTGCCCGTGCAGGACCAGCCGGCCGATCAGCAGCACCGAACGGCGGGCGGCGCGCGTGGTCAGCAGACCCACGCGCGAGAGATCGTCGCTCACGAAGCCCTGCGCCAAGAAGCGGCCCAGCAGGCGCCGGACCAGGCGGTGTTCGAGGTGCAGGTGCACGACGCTGGCGTCGAGCGTGCCGGGGTCCTTGAACACCACCGGCCGCAGCTTGGCGCCGCGGCGCCAGTCCCACAGGCGCTGATCGCGCGGGCGCGGCGGACGCAGGCTGTCGAGCGTCGCTGTCCAGGTGGGGTCGTGCTCGTCGAGGGCGGGGAAGACGTAGCGCCCGTCGCCCGCGGGCGCGAGCGCGGGCCAGCCGGACAGGTCCAACGCGCACGACAGCGCCCGGCGCAGGGCGTCCTCGTCGAAACCCAACGCGCGGCGCGAGCGCTCGAACTCGCCGCGCAGGTCGTCGTGCGCCCGGCGCAGCGCGGCGATCTCGGGACGCGCCTGCTCCAGCTCGTCGCTCACCGTCTGCGACGCGCTCTCGGGAGACTGCTGGGCCTCGATGGCCTGCGCCAACTCGTCCGCGCGGCCGGCGCGGATGCCGCCGTCGAGCAGGCCCTGGAGGCGTTCTTCGAGCACCGGGGCCAGGCTGCCCAGCTCGCGCGCGATGGTCTCGGTCTTGCGCACCAGAGCCTGCAGCACGCGGTCGTGCGGGCGCTGGAGGTGCACGAAGTAGTGACAGCGCACCTCCTCGGAGCGCTGCAGCACGCGGTCGATGCGGCCGTTGCGCTGCTCCATGCGTCCTGGGTTCCAGGGCACGTCGAAGTGGAACAGGTCGGCGCAGTGGTTCTGGAGGTTGACGCCCTCGCGCGCCGCGTCGGTCGCGATCAAGACGCGCAGCGGGTGTGCGCGCGGATCGGCGTTGAAGGCCTGCTTCAGCTCCTCGCGCCGTTCGTCGTCGAGCTGGCCGTGGAAGGCGGCCAGGCGCGCGTCGCGCGGATCGTCGGGATCGCCGCGCAGGGCGCCCGCCGCGACCAGGGCGGCCGTCAGTTGGCGCAGCAACCAGCGCTGCGTGTCGACGTACTCGGTGAAGATGAGCACGCGGCGCTCGTTCCAGCGCGGCGGCGTCCCGGGACACAACTCGGCCCGGAGCCAGGCGACCAGCCGGGCGACGCGCGGGTCGGGACGCGCGCGGGCGGTCTCGGCCACGGCGGCCATCTCGCGCAGCAGGCTTCGCTCGAGGTCGAGTGCGTCGGTCCGGGCGGGAGCGGTGGCACGTGCGAGTTGATCGAGCGCGGCGGCTTCTTCGTCCTGTTGTTCCTCTTCGGGACGCGCGCCGCGCTCGTCGTCGGCCCCGGGGGCGTCGAGGCTCGCGCGCAGGTCGGCCGTGAGGCGCGGCTCCTCCGCGGCCGCGTCGCGCTCGGCCTGGGCGTGACGCTCCACGCTGGCGGCGTGCGCGGCGAGCGTGCGCGCGAAGGCTTCGACCGACGACAGCAGGCGCTTCTGGAGCGAAGTGGTGACCAGCGCCGCGGCTGCCTGGGCCGAGCGCGACGCGCCGGCCAGGCGCGCCTCGCGGGCCTCCACGTAGCGCTCGAGCAACGCTGGCAGGACCAACTCGGGCGCGTCGGCCGAGAGGCCGTCGACGTCGTGCTGCAGCGGGACCCGGCGCGGGAAACCCTCGACCCCGGCCGCGCGCAGATCGCGCTTCAGGCGTCGCACCATCACCGTGTCGAGCCGCGCGCGCTGCTGGTGCAGCGGCTCGCCGCGGAAGAAGCGCTGCGGATCGAGCATTTCGAGCAGCGCGCTGAAGCTGTTCGAGTGGCCGTTGTGGGGCGTGGCCGACAGGAACAGGCGGTGCTCAAAGAGCCCCACGACCTGGCGCACGGCGCCGGTGAACTGTGAGTCGACCGCGTAGCTGCCGCTGCCCTGCGGCGCCGCGTTGTGGGCCTCGTCGAAGATCAGCAGGGCGGGCGAGTCGCGCTCGTCGAGCCACTGGCGCAGGCCGGCCTGATAGCGCTCGTCGCGCAGCAGGGCGTGCGACAGGATGAAGCGGCTGTGGGTGGTCCAGGGGTTGACCGAGTAGCCGCGCTCGCGGCGCTGACGCGCGACGTACTCGCGGTCCATGACCCGGAACAACAGACCGAAACGCTGGTCCAACTCGTCGCGCCACTGGAGCACCACCGAGGGCGGACTCAGGACCACGATGCGGCGCACCTTCTGGCGCAGCAGCAGCTCGCGCACGATCAGCCCGGCTTCGATGGTCTTGCCCAGGCCCACGTCGTCGGCGACGAAGAGATTGACGCGCGGCAGCAGCAGGGCCTTGCGCAGGGGCTCGAGCTGGTAGGCCTTGGGAGCGATGCCGGCGCGCCAGGGGGACTGGAAGAGCGTGGCGTCGCCGGCGCTGACGGTGTTCCAACGCAGGGCGTCGAGGTAGGCGGCGAACACGGCCGGCCGATCGAAACCGTGCGGGCCGAGGCGCAACGCGCCGGCATCGTCGGCTTCGAGGTCGGCGTCGACCTCGCGTTCCCACAGGATTTCGAGCGGCTCGCCCTGGGCGTCGTCGTCGAGGCCGTGCAGGCGCACGAGCGTGGCGTCGCCCGGCTGTGGGGCCGGCGTGACGTGGTCGACCAGCCAGCGACGTGAGCGTGCGCGCACGATGCGCCCGCGCGCGGGCGGGGCGGGCGCACTCGAGGGGGATGTGCTCGTGGCCATGTCGCGACGCCGATTGTGACAAAGAGAAACGAGCCGCGCCAGCGGACGGGGGACTCGCCGGGAGGCGCCCAGCGAGGTGTTCGCACTGCGACACCTACGCGTGTTTCGCCCGGGATTGTGCGGCTTCCTCGTGTCCCACGCGTCGCCGGCGCGACGCGGCACACCCTTCGGAGCCGTGGCCATCGTGGTCTCGGCCGGCGGCAGTCCGTCGAGGGGGGCGGCAGAGTCTGGGCCTGACGGACCCGCCCGCGCGCGTCGTCAGCGCGGGCGTTCGCCCTCGGGCGCGGCCAACAGCAGCTCGAGCTCGGCACGGGCTTCGGCGCCAATGTGTTCGAGGTCGAGCGTGCCCGCGTCGATCTTGCCCCTGGCACGGTGAGCGAGGGCGCACAAGGCAATTGACCGGCATCCCGTCTTGATGTCGGGCTGCGACGTCGTCGTGCGCGATCGCTGGCGCCGAATTCGCGCCTTGCCTGCGTACGCCTTGGTCGCCTTGTCGGGGGCCGCGCTCGCCTTGATCTGGCCTGCGCAACTCCATGTCTGGCGCTTCTGGCTGGCCAAGGAGTCCTTGGTGCGCGTGCTCGGCGCCATCGTCCTGGTCGAGATGCTCTATCGAGTGGTCGCCCGAATGCCGACTGCGCGCCG
>WBZQ01000700.1_pt1 | contig 25250 bp, 18 predicted proteins | sample 5204251 | NCBI WGS metagenome assembly WBZQ01 (sample SAMN12412402, study PRJNA552823) | activated sludge metagenome | isolation source: activated sludge from nitrification reactor of wastewater treatment plant... | place: USA: Virginia | collected 2017-09
GGTGATGTCACCGGTTGCCGTCACCTTGATGGGGAGGGGGTCCAACGGACGTGGAGCCGGTCCGTCCAAGACCTTCCCCCCGGCGTCGTAAATGCTGAGGTGACAGGGGCACAAAAAGACCTGCCCCAGCGTCTTATGGGTCCGCCATTTGAATCCGCAGCCCAAGTGCGGGCACTTTCCGGAATAGGCGATATAGGGAACGTCCTTCTTGTTCGTCCAGATATGTTTCCCTGCGGAATCGCGGAACTCCATATCCTTGCCCTGATAGACCGTCTCCAACACCTTGGGAGTCGCCTTCAGAACCCAGACGTTTTTGTCGATTTCCTGTTCCGGCATGTACGCTTCTTTGATCTTGCGCTTGTACTTGAACTGGACACCGACATCGTCCTGCTTGATCTTTCCGGAGTTGCCGATCTTGAGCCATTCATTGTCAAACGGCGAATACATCGGCTTCATCAGATACCGCAGCACGGGGAAGGCAAGCGGGAAGCCAATCAGAAAACCGATGGCATGGGTAAAATTCGCGAAGAATGTCCGGCGCTTCACACTCCGTTCGAGTTCAGGAAACGGCACCAACACTTCGCCAGGCGTGACATGGATCCGGTCTTCCAGGTGGGCAATTTCCACCTCATGAGTCGTCACGTACTCATCACGCTTGAAGACGGGCAAGGCGGCAAACTCGCCCAAGGTGCCGCGGAGCGTGACGACTTCATCACTGACTGCCTGCACCTGCCCCATGGGAACCTGGCGCTCGACTGTATCTGCCGTCCCCCCGCCCACGACGATATGACTGATTTCGTGGGAGAGCGGGTCCATAATGACCCTGCGCAGCTCCCCGACTTCACCGTCCGTACATCGAACTTTTGATTTGAGTTTCGGCTGCATGATACTCACTTCATCTTGATCGGCTTCGGAGTATTCACCGAAGCGTTCTTGTATCCGGCCAACCAGGTCGCCAATGCATCCACGTCCTTGGGTTCCATCAGGTCCTTATACTTGTCGGGCATCTTGCCCTTCTCGTATTCCTGCTCGAACCCTTCCGCCTTGTAGCTCTTCGGATCGAGAATCTTTCTGGCGATTTCTGCCGCCGGCAGAAGGTTGCCGATATTATCCAGTTCAGGACCGCGCTTCTTTCCACCTTCGCCGTTCAACTTGTGGCAGTTGTAACACTCCTGAAGCTGCCACTGTTCTTCACCCAACTTGGCAATATCACCACTGGCCGCCGCCGTGGTGGCAGTCGGCGCACTGTCGCCGCCGGCCTTTTGGTCCGCAGGAGCCTGGGCCGCCCCTAACGCCTGCAAGCGAGCGGTCAACTCCTTAGCCTTTTCATCCAGCGCCTTGGCTCGCTGCATCAAGACTTCGACCTTGCCGGCCTCGTAGTGCTCGCGCTTCGGTTTGAGGATCTTTTCAATTTTGCCTTTTTCATCTTCGGGATCATATTGCGGCCACATCGAGGCACCGGCAATGTAGACCACGGAAAGGATGGCATAAAACACCAGCAGCGCCCCGACTGCCTTGACCCCGCCGAATGGCTTGAGCGTCGGAAAATCGAGGATCATAAAAACAATGGCGCCAAGCATGGCATAACCAAAAAACAGCGCCTGAAAGACGAACGGAAAGCCCAGCGCGTTGGTGGCGCCGAACAAAATTCCGCCGACAACGACTCCCACAACCAACTTTTTAATAATGTTTCCCATGAATGCCCTCGTTTACCGCCCTTCCAGTATGGTGACCGCCCTACTTGGCCCCTGCCGGAACCGGGCTTCCCTCGTGCGCGTGGCCCTTTGAATCAGAGGGGCGCAAGGTCACGATAATCGCGAAGCTGACCACTGCGTAAAAGACGATCGTAATGCCGGTGATCCACCAAGCTGAATAGGACAGCGTCGGCGTAAAGGATTCCGCCGTGAAATCCGGCAACAGGTTGTACGTATGGAAGTACTTCCGCAACAAGGAGCGCACGGCGCCCATCAGGCCCATCGTCCAAATCGCGCTGAACGCGAGGAACACCAGGACGAACTGCGAAGCAAAGTCGATCTTGCCCCACACAATGGTTCCCTGGGACACGGCCCGGTTGTAAATGACATAGTTCACAACCGTGACGAAGACTAAGGTGAACGCCGCGGAATTTTTCGCCGGCATGAGCGCCAGGAAATTCCAATCAGACGGCAGCTCCAATTCGGCCACCAACTTCGCGCCGGTGGGCACGAATCCATGCGGCGTCATCCAGATGGCGTTGCCCACGACGACCATCAAGAAGCCGATCTTAATGACCGTGCTCGACGAGACCGTCAGCGGAATGAAACGTCCCAGGATGGCCGGTGCCAACAGAAGCGGGATGAGGAAGGCCAACGATGTGGGATCCGGCACAGGATAATCGGTCAGCACCTTCGTCATGACGATCGGCAACAACACCATGACGATCGGCGCGACCACCGTCATGCGAACCCGCTCCACCCCCTCGATCCGCTTCATACTCAGCCAAATATAGTAATTGCTGGCGAGGAAGATGAGACCGATCATGGCCCCTTGCATCTCAAAGAACATCGATAATTGATCCGCCATCATGTAGGGGCAGATGGACGCGTCGTAGTCGCAGAGCTCGTAGGCCAGCAAGTAGCCCATGAACGGCAGGAACAACAACGCACCCACGCCGATCATGTTGCCGACAAAGCCCATCCAATCGTAATACGCCCGATCCTCTTCCTTCTTGGACCCCATGAACATGTAGGCGGCAATCAGCCCCGCCACGAATCCACCGAAGGTCACGTTGCCCACGAGTCGATGCAAATTGAGCGGCATCCAGCTGTAGTTGAAGACCTTGTCCCAAAGAGAGGCAGTCGCCAAAAACTCGGCCGGGGAAATACCTTCCGCTCGGACCGGCGTGTTCATGAACGAGGTCGGCGCATCGATGACAAACAGCGTGATGGAGCCGATGAGATTCAGCAGCACGCCCAACGCAATGTGGCGCCCTTTCTTTTCACCCTTCCAGGCATCCCATGTGTAGAAGTACATGTAGAGAACGATGGTTTCGCCGATGAACAAGAGCGGATAGACCACGGCGAAAATCAGGAAGAAGTGATTGATGAGCCAGGTCGTAAACTGCGGATAGGTTGCCAGCAGCACGAAGATGAAGAGGCCGCCCGTCAAGGCCGTCATGCTGTACAGGATGACCGTGACCTTGGTGACCTCTTTGGCCAGCCGGTCATAGCGGGGATCCTGCTTGCGATATCCCAGCCACTCCGAGATGACTACAAAAATCGGAGCGCCCAAAATAAATCCCGCAAAGAGAATGTGGAGCTGAGCGACGATCCATACCGCCGTGCGATTCCCGGTGTAAGGGAACTCCACGGGGGGCGCACTGGGAGCCTGGGCATAGGCCACTCCTCCCAATACCGCCACTAGCGCGAACATAACCAACAAACAGCGCTGCCAGATTTTCATGATGTCTCGCCGCTCCTCCTCATTCCTACCGATTGACCCATGACTCGAACCGAACCAGACGCGAATTACTTCACCTGGTCAGCAGGCACCCAGTCCTTTTTATTTGTATCCCAGCCCTTGCCGGACAAGCCGAACGAGCGCTCGAACGCCAAAATCTTCCAGCGATCTTCTTCGGACAACTTGCTCTTCCACGGCTTCATTTTCGTGTTCGGCACGCCCTCAGAAATACGCCAGAACCAGACCGAATCCGAATACAGCTTCATGCGGTCGCCGTTGCGGAAGTCGCGAGCCCCGGCCTTGACCGGCTTGCCATCCTTGCCGTGGCAGCTGGCGCAATTGACGTCCGGATTCTTGCCGCCGATGTACAACTCCTTGCCCTCTTCCAGGATCTTCGGGTCGGTCCACCAACCGGCAGGCATATGCTTGTCGGCATACTCAGCAGGGGCAGGGGGTGGCGGAACAACCGGGCCTTCGCCGCCGCCTTCACCGCCACCGCATCCGACGACACCAAACCCAAAACCAAGAATGCCGACCATCAGAGCCAATCTCTTCATGCCTGCTTGTTTCATAAAAAAGTTCCCGCTCCTTTCTTCATGCCCGCGCCGCTTCAGACGCAGACACCCATTACCATCGACAGAAAAAAAAGACGCTTCCCTGCGGCGCAACGAGCAACCACAGCAAAAGCGTCAAGACTCACAATACAACGAGGTCACGTTTGGACTTCCCCGCCTACTTCTTGCTATTCGATCCGGCGAGGAACAATGCCCCACGGACCGTGCCCTATTTCTGCCGCTTGCCCTGTCCCTTCTTTCGCCGTTGCTCTTCTCGCATCCGCTTGCGGGAGATCTTTAGCCCAATCCATCCCACAATAGCAACAGCCGCGACCCCCAGCCCGTACAACAACCACTGCGGAGGACCAAGATCGCGCTCGCACCCACTTCCGAAATCAACTCGAAGCTTACGTTCCGTCTCCAGATCGTTCGGGTCGAACTGGATCTTAAAATTCTTCTGCTCCCCGCCAACTTCGACCAACAGCGGGTCGCCGACGTTATCATTATGCAGATGCAGGGTGACCTTATAGTATCCGTCACCGTCCGTCGTCACAGTCTGGCCGACCGTGATTCGCGTATCCTTGACCAGCACCTCGACATTGACGGCGGGCCGACCATCCTTGCCGCACACAAACCCTTCGACGGTAAATCGATGGTCGGCGGCATGACTCGCAAACAGGATCGACGGCACACACAATGTCGCGATCAGACCCCAAACCAGCACGAAATGCCAGGCGGTATTCTTACTAATCGCTCTCCGCCCTCGCATACGTTCGATCCGTGTCGGACTGCGTTTCAGCCTCACAAACATCCCGTCCAGAGCCTGTTTACGAGAGGCTTCCTCGACACGGACTCGCCCCAAATTTGAGGCCGACTCTTCTAGCATAGCCCCCCCTCTTTGTCAACAAATGGGTGGAGTACAACGGAGGGATCAACGATGAAATCCGCCTCGGAAATTGCGGCTGCGCGAGGAGAGAAGTCGCGCGACTGGCGAAGAGGACAACGCTAACGGCACATCACGAGAATCGAGCCGCGGATCAGTGAGACCACCACTTAGAGATGACCGCGCGATTGAGCTTCCGCCGCGGCGCGGTCGATGTCCTTACGTCGTTCCGATTCCTTCTTGGCGATCCAGGCTTCCCAGGATTTGCCTGTGGCCGTATCTTCACCCGTGAAGGCAATCGACATCACCTCTGAATACGGGATGGTCACGGTCCCGCTACTGGTGGAGGGAAACAACTCGATGGCGGGCTGGCCACCTGTCGCCGTTCGATTAAAGAGGTACCCCGTCACCTGACCACCGGACTTCAGGTCTACCGTGATATCTCCCCGGTAATCGAAGGCCAGCTCGACCGCCTCTTGCAGTTCAGTGGGGGATGCGGGCCGAAAGACACGGCCCTCAAGGCTGCCGGTCTCCGGCGCGTGGTACTTCGCGTCAGTCATAGTCTTCTCGTCTTGTAAAGGGTGACGGTGAAGCATTCGGCCGGCTCGCGACCAAACGCCTCACCATGACGGCTGCCATACTGATGGATGCCGGCTATCGCGCATTCGGCATGAGCGTAATCTTGACGGTCTTGGTGAAGCCGGACAAGGACCCGAAGGTATCCTCCACCGCCGAAGCCTCATACCCGCAATGCACCATGCAGTCCGCGCATTTCTCATTGCGGCCCGTGCCGTAAGCATCCCAATCGGTCTTCTCCATGAGCTCTCGAAAACTGGGCGCATATCCCTCTTGCAACAGGTAGCAGGGGCGCTGCCACCCGAACACGTTATACGTCGGATTTCCCCAAGGCGTGCACTGATATTCGCGCTTGCCCATGAGGAACTCCAGAAACAAGGGGGACTGGTTGAACTGCCATCCGCGCTTGCGATTGCTGAGGATCTTCGAGAACAGTTCGGTTGTCCGGCTCCGTTTCAGAAAATGCTGTTGGTCAGGGGCCTTTTGATAGCTGTACCCCGGCGAGATCATCATGCCTTCGACGCCCAGCCCCATCATCTCATCAAAAAACTTCCGCACGCGCTCCGGATTGGCATCGTCGAACAACGTCGTATTTGTGGTAACGCGATGGCCTCGCTTCAGCGCGGCTTTGATGGCCTTCACGGCCACGTCATAGACCCCATCGCGACAGACCGCGAGATCGTGTTCATCCCGCAAACCATCCATATGAACGCTGAACGTCAGGAATTTTGATGCCGGGTACTCATCGAGCTTCCGTTCCATCAAAATGGCGTTCGTGCAAAGATACACGTACTTCTTCCGCTCGACGAGACCGCGCACGATTTCGGGCATTTCCGGATGAATCAGCGGTTCGCCGCCGGGAATACTGATGATCGGGGCGTCGCACTCATCGGCCGCGGCCCAGCATTGCGCCGGGGTCAACCGCTTATCCAGCACATGATCCGGATATTGAATCTTGCCGCACCCCGCGCAGGCAAGATTGCAGCGAAACAGGGGCTCGAGCATGAGCACGAGCGGATACCGCTTGACCCCTCGGAGTTTCTGGGTCAACACGTACTTGGTCACTGTATACATCTGGGAGACTGGAACAGCCATCCCGCTCTCCTATTCTGGTAAATGTGAATGTGAGTAACGACTGAGACTTCCGGCCTTCTAGCAGAGAACTCGTGCGGATTCTACCATTGCCATTGAAAAATCGTCAATTTCACGTAGGCGTCGACATCCGGCGAACCCGAGCACGATAGTCGAGAAAGAAGGCGGTGAATGTACCGATGACAAGTGCCAACACTCCAGCCACTACGGTGTTGAGCAAGACCCGTGGACGAGTTCGTTTATCGGCCGGTATGGCCGGATCCAACACTTGCACGGTCGGAGTATCCCGGGCCTCGGCAATCTTTGCCTGCTCATGCTGCGACGTCAACAAGGTGAAAATGGTCTCCTGAACCTTCACCTGCCGGAAGAGCCGGCCGAATTGTAGCGCCAAATCAGGCACAGCGACCATGGCCGGATGAAGGCGATCGCTCGACAAGATGCCCTTCGCGTCCTTCCCTGACCCCATGGTGGCCAGCTGCTTCTTGAGCTCGTCAACATTAGACCGGATTCTGGCAAGATCGGGATTGTCCGGCGACAGATAGCCACCCATGACTTGCATTTGGACTTCCTGTGCCGTGATCTGCCCTTGAATCATCGCCGCAGCTTCGATCATTACCTTCGCTTGCGCCTCGACTGCGACCGTCCTATTTTTCGCCTGAAAATCCCGTAACGCCTCCTCGGCCTTCGCCATACTTTCCATGGTTTCGCCCAATCGCCGCTCAAGAAACACGCGATTTTGGCCGGCCTTGCTCACCGTCACGGTTCGGTTCAGTCGATCGAGGTTCGCCACATAAAAATTTGCCATGTCCGCGGCAACCTGAGGATCTTCATCCTCCACCGACACCTTGACCACCTTCTCCTTCGTGACAGTGATCCGAAGGTGGTCCTCCAATTCCTTCCTGGTATCGACCATCGTGTTCTCATGATATCGATTCATGAGATCGAATTTGTTAATCACCTCGTCGGCCATCAGACGGGATTTCAGAATCGAAACAAACACATCGGTCGGTGTGGTAGGCAGACCAGGCAACCCAAGGCCAAGATTCTGCGCCATACCAGCGGCACCTGGTGCGGTCAACAACGCTGCCAACGCCCCGCCCTCTTTGGACTCCAGCTGTGGCAAGACAGACGACGTGGATTCGTAGATTTTCGGGAGAAGGAGACTGATCGCCAACGTAAGAGCTGTCCCCATCAGGAAGCAACCCGCAATTATCTTTCGTCGAGCAACCAGGACATCCCAATAGTCAAACAATGTCACGGACTGGTCGGCAGAAGGAGGTGCCTCAGCCTGAGAGCGAGGAGGATCCAGAAGCGCGTGGGGACTATCCGAAGGCCAATCCATAGACAATCCGATCGACTATCGGCCGACCACCGCAATGCCGGCGGCGGTCAGAGCAAGACTGCCGATAATACTGGCCACGGTCTGCCACAACGCGAGCTGAGGGGGACGCGCCTCGATTTTTTGTGGCACCACGATGGTATCTCCTGGGCGCATTTCCTTTGCCGAGAGATAGGAGGAATCCGTCGTCCCATTTGCCCGCATGACGTACATCTCACGCTTGTTCGCATCTTCGGTGGCACCACCGGCTTGGCGCAAATAGTCATTCAGATCTAAGCCTGGCCGATAGACCACCGACGTAGGATTCTTGACGGAACCAATAATCCCGATCGTTTGTGGCGGGGTCGGAATGGTAATTCGGTCCCGCGACTCCAAAATGATATCGTCTTCGGTGCCTTCCAGACGTTCGATCGAATCCAAGCTCACAATGACACGGCCCAATTCGATCCGTGAGGCGGTCGCCTCGAGCTGCTGGAGACGCAAGGCCAGCACCTGCTGCTCCGCCATGGCTCCACTTGCCCCCGCCATGACGCTCAACCCGGCGGTGCCAGCCGCGATTCCGGCCGATTGCGCCGTTAATCGCTGCCGCTCGGCGGCGATAAACCGATCCAGTTCGGCCTGCTGTTTCACCTTGACCGACTCCCGCACCAGGACGATGCCGTTCGGAAACGCATTCGGCGTAAAGCCGCCGGACCGTTTCAACACCGAGCTCAACCGCTCGCCGATCTCAATGGTGAAGTATCCCGCTCGCCGAACTTCCCCTTCCACCAACACCAGAGCCGGGGCGCGCATTTGGCTTGAGATGACAACCTGGTCCAATCGATTCAACACATGATTGTCGGACTCCCGCCCTTCAAAAACCGCTGTGGGACTGAAGGGAATGACCTTCGTCAGATACGTGGCCGGATCGGTCCGAACGATCTCGGCGCGATCGGCATACGCATCAACCGTGAGTTGTTCGGGAGTGAGGATATCTTTCACGTGCATCCCGGCTCGAAATTCATACGGCCCAGGGCTTTTCACCGCACCAACGAGACTCACAACGTTCACCACCTGCGTAGGCAACGTGGCGATGCGAATATAATCACCATCCATGAGGAGTGGATCTCCTCCCTCGACCCCAAGACGACTTTTCTCCTGCCCCTGCGACGCAAGCGCCCGCACGAGGTCCACATCGATCATATTGCGTTCTTTCAACGCCGGATCCTGTCGGAATAGATGGCAGCGCTGGCGGTCGGATAACGGTGTCAGGCCTCCGGCCAAGGTGAGCAGTTCGGTCAACCGAGTGCCCGGCTTCAATTCATAAATCGCCGGCCGTTTGACCGATCCACTGATGGCGACCACCGGCCCAAGCGGCGGGACCAAGACCACATCGCCGGCCTGAAGCCGATTATCCTGTCGCCGGTCTCCCTGAAGCAAAAACTCATACAAGTCCAACTGTCCAACCGTTTTTCCATCCCGCATGATCCGGACCTGTCGCAGCGAACCAGACCGGGATGGTCCGCAGGCCGCATAAATCGCATTCGAGGCCGTTGCCAACGCACTCAGCTCATAGGCTCCTGGCCGCGCGACTTCCCCGACGACATACACCTTCATGGTCCGGATGCGGGCCATCGACACGTGCAATTCAAAACGCTTCAACAGCATGCTCAAGCGAGCATGAATGGTCCGCTCCGCCTGAGAAAACGTCTGGCCGCCGACCGGAATGGCACCGACTTGCGGAATCACGACCATCCCGTCTCGCTCGACCGGTGCGATATAGCTACGATTGAAGTTTTGATCCGGCACATTCCAGATGTGGACGGCCAGCGAATCCTGCGGGCCAATCACATAGTCCGGTCCAACCGGCACATCCTGAAGCGACGTGAACCCGCCGGCATGTGCGTCGAAAAAATCATAGCCGAACTGCTTTAAGCGACTTTTGATCCCTTGCAGCACCGAAAATTGCGCAAAGGCCTCTTCCACAGAAAAGTCTTGATGCCGCAAGAGTTCCGCAGTAAAGGGCTTTTGCTCTACCTGCTGTTTTTGTTGATTGAGCTGAGTTTGAAACTGCCCCGGCATGCCGCCCACTGCCCCCTGCACCGCCGATTGCAGCCCGTTGAGCTGAGAGACGCCCTTCTTTTCCCGCTCCACCTGACTCTGCAACTCCAAACCCCGTTTCTCTTTTTCGGCCTGCAGTCGTTCGAGTTGGCGGTCGCGCTCTTCCTCCTCTTGTCGCATACGTTGTTCGACCGAGGTCGGAAGCAAACTATTCGCCGCCATGGGCCAGTAATCGTTCAGATTGGGCACCGTGTTTTCTGGCGACAGGTCTGGTGCCGTCGGGGTCGGACAAGGCGCATGCTGAGGAACAATTGGCTGGGTCGCCGTCGGGTTGGTCACAATGGCTTGCCCCGGAGGGGTCGGCAACCCGTAATTGCCGAACGGAAGAAAGGGGGATAGTTGATTGCTGATCGAAGGGCTGACAGATGAACCGGATGGAGACGAAGGAATCACAGGATTCGTGAGCGTCTGCGCGAGCAACGACGGTGGCAGGACCATACCGCCTACCAACAACCAGATCACCGCACTCATCCACCGGCCTGCTCTTTGCCCACTAGAAACACGGGGCGCACGCCATTGCAGTGACATATGCATATCGTCCTAACAATCCTGCCTGTGGATAACGACTGTAGGTTCTAATCCAAAGTCACCGGCTCAGTCAATCGAGGCCGGAACCAGATCAGCTAGAATTGCACCGCCACGGCTGTCCACAAGAGATGATTTTTCGCGGTGACTCCGGCGGCGAAGGTCTCAGCGAACGGGGTAATGGCCGAGATCTGGCCGGGGTTGCTCAGGCGCTGAAAAGTGTATCCACCCATGACCTGAATGTCTCTGGAATACCACCAGGTCAGATCGACGGCGGCTTCCCGTTTTTTCTCATGAACCGGCTGGCCCCGTTCCCGTTCCTGAATGTTGAAGTTCGCGCCTAACTGCAGAGTGTCGGTCAGATACCTGGTGCTGCGCACAAAAAAGTCCGTCCCGTCGGTGCCCATATGATGCCCCAACGGAAACCCCCGGTAGCGCATGCCGCTGGTATATGTGCCGTTGTTGTACCAGACGCCGCTCAGCTCCGGATGTCGTCGGCGTCCGTAGTCGGTATCGGCATATTCAATACGCAGGTCCATGGTGTCGCCTTGAAACACCTGTGGAATATAGATGCCGCCTAAAAACGCCGCGCGGCTCGGAATCGGCAATTGTGACCACTTATCCTCCGTCCCAATCTCCCCATAGAGCTGCATGCCGGCAGGAAAGGGAATCAAATAGGGCACCGACGGCAGCCTGAGCCGGAAATCGGCCATCCCTTGCTCGTTCACATCTTTGTCAGACCCCTGATTGGCTGGATGGATATACGTATCGACGATCGTTCCAGGAAACGATTGATCGCGCCCGCGCCCGCCAAACTGGGTCAAACGCGTGAGCCCCAGCTCCAACCAGGGGACCGGCAGGTAACTGATCCGCAGGCCGAAGACACGCGCGCGCGAAAAATCGCGATTGCGTTCCAATTGAGCCAGAAAGGCATTGACCTTCCAATCACCCAGGCCGCCCAGAAACCCCGGCAATTGGAACGGGCGCTCCGTGCCCAGCTTGATCATGTCCATCGGAAAGGCGTGATCGGTCAGCAACAATGACCCGTGGTATCCAGGCCCCCACCACTGCGTTCCCCGTCCGACCTCCATCGCGATGTTGGCGTAACTCAACTTGAGGCTGAACTCGCGCAGGTAGAAGTTATCGCTATTATTGGTCGCCCCCAATCCCAACAGATGGCGATTGCTGATGAATTTGGGTTGGACCATCACGGCGGCCCACTCGTTCAACTCTGCCCAGGCCCGCACATCGGTTTGGTTCTGCACGCCGTTGACGAAATATTCCCCGCCCCGATTTTCTCGAAACCGGATCGTTTGTCCGCCGCCGATCGATGACGCATCAACCTCAGAGGTCACTCGAGCGCCGAACCGCAACGAACCGGTTTTGTCATCAGAGCGCGTCCTAATGGTGCCGAGGCGAATGAGCTCCGGACGGAACTCCGCCAGCAACCGTTCCAACAGCGGCTCGGCAATGGCTTCCCGGCCGTCAATGTCGATATCCTCGGCGCGCACCCGCTCGATCGCGCGCGCCACATACTGGGCCGCCTGCATGCGGGTAAACGGCTTCGCCCCGACCAAGGCCCGGTCGATCACGCCCAGGGCAATCAACCGTTCGATGGCATCGTAACTCCAGTGGTGAAGCGCGATGTTGGAAGCTGCTTGACCAACACCTTCCAATCCGACCTGCAGGATAAGAAAGAGGACCACACAGCTGACGACGAACCGAGATATCAAGCCTGAGTCTCCGGCGAAGGAAGGAGTGATTTTCGAGAACAGCGATGGGCAAGTCAACCGCGCTGGAGAAGGGGAGACGGAGGCTCTCACGCCGAAGTCGTAGTGCTTCCCTGAAATCAAGCCACCTGCGTTGAGTGTTGCGAATGTTATCGACGGAGATCTGATACCTAAGCGTCTGTTGAGGCGCTCTTAGTTGTACCGCTACACCCAGTCCCGGATGACCTGGCTCCCTTCCTCTAATGCCGAAAACACATGCTGCCAGACACACTCTGCTTTGAACTGCGAAGGACGCAAAGAAAATACTTAGCGAGCAAATCGGTATAACAGTCGAAGAGCCCACTTGGGACTCATCCGCATCGAAAAGGTAAGGAGAGGATAGATCAGGTTATAAAATGGCAAGCCGCTGTTCCGAATGTAGTTCCATCTCAAGCTTGCCTCCTCTATCGCATGCATCTTCCCCCTTCTCCGGTCTAAAAAGTCGCTATCCACTCGAAACAGGTACAGGAACTCTCCGAGATTGGCACCAATAATGCCAGCCGCAAATGCGCGACACCATAAGTCTGTGTCCTCGTTCCTGAAGAAAGCAGAACTATACAGTCCCACTTTGTCAAAAAATTTTCTCCGGAAGACAACTGTTGGATGGATAAACGGATTGCGCTTGACGAGAAAGGACGGTAGCTCACTTGATTTCACCGGCATACGCTTCTCGAAGAGAATTCTCTCTTTGTTGTCGACCTCATATGCGCATGTCCCAACAAGATCGATCTCCCGATTTTGTTCCAGGAAACTGACTTGTCGTTCAAGCCGGTTCGGAAGAGAGACATCGTCAGCATCCATCCTGGCAATATACTCGCTCTTCGAGCACACAATTGCTTGATTTAAAGAATATGCGATGCCCATCCTCTCGCGGTTGTGAAGAAGAGCAATCCTAGGATCGGTTTTTGAGGCTCGCTCTAAAATATCCTTCTGGTCAGAAGTCAGCATTCCATCAACGACGATCGTGAACTCGTGGTCTTCGACGGTCTGGAGTTGAACAGAATCTATCGCCGTTTGAAGAATGCAAGGCTCCACCCGCCTGTGAACACTCATCACCACGGAGACCTGAGGCACTACTTTTATCTTGGTGGCATGCGTCGCTTCATGCTTTGGACACGCCGAGGAGCAAGTAGGGATCACTCCATCTTCAATCTTTCGGTCCTTCAGGATCATCGGTCAGCTTGCGCTTGCGTATGTAATAAAAACTTCTGCGATGAATGTATCCACGATATCCCAATCGGAGACATCATGACCAACATCCAGTTGATCGGGGGTATTTCTTCGAGTGGATTTCACTGCTAGTGGCAGGGCAGCTTCCCAAAGATCCTTGAACTTCGAAGTAGGTGGCGGAACAATGAAACATGATACAGCCTTCATAGCTCTTCATCGTGAAGCGAATCGCGGCATTGGACTGTTAGGAAAAAGCGGATGGCATTCTCCTTGTATGTTTACCGGCCTCGATCCTGGCCATAATATAGTGACTGCAAGAGCAGGGAAAAGCCAAGCGACCTGCCATTCAATTAAGTCTTGGAACATCCCGCTAGCAACAAGACCCAATAGGGCGGAAATCAAAAACTGGTAGGACAAACCGAATCTGGACTCATCGACGTTCAATTTTCTCAGAAGCGACATACCAACAATAGTGACCATCGCGACGAAAACGCAAAATGCCATCCAACCATTTTCCACTAGAACTTGCACAAAGGAATTATGTGCGCCCAGATAAGTCCCATGAATTGATATCTGTCCGACACTCTCCCCGGTGCGTCCTGGCCCCACACCAAGAGGATGTTTAAAAGCAACCTCGACAGCATTCTTGGTATATTCGAAATTAAACCGCTCTTCTTCTTCGGGGGAAGTCTGCACCATTATGGAGGAGAGACGCTCCGAGAGAACATCTTCAAGCCCAAAAACGAGTAACATTCCTACGGATGAGACTAAGAGCACCGTTATGATTGAAAATCCAAGAACGGCCCTGCCCCTTCTGCCAGTAAACAGGTCCAGTGTTATATAGCAGGACAGAGACACTATAAGATTAAGCCAGCCTGATCTTGACTGAGTTAGCCCAATCTCTGCTATTGCAAGCACGAGCAGCGTACACAGTATCCATTTAGGTACCATTAATAGCCTTGGACTGAGCAATTCATCAAGCAGCCATAGGGCGAGCGGTACAGTCAGAACGGCTAGAATGTTAGGATCACTAATCAATGCCATATATCGGGGAGTATTAGCAGGATCAAAAAACATGTCACCCGGTAACCATAAATTTATTATCGCCGCAATAGCCCAAGTAGAAGTAAGACAGGCGCCCACCAAAAGTGATAGTAAGACTTGCCTCATTCTTTGCTCAGAAACAACATACGTTTTCAAGAAACCCAATAAGGTGAGGTTTGCAACTAAATGCGCAACAAACGAGGGGTCGAACTCATTCACAGCGATTGAGAGAGCGTAAGTGAGGAAGAAGATAACCGAAAGCAAAACGGGCACCAACGGAACTCTGAGGGATCTTACTTCCAAATGGCCAACCAAAAGTCCCATGCACAGGAGAAACGGAATAAGAACATCTCCTGGGTCAATTCCAACCAAATTCACATTGACTGATGCTATCGAACAACAGGCTAGTAAGACGAAAAGTCGGTTAACTAACAAACCTAAGAATATGACCATTCCAAGCACGATCAGTGTCACAACCAATACGTCTCCTTCAAGGAAAAGGACCCGTACCGCGAACACCGAACCTACCAAAATGATCATCGCAGCGAAAGCGAGATGGCTAGGTCTCTGAAGCACACTCATCTTTCATCACCTGCTTTGTCCAATTCTTGGCCACCGCGACAGAGGCCATTTCCTTTCTCGTACATTAACTAGACTCCACCAAAGTGGCCATTTACTCAAATAGCCTCTGTCCGTATGAACTGAGCTTCGTCGGCTTCTTGCTGCTCAAGCACCCAATACTTGTTTGATTAATGCCGCGCGCTCTAATTGTCCAGCCGGGCATTAAAACGATGGATCGCTTGCCGATATACCTCCTCATATTGGCGCGCCATATAATGGGGGCCTGAATGGTTTGCACTTGATAAAGCGAATGCCTTTTTTGAAATGGAGTTTGTCTTTTCATCATCGGACAGCATTTTCATTACCATGTCTGCGGCTCGCTGATGGTCGCCAGGTCGAAAAGTGTACCCCGTTAAACCATCCTGTATCAGTTCTGTACTCCCTGGATATGTAGATGATACGACAGGACGGCGGCATAATTGAGCCTCTATCACGACAAGCGGTACTCCCTCAGACCTCGATGTGAATAAGAACACATCCATTAGACACAAGAATGCAAGCACCTGGTCGGCAGGTCTAAACCCAGTTATTGTCAATCGTGATTCCACATTCATCTCACGCGCTAATTGGAGAACACGTTCTCGCAGTTCACCATCGCCTACCCAAAGAAAATGAGTATTAGGAACAGATTCATATACTCGTTTGCAGGTTAAGAGAAATGTAATTGGGTCTTTCCGTTCAGATAAATACCCGGCATTGCCGATCACTTTCGCGGCGGCCGGTATTCTCAATGCTGCTCTAGATATTTCTGGATAGACCATAGAGCATTCCTCGGTTCTGGGAGAGTGGATGCGTGTGCTTATCGTGAAAGCGTCTTGGGGCCGAACGAAACCATTGACGATTCCTAATTCCTGATCTCTTCGAGTTAAGAACGTAACCAATGTGGCCGCACGACAAATGAATCTCTCAAGGCAGAAAAATAATATCCTCTCTATCTTTGTATCCTTTTGCTCGAATCGCCATCCATGCCCAGTATAGACCTTTGCAATGGGCAGCCTGATAGCCGCCATGCAACCCAACAGACCAGCCCTGGCTGTATGCAAATGTAACAGCCCGATTCTTTCCTTTTGCAAAATTCGCCTAAGCTGGCTTGCGCGGAACGCCAGCGACCACAGGGAGTATGTCTTCTGCAAGAAATGCTTGATGATACCTTCGTGTAAGAATGCCTTGTCCAATCCTGTAGCGCGAGAAGTCGTTGCATGAAACTCAAACTCGTTATGCGGCCAGCAGGAAGCCAGCAAATTAACGTACTGGGTTACACCTCCGGGACAATCATCGGCTCCGACCACTAGGACCCTTATCGTCATTGGCAAGGTGGAATTGGGAGCAGCCACGCGAATGCGCGATTCCGGAAGACCAACAGATTTGGGTGTCGATTTTATGTTCAGACTCCGTAACACGTTTCAGGAACGAAACAAACGATGAATCAGCCTGAGCGTTTGTGAACTAGGCAAAGCACCCTTGCTTTTATCTCACCAATCTCTGGAATCCTTAACAAAACACTGAGCAAGACAAACATGGTCACTACAATGGAGGACTTCAGAAGCAAGGTTATGCCAGCGGGTAATTCTAGGGTTTGCAGGTTTGTGCTATAGGCGAACGCCGAACTTACCACCGAACAGGCCGCGCACTTCAGTACAGTCAGGACAGTATCCCTGTTGATCACAGGCGGTTGGAGAAGGGAAACTGCTACAAAAAAGAAGAGGGTCCAGTAAAGAGCATATGCGAGACCAATACCATGCACGGAATAATGACGCGAAAAGCTTCCTGCCATGATCCAATACAGAGCAACAAATACCAAGCCTAGAAGACCAAACTGGCGACCCCGATGAAGGGCGACGTAACCTCTACTCACAATCATTGAGGGAGTCATCGCAAGAAGGCCTACGACATAAAATGGCAGCAAAGACGATACCGCCTCAGCCGACACTGAGCTAAAGCGTCCCCTTTCAAAAAGTAAAGAGACAACGTCGTTACCAAAAAACAGGAGAAAGGTTGCGCTCGGTACAGTCAGCATCAGCACATACTTGATCGCAACCTGCAGTCTCTGAGACAACATTCCATAGTCGCTGCCCATAACATTTTCAGAGAGATAGGGAAGTATTACAACATAAATTCCACTCACAATGAGGGTTCCCACCGCCGCCACGATCTTCGTGCAATATCCGATATGGCCCATACTGCCTTCAGGCAATCGTGATACCCAATAGGCATCAATTGCAGGCAGGACGGTGAAGGGGGCAATGCTGGCAGCAATGGGCCATAATGCGTAGATGAACTGCGCCACATGCGGACCTCTCATGGAGCATTTGTGCCATGCAAAGCCATGTTTTCCTAGGACCGGGAGGAGAGTTAGGAAGGCGAGAGTCATGGCAATGACCCAACCTATTACAAGTCCTTCGATATCCAGCGAGGGGCTCAAGACAACCGCCCCGAGGATCATGCCCACAGTCGGAACGAGACCTAGAAAGGCGGGATATGCAAACTCCTTATTGAGGTAATATAGGCTAGTGAGAAAAGATGTAAAGATGCCCAGTCCCGTTCCGATCCAAACGTAGCTTGCGAGCCTCGCGGCAAGGCTTAGATCTTCGCCCACCAAATCGGTTGCCCATTCTAAAATATGCCTCCTTCCGATGGCTCCGAATAGAACAAGGATGATGGATCCTATTATGGCGAGGCAGGTCAAATTGGATACGGCAATCGAGAGTTGGTCGGGATCATTTTTTATATCAGTCAACGAAGGAATCACTATAGAACTGAACAAGGAAAATGCAATGCCGTTGATAACAAACGGAATAGCTGAAGCGACAAGATAGCTGTCCAATGCCCGGGTAGTGCCGTAATATTTTGCTATAAGAATTTGATTCACCATGCCAAGTGCTACTGACAGAACGGTAACAGAAGTAACACCTAAGCTCGACCTGCCAATTCCTACTCCCATTTAAAGGACCTTCTGGTACAGCTCCGTATACGCCTTTGCCATCTTTTCCCAGGTATGGCTTTGGGCCAGTTTTAGCGCTCTACCCGCCATTTTTTCCTTATCCTCCTGCGGCAAGTGAAGAAAATCTTTTATCTTGTTAGCCAAATCTTCGGAATCCTCTGGCCGTGCAATCAGGCCAATCCCATGTTCTTTGACCAGCCTACCCATTTCTGACACATCGGACACGATTGAAGGACGCCGATGCATGCATGCACCTTTCATGAGCGGACCACTCCCTCCAGTGTAAATGTGCCTATAGGGCAAGACCAAGGCATCGCAGGCATAAAAATAGCTTGGGATGTCCGATTCGTGCACATATCCGAACCGAGTAGTAACCTTCTCTTTAACGTTCCATCGCTCGATAAGATACGTGATAGCGTCTGCCGTATACTCCTGAGGATTACCTGCAATCACTACAAAAAACCGTTCATTGGGTAGGCGAGCCACAGCTTCAAGCAAATACTCTATCCCCTTGTCCCTTCTAATTGTCCCAAAGAACAGAAGTACCGGCCCGGCCTCTTCAGGTATTCCCACCTGATTTCTCGCCACCGAGATATTCATTGGTTGTTCGGGCTCCTCCCCGCCGTCCGGGATCACCGCAACATGCACGGAGTCCGAAAGGCCCAGCTGTTGTCTCAGTCGCTCCTCCTGCCATTTACCTAGCAAGCCGATCGCTTTGATTTCGTTTCCAAGAGTCGTTTTGAATATCTCTCGCTGTAAGACCTTGTAGGCTTTACGAGGCATCGTCCCGTCATATGTCGAGAAAGAGAAGTTAGCAGCGTTGATCTCCATAACCACTGGAGGAATTTTAGTGGAATACTTTTTTAGAAGGAGGGATGCTGTCAGGAATTCAGTTCCCGTCGCATGCACAACATCAAATCGTTTCACCGTAGCGAGCTTCAGTGCTTCACTAAAGACCCCATATGAATGTTTAAAGTAGCCGTATGTGCAGTAGAGCGGCCATTGATTTGCGCGCTTGTCGTATGGCTCGAAACTTAATCTCCGTTGCTTTACTTCGATGATTTTGAATAATAGCGCCTGATGAAGATACAGGTCTGGATTTGCTCGATTGGTGCAGAGTGTCACCTCGTGTCCAATAGACCCTAGAGCCTGGCACAGTTTGATGGTGTTTAGGCCATAGTGCCCATTTCGATCACATGTCGGCTGTATAAAAAGTATCTTCATCTTCCTAGGAAAAGGTCATGTCCGGAAACGCCCGGCCGCAAGGGTAACACTAGTCATTCAAGAGCCTCAACTAATACGACTGGGCATAACAGCAGGCACTGCACTGCATAAGTTGGTATCCCTAGCCCGCATTATTCACGATGACTTCTACTGCAACCGCCGATACGCCGCTGCGACAAGCTGGCATGCGGTTGTGCGGCATGCCAGCGGGCGGGCTCGCTCCTCGCGGCCTCAACATACTGTTTCAAGTATGCCTCGCCCTCTCGGAGCTCCGCGCGTCCGTCTCGCGTGGCGTCTTGGCGGTTTCGTCACGAACTCTCGTGAATAATGCGGGCTAGGAGGATCTGTGGGAGAAGCATAATGGGGTCCGTCTAACACAATGCAGTTACGCGGCTTCCCCTCGCTGCCCCAAGATCTTTGGTTGCGCCATGATCTCCAATCGGCTTCCCCTCAATCAATCGCCCAGACACATTGACGCCCAGCTATTCAGCCTATTATGATCCGCGCCCACTGTGGCAAATCGAGGATCACTCACATGGCCTTTGCCTTATCTGCCATTGGTTTTGATGTTCATCGTATTCATTTTCTCGCCTCCGACCGCAGCTGGCACTCCATACCCGCCTGACTACTCTCCGCAGGCAATAGACATGCGCTTCTCGACAACCACGTTTGCACTCAATCTTGAGAAGCAGGGGCTGGAAGACAATACCTTTACCAACGGATTGGGGCGCGATACCACCTTGATCGGCAACCTGGTCAACGCGACGCTCTATAAGCGTCTGCTCCCCACGCTTGAAGCCGAACTCGGCGTCTTCGCCAACATGCCCTTCGGGCACGACCACGAAGTCTCACAGGTCCGTCCCATCGTGCGGTTGACCTATCAGCCGAACGATGAGATTACCGGCATCATCGGAACGCTTCGCGTACCCCATCAGGACTTCCACAATGCCGTCTTCTATCGCGGCAATCGCTTCCTGCGCCCAATCGAGCAGGGGGCTCAAATGCTAGTGGATTCTGCCCACTATCGGCAAGACCTGTTCATCAACTGGGAGCAGGCCTTCCGCGGATCGGCGCCGAACCGCTTCGACGTGGGGTACGCCGGCCAGCTGAAGTTCGGACCGTTTCGATTCAATGGTCAAGCCCACTGGGTCAGGAACGGGCAGGCCCTCTTCAAACTGGATCGCTCGTTCGACACTCGCGACAATCTCGTCGCCGGCGGTGGACCGGAATTGGTCCTGGAACCATCCCGCTATTTCCCCGCTCTCCCGTGGTGGAATCAGATCGGTATCCGCTTCACCTACCTGACAAGTTACAACCAAGCCGACAACGGCTCCGATGCCATCCGCGGACGAGGGTATGAACTGCAAACCTGGCTCGATCTCGCCGGCTGGCGCCTATACGTGGCCTTTTGGAAGGGCCGCAATTTTTTCAGCCAACAGGGCGATCCCGAGTTTCGAGCCAGCAACTTTCCCGAGATCGGCCTGTCCAGATCCGTTCGCCTGGGAGACCGGGCCTCACTCGAATTCGGGGTGCAAGCGCGGCGCATCCGGTCCTTCTTTACCGAGGACGGGATCACTTACATGACACGGGATTCGTTCAAATGGGTGAATCAGCAATACCTGATGTTCAATTGGGATTGGGATACCAATCATGCCGACCTGGCAGGCGACGTGTGGGCCTCGCTGTCACGCCCCTTCATCGACCGGCAGGACGATGTCTCGGACCGTCGGTTCCACATGAAGTTGGACGCCTTGACCTATGTGTATCACATCGATTACGCCGACCTCGACCAGATCGATGGCCGGCCGGTCTCGACTCGGACCTTTGCCGGTCAGTATTTGGCCCCCGTGCTCAGCTACACTCCCTCACCAAAATTACATCTGAACGTAGGCCTGTTCGCCGGCCTGCCGGTGGGTGATAGGCAGCCGTTTCATACGGTGCAACCGATCCTCTCCGCCGAATACGACATGATTCCCGATATGCGTCTGGTAGCCGGCACCATTCGCCGCAACCACCCCTTCGTCGATGCCATCTTTAATGATGCGATGTTGTTTTCACGCCCTCTCGAACAGGGTTTCCAACTACTGGTGGATCGCACACATTACCAGCAGGACCTGTTCATCAATTGGAATCAGATCGAGACCTTTCAAAAAGCGGAGCGGTTCGATGTGGGCTATGCGGGGCGTGTCGCGGCCGGACATTTCTCACTCAACGGCCAGGTCTACTGGTCGCATTCCGGCGGCGCCCAATATTCTGAGGCTCGGACGTTCTTCGGACCGGGCCTTCCTCGCGATCGGCCCGCCGGCAATAATTTCCTGACCGCGTTCGGCCCTCAATTCACCTTTCAGCCTCGGCACTATTGGTCACAGTTGTCCTGGTTTCGAGAAATCGATGTCATGGCGCTCTATTTGACCAGTCAGAACGAGCCGACCCAAAGCGGCTCGCCGATCGTTCGTGGCCGTGGCTATCAACTGACGGCCGGCGTCAATCTCGACGGCTGGCGACCCTATGTGACGATCTGGCGAGGTGAGCATTTCGTCACGGAACGTGGCGATCCAGCCTACTATGCGGGCGACTTTACTGAATTCGGACTCGTGAGAGATTTTGTGTTACCCGCAGGCTTCTCTTTGCGCCTTGGCGGATTTGGTCGAACGATTGATCGGCAAATCACCCATACCGAATACGCGCTGTTGAATTGGTCGTGGGACCAGTCACCCTGGCAAGGGTTCTGTCAGCGCCCGACCTTGTTGCACCGGACCGAGTCTTCCTGTATCCAATTCTGAGATGCACTTCTCTCTTGCCACCTCGCAGGAAGCTCGTTAGAGTAGCAACCTAAGTGCCATGTCAACGCTTGTCTCGGCAGGAGGAGGAGTAATGCGCCGTGGGTTCATCGGTCTTCTGTTCATAGTCCTGCTCGGGGTTCCGGTCGCGACCCGGGCTGAAACGTATATAGGGGCTGGACTCGGGATGAATGCTCCCAGCTTTGACACGACAGACGCAGGAACAGTCTCCCTCCAGAAGGACCTTTTCTACGGCGGAAAGATCGGCCATTATTTCAACGACCGCGGCTACAATTGGTTTGGCCTTGAGGTTGACGCCTACCGGTCTACCCCCGGCATCAAACAACAGACGCTTCCCACCTCCAGCAATCCGCTTCTGTCCGGAAGGATTCCCGGGGCCGACTTACAGGTTCACTCGCTAGCGTTTAATGCCTTGGTTCGAGTCACCGGGTATCAGTACAAAGTCGAGCCCTACGCCGGTCTTGGGATCGGCCTCAACGTCGGCAATATTTCCAGCGGTAATTTCAGGCCGGAAGCGTCCTTTGCCCCAAGCTTTAACGTATTGGCCGGCATCCGGTACTATCTGACAGACTCGATTGCCCCCTTCATTGAATACAAATACAACTTCGCGCAATTCACATTTAACCGCAGCAACGTCACTGCCGACTATCGAGCGAACCTGTTCATGTTCGGCATCGCCTACCATTTCGGACGGTAACTTCTACCGTAGCTCGATCTCTATTCTTGCGAGAGCACATTTTTTTTGCCCGGGTTCCCGCCGGTCATCGTTCCGCGGCACGCTACTGCCGCACGCGTCACCTCCTCCACGCCATCAAGTTTGTCACAACGGCCCGATACCCTAGCCCTCGCCACGGGACGCGCGGAATTCTTGCCCGACCTTGAGATACGCGAGAATGTCGGACTTCGGGATTTTCAAGGTCTGAAATGCATGCCGAATCAGAGTATGCGCCCCCTCGACTTCGGGCAGAATAATTTCCGTCGCGCCAACGTTTCTGAGGTCTTCTGCTTCCCTAAATCCATGCGCCCGGACGAGAACAGGTATGTTCGCATGCAGCCCGCGCAGCCGTCGAACGGTCAGGGAGGCTTCGTGGATCACCGGGAGCGCCACAATCACCAACGCGGCCCGCTGAGCTCCGGCTGCGTGCAGTAATTCGGTTTGCGAAGCATCTCCATACACACACGAGATGCCGCGCCGCCGCAACTGCCGCACGATGTCGGGGTCACGCTCGATCACCGTGTAAGGAATCTCAAAATGGTCGAGGGCCAGCCCCACCGTGCTGCCCATGCGACCGAAGCCGCATAACACCACGTGTCCCGCTTGTTCATCTTGAACGCCCCCTTGGGCCGGCACGGCAACCCGCCCCATTCGAAAATGCAAGGCCGCGATCCATCTCGGCGCATAACGCACGAGGGGCGCGTTGAACAGAATGCTCAACAGCGACGCGGCGAGGGTGGCATTATAGACATCCTCGCCCACATGGCCAGCCGTTTTGGCAACCTGCACCAGCACAAACGAAAATTCGCCGATCTGCGTGAGCCCGGCGCCCACGAGCAGTGCAGTGCCCCATGCATAGCGGAAGAGCCGAACCACCAGCGCCCAGATGACGAATTTCCCGACGACAATCAATCCAAGCATGAGGGCGAGCAACGGGAGATTGCCCCACACCACACGGGGGTCGATCAGGATACCGATGGTCACAAAAAAGAGGGCAACGAAGGCATCGCGTAAGGACAGGAGCCGGGCGAGCGTTTCATGACCATACTCCGAACCGCTGATAATCAATCCAGCCAGAAACGCCCCGAGGGCGAGAGATAATCCTGCCATCTGTGTCACGGCCGCCGTCCCGATGCCAAGGGACAGCGAGACCAAGAGAAACAGTTCGGCATTTTGTGTTTTGGCAATCCGCGTCAACAGGGGCGGAATGGCTTTGGCCGTGAGGTAGGAAAAGGGGACCAGAATCAGGACGGCCAGCCATAACGCCTTTCCAATGGTGGCGAAGCGCCCCGGTTCCAGCGCGCCCAGCGCCGGAAGCAGCACGGTGAGGACGACGACGGCCAGATCCTCCACCAGCGTGATCCCGATCATGACGCGGCCATGCTTGGCCCGCAGATCTCCACTGTCCAGCAGTAGCCGCGCCAACACCATCGTACTGGCGACTGACACGACCGACCCGATCACTACGCTTTGAATCATCGTCCATCCCACCAGATGGCCGATTCCGACGGACAGGAGAATGGACAGGAAAATGCCGAGCGGTCCTCCTACGAGAGCCACCCAGCGCACGCGTAATAAGTCGTTGAGCGAGAATTCGATGCCGATGCTGAACATCAGGAGGATGACGCCGATCTCGGCGAACAATTCGAAACTATGGACGTCCGAAATGGAAGGGCCGGGCGTCAGGGGGCTGATCAGAATGCCGCCGAAGACATATCCGAGAATCAACGGTTGACGAAGGAGATAGGCCGAGGTCCCACCCACGACAGCAGCAATAAAGACATACGCAAGATCTCTGAAGAATATGGGATCAGGGGTCATGGATCCTTTCAGACAAAACAATCGTCCTCTGCAGACGAGCAGGCCTCTGCGAGAAATATTTGCGGCACATCGCTAACACATCTCATCAAACCGGGGTCGAACGGATCATTCCGAATCGAGTCCCTCGCAGCAAACGAAGGCCTGCGAGTACGTAGTGCGCGTTGAGCATTCCTGACATGCTCTCACAAGCGGCACGCAGGCGCACCAACACAGGCCCTTGCATTACCCTCACTGAGCCATCTGCCATCTCACGGCGGCGACTGGCTGTCCCTATTCTAACGATTTCCTGACTGATGGCGTAAGGTTCTGAGTTCCACCGAACACACACTATTGAATCCTGAGTGTCTCTTGTGCCCGTCTCGTCCGCAACTGACACAGCAGTGGAGCAGGCGCGTCCTGGCGCATGGGCGTTCAAAGAGGCAACTGGAACCGCGAGCACAACGGGGAATAGGGAAAACAGAGGACGGAATAGAGTCCGGTCGGCATCACCGAACGCGCTGACAGACCAGCGGAATGGTTGGAGGCGCCGGGCGGGTTCGAACCGCCGCATCGCAGTTTTGCAGACTGCTCCCTTAGCCACTTGGGTACGGCGCCACGGATCGGATTATAGAAGGGGGAGCTTCAGGAACTCAACCGC